>Ga0302325_10007747_pt1 | contig 23723 bp, 20 predicted proteins | sample Palsa_T0_2_FD_201948 | JGI IMG/M metagenome (GOLD analysis project Ga0302325, IMG submission 201948) | Peat permafrost microbial communities from Stordalen Mire near Abisko, Sweden - Palsa_T0_2 | ecosystem: Environmental > Terrestrial > Soil > Palsa > Peat permafrost | place: Sweden: Abisko... | reverse complement strand
GTCGCAAACACGCCTATGCCCGCTGATCCAGAATCTGATCATCCGCGTGAGCGGACATCAAGCCGCCAGCACCAGCGCAATGGTTGCTTTCATGCTGGCGACCGGCGACAGAATCATCGGAGAGTATGAGGACAGCTTTCGCTTCCAGCAGGAGTGGCGCTTTTGTTCTCGAATCTTCACCATCCTGGGTCAATACCCAATCCGTGCAGAAGGAGCCCCCAGTGAAAACCGTTGATCGAATCGAGCATGTGAAAACCGCGGATGGAACGATGGAGGTATTCATCGCCCACCCGGAAGGCCCCGGTCCGTTTCCCGTCATCGTTCAGGTCATGGACGCGCTGGGGATGCGCGAGGAGTTGAGCAATCACGCGCGTCGCGCCGCGGCGTGGGGTTATTACGTGCTTGCACCCGACCTTTTCTATCGTGTCGGGCTCAAGGGCCCGATCGATTTGTCGAACCCCGATGGCATGCAAAAGATCATGGCGGCCATGAAGGATCTGTCGGACGCACGCGCCACCAGCGACACCGAAGCCGTGCTTGCGCTGGCCGGGCGCGATAAGGCCGCCGCTAAGGGCAAGATCGGCATCTATGGTTTCTGCATGGGGGGAAGATTGACCCTCGTCTTGGCCCAAGCGCTGGGCGATCGCGTTGCCGCGGCCGCCTCGATCCATCCAGGAGGTCTCGTCGTCGATCAGCCCAATTCTCCGCATCGTCACCTTGATCATGTCAAGGCGGAGTTGTACTTCGGCATCGCCGACCAGGATCGGATGGCGACACCTGAACAAATGAAGGAATTGGAAGCCGCGCTCGACGCGCGCAAAATCCGCTATCGGCTGGAGATGCACTCCGGCGCACTGCACGGCTACATGATGCCGAGCCGCTCGGAGCTTTATAACGAAGCGGCGGCGGAAAAAGTCTGGGGCGTCATGCAGGCTTTGTTCAAGCGGAACTTATCTTGACGGCGGCGGGCTCACGAGCCTGAATACCGGCACGGTCGCATTCGCGGCGGCGAGCCAGTCGACCTCGACCGCGGCGCCGATGGCGATGCCATCCAGCGGCGCATCGATCAGCGCCGAGACGAGTCGGACGCCCTTCGCCTGCTCGAATTCGACCAATACCGGTACGCGATGTCGCGGCGCATCCTTGGCGTCGCCCAAGACAGGCAGCACGGTGAACGAATAGATGTGCCCCAACCCCGGAGGCACCCAGGTGACTTTCTGCGATTGGCACTGCGGACAGAAGGGACCCGCGGGCCAGCGGAAGGTCCCGCATTCCGTACAGTGAGGCATCAGCAGTTTGCGCTCGGCCGTCGCTTGCCAGAACGGTTCGCTCCAGACATCCCAGGGTACTTCGAGCGCGGATAAATCCGGAGCGATGCTGCGCGCACTCATCGCTCGTTTCTCAAGATGGCGCCCGTCATGGGGATCGGCGCCGGGCCGCCCGTGACCAAGGCGATGCGCGCATTCTTGATTTGATTCACTGCCGTGCCGCGCAATTGCTCGACCGCCTCGCGGATGTGAGTCATGCCCACCACATAGCCCTCCGATAAATGTCCGCCGTGCGGATTGATGGGCAGCGAACCGCCTAAGCGGATTGCGCCGCTTTCCACGAAAGGACCGCCTTCGCCGCGTTTGCAGAAGCCGTAGTCCTCGAGCTGCATGATGACCAGCGGCGAAAAATGGTCGTAGAGCAGTGCCACGTCGATGTCCTTTGGGCCGAGTCCCGTCATCTCATAGAGCCGCTGCGCCACTGGTCCGGCGCCCGCCGTGGTGAATGCCTCATCCGACTGGTTCAGCCAGAAAAAGGCCCGTCCCCAATCGCGTGTTCCCACTTGGGCAGCGCCTGCGATGTACACCGGACGCTGCGGCAGGTCGGCGGCGCGTTCGGCCGAAGTAACCACGAATGCCAGCGCGCCGTCGGTCTCGAGACAAAAATCCAGGCGACAGAGGGGATCCGCCAGCATGGGCGATGCCATGTATTCATCCATCGTGAGCGGCTTGCGCCGTATGGCCGTCTCGCGTGTGGCGGCTGCGGCGCGCGAGGCCAGTACGATTTCGCCGAAGGCTTCGCGGCGCGTGCCATAAAGATGCATGTGCCGTCGAGCCGACAGTGCCAGCGCCTGCCCCGGGCCGGACAATCCCGCGATGCGGTGAAACACGTTGTCGGGTGTCACGCCGAAGTTGGCCAGCGACTGACCATACCGGCGGCCGACTTGCTGCGCGGCGCCGATGCAGAGAATGGTCTTCGCCCGCCCGGTCTCGATACCCATCGATGCAAGATCGAGTATTCCCGCCATGCCGCTGCCATATCCGGAGACGATGTGGGAGAAAGTCAGGCGCCGAATACCCAACTGCTCGGCGATCGTGCCCGGATCGAACCCCGCGGCAAAAAAGGTGAAGCCGTCGACATCATCGAGGGTAAGTTGCGCGTCCGCCAACGCGGCTAAAATCGCTTTGCCGATCAATTCATAGACCGTCTGCGGGTGCGATTGACCGCGAAAATAGTAGGGCGTTGCCCCCGCTCCGACGATTGCCGCCTCGCCGCCGCGCGCCGCACGGGTCACGGCTGCGCCTCGGCTTTTGCCAACCGGGCGAGCTGCACGCGATCGACCTTGCCGCTTCCCAAACGCGGCAGCATATCGATGAAGGCGATCTCGCGCGGCAGCTTGAAATGCGCCAGCCGCGGTTTCAGCCACGCCAACAACTCCGCTTCGCTGAGCACCTGGCCGGACAGCATCTGCACGTATAGCCGAATAGCTTCGCGCTTGCGCTGGTCGGGGACACCGACGGCGCAGCAGGCCGCAATCGCATCGTGACTCGTAACCACCCGCTCCACCTCCTCGATCGAGACATTTTCGCCGCCGATCTTCAGCATCAGCTTCAATCTGCCGTGCCAGGTCAGATAGCCGTCGGCATCGATGGAAACCAGATCCTCGCTGCGAAACCAGCCGTCCTTGATGAACGCCCGCGCGGTCTCAACGGGCTTGTTCCAATAACCTCGCGCAAGATTGCCGCGCACCAGCAGCTCGCCGGGCACGCCCGGCGGCAAATCCTCGAGCGTTTCCGGATCTACGATGCGCGTCTCGTTGCCTTCCAGGGGCCTGCCGTTCGCCACATCGCAATTTCCCGGCGTGAAGCTCGACAGTGCCACCGGCCCGTAGGTTTCCGTCAGGCCGAAGGCGTGGAAACACGACTTCACATTGGGCATCACTTTGCGCGCCGCTTCGTTCGGCAGATCCGCCACCCGCACCGACCCGCACACCACGCCCTTCGCCAGCGCCGCCTGCACCACCTCATCCCCCAGCATCGTGACGAAGACGCTGGCCTGCTCGGCGACCACCAAGTCGGCCGCCAGGGAAGCGTTGAAGGCTTCGGTGAAGACCAGCGTCCCGCCGTTCACCAGCATCGTCATGAGTCCGTAAATGCTGCCGCCGGCATGGAAGAACGGCATCATGCTGAAGTACCTATCGGATCGGTCCACGCCCATGCGCCGCGAATGCAGCACCGCGTTGGCGACGATGCCGCCGTGTTCCAGCATCACACCCTTGGGAAACGCAGTGCTGCCGGACGTATATTTGACCATGGCCAGGTCGGTGGACTGGGTCTCGCGCTCCATCCGATCGGCGAGCGCATGCGCCTCTGGCGAGGCGTTCCTGGCCAGCGTTTCGAAATCGAAGGCGCAGTCCAGCTTGCCGCCGCCGCGCGCATACAGAACCACGTTGCGCAAGTCCGGCAGCTCCCGGCTGAAGAGAAACCCCGGAGTCTTCGCCGTCGCCACGGCAGGACAGATCTCGGCCAACAACTCCGGCATCTTGAGGGCGCGAAAGGCGTCGATCATGATCAGGTGGCGCGCGCCCGATTGCTCCAGGAAATACTTGATTTCAGGAGGTTTCAAGAACGTGTTGACGGGCACGACCGACGCACCGATGCGCATCGCGGCGAAGGCCGAGATCACCCACTCCAGCGTATTGGTCATCCATAGAATGACCCGGTCGCCGCGCCGCACGCCGATATCCGCAAGTCCCGCGGAGAGATCGCGTGCGCGCGTCAGCAGCGCCTCATAGGTGAGGCGCGATACCTCGCCGCGGTCATTCGCTCCCACGAGCGCGTGACGCTTCGGGTCATGCGCGGCGGCGCGTTCGAGTGCCCGCCAGATCGTGAAGGATCGCAGGCGTGCGAGCTCGGCCTTTGCGTCGCTCGCGATCGCGGCTTCCCGGATCATGCCGCCGCGGGCTGCACCGCCGGATGCGGCAGGCGAAACAGCCGCGCCGCATTGCCGCCGATGATGTCCGCCTTGTCCTGCTCGCTGATGTCGATTCCGTCGAAGAGATGCGCGATCACCTGCTTCGACTTGGGAAACGTGCCCTCATGATGCGGGTAGTCGGCTCCCCACATGATCGCCTGGGTGCCGGTGACGGAGCGCGACATGATGCAAGCTCGGTCATATTGAAATGAGCAAGCCACCTGGCGCGCGATGATTTCGCGCGGCGTCAGCGAGAGTTTGGGCCTCACGAAAACGTCGTGCGCCTCATAGACCTCATCCATGCGCTCGGCCACTGCCGCGAGCCAGCTGGCACCGGACTCGACGCAGCATACCTTCGCACCCGGAAAACGATCGAGCACGCCGCCTGCGACCAGCTGCATGATGGTCAGCATGCCGTCGCAGGACTGAATGGCGTAGTTGATCACCGCGCCTCCAGGGCCGCGGTGGCTGCGTACATCCTCGCGCCCGGTGCCTGTATGCAGCACGAAGGCCATTCGGTGTTCCTGGCCGGCGGCGAACACCGGGTCCCACGCGTCGCGATTGTAAGTCGGCAGTCCGGAGGTCGTCTCGATCAAGCTCGGCAGCATGGCGGTGGTGAATCCCATGGCGGCGAGCCGCCTGATTTCGGCGACGGTATGCTTGAAGTCCCGCACCGGCAGAATCCCGCAGCGGACGAAGCGCTCTTGGTGATCCTTGAACATCCCGTGATGCCAATCGTTGTAAACCTGCGCGGTCGCCAGTTCCGCCTCGGCATTCTCGATGAGGAACGCTGTCAGTGCCAAGGAGGGAAACACGATCTCGGCATCGACGCCGTCCAGCTCCATGTCGAGCAGCCGCCCGGCAACCTCGCGGGCGCCGCGTCGGTTGCTGCGCCCGAATTCCTCGCCGTCCTTGCCCATGATGGGCCGCGGCTTGTACAGCTCCGCTTTGCTGGTGATCTTGTCGCCGGCCATTCTGAACATGAACCCATCGCGAATTTCCGCACGCACGCCGAACGAGCGTAGCGAGGGTGGAAGCCCTGCCGTGAGTAAATCCGATGGTTCGACGATGTGGCCGTCCGCGCTGAATACGAATGACATCTTGGATTCTCCTGACGCTCGAGTTTAGGCGTCCGTGTTGCAGCTCATGCTGCGTCTATCTTGCCGAACAGGTGATCGATGGCGGCATCCATCCCGAGGACGCGCTCACGCCGAGTGTTTGCCGACGCCGGCATTCCGCCGGCCTCATCGCTCGCCAAGCCAATGTTGTGAATCGGTCCATGCGCCAGCCGCTCGAGCCCAACCCGCGCCACCTCGTCGGGCGATGCGAGGTTGCGTGGACTCGGCCTGCCCTTCTTGGCCTGAAGCCGGTGAAACGCCGGCGTGTCAGTCTGGCCCAAGACCAGGCTCAACACGTCGACTCCAAAGGGGCGCAGTTCCGACCACAGCGATTCGCATAGATTGAGTTGGAACGCTTTGCACGCCGTGTAGATGGCGAGCCTGCCGGCCCCGCCATAGCACGCGCCCGAATTCACGATGAGAATACCGCCCCGCCGCCGCTCGAGCATGAGCTTGCCGAAATGATGGCAGCTGCGCACGGTCGTCGTGATGTTGATGTGCATGAGATCGAGCCATGCATCGATCTCGCGGTCTAGAAATCGTGCTCCAAGCGAATCGGCGCCGGCATTGGCGACGTACAGTCCGACTGAACGTTCACCGGTGGCGGCGACGATCCGCTCGAAGGCGTCGGACGCCGACAGATCGATACGGGCCGCGACGCAGTCCACGCCGCTCTCGGCCTTGATCTCTTCCACCACCGCATCCAGCGGACCGCTGTTCGCGATCAGAATACAGGCTACGCCGTGCGCGGCTATCTGCCGTGCAAACGAGCGCCCCGTCCCCTCCGATGCACCGGCCACGATGGCCCACGGACCATAGCGCTCGCGGAAATCCTCGATGCCAGCCATTTTTCGTTGCCTTCCTTATCCTTGTCTTATAATATTCACGATATCATGGATATTACAAGAAATAATTTGAGTGAAGGCGAACTTCAGTTCATCCAGGAAGTAGCTTCGGTGTTCGCCCCCATCGGCATGCCCTCCAGTATCGGCCGGCTTTACGGATATCTGCTGTTGAAACAATCGCCCAGCAGCTTGGATCAGATCTCCCTCGATTTATCCATGAGCAAGGGCGGCGCCTGGAACGCGGCACGGCATCTGGAACGCTACGGCTTTGCGCGCCGATTGCACGAGCCGGGCGGCAAGCGCGCGTTTTATGCGCCCTCGGAAAATTTCGGATCGTCGTTCACCGCAACGGACGCGCTGCTCGCTGCGTTCAGTAATGTCCTGCAGAACGGGGCGGATAACGTGGCGACGGGCGAGGCCGCGGTTCGGCTTGCCCACCGGGCGAAATTCAGTCTCATGTTGCGCGAAGCCATTGCGAAGGCAGTCGCCGACTTGAGCGCCATGTTCCGCGCCGGCGCTCCTCCCATGGCGGAGCCGGCCGCCGCGCAAGAGGATTTGGATAGAAAGAGCGCGTGATTGCACGGGCTCACCCGTCCCCCGCACTCACCAATGTTCGACCCACTGCTCGCGCCGACAATCCGTTGGTGCCGGCGCCGCGAGTTCGCGCAGCGCCGATTTCTGAGCCATATCCGCGCTGAGATATTTCTTGTGGATACCGCGTCGAGCTGCAACCGCTCCCAGTGACGCGTGACCGGGAATTCCTCTCTAGCTCAACGCTGGATGTTCGTAGACACTTTGCTCAACTTAGAAGGCTCGGGAGAGGTTTTCCAGTGAACCAAGGCAAGGTCGCCACGCTTCTGGCGGCTTTCGCGATGGCGCTCCTGCAGGGCGCCGGCGCGCAGGCGGAAGAATCGGACGGCCCGCAACTCCAGGAAGTCGTGGTAACGGCGACGGCAATTCCAGGCACCAAGATCGATATCGACAAAATTCCGGGAAATGTCCAAATCCTCTCGGCTGGAGATCTGACCCGCGAGGGCTCGGCAAGCCTGACCACCGCCCTGAATTCGAACCTCTCGAGCATCAACGTCAACGACGATCTCGATGATCCCCTCCAGCCCGACATACTGTACCGCGGCTTTGAGGCCTCGCCCGTGCTCGGCACCCCGCAGGGTCTCGCGGTCTATCAGAACGGCGCGCGGATCAATGAGGCGTTCGGCGACACCGTCAATTGGGACCTGTTCCCGGACATAGCCGTCAACCAAGTGGAACTCGTGAGCTCCAGTCCGGTTTACGGCCTGAATGCCCTCGGCGGTGCCATCTCGGTTTCGATGAAGAACGGCTTCAACTACCAGGGCACCGACCTGGAGTTTTCCGGCGGATCCTACGGACAACGGGCGATTACCGGACAATACGGCGTCAACTCGGGCGCATTCGGATTCTACGTGGCAGGCAGGGCATTGGACTGGAACGGCTGGCGCGAATTTTCCAACGACCGGATGCGCAACCTGTACGCCGCCTTGAGCATGCATACCGACAGCGCCACTGTGGATCTGAGCTATACGCGGGCGGATAACCAGATGAACGGGCAAGGTCCGGCGCCGTTGCAGGAGCTTGCGGTCAACCGCTCGTTGGTGTTCACCGGCCCGCAGACCAACATCAACTCGCTTGATTTCGTGACGTTGAACGGCACTTTGAAATTAACCGACTCCTGGTCGCTGCAGGCCGTTCTCTATTACCGCAAATATGGCCAAACGGTTTCGAACGGCAACACCACCGATTACGAGGCCTGCCCGAATACGCCGGGGATCTTATGCCAGCCGGATGGCGTCACGCCATTGATGAATTCCGCCGGACAAACCCTGCCCGATATTTCGGACGCCGGTGCAAATATCATCGGCGAAAATGATTATGAGCTGATCCAGGCGCGGGGCCGAGGTTTCACGCTGCAGGCGAGTGACGTTGAGTCGATATTCGGATTTGAGAATCTATTCACGGCGGGCACGGCCGTCGACTATGCCTCGACCAGCTTCTACACCGGGGCGCAGATCGGTTTGATCAACCCGCAGCTGCTGGTTCTGCCGTCGAATCTCATCGTTGATACACCTGAGAATTCGGCCGGCGCCATCGCCAACGGCGATCCGGTGCCGGTGAGCGTGGACTCCGTCAACAAGAATATAGGTTTGTATCTGACCGACACTTTCAACGTCACGCCGGATCTTGCCGTGACCGCGAGCGGACGCTACAACATCGCGCACATCAATCTTGCGGACCAGTTGGGCACCAATCTCAACGGCTACAATCGCTTCGTTCACTTCAATCCCGCCGTCGGCGCCGCCTACAAGGTGTTGCCGACCATGACGGCGTATGGCGGCCTCTCGCAAAACACGCGCACGCCAACCGCCAGTGAAATTGAATGCTCGAACCCCGCGACTCCATGTCTGCTGCCCACCAATCTCGCCGGCGACCCGCCGAACCTGCACCAGGTGATTTCGCGAACCGCGGAATTGGGCGTGCGCGGCAAAATGCCCTCATCCTCGGCAGCGGTCGCAGCGATGTCCTGGAACTTGAGCGTGTTTCGCACGCTCCTCAAGGACGATATCTATGGCATCGCGACCTCCGTCAGCCAGGGGTTCTTCCAAAACATCGGCGACACACGCCGTCAAGGCGTCGAAGCAGGCCTGACTTATCGTGCAGCCTCGTGGTCGGCCTTCGCCAACTACAGCTTTGTGGAAGCGACCTTCCGGTCGCCGCTGCTGCTGCCTTCGCCCTCGAACCCCTATCAAGACGCGAACGGGGACATCCAGGTGGAACCGGGCGACCGCCTACCCGGCATCCCGAAGCATCGTTTGAAGTTGGGTTTGGATTACAAAATTCTGCCTGCGTGGACGGTGGGTGCGACCGTGAACGTCGTCAGCAGCTTCTTCTACGTGGGGGATGAGTCCAATCGACTCGCGCCGATACCAGGGTTTACGACGGTAAATCTGCATTCGACCTACAAGCCCGTTTCCCATCTCGAACTGTTCGCCACGGTCAACAATCTGTTCAACCGCAAGTATGGCACGTGGGGCATTTTGAGCGACCCCACGGGGATCAACGGACCTGGAATCCCTCCCGATGGCGTGACCAATGGTCCCGGCGTCGACAATCGATTCTTGAGTCCCTCCGCGCCGTTCGAAGCGTTTGGCGGCGTGCGGATCCTGTTCTAACCCGGAGGCCGCCCTGGCGGTTCAGCCCTTCCCTTAAGGATTCAGCTCTTGGAGTTGCGACAGGTCGGTGCTGAGCGCGCCGCTTAGCTCGAGATACGTGATCACCGGCAGCAACAACATCGAGATCACGCACGATACGCGCACGAATCTCGCCATGGACGGCGAGCGGCAATTCACGGCGCATCGATACGTGCCCACGATCACATAGACCGTCAGCAGCGCGCCGCCCAGCGTGTAGATGCGCAGCAGCACCGAGTTGCCCGGATCGATCAAGAACTCCAGGCAGCTATACAGCAGCGAGCCCACGACGCCGTACAGCCAGAACACGCGCGACACCGAGATCTTCCCCTGCAGTGGCGCCTCGATGAATGCCTTGATGCCCATGGGTCTATTATGCTCGTGCGCCTGACGTGCCGTTGACTCGCAACGAGGCTTCGCCCAACGGCGGCGATGATTATGAGCGCGGGCACCCTATAGCAACGACTTGATCGCCTTCTGAATCCCCTCGGAATCCAACCCTTGATGGCCCATTTGTTGCCACAGGCCGCCGCTGCCTTCCATATGCGTGCCGATGTGATTGAATTTTCCTTTGAAGCCGGCCTGCAGCAGGTAGCTGCCGAAACGGCTGCCCAGACCGGTCTTGACGTTCCAACCCTCGACGACGAGAACGAATGGCGCGGCCGCCAGCCTCTTCATCATCCCTGAGTCTACGACGTTCAATGTGGGCTTGTTGACGAGGCCCACATTCACGCCTTTTTCCTGCAGCGTGATCACGGCGTCGAGTGCCCGATAAACGGATTCGCCGAACGCGACGACGTAGCCGCCCCCGGCTTTTGCTTCCCGTACCACATAATCCTTGCCGGGCTCGAAGGGCTTGCCCTTATAGAGCGGTTGACCGTCGCCATCGAGAATGTCGGGCACCGGAGCGCGGGTCGTGAATAAAAATCGAAGACCTGGGTCGCCATAGATGCGTTTGACGCAGGCAGCGAACTGATGCTGATCCACCGGAAAATAGAGGCGCGTCGTGTCCTCTCCATGGCCGGGCTGCACGCCGCCGTCGGCAAACATGCTGTTGATCCCGAAATGGCAGGTATTGTCTGCCATGTCATCGACGCCGCTGTGGCTGAAGTGCGCCAGCACGTTCGAAAAATTCAGCCGCGCCATTGTGATTTCGCTGACGCACATCTCCAGAAAGGCGCTGAAGGTTGCGTAAATGCCCTGCTTGCCCGCAGTCGAACCATATCCGGCCGCCGCCGAGAAATTGCCGCGCTCCATGATGCCGCCGCGCACGAAAATCTCAGGATGCGCCTTGCGGATATGGTTCAATCCGCACGAGCCCTCGAGGTCGTTGTCGAACACGCGCACGCTCTCCAGCCGCTGAGCTTCGCTCAGGCCATCGAGAATTCCGTTGATGATCTTGCCGAAGTCGTCGCGATTCTTGCCCACCCCGGACGATCCTTTGAAGGTGAGCGGACTCTTCTCTGGCTTTGCCGCCTTGAGCATCTCGATGGCTGAGCTGTAGCCGCCGCGGCTTTCCAAATATTGAATTGCCGTCGCAGTCTTGAGCACTTCGTGCGCTGATGGACTGCCCTCCGCTCCCTGGATACCGGGGGCCATCGGGCGCTTGATCACCAGGGCGTGAGGCTTGGCGTCGCTGAAGGCTCGGCACAAATCGATGTACAAAGCATCCAGGTCCTCACCCATGGTCGTCTCGGTGGTGAGGCCGTACCCTGACAAGGTGCGGCTGAGATCGTAACCGGGCATGTAATCCTGGGGATGGCCGGCAATGGTGACATTGTTGTCATCGACCAAAACCTTGACGTTCAGCTGCTTGCCGACGGTGAGACGAGCTGCCTCCGCGTTATCGCCTTCCATCTGACTGCCATCCGAACCCAGCAGTACCACCGACTTGCCAGGATTCGCCAAAGCAACGCCGTTGACGAAAGCCCACAGGTGGCCGAGACGCCCCGAACTGAATTCAACGCCGGGAGTCAGCTGCTTCTCAGGGTGGCCGGGCAAACCACTGTCGTATTCGCGATAGTGCAGCAGTTTCTCGGCGGGCATCGCACCGTTGAGCACGCTCAACAGGTATTGCGTGGCGACTCGGTGACCGGCCTCGTCGTAGAAGATGGGAACAATGGGAGCGCCGTTCGCGATGAATGCGCGGACGATCGTGAGCTCCGGTACGGTGTCGTAAGCGCCGCCCGTATGACCGGACAATCCTCTGGCACCGGCTAACGCCGTAAAGAAAACGATGGTATCGCGGCATAACTGGATGTTGTGCCTAAGGGCCGCTTTCTGCGCGTCGGTCAATACAGTGACCGTGGGGTCGAGCTTGAGCGGCTCGAGTTTGCCTAGGTCGATCGGAAAGGTCTCTGTGTTCATTGCGTTCCAGTGCTTGGGTTACGAACCAGTATTGGGGATTCTACTACCCCAGCGCTGTATAATCTGTACCCTTGGTCGAACCGATGAGGCGCTCTGCAGTCCACCTGCTGCGATACCGGCCGATGCATGACGTAAAGTTCGATGCCGATCTTTCCAAAGAGGCCCTTTACCGGGAGTTGACCGGACAGTTGGCCGCCTTGTTGGCTGGCGAGCGCCACGGTCTCGCCAATGCCGCCAATATGTCGGCGCTTCTCTACGAGTCACTACCCGCGCTGAACTGGGTGGGGTTCTACTTCCTGGAGGAAGGTGAACTTGTGCTGGGGCCCTTTCAAGGGAGGGTGGCATGCACGCGCATCGCCATGGGACGCGGCGTCTGCGGCGCTGCTGCGGAGCGCAGAGAAACCGTCGTCGTTCAGGATGTCCATGCGTTTCCCGGGCACATTGCCTGCGACTCTGCGTCTCGATCGGAGATCGTAGTTCCATTGCTCCAGGAAGGGCGTCTGTTGGGCGTGCTCGATCTCGACAGTCCGCAATTGGCGCGGTTCGATCAGGAGGATGCCATCGGCCTCAACGCGGCTGTCGATGTGTTGCTCGAATGCTCCGAGCTGAGCCGCTGGTACGTCGAGTAACGCGTCATCGGCGCAGTGAGCGCCTAGACGTGCCGGCGCGCAAACACCACGATGGCGATGCCGCCGAGTATTGCGCAGGAGGCAAGCACCACGCGGCCCGTGATCGCCTCCCCGAGCAGCGCAGAGCCGCTGAGCGTTGCGATGACGGGCACACTTAGCTGCACGACGGCGGCTGTCGTCGAGCTCAACGACGGCAAGACGGTGTACCAGAGGGTATAGCCGAGTCCTGAAGCCACGGCGCCTGATAGGACGGCGTAAGCCGTGCCCTGTCCATCGAGCGGCATGTGCGGCAAAACCAGCCCAAGTACCAGCGCGGCCGGCGCAGCGCGAAGAAAATTTCCGGCCGTCACTTTGGTCGAATCGCCGGCGCCCTGGCCGCGCAGGGAATACACACCCCACGCAACCCCGGCGCCCACCATGAGCGCCGCACTACCCAGGGGCGGCGCCGACAAGCCGGGCAGCAATAAGGCGATCAGTCCGCCGCCTGCGAGCAAAACGCCGATGATCTGTCTTTTGTTCAGTCGCTCTCCCCGGAACATGCCGACACCGAGCATCGTCGCCTGAACGGCGCTGAACAGCAGCAATGCCCCGGTCGCAGCGGATAAACCGACATAGGCGAAGGAGAAGCCGGCCGCGTAGGCCAACAAGGCGAGAGCCGACAGCCAATTGCCGCCGACGGAGGGAGTGCCGCCCACGGAGGACTTGCCGCCACGAACCTTCACGACTATCCACAAGAATAGGGCTCCGGATAGCAGCCGGACGGTGGTGAAAGCGGCAGGGTCGATGGCCGTGTGCGAGAGTGCGAACCGACAGAGCACCGAGTTCCCGGCAAACGCCAGCATCGCCAGTGACGTGACGAAGAACACGCGCGCGGGAGACATGGAGGACGCGCTCAGGCCCAGAGGCCGAGCGCGAGGGCGCAAGCCGTCACCTCGTCCAGCGGCTCGTGACGGTCCTTGCAGACCTGGTACCAGGCCGGGCTCAGATGTTCATCGAGAATCGCGATCACGGCGGTCCGGATCCGCTCTTCAGAGGGTCGCCGCCTGGCCTGGCCGTGAGTCTCATGGGCGACATCGGCGCACGCGGCAATCCGCGCCGCCGCATCGTAGTTCCGCTCCTCGCAAGCGAGCAATGCCATTGCATCAAGAACCATGTAGAGCTTGCTCGCGTCCAACCGCAGCGCGAGGTCGTGGAGTTCTTTGCCCGTCGCGCGCGCCTCATGGATTTCGCCTGAGATAACCAGCGCGCTGAACATATGGGTGAGTAGTTCCAACAGCGTCTCGCGCCGGCCCAAGTGCTGCAGACTGAGGGCCAGCGGTCGCCCAAGCTGCAAGGCGGACGCTACGTTGCCGCAGGCGATGTCCAGGTCGACGATGTTGACGCTCGCTACGAGCGCCTGGCGTTCACTTGTCGTCAACGCGAACTTGACGGCTCGCTGATAGGCGACGCGAGCATCGGCGAACTGTCCGGCGCTCATGAGCAAACCGCCCTCCGTGAGGGCACCGAACGCCAGCAGTCGCGCAGGCCATGCTGGATCCTCCAGATGCCGGGCGGTCTGGAACGTCGAGCGGGCCGAGTCGCTGTCGACGCGCCAGTTGCCCGCGAGCTCCATGAGCGCGTAGTAGTGCGATCGAGTGTCGCCCGTTGCGGCGTGCATTTTAGCCGCGAGTTCGGCCGCGTACCGAGCTCGATCGCATTGCCGCGCTGAATCGTAGGTAGCGATCGCTTCCCAGAATCGGCCTATCCGGGCTTTCGGTAGCGCGTCGGACAGAAGAGTGAGCACTTGCGAGTAGCGTGCGCGGGCTTCGGCGTGCAGGTCGGTCTCCACCAGCAGGGGCCACGCGGATCCGAATAGGGCAACCGCGAGTTCGCGGTCATTGAGACTCGCCCAATCCATGGCTGCACGCACGTTGTCGAGTTCAAGCTCATAGCGGTGCAGCCAGATCTCCTCGTCGAGCGACCAGTATTCCTGATAGGCCACATCGAGCAGCGCCAGAATCGAGGCGGCCATCGATCCCCGCGCCGCCTCCAATTCGCCGGTGGCCGTCAATCTCTCGAGCGCGTAGTAGCGGGCGGTCTCGAGCAGCACGTATCGCGGCGGGTCCGCGGCCAGAGCCGTCACCAGCGAACGATCGACCAATCTGCCGATCAAATCCATCGCCTCGGAGGTATCGATGCTCTCGTTCGCAACGCAGGCGGCTGCGGTGGCCAGTGAAAAACTCCCCGCAAAAACGCCGAGCCGATTGAACACGTGCTGCTCGTCGGGCGCCAACAAACTGTAGCTCCAGTCGAACGCGGCATGCAGTGTGCCGTGGCGCAGGTCGAGCGGGCGGCCGGTGCCCTTGAGCAAGCGGAACCGATCGTCGAGCCGAGCGAGCAGCGCGGCAGCGCCCAGCGCCGGGATGCGCGCCGCGGCAAGTTCGAGCGCCAGCGGAATACCGTCCAGCCGGCGACAGATGGCGGCAACCTGCTGTATGTTCGCGGGCAACAGCTCGAATCGTCGGTCGGCGGCTGCCGCCCGCTGGGCAAAAAACGTAATGGCCGCATACTCTTTGGCGTCCGCCGCACTGAGGCCGGCCCGCGGCACCGGCAGCACTGCAAGACGATAGACGAGTTCTCCGGCGATACCGAGCGGCGCCTGGCTCGTGACCAGCGCCCGTACTCCCTGCGTCTGCAAGATGAGTGCGGCCAATGGCGTCACCAGCGCATCGCTGAGGTGCTCCGCGCTGTCGAGAATCAGCAGCAGCGGCTCGTTCTCGATGGCCTGGCGCAGCGCCGAAAATTCCTCGACCCCTTCGGGCAGCGAGATCCCGAGTGCCAGGGCGATTGCCGAGGGGACGCGGTCTATGTGATCGAGCGCTGCCAGCGAAACCCACGCCACCACGGCCCCGGGCTTTTCCGCCTCGCCCGCCAAAATCTCCTGGGCAAGCCGGGTCTTGCCGACTCCGGCGATCCCCACGATGGTGACGAGGCAGGATCGACCGAGAGCGTCCCGGACATTACGCAGATCGTCGTCGCGGCCCACCAAAGGGCCAAAGCGATTTGGCCATGAGCGACGCTGTATCGTGAACCGCGGCAGTTGAGCGGGCGGTTGAGCGGGCGGTTGCGCGCTCGGCGGCGGTTCCGCTGCCGGACCCGATACCTCGAGATCGAGGCGGTAGCCAAATCCCTGCACGGTGCGAATCGCGCTCACGCCGAGCACGCGTCTCAGGCTCGCGATCTGCGTCGGAATGTTGTTTTCATCGACGACGAGCCGAGGCCACACGCGTTCCAGCAGCGTGGCTTTGGTGACCAGTCTGCCGTGGTGCTCCACGAGAACGAGCAGCACATCGAAGGCACGCGAGCCCAGTTCCACGGACTTGCCCGCGGCGCGGAGTAACCGCTCCGACGGATAGAGCTCGAAGGGACCAACGCATATCAAGTCCATATGACTCCGGACCCAGTCCTAAAACGCTATAGCTACGTTTCAGAATAGTTTCACTGTTGATTCAAGACCGAACGGCTCAGGCGAGAGATCCTACACCCGCCCAGAGATATTTCGTTCCACGACCTAATTGCAAAACCGTTCAACAACTAATTGGAGAATCCCATGAAAAGCTTGACCATCCTCGTCGCTGCCGCCGCGTTTGTCACCTGCAGCGTCACCATTGCCAAGGCCGATACCGGCTCCGATCCGCTTTCCGTCACCGTGCAGTACGCGGATCTCAACATATCCAATACCCAGGGAGCCGCAACGCTCTATCGGCGCCTCAAGAACGCCGCCGCGCACGTCTGCCGTGGTCCGGAATCGAGCAAGGAATTGACGCGAGTCTGGGCTTACAACGAGTGCTTCAACAAGGCGCTGAGCGCTGCGATCGTCAAGGTTGACAGCCCCGCCGTCACCGCCTATGCCACATCGCACGGTACGCCGACGACCGAGTCCAACATCAGAATCGCCACCAACAAGTGATCTCTGGGAGAGCGCGGCTCGGATGGTGCTGCATCCGAGCCGCCGGTTCCGATTTCACCGTAATCTATTGATAACTATAATTTTTATCCCGCTGAAAGCCTCTCATGCGGGCTTTTTAGAATATTTTCATAACCAATTCAAGACAGGACCGATGACATGAGGAACACTGCTCAGCGTCCATGCAATCTATCGAAGGAGATGTTGATGCCGAAATTTGTCATCGAACGGGAGATCCCCGGTGCGGGGAAAATGACTCCTGCAGAGTTAAAGACGATCTCGAAGAAATCATGCGGGGTTCTCAGCAGTTTGGGACCCAGCGTGCATTGGATCAACAGCTATGTCACCGCCGACAAGATCTACTGCGTATACCATGCAGTCGATGAGTCGCTGATACGGCGACACGCCGAGCTTGGTGGGTTCCCGGCCAACAAGATTTCGATGGTGACCACTCTCATCGATCCCGCAACGGCTGAATGACGAACTAGGTCGGCGAGCCGGCACGGGTTCGTGCCGGCCATCCTCCAGGAACTCGCGACCAGCCAGGTCCTGCGGCTGCAATCACGCGTTACGGCAGACATTCGTTTGCCTTAACATGCTGGTGATGCGGCAACCTGAAGCGTGCAAATGATCCGGAACGTTGGCCGCTTGTCGTTGCTGGCAGCGCTCGCAAGCTTAAGCCTCGCGCACGGAGCCCTCGGCGCTGTCTCGCATGAGGCGCAATTGTCCGACGGCAGCGATGGCCGCGACTGGCCCGGGTATGGCCGCACCTACGGTCAGCAGCACTACAGCCCGCTCGCCGAGATCAGCCGGAGCAATGTCGGCTCGCTCGGCCTCGCGTGGTCGATGGACCTGCCGCTTGGCAACGCCGCCACCGAGCCTGTCGCGGTGGACGGTGTGCTCTATTTCGCCAGCGGCCTCAGCGTCGTCCACGCGGTCGATGCGATCACCGGCAAGCAGTTCTGGCAGTACGATCCCGAGGTCGGCAAGGTCGCAGGGCTGAATTTGCGTGTCGGCTGGGGTGTTCGCGGCGTCGCCTGGTGGCACGGCAAGGTCTACGTCGGCACGCAGGACGGCCGGCTGATCGCCCTCGACGCCAGCACGGGCAAGCCCGTCTGGACCCAGCACACGTATGGTGAGGACCTCGCCGCCTACATCAGCGGTGCGCCGCGCGTGCTCGGCGGACGGGTGCTGATCGGCTATGGCGGCTCGAACGGCATCAGCCGCGGCTACATCACCGCCTACGACGCCGAGACCGGCAAGTATCTGTGGCGCTTCTACACGGTGCCTGGCGATCCTTCGAAGGGATTCGAGAACGAGGCCATGGCGATGGCCGCGAAGACTTGGTCAGGCCAGTGGTGGCAATACGGCGGCGGCGGCGACGTCTGGAACTCGATCGCGTACGACAAGCAGACCGACACGGTCTTTTTCGGCGTCGGCAGTCCCTATCCCTGGAACCATCGGCTGCGCAGCCAGGGCAAGGGCGACAACCTGTTCATCGATTCGATCGTTGCGGTCGACGGCAAGACCGGCGCCTACAAGTGGCACTACCAGACTGTCCCCGGCGACACCTGGGATTACGACGCGACGATGGACATCGAATTCGCCGACCTCACCATCGACGGCAAGCCTCGCAAGGCGTTGATGCAGGCGCCGAAAAACGGCTTCTTCTATGTGATCGATCGGACCGACGGGAAGCTGATCTCGGCCGAACCCTACGTGACCGTCACCTGGGCCTCGAAGATCGACCTGGCGACCGGCCGTCCAGTCGAGGTTTCCGGCGCGCGCTATGACCAGGGTAAGCCAGCGTCGGTCGCGCCGTCGCCGCTCGCCGCGCACAACTGGCTGCCGATGGCCTTCAGCCCCAAGACCAACCTGGTCTACATCCCCGCGGTCGATTTCAAGGTGAACTTCAGCGAGCCCTCGCCGAGCTGGCGGCCGGCCACCGACCGCAACACCGACGCCGGCGCCAACATGATCGGCGGCCCGCTGATCGGGGAGAAGCCGCCGGCGGGCGCGCTGATCGCCTGGTCCCCGGTGACACAGAAGCAGGCCTGGCGAGTCGACTACCCGACCTACCTCAACGGCGGTGTGATGGTGACCGGCGGCGACCTCGTCTTCCAAGGCACGGTAGACGGGATGTTCAAGGCATTCTCGGCGACGGACGGCGCGCAGTTGTGGTCCTTCGACGCGCGCGCGCCGATGATCGCGCCCCCGATCACCTACGAGGCCGGGGGCAAGCAGTATGTGACGGTGCTGACCGGCCTCGGCATGGCCTATCCGATGAATGCCGCCGCGCTCGGCGGCCCAAGCATCGAGCGTTATGGCCTGGATCCGCGCACGCAGGCGCGCCGCGTGCTCACCTTCGTCATCGGCGGCCAGCAGACGCTGCCGCCGCGCGCCGTCGCCCCACCACCGCCTCCGGATCCCAGCTTCAAGCCAGACTCGGCGCATCTCATGCCCGGCGCGATTGCCTATTCGGCGCATTGCCTGACCTGCCACGGCAGTCTCGCCGTCGGCTCGATTCACGCACCCGACCTGCGCCGCTCGGCGATCCCGCAGGACCGGGCCGCCTTCATCCAGATCGTTCGCGGCGGCACGCTGCAGGCGCAGGGCATGCCCAAGTTCGGAGAACTGACGGACACCGAACTCGACGATATTGCCTACTATGTTCGCGCCCAGGCCGCACAACTGCGCGCCGGCCAAACGACGGCGGATCCGGACAAGACGCCTTCTCTCCAGTTGAAGTAGATCCTCTCTGCGCGACCTCGCGAGACCGCGATCGTTTGGTATGCTGCCGGCGGGGAGGAAACCAAATGTTCAATCGACTAACCGCGCTCGTCGTCACCGCCGCTGCGCTTGCCCTCAGCGCCGCAAGCAGCGGAGCGAATGCTGCGCCCGACAAATCGAGGCCCGTCGGCGCCGACGAGGATTGGCCGTCGGTCAGCGGTGCAGCCGACGAATCCAGTTATTCGCGACTCGACCAGATCACCACCGGCAACATCGGCAAACTCGCGCTCGACTGGTCCCTCGATCTGCCCGGTGAAGTGTCGCTGGAGGCGACGCCCCTCGAAGTGGACGGCACGATCTACTTCACCGGCAGTCTCGCCAAGGCCTATGCGGCGGACGCGAAGACCGGCGCGCTGAAGTGGACCTACGATCCGCAGGTCTGGAAGCACAATCCGGACAAGATGCACTTCTCGTTCGGCGCCAACCGCGGCATGGCCTACGAGAATGGCAAGGTCTTTGCCGCCGCCCTCGACGGACGGCTTTTTGCGCTCGACGCGAAGAGCGGCAAGGAGCTGTGGGTCGCTGACTCGATCCCACCCGGCTTGCTCAACATCAGCACCGGCGCGCCCCGCGTGATGAACGGCAAGGTGATCATCGGCAACGGCGGCGCCGATTTCGGCGCGCGCGGCTTCGTCACTGCGTTCGATGCGAACACCGGCAAGCAGCTCTGGCGTTTCTACATCACGCCCGGCAGCCCCGAACAGAACAAGGGCGACCCGGCCATGGAGGCCGCGGCCAAGACCTGGAGCCCCGACTTCTGGAAGACTACGGGCGGCGGCGGCACCGTGTGGAACGGGATGACCTTCGATCCTGAGCTCGACCGCGTCTACATCGGCACGGGCAATTCCGGTCCCTACGATCCGAACAAGCGCGATCCGGGCGGCGGCGACGATCTCTACAACACGAGCATTGTCGCGCTCGATGCGAAGAGCGGAAAGTACATCTGGCACTACCAGGAAAACCAGCGCGACTGCTGGGACTATAAGTCGACGCCGAACATCATCATGGCGACGATCCCCATCGACGGCCAGCCACGCGAGGTGTTGCTTCACACGCCGACCAACGGCTTCTTCTATGTGCTCGACCGGAAGACCGGTCAGCTGCTCAACGAACCCGGCAAGATCACGGAGATCACCTGGGCCAAGAACATCGACTTGAAGACCGGCCGCCCGAACGAGTATCCGAATATCCGCTACGAGACCGGCGAGACCAGGCTGTGGCCGGGCAGCGTGGGCGGCCACAACTGGCAGGCGATGAGCTACGACCCCAAGACGGGGCTGGTCTACATTCCGATTCAGCAGATTGGCGTGCGCTTCTCGCGCCATGGCGGCTCCGAGAACGGCTTCAACGTCATGGGGCTGTCGGTCGAACCGATCGTCGAGCGTCCGGGCGACGGCCACGGCTATCTCGTCGCGTGGAATCCCGTGACTCAGACGGAGGCGTGGCGTGTGAAGCATCGCGGCCTGTGGAACGGCGGCACGCTCGCGACGGCGGGCGGCCTCGTATTCCAGGGCGAGGCGACCGGCGCCTTCACCGCCTACGATGCGAAGACCGGCAAGGAATTATGGAAGTTCGACTCGGGGCTCGGCATCATCGGTGCCCCGATGAGCTACAGCATCGAGGGCCGGCAGTACGTCTCGATCCTGGTCGGCTACGGCGGCACGGCCGCCGCCTACGGCCACTTCATGGACATGGGCTACAAGTTCGGCAAGCAACCGCGCCGTCTGCTGAGTTTCGCGCTCGGCGGCAACAAGACGCTGCCGCCCAGCGCGCCGCCCGACTTCACCGTGCACGCCCTCGACGATCCGGGGTTCAAGCTGATCGAAGCTGATGTCACCGCCGGTCGCGCGCTTTCGGTGCAGTGCGCCGCCTGCCACGGCGTCGGCCTGCAATCGACCGGCACGCCCGGCCCGGACCTGCGGGAATCGCCGGTCGCGCTCAATCTCGACAGCTTCAGCGCCCTGCTCAAGAGCGGCGCGCTGATCGAACAGGGCATGCCCCGCTTCCAAAGCCTGACCGATGAGGAGATCCGCGACCTTTTTGCCTATGTCCGCGCCAAGGCGCGCGAGGCGCTGGGCAAGCGGCCGAAGGACAATACGGCGCCGCATCCGAAACTTTGAGCTGCCGAGGTTCATCACGCCGTCGTGGCGGCTTCCCGCCGGGACGCGATCAATTGGCTCGAAATCAACGCTTTGGCGTAACTTCAGCGTGGACGGCCTTCGTGCGCTGCACTAGCCTGCCAGCGCGTCACTATCAGAAGAAAGGTGCCTCCAATGAGAAGGGGTGATGGCGAGCTGATATTGTTTTGGATGCTGCCCGGCCTGATCGTCCTATGGATGGCGGTCTTCTGGTTTTTTCCAGGATTCGTGCCGCCGATGTCACCGACCTGGTCGGCGGAACGCGTGGCAGCGTTCTATCGGGACCCGCACAATCTTGCCGGCATCCGCTACAGCCTGATCGTGTTCAACTGGTTTGGCATCGCGATCATTCCCTGTCTGGCTCTGATCGTGACCCAGATCCGAAGAATGGCACATCACACGCCGGTCCTTGGATACTGTTTCCTGGGATGTCTCGCCGGGGGTCCCACGCTATTTTTCATCGCGGATCTGTTCTGGCTGCTGGCAGCTTTCCGGCCCGAGCGCAATGCCGAGTTGATACAGCTCTTCAACGATCTAGCCTGGGTGACATTTACCAGTCAGGTGGGATTTCTCATTGCCCAGTGCGTCTTCCTGGCCCTGTCGATCTACCTCGATCGCGGACCACGACCCGTCTTTCGCAGCTGGGTGGCGCATTTCAATCTGCTGATCGCTGCGGCGTTGGCGCCTGCTGCCTTCGTCGCCCTTGCGCTGACCGGGCCTCTGGCCTGGGACGGCGCGCTGTCGTTCTGGCTGCGAAATGCCGCCATCGGCGTGTGGCTGCTCGTCATGACGTTCGTGTTGGGAAGCACGATCCATCGCCAGCGGCGCGAAGAAGCGAGCCCGGCATGAACAGCTCCGGTCTCAGCGTCTCGGGCATGGAAGCAAGGCCCAGCAACCTGTTCGCCCGGATCGCCTGGCACTGGCGCAACGACCCGAAGATGGAGTTATGGATCATCTGGTATTCCATGGTGGTCTTCTATTTCATCTTCGGCATCGTGTTCGTCGGCATGACGCATGTCATGCCGCCGCCGCAGCCCTGGTGGGACCCACCACGGGTCGTGCAGTGGTTCAATGATCATCATCGCGGGATACTCGTGGGCTTCGGCATTTGCTTCTTCATTGCCGGCCTCGTCGCCTCGTGCAACGCCATCATCGCTTACTCGATGCGACGCATGTCCGTCAGTCGCGTGTTCGCCTATTCGTACCTGGCGCTTTATTCACTCAGCGCCGTGCCGGGAATGCTGCTCACGGCCATTGCGTTGACGGTGGGCGCCATGCGTCCGGATCGCGATCCCGCGCTGATCTGCTGGCTCTACGATTTCGGATTCATGGCGTTCGACGGGACCATGGGTATCTTCCTCATCGGAACGCTCGTTTGGATGATCGCGATCCTGATCGATAAGAACGGCGTGTTCCCGAAGTGGTTCGGCTACCTGAACATCTGCAATCTCATCACTGAGTTTGTGATCGCGACGGCGTGGATTCTGACAAGGGGTGCGTTCTCGTGGAACGGCCTCATTGCCTTCTGGATCGATACCGCGGTGTTTGCCATCTACACCGGCGTATTCATCACCCTCTTGAGAAATATGGTGATACGCGAGGACTTCGGCACGGGTCCGCTGCCGAAGCTCGGCGCTTCATCGGGCGGCGGTGGCTGATGCAGCAGGTGATCGCCGCGCAATCAGCGACCGATGGCGCCGAACCCCAGACGGATGAGCGCGTCGTTCCCGGGCAACCCGACATGTGGGTGTTCGTGTTGTTCGAGGGACTCACGTTTGGCGCTTACTTCGTCGTCTACATGCTGTATCGCATGGGCAATCCAGAGCTGTTTCTGCGCTCGCAAGCGCGCCTGAACCCAGAATTCGGCGTCGCCAATACGCTCGTCCTGCTGACCAGTTCGTGGTTCATGGCACGATGCGTGCGATCCGCCCGTCGCGCCGACTATCGGGCCGCCCTGGTGAATGTGTCCTTGACCGTCGTGTGCGGTCTGCTGTTCGTCGGCTCCAAGATTTTCGAATGGTCGATGAAGATTCATCAGGGGCTGGTTTTCTCGACCAATGAATTTTTCTGGTTCTACTACTTTCTGACGGCCATCCACGTGCTTCATGTGCTGATCGGTTTCGTCGTTCTCGGCGTGGTGATGTATCAACTCGCGGGTCCCGCCCGCCGTTCGCAGGAGATCGTCGAGACCGGAGCAACCTATTGGCACATGGTTGATTTCCTATGGGTCATCATTTTCGCGCTGATCTATGTGATGAGGTAGCTTTGAGCGATGAAGTGCCCATGACGCAGGACTCCGGAAGACGACTGGCGCTGGTTTGGATAGGCCTTTCGCTGATCACATTGCTGTCTTGGTGGCTGGCCGGCGGACGGGGCCACGCAACGTTCGATCGCAACGCCGGGATCACGTTCGGTGTGCTTCTA
>Ga0302325_10007746_pt1 | contig 23723 bp, 18 predicted proteins | sample Palsa_T0_2_FD_201948 | JGI IMG/M metagenome (GOLD analysis project Ga0302325, IMG submission 201948) | Peat permafrost microbial communities from Stordalen Mire near Abisko, Sweden - Palsa_T0_2 | ecosystem: Environmental > Terrestrial > Soil > Palsa > Peat permafrost | place: Sweden: Abisko... | reverse complement strand
CAGCCTTTCCGCCTCGCCCACTTCGGTCTCGGTGGTGCAGGGCAACTCGGGAACATCCACCATTACCAGCACGGTGACGGGCGGCTTCGATTCCGCCGTTACCCTGACCGCGAGCGGCCAGCCCACGGGCGTCACCGTAACCTTCAGCCCCACCTCCATTACCGGGGCGGGAACCTCGACTATGTCGATGGCCGTAGCTTCTTCCACAGCCACCGGCACATATACCATTACGGTGAAGGGAACCTCTGGCGCCACCAGCGAGACCACCACGGTTTCGCTAACGGTGACCTCCACGCCGACTCCTAACTTCACCATTGCGGCTTCGCCCACTTCGGTTTCCGTGGTGCAGGGCAATAGCGGCACTTCTACCATCACCACTACTGTCTCGGGCGGCTTTAGCGATCCGATCGCCTTGACCGCGAGCGGCCAGCCGACCGGCGTGACCGTCAGCTTCAATCCTTCATCCATCGCGGCGCCGGGTTCCGGTACTTCGACCATGACGATGGCCGTGGCCTCCAGCACCGCGACCGGCACCTACACCATCACCGTCACCGGCTCGGGCGACAGCATTACGCACACCGCGACTGTTTCGCTCACCGTGACGGCGGCGTCGACTGGCACTTTCACTATCTCGGTTTCACCCACTTCGGGATACCTGTATCAGGGCGAAAGCGGCTATGCGGTGGTCACCACGAAGGTCTCCGGCGGCTTTGACTCTGCCATCAGCTTCTCGGCAACTGGCGTGCCGTCAGGGGTTACCTACAGCTTCACCCCGGCTTCTATCGCGGCGCCGGGTTCCGGCACCTCCGATTTCAACCTGGTGGTGGCCAGAAACGCCCCAACCGGCACCTACCCGATCACCATAACGGGCACGGGCGGAGGCGTTATCAAAACCACGGTGCTCACCTTCACCATCTACCGGTAAACGATGCAAAGGGCCCGGACTCTTCGTCCGGGCCCTGGTATTTAGTACAGCCTCGGAAAATACTGTTCGCCACGCATCATGGTCTATTTTCGCGAGGTGCAGCGGCTTTGGATCTGGGTGCTGCTGGTGGTGGCTCTATCTGTGCCGGTAGCCGCCGTGGTCACGGCGTTGCCGCAAAACTTGGGCAATCGCCCGGGGCCGCACCGATTGCCTTACTTGCTGTTGGGTCTGCCCGGTTTGCTGGCGGTCTGGTTTTCGCTTGGTGGCCTGATCACCGAAGTTCGCGAAACGGAACTATCCATCCATTTCCACTTACTCTGGTCCGAACGCGTGATTTCGTGGAGCGAGATTCGCAGCGCGGAGGCTGTTACGTATTTTTCGAGGGGTTGGGGCGTGCGCTGGGGAGCCGGGGGCATGACCTACAATGTGAGCGGCGACCGCGGGGTACGGATCGAATTAACCGGCGGCGAAACCGTGATCGTCGGCTCCGAGCGCGCGGACGAATTGGCGGCCGCCATCGGCGAACGCCTCGGTCTTCGGCGACTGCCCGCCTGACTAATTAACCGGTCGGTTCGCAGCGCAAATTTAACCAGCGACACCCAGGCAAAAAACTACATTTTGTTCATGGGTACCGATGGAGCCTCCAGAGCCGTATTCCAAACATTCCAACACAGTTTGCGGAAATAGTTTTATCCAAAGTACTATAAGTTCAATCGAGTTTCAACCGCCTTTTGGTACGTTGACAAATATCATTTCCATGATATTGTACTCTCAAACTTATGGAAGCAGCTTTGATTAACAATAGCGTGTCCGACACTTGTCAGACGGCTCGTGGTGGCATGGCCGGGAGCAGCGCTGTGATTGAGCTGATCTTGCTATCGGGCGATAGAAATGTGCATTCGATACTGACCGGTGCTTTGGGGCCATCTTACTGCGTACGAATGGAATCGGACAAAGAAAAGGTCAAGCGAGCCGTGCTCGAATCCAAAGCCGACCTGGTGGCCGTGGACCTCGATTGTAATTTCAATTCGTCCGCCGAGTACCGGGTATTCCTGAACGAGATCAGAAATCCGCGGATTCCGATCGTCGCCTTAACCGGCGACGGCCGGCGTTCTACTACCCTCGAACTGCTGCAGTGCGGCGTCGACGATTACATCGCTAAACCTTTGGCCTTGCCCGAACTTCGAATCGTGATCCGGCGCGCCTACGAGCATGCCTCCCTCAAGAGAGAGGCGGAGGCCGCCAGAGTGGCGCTCGACGCCACGCGCGGCTGCGACCGCCTGATCGGGTCGAGCGGGAAGTCTCAAGTCGTATATGATTTGATCCGGCGCGTCGCCAACCTGAATGCCTTCGTGCTGATTACCGGCGAGAGCGGGACCGGGAAAGAACTGGTCGCGCGCGCCATCCACAATCTGAGCCACAGGGCGAAGATGCCCTTTGTGGCGGTCTCCTGCGGCGCGATTCCGGAAACGCTGATCGAAGCCGAGTTATTCGGACATGAGAAGGGAGCCTTCACCGGAACCACCGGTGCGCGCCAGGGCTACCTGGAACAAGCGGGCGAGGGCACCATCCTGCTGGATGAAATCGGCGAACTCAGCTTGCAGACGCAAGTCAAGCTGCTGCGCGTGCTCCAACAAAAAGAGTTCAGCCGGTTGGGTAGCAGCCAGTTGATCCCGCTGAAGGGACGGATCCTTTTTGCCACCCACCGGGATCTGGGAAGCATGGTGGAGGAAGGCACTTTCCGGAGCGACCTCTACTTTCGCGTGAACGTCATGCGCATCGACGTGCCGCCCTTGCGCGAGCGCACCGAGGACATTCCTGCGCTAGCCCAACACTTCTTGCGCCAGTACGCCGCGGAGTATGAGAAACCGGTGCGGGATATTCTGCCATCGGCAATGATGCAACTGGTCGATTTCGGCTGGCCGGGTAACATCCGGGAACTGGAGAACGTGGTCCAGGGAGCCGTGATTCTAGCGGAAGGAGAAAGCATCGGACCCGACGACCTGCCCAGTGCGCTCAGAACCGCGGCATGGGCGCCCGTCCCGGTAGACGACTCGTTTGAGCACCAGATCAAGGTCTATCGGCTGCACCTCGTGAACCAAGCTCTGCAAAGCTGTCGCGGCAACAAAACGGTGGCGGCCCGCAGCCTGAATATCTCGCGCGCCTATCTGCACCGTCTGCTCCGTGCGTCGCCGGACGATGAAGATGCGGCTTAAGGGCTCTGGCTTCTCACCTACTTTGACCGATGTACAACTTAGCCAGCAAGCTGCTCGGACCCCTGTTCGACCCTCTTACGCTGGCGATCCTGCTGGCCGCCTGCGCTTTGCTGGCCTGGAAGCGCCGGCGGTTAGCTCTGCAACTCCTGATCGCGTCGGTGGGGCTGCTCCTGCTCTTCACTTCTTCCTTCGTGGCCGGCGCACTGGTACATTCCCTGGAGGATCGGTATGGGGACCCCGGCCTGGACGTCCCGCCGGCGCAGGCCATCGTAGTCCTGGGTGGAACGATTCACATGCCCTCCGCCCGCCACCATTTGACCGGGCTGATCGACTCCAGCGATCGCCTGTTGGTCGCCTTTCGGCTGTACCGCGCGGGAAAGGCGCCGCTGATATTCTGCAGCGGCGGAAACAATCCCTTCATCGCCAGCCAGGCCGGCAAGACGCCCGAGGCCAACTGGATGGCCGGGTTGCTCGAGGAATGGAACATCCCGCCGGCTGCCATTGAGATAGAGAGTGGATCCATCAACACTCACGAAAACGCCATCCGCAGTTACCAGGCGCTGGCTCCCCGCGGCATCCGGCGGATCCTGCTGGTGACATCCGCGATGCATATGTCCCGGGCTGCGGGCGCCTTTCGCAAAGCGGGATTCGAGGTCACTGCCATACCGGCCGACTTCCGCACGGGTTGGGGCGAAGCCAACGTATGGGAGAAATTGCTGCCCAGCGCCAACAACCTGGTTAACTCCGACGCGGCCTTGCACGAGTGGCTGGGCTGCGCCGTATACCGCCTGCGGGGCTGGATGTGATGCAAGTGGGGCAGCCCCTTGGGCTGCGGCGGACCCTCGGTCCGCCTGGCCGGGCGGCCTGCGAGGCCGCCGCAGCGCGGGGCGCTGCCCCACAAATGACCGACTTAGTAAGTCGAAGGGCGATGCGTAAGACCGCTGTATTACAAGCCCATTTACTGAAATTATTGATTTGGCGGGCTCCACACTGTAACATCGATATAGGGTCTGGAACAGAAATAAATGTTTGTCGATTTGATTTTGGTGCTCATTCTGGTTAGCCTGTGGGTGGGCTTGTACCAGGTAGTCAAACAGCAGGGCCGGATCTTGCTGCGGCTCGACAAGCTGGAGGAGCGGCGCGCGGCTGAGAGCCAGTCCGCCGAGCCCGCGGGTCTCGCGCCAGGCACACCTTTTCCCGCCTTCAGTTTCCCGGATCTTTCCGGCAAGACGGTGCGGCTCGATCAATTTCGTCCCGAGCAGGTCCTATTGGTGCACTGGGGCCCCGACTGCGGCTTCTGCGATATGATCGCCGGGCAGCTTGCAGGCCTGCAACAGGCCATGCTGAAAAAGGACATCCAACTGCTCTTGCTGGCGCATGGCGATGCCACCCGGAACCGGGAACTGGCTGGAGCGCACGGTCTTTCCTGCCCGATCCTGCTGCTGGACGGTCAGGCGCCTTGCGAGCCGCTGCAGAACATGGGCACCCCAGTGGCCTACCTGCTCGATCGGGAAGGGCGCGTCGCCCGGCCCCTTGCGGTGGGCTTTGAAGACGTCGTAACCCTGGCACGAAATGCGACGGGACAAGGCGACGCTGAATCCGATGCGGCCGCCGCCGCTTCCCGCTCCCTCCCGGGAGCCCAGCCGCTCAGCGAGAGCCGCATCAAGCGGGACGGTCTCAAGGCGGGGACACCGGCACCCCTGTTCCAGCTTCCCGATATCCACGGACAGATGATTTCACTCGCGGACTACCGCGGCCGGCGGGTGCTTCTGGTGTTCTCCGACCCACACTGCGGACCGTGTGACGAACTGGCGCCGCAACTGGCGCAGCTCGACCGGGAACACGGCAACGACGGGCTGCAGTTCATCCTGGTCGGCCGGGGTGAGCGGGCGGAGAACCGGCGCAAGGCGGAGCAGTTTGGTATCCGGTTCCCGGTAGTGCTGCAGGACAAGTGGAAGTTGTCGAAAGAATACGGGATCTTCGCCACGCCGGTTGGTTTCCTGGTGGGTGAGGATGGTGTCCTGCTCGAGGACGTGGCTGTGGGCCCCGTGGCCATCGCGGCTTTGGCGCAAGAAGGCATGAAGCAAGGAAAGGACTGCGAAAGTGCGTTTTCTGCTCGATGATGTCGCTCGCATCATGGCGAGCCCCATACCCCGCCGCCAGGCGTTCAAGCTCCTCGGCGGAGCCCTGTCCGGCGCGATCCTCGGCACCCTGGGCATCCGGCCTGCCGCGGCTATGTCCAAATGCTCGCCGGGAACCGCGGCCTGCGGCACCAGCGGTCTTTGCTGCCCCACCGGACAATGCTGCAATTCCAGCGGAGCCGGGTGCAAGCCCTTCTGTCTCACCCACGGCAAGACCTGCTGCGGCATGACTTCCTGCACGTCGTCACAGAAATGCTGCGGCACGGGGAGCACGGCCTACTGCGTGCCCGCTGGAAACACGTGCTGCGGCAAGACGTCCTGCACGTCGAGCCAGATATGCTGCACTACCTGCTCGACGCCCTTCTGCGCCGCAAAGGGGAACACCTGCTGTGGGACGACGTCCTGCGCACCAGGCGAAGTATGCTGCAACGGGGTATGCTGCGCGAAGGGCGATATTTGCTCGAACGGACGATGCAAAGCGTCCAAGTCTGGCAGCGCCGGCTAGAACCGCGACCTGATATCCGCTCAGTGAGCCCGGCAGAAACCTCGACCGGGCTCTCCCCTCCTCAGTTGACGCCCCCAGCGAGCTTCCGGTATGCTGGCCATGGAAAATGCGGCTGGATACACTCCGACGCCCGCTTTCGATCGACAGCATTCGCGATGGCGGCGCTTATGCGGTAGATTGCGCGCCGCCGACCCAGACTAACCTCTTCCTCAGGGTCGGCTTGGTGGATGAGCTATTCATCAAGTTGCCATCCGAGCGCGGCTGGGACGACTACCGCACCTTCCTTCGGTTCGCGCACCCCCATCCTCTGGACGTCCGTCCGCTCGAAGCCGCCGAGCGCTTCGACAACCTGCCTGGGACCCTCGCGCGATTCCCCGCCCTCTCTTCGCTCGATGCCAGCGATCCTGAGATCGGGCACTATCTCGCCGTCCACAAGCTGCAGTACGAGAGGATCCGGAACCAGACCGCGGTGGGTATTCCGCTAGCCCGTTTCGGCGCGTTGCGCCCTCACCGCCGAGGGTTCCGTCCCACCATCGAACCGGCCCTGTTTCAAGAGCGGGTTCCCGGAACGACGCTCTGGGATATGTACGACTTCGACAACCTACGGATCAAGCCGGAGTGGCAGCCGCACCTGCCCATCGTTTCCGCCCAGTTGTCCAACTTTCTGGATTCCGGACTGCTGCACCACGTGGACTGGAACATCCAAAACTTTGTGTTCGACGTGCAACAGGAGCGGCTGTTCTACGTCGATCTCAAACCCACCATCTTCGTCGCGCGATCCAGCAATGAGCACAACCTCAAGGGTATTCGAGAGTATTTCCTCGTCTGACCGCACATCCCTGCGCGCGCCGCTCGCCCTGGTTCTCCTTTCGCTGGCGCTCGGCTACGCAGTCCTCCAGAACGGCGGCGTACTCCTGACCGAGTGGAACGTCTGTCTGCTCCTCATCGGACTGGCCGCGTTCATCTGCTGGACGGGCAGGCTCTCACCCGCCACCGCGGCTGCCAGTTCAGGTCCGGGGCCACTGGTTCTTCTCCTTTTCCTCGGTTACATCGCTTTTCAGTGCTTGCCTCTGCCGGTGGGGTTGCTGAGGATCCTCTCACCCGAACGGGCCCGCATTCTCGACACTCTGGCCCGCGTCGCCGCGCCAGTGCACTTCGCGCCACTGGCCACCACCCCGGCCACCACTTTCCTTTACCTATTTCGCTTCATTGGCTACACGACGGCCTTCCTCGCGATACGCGAGATGAGCCGCCGCTGGTCTGCGCAGCGACGGTGGCTGGCGGTCATGCCCGTGGTTGCTTTCGCGGCCCTGGAAGCGGCGCTGGGTCTTTGGCAGAATGGCGCGGGCGAAGAAGTGCAAGGGACCTATGTGAACCGGAATCACTTCGCCGGCTTTCTGGAAATGGCGCTGCCGCTCGCCTTGGCATACGGGATCGCCCTCCTTGGCTGGAGGCGCGCGCAGCGTAGCTCGCCCACCCTTCGCATCGTGGCAGCCTGCACGGTTCTGATTTTGGTCGGAACGATCTTCGCCGGGCTGCTCTGTTCTCTCTCGAAGATGGGTTTCGTAGCCGGGTTGGGCGGCCTGTTTACTATGGCAGTGCTGACGGCCGCAGGCAGGCTACGGGGATGGAAGCTGGGGCTCGCAGTAGCCGGCATTGCCGTTCTGGTGTTGTTTCTGTTCGTCTTTCTGCCCTCCGACGAGCTGGTAGCGAGGTTCGGAGGCGTCGCCGCGCAAGGAGACGCTGCCGCCGAGGGACGCTGGCCCATTTGGCGGGACACGCTGCACCTGGTCGCAGCCTATCCCATCTTTGGCTCCGGACTGGGAACCTACGCCGGAGCCTTCCTGAAGTACCAGACCAGCATCGTCGACCGCCTCTTCGACTTCGCCCACAACGACTACCTGCAATTGGCGGCCGAACTCGGGGCCGCCGGCTTCCTGCTCCTGGCAGCCTTGGTCTTGCCGGTTGTCGCCAACGCGTTCCGTGCCGCAACGCGAAGCCGCGACCCGGATACGCGCTGGATGGCCATGGGTTGTGCCGGAGCTTTTACCGCGATCGGCCTGCACAGCCTCGCAGACTTCAACACCTACATCCCTGCAAACGCCTTGCTGCTGGCCTGGATCGGCGGAATTTCGGCGGGCCTTCCCGCACAGGCTAAGCCAGCCGCCTCCCGGCCGGATCGGCAGTTGGCAGAGCGGCGCATTGCGCTGTGCCTTGCCGGACTGCTAGTTGTATATGCCCCGGCCTGGATCCTGTTCAGAACGGCGTTCCGGAGCGATCCGCGAGCGGAAAGCGTCTTCTGCCGGTTCGGCATCTGCGATACGGACGCGGTGATCGCGGCCGAGACCCTCGACCATGCGGGCAACGTCGCCGCGGTTCCGGAAGCTGTGCTCCTGAAAGCTCTGGGCCGGGATCCCCATTCGCCGGATCGCTGGTGTGACGCGGCCGATGGTTTCCTTAGGTCCGGGGAGTGGAACCAAGCCGAGTATTGCCTGTCGCGGGCGCGGGCACTCGGTCCCAACATCCCGCCGGTCCTGATGCGGGTCTCGGACTCTTACTTCCGGCTCGATCAAATCAGGTTGGCCCTCGAACAAAGGTCTCACATTTTGCAAGAGACGGATACTTACGATGGCCTCATCTTCGATTGGTACGGGACAAAGAAACTGGCCGCCAGTGTGATTCTGGCGAACGGACTGCCGGATGATACCCGGGCCGGCCGCGCCTATCTGCGCCACTTGATGACTCTCGATCAGTCCCGCGATGCCGCCGAGGCGTGGAGTTGGAACATTGGCCACGGGTATGTCGACGACCGGCTGGCTAACGACTATCTGGGCTTTCTCGTGAATCGGCAGGAGTTCGAAGCCGCCGCGCAAGCCTGGGCTCTCTACCTGGGCCCTCGCCGGGAAGGCTACCTGGAAACGAACTGGATCTACAACGGGGAGTTCGAAAACGAGCTGTCGGGATCCCCCTTTGATTGGCGCATCGACCAGCGGGACGACGTGGATGTCTCGCCTGACGCGCGGATGGCTCACGGCGGCACGCATTCCTTGCGGATCGAGTTTGCAGGCAAGGATAACCTGAACTACAGCTACGTTTCCGAAACCGCCTTCGTAAAGCCCGGAAGATATCGTTTTGAGGCTTGGGTGCGGACTGAGCGGATCACCACCGACGAGGGGGTCGGGTTCCAAATCCTCGATGCCACCGGATCTGCACGCCTGGACGTTAGAACGGAACGCCTGACTGGAACTAACGACTGGAAGAGAATCGAACGGGTCTTCGATGTCGCTCCCCAAACCAAGTTGGTCCGGATCCAGGTGGTCCGCCAGCCATCGCTGAGGTTCGACAATAAGATCAGCGGCACGGTCTGGATCGACAGTGTGAGACTCACACCGGGCAATCGTGAGATAGGTCGATAGATTGCGTTTTTGCACCGTAGGGCGGGCAATACTGCCCTGGGGTCCCCTCTGGGGACGGCTGTCAGCCGGCTTTGGCCGCCTGAAAGGCGGCTGCGGCCATGATTGGCCGCCCTACAATTCTACTTGCCGGTGCGGGTGGTTTCGAAGAGGAACCAGATGCGCCGTTCCGTTTCGTCGATCCAGATCTCCAGCATACTCGTGGTAGCCACGTCATTCTCGTCCGAGCACAAATCGTGGGCTTCACGCATGCTGGCTACCAACGCCCGGTTGTCCTCGCGTAACTCGCTGAGCATATCGCCCGCATCGACATAATCGGCGTCGTTGTCGCTGAGGCGCTGCAGACGGGCCACGTGTCCGATCGAGCGAATTGTGGCGCCGCCAATTTTGCGCACACGTTCGGCAATGTCGTCCGTCATGGCGAAGATCTGGCTGGCCTGCTCGTCCAACAGCAGGTGATAATCGCGAAAGTGAGGTCCACTGGCATGCCAGTGGAAGTTCTTGGTCTTCAGGTACAGAACAAATACATCCGCCAGCAGCGCGTTGAGGGCGCCGCTGATGTTTTTGACGGCTTCGACCCCCAGTTCACTGGGCGTGGCCGTCAGGGCCCTGCGCCGCGTTCCGAGTTCTTCTTTCGTGGTGGGCATTTCGATTTCGCTCCTCAAACTTCAATGATACTGTCGCACTCATAGCAGCGTCCAGCCCGCCACCGCAGGATTCCGAGTGGTTTGTGCGAAAGCGTCCCAAGATGAGTTAGAATTCAACAAGCATACCGGCGAATCTTCGCCTGGAGGCACGCATGACCGGGCTCGACTTGCGCCCCTTGTCAATGGGCGAGATCCTGGATCGGACGTTCTCGCTGTACCGCCGTTACTTTGTGCTCTTCGTGGGCATATCCGCGATCCCGCAGATACTAGTCCTCGCGTTGCGGCTCGCGCAGATCCTGCTGCTGCCGCCAACTTACTCTTCTCTCTCGTCCACGATTTGGTTGGGCCTGGTGATCCTGGTAGCCAGCCTTGTCGCGTATTTGCTGTCGCAGGGCGGAACCGTGCTGGCCGTCTCGGAACTCTATCTGGGGCGCCCCACAACCATCGGCGAATCTCTCCGGCGGGTATGGAACGAGATTGGCTCCATATTCGGCGTGGTTTTCCTGAACAGCCTGGTGATTGGCGTTGGCCTCATCCTGTTTATCGTTCCCGGCATTTACCTGGCGTGCCGCCTGCTCGTCTGTGTCCCGGCCGCCATGATCGAAAAGCGCGGCGCGCGGGAATCGCTCGAGCGCAGCTTCGATTTAACGCGGGACAACGCCGTCCGGTCGTTCCTGATCCTGTTGCTGTCGGTGGTCTTGTCGTGGGCTGCCCAAATGCTCCTGAGCGCTCCATTCACCTTGATGATCGCATTAAATCGCACCGATTTCGCCATGCTGCGGATCTGGATGGCCTGCTCTCAAATAGGCGCGTCCCTGGGATCGATCCTGATTGGTCCTATCCTGCTGATCGCCACGTCGGTGTATTATTACGATCTGCGCGTCCGCAAGGAAGCCTTCGATTTGCAGATCATGCTGGACCCCGATTCTCAGGCGGCTCCCAGAACGGGCCCGCCTTCGATTCTTTCCTGATTGCATGCGGCGACTTCTTTTCTGCCTGGCCGTGCTTGCCGTTTCGAAGGCGCCGGCCGGGGCACAGCCGTCAGCGCCCTATCGTCCCGCCTCGCTGGCAGCGGAGTTGCGCGGACTGCAAACGTCATTAGGACACAGCGCCTACCGGCAATTCCCCTCGTTCCCTTCGGCCTGGGAGGTGGAAACCCCCCAAGGCCGATACTCCATCTCAACTGAACCACTGCGGACCTTGCTGCAGGCGAACCAGCGAGACAAGCGCGATACCCGCGTTCAGCAGGCGCAGGCCTGGCTGGACCTGCTCGCGCAACAATTGGAGAGTTTTGAAACCGCGGCGCCCGCATCTGCCGGTGGCGCGCGGGCCAAGCTCGATCGCATTCTGGCGCGCCCCGAGTTTGCCGCAGCCGGCCCACCCAGCCCCCTTGAGCTCTGGCGCCGGCGAGTAGCCGCCTGGTTGCAAGAACTGCTCCGCCGGATTTTCGGAGTCGTCGCCGGACATCCCACTGCCAGCCAGTTTCTCTTTTGGCTGCTGGTCGCCGGTTGCGTTGGAATTCTGGCTGTGTGGCTGATCCGTTGGTGGACCCGCAACGGGGAGGTTCCCGGGCTGCCGCGGCCCGCCCGTTCGGGGATGGTTGTACGCACGTGGCAGGAATGGCTCGCCGCGGCGCACCACGCCGCCGCAGCAGGCGATTGGCGACAAGCGATTCACAGCTCCTATTGGGCCGCCATCAGCCGCCTGCAGGATTCCGGAGCCTTGCCCGCGGATGTTACTCGCACCCCTCGCGAATACCTGCGCCTCACCTCCGGTCCGCCCGTACGGGACCCGCTGGCCGCCTTGACATCCGGATTGGAGCGCTTCTGGTATGGGCGCCGGGCCGCTCGTGCCGAGGATTTCCGCGAATCCCTCACCCAGTTGGAGGCGCTTGGATGCAAGGTGGAATAAACCCCGCCGACCGCAAGCTGCTTTGGGGCGCGGGACTGATCGCCTTCGTGCTGGTCGTAGGCACGGTGGCGTTTGCGCCGGCCGAAAGTACCCGGCAAGTGGAGATCCCCTCGACCTACTCGTCGGGCGCGGGCGGTGCGCGCGCGGCTTACCTGCTGCTGCTCGACTTGGGGTATAGTGTTCGTCGCTGGGAGGAGCCTCCCGCGGGCCTGGCGAGCGATGCCGCCAACGTCACGCTCATACTCGCCGAGCCAACCGTGATGCCCACGGCGCATGAGCGCCGCGCACTCGTGGAATTCGTGCGAGACGGCGGTCGGGTTTTGTTCTGCGGGGCCAGTCTTTCCGCTTTCTTTGCGGATGCCGATCTGAAGCCGGAGATCTACAGCGCAGAGGGAAAGGAGTTCTTCGCCACCCTTCCGAGCTATCTAACCCGCAACGCGCAGCGGGTGAATATCCGGCCGGAGTCGTATTGGGACAAGCTGCGGCCATCGCAATTAGCCATCTACTCGGACGGGCAAGGCGCAGGCGTGGTGGTGTGGCGGATCGGCGCCGGCCAAGTGTTGTGGTGGGCGGGCGCCACGCCGCTGACCAACGCGGGCATCGCGCGCGCCGGTAATCTCAGCTTGCTTCTGAACTCGGTCACGCCGTGGTCCGCGGAGCCTCGCGTAATCTACTGGGACGAGTATTTCCATGGCGAGCGCGGCTCACTCTGGAGCTACTTCGAGAGAACTTCTTTGGCGTGGGGCGTTTTGCAGATCGTGGTGGTCTTCCTGGGTATACTATTTACCTTCGCACGCCGCAGCGGGCCTATTGTGGTACCCGCCGCGGATTCGCGACTCTCCCCGCTGGAGTTCGTCGATACCATGGGCGGGCTCTACCAGCGTGCCGGCGCTCAATCCATCGCGGTGGCAGTTTCGTACCGCCATCTTCGCCTGGAACTGACGAGGCGGTTGGGGCTGCCTGCGGCGGTAACTGACGCCGGTCTCGCCCGGGCAGCCCGCGAGCGGCTCGGCCTGGGCGGCGATCTGGCGGGCACGTTGGGCGACGCCGCGCTGGCGGGCAACCGCGATTTGCCGCCCAAACAGGCGCTCACCCTGGTGCAAAAACTCGCCACCTACGGCGCGCAATTGAAGCTGCCACGACCCCTGCAGCAGGAGAAGAATTAAATATGGAACACCTTGCCGCTCTCAGCGCGCACATCCGCACGGAGCTACAGAAGGTCGTAATCGGCCAACGCGACGTCGTCGATCAACTGCTGCTGGTGCTGGTCTGCGGCGGCCACGCGGTGATCGAAGGAGTGCCGGGGCTGGCCAAGACGCTGGCCGTGAAATCGCTGGCGCGCATCTGCGGGCTGGGCTTCCAGCGGGTGCAGTGCACGGCCGACCTGATGCCCGCGGATGTCACCGGAACCAATGTCTTCAACCTGGCATCCAGTACCTTCCAGTTGCACCGGGGACCTGTTTTCACCGACCTGCTGCTGGTGGACGAGGTCAACCGCACGTCGCCTCGCACGCAGGCGGCGCTGCTGGAAGCCATGGAAGAGCGCCAGGTGACTATCGACGGCACGCGCTATCCGCTTTCCGAAAACTTCACCGTATTCGCCACCCAGAACCCGGTGGAATTCGAGGGCACTTATCCGCTGCCCGAGGCGCAGCTCGACCGGTTCCTGCTGAAGGTTCGCATCAACTATCCGTCGGCGGAAGAAGAAATGGAGATCGTGTCCCGTTATAGCCGGGGATTCGACCCGCGCCGCTTCGATGAGATTCCGCTGGCGCCGATGGACCTGGCGATGTTAGCGGCCGCGCGCCAGGAAGTACAGAGCATTAAAGTAGAGCCGGCGTTATTCACTTACTTAGTCAATTTGGTGCGGCGTACGCGGGATTGGCCCGCCATCTCGCTGGGCGCCAGCCCGCGCGGCGCCATCGGGCTGTTCCAGGTGGCCCGTACGCTGGCCGGCATGGATGGGCGCGACTACCTGCTTCCCGATGACGTGAAGGCGGCGGCGCTGCCGGTTCTGCGGCATCGCATCCTGCTGAAGCCCGAGGCGGATCTGGAAGGGCTCACGCCGGACCAGGTGATCGAGCAATTGCTGGCCGCCGTGGAGGTCCCCAAGTGACGCCATGTTGATCGGCTCGCTGGTCCCGCCCACTGTCCAGGGCCGCCTCGCACCGCGCGGCCGTCTGCGGTTCGGCTTTGGAGCGCGTTTCTTCGTAGCGCTGCTGCTGGGTTTAATCTGGATCGTGCCCGCGTGGTGGTCGCCGCGCCTGATCGCCGCGATGTTTCTGTGGGATGCCTTCGCGCTGGGGTTGTGGCTGATCGATCTGCTGCGGCTGCCTGCGCCTTCGCAACTGGAGGCGCGCCGCATATGGAACGCACACCTCTCGCTCGCGCACAGCGCTTCCGTGCGCATCGAACTGCGGAACGGCGGACGTATCGCGATTCTGGCGAGAATCACGGATGCGCTGCCCACGGCTCTCCGCGACCAGCCCGCGGCTATCGAGATCGCTGTTCCAGCCGGCGAACTTGGAGCGGGCGAGTACAGTATCCTGCCGCGCAGCCGCGGCGATATTCGGACTGGCGGAATTTTTGCTCGTTATCAATCGTCGCTAGGCGTCGCGGAGCGGTGGGCGATGGCCGATCTCTCGCAATCGGTGCGCGTGCTGCCGGACCTGGAGCAGGCCAGGCACCACGCCCTTTATCTGATTCGCAGCCGGCAAGTCGAAATGGAGAAGCGGCGCCGCCGCCAGCGAGGCGCCGGGCGCGAATTCGAAACGCTGCGCGAGTATCGCCAGGGCGATGAGATGCGCGACATCTGCTGGCCCGCCACGGCGCGCCGCCATCAATTGACCACGCGCCTGTATCAAGCGGAACGCAGCCAAACAGTTTGGATCGTGGTGGACGCCGGGCGCTTGCTGCGCGCCGAGGTGCGCGACGCCCACCGAGTTCTGCGGGCCGCCAAGTTGGATTATGCGGTGGATGCGGCGCTGGCGCTGGCGCAGGTGGCCTCGCAATCCGGGGACCGGGTCGGGCTGCTGGCTTACGGCCGCGCCATTCAGCAGTCCGTAGGCGCGGGCCGCGGCCCGCTGCATATCCGGGCGTTGCTCGACTCGCTGGCGCTGGTGCATGTGGAAGCCGCCGAAGCCAACCATGCGCTGGCCGCACGCACTCTGCTGCGCGCGCAGACCCGCCGGTCGCTGGTGGTCTGGATCACGGATGTGGCGGAGACGCCCATGACTCCTGAAGTGATCGAATACGCCACCCAGATGACGCGCCGCCACGTGGTGGTGTTTGCGGTCATGAGCCAGCCGGACCTGGTGGCGCTGGCGCGCGCCACGCCGCAAAGCGAGGCAGAAATGTTCCGGCACGCGGCCGCGCTGGAAGTAGTGGAGCGGCGCGAATTGCTGCTGCGCGGGCTGCGCCAGCGCGGCGTGCTGGCCATCGACCTGGCGCCTGGGGCGCTCGCGGCTGCGCTGGTAAATCAGTATCTGGACATAAAAGAACGGAGTTTGATTTAATGTGGGGCAGGCCCTCGGCCTGCGCGGGTCCCGTGGACCCGCTTGTCGCAAGAAAATTAAGCTCTTGCAGAAGCGAAGATGGCGGCGTGGGACGCCGCTGCAGGCCAAGGGCCTGCCCCACTATTTATGCCAATGTGGCACTCATGCGAGCGTAGCTCGCCGTTTGCCACGAAACAAATACACTATCAGCACCACGAACAACAATCCCGCCAGCAAGAACTTCATCGCCACGGGAGCGTCGGTCGGCGAGAAGAATCCTTCAATAGTCCCCGCGATCAGCAACATCGGAATGGTTCCGAGCAGCAGACGGGATGCCCGCCCTCCGGCTTGGGCGAGCGATTCGCGCCGCGGCAATAGCCCGGGAAACAACAGGCCGCGCGCGATTTCCAAGCCGGCGCCCGCCGCAATGCAGATGGCGGGCAGTTCCAACACGCCGTGCGGCGCCACGAAACTCCAAAGGGACAGCGCCATCCCAGCCCGCCACGTGGCGGCGCCCACCACGCCGAGCAGCAATCCATTCAGCACGGTCATCCAAATGGTCCCAGCCACCGTGATTCCCAGGGCGAACACAGTAAATGCCACGGTCAGATTGTTCGTCGTAATCGCCGAGGCGGCCAGCGGTTTGATGCTGACAATGGAGTGCGTCCACATCTCGTGGCGGTCGATGGTATCCATCATCTGCGGGCCCAGCAGCCGGCGGGCGAAGCCCGGATCGTGCCAAGTGACCGCCCACCCCGCCACAGCCGCTGCCACGAAGAAAAATGTAGCGAGTGCGGTGGTGGCCAGCGTCTCCCGGAATATCCGCGGATAGGTGTCGCGATAGAAGGCTACGATGCCGCCCGCCTTGGGCCGTTGACCCAGATAGATCAGATTATGGCTTCGCGCCAGCAGTTGATTCAGGTATGCTGCTAAATGAGCGCTGGATTCGTCTTCTTGAACGACAGAAAGATCCGCGGCAATCTGGCGATAGAGGAGGCCTAGTTCGCGCAGTTCCTGGTGATTCAATTTTCCGAGGCCGCCTTGCGAGCGCTGCAGCAAATGTTCCAGGCGCTCCCAGTAAGCCTTTCGTTTTTGCACCCAAAGGATCGAAACCATGGTTCCCGATCAGCCTTCACCCGAGTTTAGCGCCGACCGGCATACGATTGAAACCCCCGAGCAGATGACGCTCGATTTCACGGTCGCCGGCATCGGCAGCCGATTCCTGGCAATGTCGATCGATACCTCGATCCAGGCCGGCGTGGCCATCGTTTTATTCATCATTCTAGCGGTGGCCGGCGCGTTCACGGCGCTGCGGGCACAGGCAACCTGGATTGGCGCACTTCTTGTGGCCGGCCTTTTCCTGCTGACTTTCGCCTATTTCGCGGTGTTTGAAATCCTGTGGAACGGCCAAACACCGGGCAAACGGATGGTCGGCATCCGCGTCGTCAAAGACTCCGGGCGTCCGCTGACGCCGCCGGAGACGATCGGCCGCAACCTTTTGCGCATCGTGGATCAGTTGCCCGCACTCTACGCGGTGGGAATCGTGGTGGCGCTCTGCAATGCCCAGAACCGGAGATTGGGCGACTTCCTGGCGGGCTCCATCGTGATCCGGGAGGGATCGCTGGCAGAGATCAAACCCGTCTGGCAGGCAAGTGAAACGCCGGCGGCGCCGTCCAGCCCAGTCATCGGCGTGTCTTCGCTTTCAGTGGACGACCTTGTCCTGATGGATACCTTCCTTAACCGGCGCTCCGACTTGGCCGCGGATGTTCGGGCGCGTATGGCCGACGAGATCCTTCGCAAGCTCAGCCCCAAGCTGTCTCTACCGCCGCAAGGCGAACAGTCCGCCGAATCGATCCTGGAGACTCTGGCTTACCAGCGCCGTTCCACGGGCGCTTACTCGTAGGCTTTGTCACTTACTTTTATAGTGGGGCAGGCCCTCGGCCTGCGGCGGCCTCCCAGGCCGCCATCTTCTCTTCTTGCGACAAGCGGGTCCAGAGGACCCGACCCAGAGGGTCCCCCGGCCAAGGGCCTGCCCCACTATGCGACTACTGTAACGCGAGCGTGGGGCCTCCCACCACGTTGGAAGGACTCGATAAGTTGCCGACACTATCCTCCGCCACTACAAAATAGAGCGTCTGCAAATAGTTTGGAGCGGGCACCGGCCCATACGACAGATTTGTGACGCTGCCTAAAAGCTCCGGCGCACTCGGATAGCCGAAAAGTGCGGTGGTGGCCGGAGACGGCACTTGCGGCAACATCGTACAGATTGTCGGCGCGTTCGGCTTGCCGCAGGCGTCCGCGGCCGGCCCCGCCGGGGGTGGGACGTTCTCGCTTGGTGAGACGGTGATCCGGTACACCAGATACTCTGATGCTCCGGACACGGCGCCCCAGGTTATGCACACTGTGCTGGCGCCGCACTCCGCGACCGGTACGGAGTGCACCAGCGGCGGCGTCAGGGTAGAGGTCGCCGGCTTGACCTTGGGCGACGCGCATTGCGGATACGTACATTGGGTCTTCAGCAAATCCACATCGGCTTGGGTGATCATGCCGTCTTGGTCGATATCCATCGGATCCTTGACTTTGGCCTTGGTGTTCAACCTGGCGATCGTCATATTCACATCCTTCTGGTCGATTACGCCGTCGCGGTTGAAATCGATAATACTGTTGTCTACGTTAAATACTTCGGTCCCGCCATAGTTTCGCGCCGTGCCCATGAACAACCCATATGGCGTGGAAGCGAAGCTGCGGCTTCCGGTGTTATTACCGTCGCCTAAACCGACCTTGCTGACAAATGTCCAGTTGATCCCGTCCGGACTTCGCCAGACATCCGTGCCGTATTCCTGCGACCAGAGTGGACCAATCGTCGGGTTGACTAAGTTATCGGTGCTCTGGTCCCAAGTGCCCATAACCAATCCCTGTCCGCCAACTCCCATCCTCCAGAAGTGTCCGGTATAGCCGTTATCGAAGTACTGTCCGATTCCGCTCAACGGCGGAACATATGTTCCGGCTCCCGGCTGTCCTTGCGGAACGCTCCGCGGATTGCCCACGATGAGATCCCAACTATCCCCGTTCGGGTCCAGGCCGGGTACTTGGCCGGTCAAGTCCGGATGAATGCGCACCATCTCGTTGGGCCGGTCGGTACCCACATACAGGCAGCCGATTCCGGGGCAGTAGGTGTTGTCCGAAAATATTTCCATACTCATCGCGAAGTCCGCGATCAGGTGTTCTGCGTAGGCGCCATCGATGATGACCGGGTTCCAGGTATAGGGCGGGCTGCCGGCGCCATTGGTGGACCAGACACCATACTGCGACGGAACACCGGAGGGTGAAGGGCTGCCTGTTCCGGCATACATGAGATTGTTGAAGTTATCCAGAATCCAAACCGGTAGCGTGTCTGTCGGCGGACTGGCCCACGTGTAACAGGTCGCCTGAGGACAGTTATCGCCCAGCGCTGGATTGACTCCCGGCAAGGATGAGATGACCCGTCCCACACCCGGAAAATCCCCTACCTGCAGGAAGAGGACACCGTCCTCGGTGCAGCCTGGCGCGGGATTGCTGCAGAGCTGGGCCGCCGAGCGGATGCTGTAGTTGGGAAACGACGGCACGGTGTAGGTGCCGTTGGCCGTAAGAGAGCCCAGGAAGCAGGGCGAGCCGCCGCACTGTGCCGGCGTCCAGACACTGCTGCCGTTTACTGTGGTCAGGGTCCCGTTCTGAGGAACTGGCGCCCAGGTCACGCCATCGACGCTGCGCAGGATGCGCGGGGGCGGCCACGAGCCTTGCGGAGTGCAGTTAGTCGTGAAGAGAGGAGGCAGGCACTCGAACATTTCTCCGGAGGTCACACCGCCGGCGTATAAAGCTTGCACGCCGCCCGGCTCGTTGACGATGGTCAAACCGCGGAAACCGATGTCCCGGGCCGTCGATACGGTCTTGCCCGTATTATCGACGGTGCTCAGGGAGTTCTCGGACTGGAACACCATGGTCCAGATATTGGTTGCCGGGTTGTATTGCCAGATTTCGGCCTGCAACGGCAAGTCGTGGAAATCCAGCGTGCAATCGCCCTCCGTTGGCGGATAAAGGCCCGAAGCCCCAATCTGGATATAGGATGTAGCGGCGGTCACACAGTACGGCTCTCGGCCGGTCCCCACATAGAGCATATTCTTGAACCAGGCCATCGACCAGGCCCAGGTGTTGTGGATGTCGCCAAAGCCCCCTACATTCACCTGGGTGAAACCGGGCTGCTCATTCATCAGTTCCCGCACGCGCGCATTGACGAAGGTATACGATTCATAACCCATGCGCAATAAGTAGTGATTGGTGTGGAGGATGCCCAGCTCCATGGCATAGGTGGGAGGCAACAGTGTCTCGGGATACGTCACCAATCCGTCGTTGCACAGATAAAAGTTTGGGGGAGTGCCACACTGGCCTTGACTGGTGGGCGGCGGCTCCGTGATGGTCACTAGTATTGGACCGGTGAGCCCGGTGGGGCAGGTCCCTGGACCGCCAGGGCACGCCCACGTGTTGCCCGACACGGTGTAGAAAGGAATTCTGGCGTTCTGGAAGATGGGATCCCACTGGGCCCGCAGTTCCAGAACGTTGGCGATTTCCAGCGATTGCACGCCGGGGTTGAGCAAACCCACGGCGGCGCAGGCCGCGATACCGGCCGGGCTGAAGCACCAATCCGCCAGCGCATCTCCCTGGTTCGGCGTTCCGAGGTCGATCACCGCGGTGGCCATTCCGATCCACTCCGGATTGGCGATAGCATCTTGCAGGTCCAAGCCTCCCTTGGAGTGGCAAACGAAATAGACCTTGCTTACGCCATAGTGACTGAGGATCGCCGGAAACAAAGTCTCCAGCATGGCCCCATTGGTCTGGATAGGCAGGTTGTTGTTTGAATTGTCCGCACTCATGCTCAAAAAGACCGTGCGGAATCCGCCCTGGTAGGCAAGGTCGTACATGTCGTTATTCGACCCCTTACAGCCGGGGACCGATGACGGGCAGTTATTAACTTCAATCCAATCGATGAAACTGCCGCTGAGCCCGTGCACGAACACGATTACCGGCGCATTTGCCCCGCCGGAAGGAATCGCGCCATAAAACAGGTTGGGGAAAACCGGATCGGTAGTAAGTGGCGGAGCGGACGGCGGAGTCGACGCTTGAGCCGCTAGCGTTAGCGCCAGCGCTGGAACAACGACTGACACAACGGATCGAAGACCGCGGAAAACGGCACACACTGACATGGAACCCTCCTCATTAGGCGGATGCGGGCACAAAGCCTCTCGCACACTCTACGTCCTATCACAAGACGTTTCTAAATCGTATTACCTTACCATTTCACCGTTCCGAGTGTCCACAGCCGCGGCGGAATCGGGTACTAGAGTACCAGCGCATTCCGCGCCAGAGCCGGCGGGACAACGTCTTTCCCGCGAGTTCGCCCTTTCGCGGGACGTTCCGCTCGTCTTGAAAGCCGGCGCGCGCGAAAATCGGTTGCGCGGATGGGTCCTTTCACGTATAATGGCTTCGCGCAACTAGCCGGGATGATTGCTGTCGTTCGACACACTTCAGGTGCACAAAGAGGGGAATCACCATGCAACAGGCGACCGCGATAGGCACTACTGTAATCGGTCTTGAAGAAGCCCTGCGGATGGAACCGCAGGAGTCCATCCGCTATGAAGTACAACACCTTAACCCCCGAATCATAAAGCTGTTGGAATTCGCGGGCTTAGCCGTGCCCCAAGTGCGCGCGTCCGGAGCCTACGTGTGGGATCGAACGGGCCGCCGCTACATCGACCTGTTCGGTTACGCGGGATCGCAGAATTTCGGTTATAACCATCCCCGTCTGCTGGCTGCCATGGACCGGGTCGCCGAGATGCCAAATCTAGCCGAGGGACCCAACACCCTGGCGGGGATACTGGCACATAACCTAAGTGTGATGCTGCCCGGGAATTTGACGCGCGCTTACCTGGGCAACTCAGGTACGGAAGCCATTGACGCGGCCATTAAAATGGCGCGGGCGGTAACGGGGCGGCCTGGAATCGTCGCCTGTCAAGCCGCCTTTCACGGCCGCAGCATTGGAGCCCTGTCATTGACGGACCGCGCCGATTACAGACAGCCTTTCGAACCGCTCGTGCCGGGCGGGCGGATTGTGCGCTTCGGCGATACGGAGGCTCTGGAGCGCGCGTTAGCGGACAAGGCCGTAGCCGCGTACATTGTGGAGCCCATTCAAGGCGAGGCTGGTATGATCGTACCGCCACCCGGCTATCTGGCCGATGTGCGGGCACTTTGTTCGAAGTATGGAACTCTGCTGGTGTTCGATGAGATCCAGACCGGGGTGGGCCGCACCGGACGATTTGTGGCTTGCCAGCACGAATCCGTAGTGCCGGATTGCCTGCTTCTGGGTAAGGGTTTAGGGGCCGGACTTATGCCTCTGAGCGCACTGCTGACAACCGACGACTTATGGCGCGCCGCGCACGCGGATACATCCAGCTCTCCGTTCCATTTCGCGACTTACAGCGGTAATGCCCGGGCTTGTGCCGTGGGTATCGCGGCGCTCGAACTCATGGTGGAGGAAAACCTGGCCGGGCAGGCGGAGGATTCGGGTAACTATCTGTTGCGGCGGTTACAGGATCTACAGAGCCGGCAGCCTCTGATTTCGGCGGTAAGAGGGCGGGGCATGATGGTCGGACTGGAATTCTCTTCGGGCAAGGTGGGGCCAGGCTCGGTCGGAATGGCCGTCCCGGCCAGCGCGCAAGGCGACGCCCAGCAGTTGTTCGTAGGGCTGCTCATCCGGCGCCTGTCGCGGGAGCACAGTATCATAACCGCCAATACGCTGCACAACCCAAATGTTTTGCGCCTGCAACCGCCCTTGAATGTGGAGCGGGAGGTGCTTGACTACACAGTCGATAGCCTGGACAAGGCCCTGCAGTACTTATCCCGCTTCCAGGAAGCCATGCTGGAAGCACTGCCCGATATCATGCGCTTCCTGCAATCCGATACGCTGACGGGAGCCTTCGAGTGACACGGAGCTATTTTGGGCCGCCTGCGGGAGCGGACAGCTAATGAGTATCCGATTCGAAGGAAAGACCGCGGTCATCACCGGGGCAGGCAGCGGACTGGGACGAAGCTATGCATTGCACCTTGCGGCTCTAGGCGCCAACGTGGTAGTCAATGACACCGGCGTCGCGACGGATGGTACGGGCGGCTCCGACAGGCCCGCCCAGGCAGTCGTCGAGGAGATTATCAACAACGGAGGAAAGGCCATCGCCTCGGTGGACGACGTATCGAGCCGCGATGGAGCAGCCAACTTAGTAGCTCAGACTACCCAACACTTTGGTGCTGTGGATATCGTGGTCTGTAATGCCGGCGTGTTGAGGGACCGCAGCTTTCTACGGATGCCGCTCGACGACTTCGAGTTCGTACTACGGGTCCACCTGCTGGGAAGCACTTATGTGGTGAAGGCCGCGCTGCCGCAGATGATGAAAAAAGGCTATGGACGTATCGTGCTGACCACCTCCACTTCCGGTCTCTACGGGTGTCACGGCCAAACAGGTTACAGCTCAGCCAAGCTGGCTATCGTGGGGTTGATGAAGTCGCTGAGAATCGAGAGCGCCGCGGCGAATGTCTGTATCAACACGATCGCCCCATTGGCCGTGACCCGTCAGACGCAGTGGATATTCGCCAATGGCATGCGGCAGGCTTTCAGTCCTCACTCCGTGGCCGCCATGGTCGCGTACTTATGCAGCGAATTGTGCGTGACGTCCGGCGACGTGATCGTGGCGGGGGCCGGTCACTACGCGAAAGCCGAGGTATTTCAGAGCCGCGGCTACGGTTTTGAGCCCGACGACATTACGGCCGAGCAGATCGCCGAAAGATTCGGCGAAATAACCGACATGCAGGACGCCTCGACTTTTTCCAGCGGCCGCGAGGCGCTAAGAGCGATGGCCTCGTCTCATCGCACCGGGCAGAAGCCGGTGGTTCCGGCAGGCGTAGAATCCGAATCTGGTGAGTAACCGCAGCCAGTCCGCGACGCGAGAGACGGATGGCTAAGTTCCTGATTCCGTGCTGGCCCTTTCTGGGCCATGTCTTCCAGCCGCTAGCCATTGCCAAGGTACTGCGTGAGCGCGGGCATGAATGCGCGTTTTATACCGGTCCGCGGGCGGCGCACATCGTCCAGGACCAAGGCTTCCGGCACTTCCCCTTTCGCAAGCTGGACGAAGATGCCCTGTACCGCTTCATGTTCTCGCCGGATCGTGCCAGAGCCATGAGTTGGAGAGGGTTCCTGGAGTTAACCAACACGTTGCAGACATTCCTGCTATCGACCGTCCCGCAACAGGTCGACGACCTCGACGGCATTATCGCGGACTGGGCGCCGGACGTAGTAGCGAGCGACGCGTACATGCTGGGCCCGCCACTGGTCATCCGCGAGAGACACAACTTACCTGTAGCTATTCTGTGTTATTACTCCTGCATGATTC
>Ga0302325_10007745_pt1 | contig 23724 bp, 20 predicted proteins | sample Palsa_T0_2_FD_201948 | JGI IMG/M metagenome (GOLD analysis project Ga0302325, IMG submission 201948) | Peat permafrost microbial communities from Stordalen Mire near Abisko, Sweden - Palsa_T0_2 | ecosystem: Environmental > Terrestrial > Soil > Palsa > Peat permafrost | place: Sweden: Abisko... | reverse complement strand
CTTACGCTGTGGTCTTGCGCGATCCGGACGGCAAAGTCATTCTCGAATTAGCTAAAAATATCGGGCGCGAGACGAATAATGTTGCCGAGTACTTCGCCCTGCTCGCGGCCTTGGATTACGCGACGCTGCACGGCATTGCTGCTTTGCGTATACGCAGTGATTCGGAATTGCTGGTGCGGCAGATGCAGGGCTTATATAAGGTGAAAAGCCCTGATTTGAAGCCGTTGCAGGAACGCGCCGGGAAACTCGCTCGCCAGTTGCAATATTTTGCCATCGAACACGTGCGCCGCGAATTGAATAAGGATGCGGATGCGCTGGCGAATGTGGCGCTCGACGCCGGCGGCAATGCGAAGATCGAAAACCGGAAATCGCTACCCGAATCTCGCGAGACGGCACGCTCCCGGGCCTCGGGCGAAGTTGTCCCGCCACTACCGGCCGCGCATCCTAAGCTGCCTCGCGCCTTGCGCGCGCGCTACATGAACGGATCGCTGGTGTTGAATGAGCCAATCGACCTGCCGGACGGAACCGAAGTCGTCCTCGAAGTGACCCTGCCACCGAAATTCTGAAGTATCGCCAAAACCGCGCTTACGAGATGGGCTTGAATGCGTAGGAGCGGTAGAGCGTGTCGCGCTGCGCGGGGATATAACCGGCATCTTTGATGATGCGGCGTAATTCCTCTTCGTTTGTGCGGTTGCGGACTCCCGCTGCGTATACGACGTTTTCTTCGATCAGGATGCTGCCCACGTCGTCGGCGCCGAACTGCAGACCAAGCTGGCAGATTTTAATTCCAGGCGTGAGCCAGCTGGATTGAACGTGATCGATGTTGTCGAGATACAGGCGGCTAATGGCCAGCGTTTTCAAGTAGTCAAACGCCGTGGCCTCGGGGATTTTTTTACCCAGCGGCGTATTGTCTGGAGCAAAAAACCACGGAATGAACGAGGTGAAGCCGCCGGTATCTTCCTGAATCTGGCGCACGGTTTCGAAATGGTTGACGCGATGACGGTATTCTTCGCCGCAGCCGAACATCATCGTCGCGGTGGTGCGCATTCCCAGGCTGTGCGCGTCGCGATGCATGTTGACCCATTCGTCGGAACGGCACTTTAGGCGTGAGATTTTCGCGCGGATTTCATCGTCGAGAATTTCCGCGCCGCCACCGGGAATTGAATCGAGGCCCGCGTCGCGCAGGCGCGCGATCGTGTCGCGGACCGATAATCCCGAAACTTCCGCAATACAGCCGATCTCCGGGGCGGAAAAGCAGTGCAGATGCACCTGCGGGAATTTGGCTTTGATCGAGCGCAGCATGTTTTCGTAAAACTCGATGCGCAGGTCAGGGTGCAATCCGCCCTGCAGCAAAACGCCGTTGCCGCCCAACTCAAGCATCTCCTCGATTTTTTCGTAGATGGATTCGAGAGGAAGAATATAACCATCCTTCGCGCCGATAGGTCGGTAGAACGCACAGAACGAGCAATATTCCGTGCAGAAATTCGTGTAATTGATGTTGCGGTCGATCTGGTAAGTAGCGACGCGTGGGTCAGTCTTCGTGCGACGCACTTCGTTTGCGGCCATGCCGATGCCGATCAGGTCGTCGGAGTTGAAAAGATCGAGCGCTTCTTGTTTTGAGATTCCCATAATTTTTAAGACTACGCTTTGTGCCGCAGCCTACAGTGTTACCGCATTGCTTTGGCGCTGGCCGAACCGCTTTTCGTCGTGTCCGCGAATTCCAACGGCTTGTTGCGAGGAATAATCCCAATCGCCGCGGCTTTTTCGTAATACAAACGCAGCCCTTCAAGATACTCCTGTTCAAGGCCGAAGTGAATGTTGGCGTTCAAGTACCGCTCAAGCGCACGCGGCGGCATATCGAGTTTTATGGCGGCGGCCTCGGAAATTTCGCGGATGCGTTCGATGCCGTATTGCTTCGATGCGTGGAAGTCCGCGATCACTTCCGGCGTTATTACTTCGGGGCGGCCAGCCCAGAGCGCGAGCACGCACGGTTTGCCGGTCAATTCGCGCCACTGATAAGCGACGTCGTAAACAAAAGTGGTTTCGAAGCCGGGGACGGGCATGTCTTCCGGGTCGCCCTTGCAGCAATCCTCGCCGCTGGCAACTTTTACCGCGAGTGCCTCCATCTTCATGGCGATGCGCAGGGCGGGATCGCCGATGATCAGCGCCGCGTCGGTGGTCCTCAGCATTTCGCTCGCGTCGGGCGCGGCTTCGACGAACTCCGGATGAATATTCCACAGCTTTTCGGCCAAAATTCTAACCAGGGCCTGCGAAGCTCGCGAGCTGGAATCGAGGGCTATTCGCTTGGCAAGCTCGATCGGCTTCTTGGCGACGACCAGGATGCTGCGGACTTCATCTTTCGCCGCGACCGCCATATCGGGCAATACGGCGATGTTGTCGATTCGCTGATATTCGATCGAGGGGATTATCGCGACGTCGACATCGCCACGGCGGAGGGCTTCGGCGCACTGCGACGGGACGGTGAAGGACAGGTCGTACTTCCCCGCCAGCGGCCCGTCCGTGAATCCCCAAACCAGCGGCGCGGTGTTCAGATACTCGACAATCGAAATTCGAAGTTTGCGCATGCTAAAGCTCAATGAAAGCCCATCGACGACGCCCTATAAATATAGCACAGTGCCCGCCGCACTCTTTTGCGCCTAAGAATCCATTTCGTTCACAAATTTCAGCAAATTTGACGCTTCGCCCGGAGGTGAACATCGCTCGTTTAGCTGCTGCGGGCAGCCTTCACGCTGGTCCCGTTGGACCAAAACCGGTACACGGTGGCCACCTCGTCGTTGGGCGCAACGTCTTTTTCCAGCAACAACTTCGGCATTTCAGAGCGTTCAAAGAGGTCGGTGAGTGTTTCCTGCTCGCGCACCAAATACTGGTGAATTTCCTCCACCTTTGCGCCGAATTTCTTGGGATATTCGCGAATGAACTGCTGATCGGCGCGGCGTTTAATTCCCTGTTCCCAGATTGTTTGCGGTGCTGCGCGCAGAAACAGTAGTTTGCAACCGAGGGTCGCGAGGCGGCGGTCGAATGCCGAGACATCCTGCCATTTCGTGACGCCGGGACGAACGCAATGCGTCAGGTGGAGCGTATCGATCACTGTGAAACACCACGGTTTTGCATGTTCTTGAACGCTGGCGTGCAGCCATTCGATCATTCCCACGATCCGCTCAAGGTGTCGCTGATTTTGTTCGACGGTCAGGGTGCCTGCATCTTCCCGGCCCGCAAGCGGGCCGTAGGTATGGGATTGAGCAAGGTGTACGAGGGTACGGATCCGGCGCGGCTCCGCGATTGTGGCGTGATGGCGCAGCAATGCGTCGATCAGCGTCGACTTCCCCACTCCGGACGTGCCCTCGACGATCAGGCATTTGAATGGGGTCATCGGGAAAGCCCCAGGCCCGTGAACCGCACGATGGTTCCTTTGGGGCCGACGGCCCAAGCCTCGGAGGAGGAACCCGGAGTGAGACTCAACGCATTCAGATTTAAGGAGTTCAGATGCTCCCAATAGACTCCGCCGTTGAGGCTGATGTCCACGCCACTCGGCCCGGCTGCGATCAGGGATTCGGAGTCTACCCAGGCGATAGCCGACCGATATCCTCCCGGCTGTTGGACGGCCGACTCCCAGGATATCCCGCGGTCCTCGGAGTGCGCCGCCACGCCATCTCTATTCTCCGGGGATTGGTAGTCTCCGCCTACGATCTGGACGTTGTTGCCGCGAACGACGATGGAAAATATTCCGGATGCGGCGCTGCCACTGGCGAGCGGTGCCTGCGAGAAAGTCCAAGTTCTGCCGGAATCTGTCGAATGAAATACGCGCGCGACCGGGCCGCCCGTCGCGAAATATAATTCATCACCGGCGACGGCCAAGCAAGTTCCACTCGCGGCGAACGCGCCTTCACCAGGGACTGCTAGGGGCATGCTATCGGAGGGCAGTTCGGCCCAATGCTGGCCATCCTGTGTGACCAAAAGGAGGAATTTCCCGTCGACCGGATCGCTTAACGCGAAGCATCTGATCGCCGAGTCGCATACCAAGGCGTCCAGGAAAAAAGATTCGCGCTTGCCGGTAAACTGCAACTGCCAGTTCGCGCCACCATCGATCGTTTTGTAGATCCGCGATGTATCGGCTTCGCCGCTGGACATTACATACGCGGTCTTTTCATCGAAACCCTGGATACCACGAAAGTCGAGGGCATCGCCGCCGGGCACGCGCAATCGATTCCAGGTTCTGCCTGAATCGGTCGAGCGCAGAATTATGCCGTTCGAACCGGATGCCCAAATCACCGTGACGCTGTCCCGTGATGGCTCGGGACGAACGACACTGACTCCGCGCAAATTCGTATGGATTCCCGAAGTTTGCACCGCCCACGACTGCGCCTGAGCCGAGCATGGGAACAGCACCAACAAAATGACGAGAATGCGCACGCCGCGCATTTTAGCAACCTTCGAGCGGATTGCCATCGACTTCGGCCTGGAACTGACTGTTGACAGAATGCCCGAAGAATTCGCTGGAAGAGCAATCCCGGGGTTAGCGAAATTGATTGGCGCGTTGCCAATGGCGATGCCCAGTAGATAACTTGACAGAGTCGGCACTATCCGCGTAGGCTTCGCGCAAACCTCGATGGACCCCAACCAATACTTGGGATGGTTGGCGCTTGCGTTGACGCCGGGCCTCGGCGCGCGCATGGCCGGGAAACTTCTCCGCGACCTGGGAAGTCCGGAGGCGATTTTCAATTCTTCGGTGACGGAACTCGAGGCCCAACGGTTGCCGGTCGCGGTGGCCCAAGCATTGCATACGCGCCAGCCGCTGAGCGCAGCAGCGAAAGAATTGGCCCAAGCGCAAGCTGCCGGAGTGCGGCTGCTCACCTGGGATGAGCCCGAGTATCCCCAACGCTTACGTGAGATTTATGACCCACCGCCCCTGCTGTATGTGCGCGGAAACGTTGAACTTCTGAATCGGCACTTGATTTCCATTGGGGGCTCGCGTCGTCCGACGCCTGATGGGAATCAAATGGCTGAGAAGCTGGCGAAGGATTTGGCGGCTCGCGGTCTGGTGATTGTGAGTGGTCTCGCCCGCGGGATCGATTCCAGCGCGCATCAAGGGGCTTTAAGCTCTTCTTCGGGATCGACGATTGGGGTGCGGGATCGACGTGATCTACCCCAAGGAGAACAAGAAGATTTTCGCGGAGATGGAGAAGCGCGGGGCGATCATTTCGGAATTCGCAATGGGCACGTTTCCGGGGCCGCAGAATCTTCCGATCCGCAATCGCGTCATATCGGGAATGTCGATAGGCGTGGTGGTAGTGGAAGGCGCGCAGTACTCGGGATCGCTGATTACGGCACGACTGGCGATGGAATTCGGTTGGGAGGTGTACGGCGTGCCGGGGAACGTGACGCAGCCGACCAGTTTCGGACCAAACCATGTTGATCAAGCAGGGTGCAAAGCTGGTGACGAGCTGGGAAGATGTGATCGAGGAGCTTCCCACGCCGATTCGCGCTGAGCTGTTGCGCGTGGAATCGGCCAACAGCGAGCAGAGAACGATGCTGGTCGAGCAGGCGCTCGAGCCGAATGAACGGATTTTGTATGATCTTCTGGCCCAGGACGAAGCCTGCCTCGTGGACGATCTGGTCGAGAATTCGGGCCTGACATCGTCCGAGGTGCTGGCGACGCTATTTGACCTGGAACTCAAAGGCGTGGTACGTCAGTTACCAGGCAAGCAATTCCTTAAAGTCCTGTTGTAACAGCCCAAGGAGATTGCAGCTAGGATGGTGGGGCCGGGATGTCGCAGTGCGTCCGTTGTGTATGCGACGGAACGTTGCTCGATATCGTAAGGTTAGGTGGATTGCACCGCAGGGTAGCGGAGGAGCATCCTTGTACTCAGGAGAAGAGGCGCTCAAAGCATGGCAAGATCACTGGTAATCGTGGAATCGCCCGCCAAGGCGAAAACCATCAACAAGTATCTCGGCAAGAACTATCTGGTGAAGGCTTCGTACGGGCACGTGATGGACCTGCCGAAGAAAAACATCGGGATACTTCTGCCCGGGCAAGAAAACGGCAAGCCAAAGAAAAAGAAGCGGAAGACCAAGGCAGGGGTGCCGGAAAAGAAGGCCCCGAAGCCGATCGCGGTTACCGCCGAAAATATTTTCGAGCCGACCTACGAAGTCATTCCCGGGAAAATTAAGGTCATCACCGATTTGCAGAAGGCAGCGCGCGGTGTCGAAGCCATATATCTCGCGGGTGACCCGGACCGGGAAGGCGAAGCGATTTGCGCGCATCTGGCGGAGATTCTGGGCCGGCCGAAAAAATATGCGGAGATGATCGCCAAGGCTCAAGAAGAAAAAGACGGTGAAGGAAAAGAAGGCGAGGAAGCGAAGCCGAAGACCGCGAAGAAGCCTATCGCGTCAACGAACGGCGCGCCGCCCAAAATTTATCGCGTGATGTTCAATGAAATTACGCAGAAGGCCATCAAGGCTGCATTCGAGAAGCCGTCCGAGGTCAACGAGGATTTGGTTGACGCCCAGCAGGCGCGTCGAGTCCTCGACCGCATCGTCGGATACAAGGTCTCGCCGCTGCTGTGGAACAAAGTGCGCCGAGGGCTTTCCGCCGGGCGCGTCCAAACCGTCGCGTTGCGGCTGATTGTCGAGCGCGAGTTGGAAATTCGAGCGTTCGTGCCGGTGGAATATTGGACAATCCACGCGATGCTCGATGCCGGGACGCCTCCGATATTCGAAGCCAAGCTGCACAAGCTCAAGGGTGAAGACATTGCGGTGGGAAATCAGGCCGCGGCGGATGCCGTTCTTGCGGCCGTGCAGAATGCGAAATGGGAAGTGGCTTCGGTGGCGCAGAAAGAAAAGCGCCGAAATCCGCCTCCACCGTTCACGACTTCCAAGCTGCAACAGGCTTCGTACAACCGCCTGCGGTATACAGCGAAGCGCACGATGTCCATCGCGCAGAAATTGTACGAAGGCGTGGAACTCGGCAGCGAGGGATCGATCGCGCTCATCACGTATATGCGTACGGATTCAGTCCGCGTGTCGAACGATGCGCTGGAGCAGGTTCGCACGCTGATTCCGGAGCGCTTCGGCTCGAACTATTTGCCGGAAAAGGCAAATTTCTACAAATCTAAAAAAGACGCGCAGGAAGCGCACGAAGCCGTGCGCCCTACGGATGTGACGCGCACGCCGGAAGATGTGCGTCCGTATCTGGAAGACGATCTTTTTAAATTATATCAGCTGATTTGGCAGCGGTTCGTGGCATCGCAGATGCTGCCGGCGGTTTTCGATCAGACCACCATCGACATTTCCGCCGGGGATTACACGTTCCGCGCGACGGGTTCGGTGCAGAAATTTGACGGCTACCTGCGCGTGTACCAGACGCCGGCGGCGGTTGCGGACCGTGAAGACGACGAGAAGGATGACGACGGCGAAGGCCGTTCGTTGCCGCAGGTGCGCGAAGGGCAATCTTTGCGGCTCGAATCGATTCGGCCCGACCAGCATTTTACCGAGCCACCTCCGCGCTACAACGACGCGACGCTGGTGAAAGATTTGGAAGAAAAAGGAATTGGCCGGCCGTCTACGTATGCCGCGATTATTTCGACGATCGTGGAGCGCGAGTACGTGACCAAGGATCAAGGCCGCTTTTCGCCCACCATGCTGGGGGAACGCGTGAGCGTGCTACTGGTGAAAAGCTTCGAGGATATTTTCGACGTGGGCTTCACGGCCCGGCTGGAAGAAGAGCTGGACGAAATCGAAGACGGCAAGCTTCCCTGGCGCACGGCGGTGAAAGAATTCTGGGACCGCTTTGTGATCGACCTGGATAAAGCCGATGACGAGATGCTCTCGTACAAGGCGGGGATTCCCACGGGGAAGAAATGCGAAAAGTGCGGCGAGGGAGAATTGCTCGAGCGCATTAGCCGCCACGGATTCTTTCTGGGCTGCAATCGCTACCCCGAGTGCGATTACATCAAGGATTTATCGCCCGAGCTTCCCGCGGAAGCCGACGGCCAGCCGAAGATCGAGTACTGCGACAATTGCGGTAAGGAAATGGTGATCAAGCGCGGGCGCTTCGGCGTCTTTCTGGCATGCAAGGGTTACCCGGATTGCAAGACCACGCGACGATTGGTGGAGGGGACGCGCATCGCGCGCCAGCCGGACGTGCCGCTCGATGAAAAGTGTCCGTTGGACGATGCTCAGCTTTTGCGCCGTGCGGGCCGATTTGGAGATTTCATCGGCTGCACGAATTATCCCAAGTGCAAATATACGCGGCCGATTACGCTGGGTATCAAATGCCCGAAATGCGACGAAGGCGAATTTGTGCGGCGCGGAATTTCGCGCGGGCGCGGAGCGGGACGCATTTTCTATGGCTGCAGCCGCTACCCCGACTGCGATTTCACTACGCCGCACGAGCCGATCAACGAGCCATGCCCGAAATGTGCTGCGCCGTTCATCGTCGAGAAACGCACGAAGCAAGGAAATTTCCGCAGCTGCATAAAGGAAGGTTGCGACTGGGAAATCGAAGCTCCGGCACCCGTCGAGGCCAGTGGCACAGTTGCGCCAGCTCCGGCGGCTTCATCCAACGGCGCCGTCCCTTTGCCTGGCGTCGCGGAGGCAGCCAAATCTAAGTTTGTGCATCCGCAGGAGCCCGTCGAGCTCGTCGGCGGCTCCCACAGCAAACCCTGACAAACTGCGTTTTCCTGCATTTTCCGTCCGTTCGCGAGCCGAAGCCTTGTCCAGGATCTCCGTGGCCGTCTTGCAGTGACTGGTATCGACCAGTCCGCTTCGAGCAATCGCAACGCCGCGTTAACCACTCTGCTGGCTTATAATTTCAGCGGCGAGTCCCGATGAAACCTGTTATCGACAAGTTTATCAATTATCTGCGGTACGAGCGGAACGCTTCTCCCGCGACGATCGAGGATTACCACGGCGATTTAAAACTCTTTCAGGATTTTCTTACGCCGCCGGGCGAGAAGACCATGCCGATTGGCGAAGTGGACCACCGGGTGATCCGAGAATTCGTGGCGTGGCTCTACGACCGTAAGTTACAGAAGGCGACGATCGCGCGGAAGCTGGCCGCCTTGCGGACGTTTTTCAAGTTTTGCGTGCGTGAAAGATTCGTGAAGCAGAATCCGGCGCGGTTGGTCAGCACGCCGAAACTTCCCAAACGGATCCCCCGTATTCAAACGGCGGAAGAGATCAACACGTTCCTCGACGGTTTGCCGGGCGGCTCAAGCGCGCGGGAGCAAAAGCGGCGAAAGTCCAAGAGTGGCGAGGAAAAGAGCTTGGGAAAATCCGACAGGCGCACGGAGAAGCTGGTGCCACGCCGAGATCGCGCGATATTCGAATTGCTCTACGCGTCGGGACTGCGGGTGAGCGAGCTCGTGGGCTTGAGCCTGGGCGACATGGATAAAACCGGCCAGATGCTGCGGGTGCTGGGCAAGGGGCGCAAAGAACGCGTGGTGCCCTATGGCGCGAAAGCCCGGGCAGCGTTCGACGACTACTGGCCGATTCGCCACGAGATTCTAGCCGCGTCGGCGAATCCGGATGCGGAATCAGTTTTCGTGAACTGGCGCGGGCGGCGGCTGACGGACCGCTCGGTGCGCTATATCGTGAAGAAATATTGCACACTTGCGAAAGTGGACTGGAACCTGCATCCGCATTCCCTGCGTCACGCTTTTGCGACGCATCTATTGAACGACGGCGCGGACCTGCGCGCGATTCAGGAGCTGCTCGGCCACGTCTCGCTCTCGACCACACAACGGTATACGCAAGCGAGTATCCAGCAGCTTATGGCAGTGTATGACAAGGCGCACCCACACGCGTAAACGCGTGGCAAACTTGACCCCTTGAATTCGGCTCAGCCCCCGCGAAAGCCAATAGGCTTAACTATATTGGCAGCGGGACGCAACGGTCTTACATCCGCCGCATCCAATTATTAGGTAGCACGCGTACTGATACGCCGTGATTTTGTGGACCTCCTACGAGGGAATGAACTCATGAAAACGCTGCAGTTGAATTCGACCAAGCAAGTGAACGGTACTAAATCCGAGCCGGAGAATAGCCGCAAAGAAGGGCTGCAGATGTATCTCGACACGTTGTGCTACAAAACGCGGGAGCGGCTCGAACTCATCAATATTACGAAAGATCTGAATGAAGTGATTCGCAAGAACGGTTTGAAAGCCGGATTTGTGCTGGTGCAATCGCTGCACACGACGACGGCCGTTTTCATAAATGAGTTCCAGCAAGCACTGCTCGATGACATCAAGTCTTTCCTCGAACGCATGGTCGGGCGAATGGATTACTGGCGTCACAACGATCCGAAACTCTCCGAATGCAGCCGGCAGAATGCGGATTCTCATTTGCGCGCGATGATTTTGGGACACACGATTTCGGTTCCGGTGCGAAACGGCGAGTTGGCCCTGGGCGGCTGGCAGTCGATCATACTTGCGGAGCTGGACGGCCCGCGTGAACGCTCGATTCACATGCAGATTTTGGGGACGGCGGGGTGAACTGAAGTTTGTCTTGCCGCCACGTATCGCGCTAGACGTTTAGAGTGAGCGAGGTTTCCGGGATGAAGTTTTCGGTACGTTTCGCGACGGGCGCGGGAATCGGATTCTTCACCCGATCGACGGGATTGTAGCGGGTGTCGCGCTCGACCGGCACGCGGCCCGCTGCACGGATCAGGCGCTCAAGCTCGGCGCGTGACATATTCTCAGGTGTGGTCGCGCCCGCGTCGTGGTAAATCTTTTCCTCCACCACAGTGCCATCCAGATCGTTTGCCCCAAATCGCAGCGCTACCTGAGCGATGCGCGGCGTCAGCATAATCCAATACGCTTTGATGTGGTCGAAATTATCGAGCATCAGCCGCGAGACGGCGATCGCCTTCAGGTCGTCGAACCCAGTGGGTGGAGGAATGTGCGCGAGGGCCGTATTGGCAGGGTGAAACGCTAGCGGAATGAAGGTGACGAACCCACCCGTTTTGTCTTGCGTGGCCCGCAACTGAATCAAGTGGTCCACGCGCTCTTCGTTGGTTTCGAGATGGCCGTAAAGCATGGTGGCATTGGAGCGCAGGCCAAGTTCATGAGCGGTGCGCGCGATTTCCAGCCAGCGCTGGCCGCTCACCTTGTGATCGCAGATCAGTTTGCGCACGCGCGGGTGAAAAATCTCCGCGCCGCCGCCGGGCAGCGAATCGACGCCCGCGTCTTTCATGGCGATTAGCGTGTCGCGAATCGAAAGTTTGGTGATACGCGCGTAGTAGCCGACTTCCACCATCGTGAACGCTTTCAGGTGCACTTGCGGGTAACGTTGCTTCAGGCCGCGAATCAAATCGAGATAGTACGAAAATGGCAGGTCGGGATGCAGACCGCCGACAATATGAAATTCGGTGGCGCCTTCGGCGACGCCTGCCCCAGCGCGCGAATAAATTTCCTCGAGCGAAAAAGTGTAGGCGCCCGGCGAATCGGGCGAGCGGCCAAAAGCGCAGAGCTTGCAGTGCGCGATACAGACATTCGTCGGATTGATGTGCCGGTTGACGTTGTAATAGGTGACGTTACCGTGTTTTTTTTCGCGCACGTAGTTCGCGAGCCATCCAACGCCGAGAAGGTCGTGGGATTCGTAGAGCAATACGCCGTCCTCCGCGTTGAGCCGCTCGTCCGCGAGGACTTTCTTGGCGACCGGTTCGAGCCGCTGGTCGTGGAGGTGCAGAGCATTAAGTTCGAGAGCCGTAGTCATTTACGTTGATTGCCTATCCTAAGATGTTCCCGAAATTAGCGACGCATTACGATTGCAGCCGCGCCCCAGAACAAAAGGAACACTAAACTAATATAGCCATTCACGGCGAAAAACGCAGCATTCATTTTAGTTAGGTCGTTGGGCCTTACGAGTGAATGTTCGTAAGCTAGCAGTGCGGCTACGAGGAAAACTCCCATCCATGCCGGCCACGGCAGCTGAAAACTGAGCGCAAGCCACGCGAGCAGCGCGATCATTACGATATGCATGCCGCGAGCGATCAGGAGCGCGTGCGCAATTCCGAATTTCTTCGGAATCGAGTAGAGTCCCGAGGATTTGTCGAACTCCACATCCTGGCAGGCGTAGAGGACGTCGAAGCCGCCAACCCAAAGAGTGACGGCGGCGCAGAGAATGAGCATGCGCCAATCGAGTGAGCCGCGAATCGCAATCCATGCGGCCGCGGGCGACATACCGAGACAAAACCCCAAAACGAAATGCGACAGCGAGGTGAAGCGTTTGGTGTAGGAATACAGGAATAGGATGGCAAGTGCTACCGGTGAAAGCTTTAGGGCCAGCGGATTCAACTGCCATGCGGCGACGACCAGCACGACGGACGCGATAACGGTGAAAGTCCACGCGAAAGCGACGGACAACTCGCCCTTGGGGATGGCGCGATTCGCTGTGCGGGGATTCTGGCCGTCGTAGCGCCGATCCGCGATACGGTTCATGGTCATTGCCGCCGAGCGCGCGCCGACCATGGCGACGACAATCCAGAGAATTTGGCGCCACGCGGGCAGCGAGTTGGCGGCGCGGGCCGCGAGTATTGCGCCAACCAGGGCGAATGGCAGCGCGAAAACGGAATGCTCGAATTTGATCATTTCGAGTACGACCGCCATGCGATTTTTAGCCTGAGCCATATTATTTCAGCTCTGCCGGCGGCGCAGGACGCTTAGGCACCGCGTCCATCTCCCGCTGCGGCACGTTTGGCGGCGGAGCCACCCTTCCAGCGATATTGACTATCCTGCGGCAAGCCCAGCTGCGCCAGAACGCGGCAACAAAATTGTTCGACGAGATCGTCGATCGTTTTCGGATTGAAATAAAAAGCGGGCATCGCGGGCATGACGATCGCGCCAGCGTCATTCACGCGGAGCATATTTTCAAGATGAATGCGGTTCAATGGCGTTTCGCGAAGGCAAAGAATCAGCGCACGGCGCTCCTTCAGGCAAACATCCGCAGCCCGGGTGAGAAGATCGGCTGCCGTTCCCGCGGCAATCGCGCCAAGCGTTCCGGCGGAGCACGGAATCACGACCATGCCATCCACCAGCGCGCTGCCCGAGGCGATGCTCGCGCCAACATCCTTATTGGGAAGGAACTCGATTTTCCTAGCGGGCGTTCCGGCCAAGAGGGATGGGAGATTCTTGACATCGCTGGGAACCACATCGAGTTCCGTAGCGAGTAGGCGCAATCCGGTGTCGCTGGAAACCAGGAAGACGCGCTCGACGCGGGGATCGGCATCGAGCATACGGAGAACGGTCTGCGCGTAAATCGCGCCGCTCGCCCCGGTGATGCCGACTGAGATGATTTTGCCAGCGGAATCGGCCATTGAGTGTAAATTTTAGCTCAATTGGAGCGTCCCGCATAGTTAGCCAACGGTTCCATCGAGTTCATTCCTTCCGAAAGAATCGTAGGCATCGGACCGCGACCCCTGTAAGTCTCTTCGCGGAGAGCAAGTTGCCTTGGAGCGACGAAAGATGGAGAATATCTGGCGCCGCTTGGAGGGTGCATTTATGTGCGTAATTACGAGATGGAGATCGGGAATTGTCGCGATTTTGGGGATTGCGGCGCTGCTCGGGTTAGCGGCGGCGCTGCAAGCGTCACCGAATGGTGATGATGAGGTGAAATTGCCGAAGTTGGAATTGCGCGAAGTGAAGCTCGACAACGGGCTGCGCGTGATTCTGGTGCCTGAGCACTCGGCGCCGGTCTATGCGATCGACGTCGCGTATAACGTCGGGAGCAGGAACGAACGGCCCGGCCGAACCGGCTTTGCACATCTTTTCGAGCACATGATGTTTCAAGGCTCGCAAAATGTTGGAAAGGGCGAACATTTTATCCAGGTGCTGAACAACGGCGGCGGAATGAACGGCACAACAAATGAAGACCGCACCACGTACTTCGAGGAGTTGCCGAAAAACCAGCTTGATCTGGGATTGTTTCTCGAGGCTGATCGCATGCGCGCGCTGAACATCACGCAGGCCAACCTGGATAACCAGCGCAACGCGGTGCAGGAAGAACGCCGCCAAGGGGTCGACAATCAGCCCTACGGGCGGGCGCAGCTCGATGTGGACAATCTGTCGTACGACAATTTCGCGTACAAGCACTCGACGATCGGCTCGATGACGGACTTAAATGCCGCAAGCGTTGGCGATGTGAAAGACTTTTTCCGAATCTACTACGCGCCGAACAACGCCGTGTTGACGCTGGTTGGAGATTTTGACCCGGACGAAGCGCTGGCGAAGGTGAAGAAATATTTCGGCTCGATTCCGGCGCAACCGGAGCCGCCGAAGGTTGATTTGTCCGATGAGCCCCACTACGGGGAACGCCGCGAAACGATTTACGACCCGCTGGCGCGCTTGCCGCAAATCGATATCGCCTACCACATTCCGGCGGGGAATACGCCGGGCAACTACGCAGCGGACGAACTCGCGATTATTCTCGGCCAGGGTGAGAGCTCACGGTTCTATCAACGACTGGTAAAGGACAAGCAACTGGCTTCGCAGATTACGGTGCAGGCGGATCACCGTATAGGACTTAGCCAGTTTTACATCGAAGCGAATCCGCGGCCGGGAGTGAAGGTCGAGGATCTCGAAAAAGGCATCGATGAGGAGATTGCGACGATCGTGAAGGGCGGGATCACTCCGGAGGAGCTAGCTAAGGCAAAAAGGGAGTTGCTGATTCAGTTCATCGAACGGCGGCGCTCGGCTCTGCGGACCGCCATTCTGATCGGCGACTACGCCGTTTATTTCAACGACCCGGATTTGATCAATACGATCGAGGCAAAGCGGAACGCCGTAACCGTCGAACAGGTGGACGCGATCCTGAAAACATTTTTTGTGACGGATCAACGCACCGTGATCATTACCTACCCCACGGCGGGTGAGGCAGCTTCGAAGGAGGCGCAATGAGTATGGGAATAAAGGATGACGCCAAACTCGCGAAAACTGGGCGGTTCTCGCGCACGCTGGCACGTATGTTTGCGGTTGCCATAGTTACCGCGGCCCTATTCATTCCCCGTGCTGCTTTTGCGCAGGGACAAGATAAATCGAGTTCGGTGAGCAAAGTGGAACGGTTGAATCGCGCACCGGTCAGCAAGGAAATTCTGCGGGTGCAACTGCCCCGGCCGGTCGTCGTCAAACTGAAGAACGGGCTGACGCTGGTGCTGCGGGAAGATCACAAATTACCGACCGTCGATTTCACGATGTGGATTCGTCCGGGACAACTGGCGGACCCGCGGGATTTGCCGGGAGTGGCATCGTTCACGGCGGGGATGCTGCGCGAAGGGACAGCAAATCGCACCAGCGCGCAGATCGCGAACGAAGTGGAATCGATTGGCGCATCGCTGGACGCCACGTCGCGTTTCGGCGCGAGCTATACGGTCGTGACGGCATCGGGCTTAATTAGCGATGCACCGAAGATTTTGGACCTGATGAGCGATGTGGTTCTCCGTCCGGCCTTTCCGGCGGACGAACTCACGAAGTTCAAGCAGAGTGAAGGCGCGATGCTGGAACAGCGGCGCGCGAACCCGACATTCCTGGGCCAGGAAGCGTTTCGGCGCGTGGTCTACGGGGACACGCCGATGGCGATTGCCTCACCAACGAAAGAATCAATCGAGAAAATCAGCGTCGATAATTTGAAGCAATTTCACGACAAACACTACGTGCCGGGCAATACGATCCTTGGCATCACCGGCGATTTCAAGGCCGCTGATATGCGCGGAATGATCGAAAAGTATTTCGGCGGTTGGGCTGGCGCTGCTGAAGCGGCCGAGCAATTTCCAGCGTCCGCGCCGTCGCAGCCGACCAAGATCACGCTCGTCGATCGGCCCGGCTCGGTTCAAACCGTAATCTTCGGGGGCGATCGCGGTATCCAGCGCACCGACCCCGCGTATTATGGGCTGGTGGTGATGAATCAGGTGCTGGGCGGGGGCCCTCAGTCGCGACTGTTTCTTGATTTGCGAGAGGAGCACAGCCTGACGTATGGCGCGTACAGCCGCTTCAGCGCCGATACCTATGCGGGCGATTGGTTTGCGTACTCGCCGGTGCGCACACAGGTGACCGGCGATGCGATGGATCGTTTCATTTACGAATTCAAGAAAATCAACAACGATCCCACGCCGCAGAGCGAACTGGATGACGCGCACCGGGCGATTGTGGCGAATTTCGCGCTATCGCTCGAGCAGCCCGCGACGATCATCAACGACTGGCTTACGGTGCAGTATTACGGCCTACCTGTGGATTATTGGGATAAGTATCCGGATCGCATCGACTCGATCGACGCCGCGGGGATACAGGCGTCCGCGAAGAAATTCGTGGACCTCGAGCATCTGCAGTGGGTTTGCGTCGGAGATCGCAAGCAAATTGAAAGCGTGCTGGCGAAGTACGGAACAGTCAGTGTTGTCGACGTGAGCGGAAAAACGGAGAACTAGGAAACGGGCACAAAAAGGGAGCGCTTGCCGCCACAGTGCGGGAAGCCTCTCGCCCCAAGGAAATTCGACTACGTTCGCTTGATCGCTTTGACCATCAACAGAAGCACGATGGCTCCGACGGTTGCCATTACGAGTTGGCCGAGCAAACTGTAACTGGCGAGACCCAAAAGGCCAAGAATCCACCCGCCAATTATCGACCCGACGATTCCAACGAGGAAGTCGAGTAGAACGCGCATGCCGGAGCCTTTTACAATTTGCCCCGCCAAGAAGCCCGCAAATTCGCAGCGACTCGATTTCGCGTGAATGTGCCACGATTTATTCCGAGAGGCAGCGATCTTCGAGCGCGCCAAGGAAATCGAACGGGGCAATCTTGAATGGTAGAATGCCAATGCTGCGGGCTGCCACGCCAGCATAAGGCTTCGCCGGGCAGAAGGTGATACTCCGGATGGATGAACGCGAAATTCTAAAGTTTCTCGAGGCGGTGAAGCGCGGCACGATTCCCCTGCACGCCGCTGTCGAAAAGCTGCGGCATTTGCCATACGAAGATCTGGGATTCGCGAAAATCGATCACCATCGCTCGATTCGGCAGGGATTTCCCGAAGTGATCTTCGCGCGCAAGAAGACTCCGAAGCAGGTGAAGGAAATCGTACGCGGGATGCTGCGCGCGAAGACTTCACACAATATTTTGATCACGCGCGGAGACCGCAAGATATTTGCGGCGGTCAAGACGCTGGCCCGCACAGCGAAATTTCACGAACTCTCGGGCGCAATTACGATCGAGCGCTCACACACCGTGCACGGTAAAGGCCTGGTGCTGGTGGTCACCGCGGGTACGAGCGATATTTCGGTGGCCGAAGAAGCCCTGGTCACGGTGCGAATGATGGGCCATCGCGCCGAGGCAATTTACGACGTCGGCGTGGCGGGCCTGCACCGGTTGCTGGAACATCGCAAGCAGCTAACCGAGGCGCGCGTCATTGTGTGTGTGGCGGGGATGGAAGGCGCGCTGCCAAGCGTCGTCGCCGGACTTGTGGCCGTTCCCGTGATTGCCGTGCCGACTAGTACCGGCTACGGCTCGAGCTTTGGTGGACTGACCGCGTTGCTGGCCATGCTGAATAGCTGCTCGTCGAACGTCAGCGTGGTGAATATCGATAATGGCTTTGGGGCAGGTTGCGTGGCCGGCGTGATCAACCGCCTGTAGCAAGGACTGGAAATGGGAATTCCGATCGCGGAGAGCGCGATTTTAGGAAAGCGCTGCGGCGAGGCGAGCGATGAGTTCAGGCTCCTCTTCCGGCTGAACCGTGCGCAAGTCGAGGATGAGCTGATCTTCTTCGATACGTCCGATCACCGGAACGGGCGAGATCGATTTGCCAGGACCGGCTACCTGCAACTCGGGTCTTCTCAAGTATTCTTCCAGTTGTTTCGCGCCGAGGCGTGGGCTGACGATCGCGATGAGCGACGTTGGCAGATGTTGATCGGGCGTCGAGCCACCGCCGATGATGGAAATCCCATCGCGTATTTGAATGTCAACGTCGCTTACCAGCAGGCTTTTCAATTTCTCGGAGAGCAGTTCGGCTCGAGTCTTAATCTCGCTTGCGGGTAAACGAATCATGCGCAGCGCGGGAATTTCATCGAACGCGCCGCGTAAGTAGGATTTCAGCGTCGCTTCGAGCGCGGCGATCGTGAGTTTGTCCACGCGCAGCGCGCGGAACAGCGGATTGCGCCGAATGCGGTCCACGATTTCCTTTTTTCCGGCAATGATTCCGGCTTGCGGGCCGCCGAGCAATTTATCTCCGCTAAATGTCATGACCGATACGCCGGCTTCCCCGCTGACGCGGACAACGGGTTCCGAGATTCCGGCTTGAGTCATGTCGGCAAGGCAGCCAGATCCCAGATCTTCGTACACCGGGAGATGGAAACGCTCACCTAGCACGACCAATTGTTGGAGCGACGGCCGGTCGGTGAATCCCGTAATTCGGAAGTTCGACGGGTGCACGCGGAGCAGCAGGCGGGTGCGGTCCGTAATTGCGTTTTCATAATCACGGATGTGGGTACGATTGGTGGTCCCGACTTCGCGGAGAATCGCGCCGCTTTCCACCATGATGTCTGGAATTCGGAAGCCGTCGCCGATTTCAATCAGCTCGCCGCGTGAGACGACGACTTCATGACCTTTGGCGAGGGTGTGAAGTACCAGAAAGACGGCGGCGGCGTTGTTGTTAACGACGATGGCTGCTTCCGTCCCGCAGAGTTCCGCGAAGAGCCGCGCGGTATGTACGTCGCGCTTGCCGCGTTCGCCGCGCGCAAGATCGTATTCGAGATTGGTGTACTGCGAGGCAGTGGCAACGATGCGCGCGACCGCCTGGCGCGCGAGTGGCGCGCGGCCCAGATTCGTGTGTAGGACGACCCCGGTCGCGTTGATGACCCGGCGCAATGACGGAGCCAGAATGTTTTCAACCTCAGAAACCACGAGGGATTCGAAGTCCCACTCAGGAAGTGGAGCGGCTGCCGCTGCGGCGCCGGGGCTGGAAACGTGAGCGGTCATCTCCAGCCGAATCGCGGCCAGCACGGCGCGAATCGCGGTGGTGACGAGTCGGCGACCCGCCTTGGGAATTAGCGCGGAAATTCGAGATTGGCCGAGCAACTCATCGACGGAGGGCAGGCCGCGCAACGCCGTTCCGGCGTCCGGGCTTGTCTTGGCGGTGAAATTGGACGGACGGTTCATGGCCTGGCTATTGAAACATAGCGTGATTGCAGGTGGCAATCGGCCTGACCTTCCGGTCATTTCCCTTTGCGACATCGAAAGATTCAGGCGCGTTGACCTCCGTCGCGTAGCAATTTACGCTGAAACTCCGGGGATCGTCCCGTCCGTTTTCGGGCCGCGGGGTAGCGACTATGGCGACTATTGACGAAGACTTGAGCAGCATCGAACGGGATATCCGCACGCTCAAAATCGAATACGAGCAATATTTCGGCGGGGGGCGTTCCCGGCCGCCTACCGACACGCAATGGCGCCTCGAAGTGATGCTTAAAAAATATTCCGACCGCGCCGCTGAATTTTCGTCCGGGCAGCGTTTTCGATACAGCAATCTTTCGCAAACGTATGCGAAGTACCATGACATGTGGCGCAAGAAATTGATCCAGAGGGAAGCCGGCACAACCCAACATCATTACGGCGCGGCGGCCAAGGCGATTGAAGCCGAACGGGCGCGCAAGGCCGCGACGGAGAAACCGCCAGAAACGCAAACTGAGACTGCGGCGGAACATGCGGTGTCCCTGGCGCACGCCTCGGCGGAAGTTGCGGCGCGTGCGGCGGACGAAAAGCACTTGCACAGCCCATTTGCCATGGCGCTTTCCGATCCGGAACGTGAGACGGAAAAAGTGGAGACGCTCTATCACCGATTGGTACAGGCACGCACGGAAACCGGCGAGAAATCCGGAGTTCCGAGCCTGAAGGATTTTGAGAGGTTCGTGCAGAAGAAGACGCAGGATCTGAAGGAAAAGGGTGGCCGGGAAATCGAGTATACGGTGAGCATCGAAAACGGCCACGTAAAGTTGAAAGCGCGGGTTTCCTGTTAGCTGCGTTCGTTCCGCCGCGGTTCCTTCCTCGAATCAGAACATTTCAAATTCCATAGCGAGCCATAGAACCGACAGGGAGATCCATTCGCTGTTTGGCGTCGTCCGCGGTGACGCTACCACTTTTTTCCGCAAACGCTTACACTGGCGGGGCCCTTTTTTTCGCGGGAAAATCTGTTGGGACGGGAGATTATGGCAATTGAGCGGGCGCTAATTAGCGTTTACGACAAAACGGGCATCGTGGAATTCGCAAGGGAGCTTGCTTCACTGTCGATTGAAATTGTTTCCACGGGCGGCACGGCCAAATTGTTGCGTGAGGCGGGTGTAGGCGTACGGGACGTAGCGGAACTGACCGGCTGGCCGGAAATGCTGGGCGGGCGGGTGAAAACGCTCCACCCTAAAGTTCATGGGGGGATCCTCTTCCAGCGCGCCAAAGCAAATGATCGCGCGCAAATCGCGGAGTACAAGATTGGCCCGATCGATCTGGTGGTGGTGAATCTTTACCCATTTTCGGCGACGGCGGCGACGCCCGGGGTGACGGCGGACGAACTCATCGAAAATATCGACATCGGCGGTCCGGCGATGGTGCGCTCGGCGGCCAAGAATTTTCAAAGCGTGGGAGTCGTGACCGAGCCCAGCGACTACGCGGCGATCGTCACCGAGCTGCATGACAAGCGCGAGTTGACCATGCAAACGCGCTTGGCGCTGGCGCGCAAAGCCTACGCGCGGACGGCGCGCTACGACGGAGAGATTGCGACGGAGCTCGAGCGCATCACGGCGGCCGGCAGCGCGCTCGCGATGGGTAAGTTGAGCAAATTGCCGGAGCGGATCAATATCGCGCTGGAGCGCAAGCAATCCATGCGCTATGGGGAAAACCCCCACCAGTCAGCGGCGCTTTATATCCCAGCGGGAACCATCGCTTCCGGGCTTGCGGGCGCCACGCAGATTCAAGGCAAGGAGCTTTCCTACAATAATCTGGTCGACCTGGACGCCGCATGGGCCCTCGCGACGGAATTTCACCGCCCCGGGGTTGCGATCATCAAGCACAACAATCCCTGCGGGGCGGCCGAGCAGGATTCGTTGTTGGATGCTTATGTGCAGGCCCTGGCGTGCGACCCGGTTTCGGCATTTGGCGGAGTGATCGCCATCAATCGCAAGCTCGATGCGGCGACGGCTGAGGAGGTATCGAAACTCTTCGTGGAGTGCATTGCGGCTCCGGGTTTCGAGCCGGCGGCGTTGGAAAAATTCGCGGCGAAGAAGAATCTTCGGCTACTCGAAATGCAGCGTGGCGAATCGGTCCGCGAGCTGGATATAAAAAGAATTTCCGGCGGCTTTCTGGTCCAAGACCCCGACGAGCACGAATTGGCCGAAGCGGATTTGAAAGTCGCCACGGAGCGGGCCCCAAGCGCCGAGGAATTGCGCGGGCTGATATTCGGCTGGAAAGTCTGCAAGCACGTGAAATCAAATGCAATCGTGTTCGCGCGCGACGGGCGAACCGTGGGGGTGGGAGCGGGCCAAATGAGCCGCGTGGATTCGGTGAAGATCGCGGTGATCAAGGCCGCGACGGCAGGACTTTCGCTCGAGGGTAGCGTGGTCGCTTCGGACGCATTTTTCCCGTTTGCTGACGGAGTGGAGGAAGCAGGTAAGGCCGGAGCGACGGCCGTAATTCAACCCGGCGGATCCATGCGTGACGGAGACGTGATCGCGGCGGCGAACAAGCTGGGCATGGCTATGGTTTTTTCTGGCGTGCGCCACTTCCGCCACTAGCGCCGGGAACGACGCCGGGTTGGCGCTTGTAAGTGATCTCGATTACCTGCGGGTCACCGGTTTCAGGAACGAGTTCGGAATGAGTCAAATACGTGTCCGGATCCATACGAGTGAACGTCAGGGACTTGGGCATGCCGTTCACGGGATTCTCGAAGCTGCTTGCTTTTCCGTCCACGCTCGCGAGTTTCAAAACGGTGGCATCCGATTTTTCCCACGGCACGAGGTTCGGAGTGAAGTGCCGGAAATAAAACGTGATTCCGTCCGCTTTCTGCACCAAGGTGAAGAACTCGATGACCAGGGTTTTGTCCGCTTCGAGCAAGCGGAACATTCCTTCCATCACGCCTGCCCTAGGCGAAAACCAAACTTGTTCGGCGACTCGTGGGCCCCATTCGCCCCGCCAGCGGCCCTCCAGCCATCCAAAATCGCTCAGTTTCGCAGCCGAAGCGTCCGAGGGAGCTGCGGACATGGATCTTGCGTTGCTCTTGGAGTCCGGCGTGGGGGCCAGCCCAGCCGCTTTGGAACGAGCCGATTGCGGCGCCCGAGAGATGAAGGCGAGCGGAAGCGCCGCCAAGGCGAAGGCGAGCAGGATTCCGGACTCTTTTCTTGCGAACATGCGCAGTACCTCTTGTCGCGAGCTTATCTTGATTTGTACCCCGCGGAACAATTTGCAGAATAATACGCCCGCCGGCGTATCCCGGCGACGATATTTTGCGTCCAACTCTAATTGCTGGTTCTGAGCTGATGTTGGGAACGCCTGAAGGTCATTCGATCTCGAATGTTTTGACCGATTCCGGCGGCTGTACCATAATGGAGTATTACGACTAGCCCATGAAAACCATCCTACACATCGCCCTGGTTTCCGCCGCGTCAATCCTAAGCGGTGCTGCGGCAGTCCATGCACAGAATCCGGTCATCGGGCGGCCGGACGATCCGTCGAATTCCCCGGCCACGAATCCGCAGTCCTCGAAGAACGCCAAGGCGGACGCGGTCCCGACCCTAACGCCCGCGGATGATGCGGCGCGTGGCGATGCTTATTACTACTTCACGATCGGGCATCTCGACGAGCAGCAATACGAGGCGACTGGGAAGCCGGAACTGGCGATACGCGCAATTGAGTCGTACCAGAAGGCGCTCACCCTCGCGCCGAATTCCACGGTGATTATGGAAAGGCTCGCGGAAACGCGCGCTAAATCGCAGCAATTGCGCGAGGCGGTGGAAGAGGCTCGCGCGGTGCTGAAGCTGGATCCAGATGACGTTGACGCGCACAGGCTGCTCGCGCGAATTTACGTTCGGACATTGGGCGATCAGGGCGCGAGCGATGCGCAAAAAGAGAACCTGGCGAAAGCGATCGAGGAATTTCAGGCCATTCTGAAAATCCAACCCGACGACACGTACTCATCACTATGGCTGGCCCGTTTGTACCGTTTTGAGAATCACCATACCGACGCCGAAAAGGTTCTTCGCGATGTGCTGCAACGCGATCCCGGAAATGGCCCGGCGCTCGAGCAATTAAGCCAGCTTCTGATTGACGAAGGGCGCTCGCAGGAGGCTGTGAAGATTCTTTCGGACGCTGCCGGAACCTCTTCGTCGCCGGAAGTCTACGACCTGCTGGGTGATGCGTACGCACAGGCGAAAGATTACCGAAAATCTGAAGATGCGTACCGGAAAGCCGTGGAAGAAGATCCCGATGATCCGGGCCATCTGCATGGGCTGGCGCAGGCGCTGATGGAGCAGGACAAATACCCCGAGGCGCTCGAGCAATTCAAGAAGCTTTCTGAAGTGGAACCCGGCACATCCGAAAATTATTTGCGGATCGCGCAGCTCTACCGGCGGCTCGGAAAATTCGACCAGGCCGAGTCGAGCTTGCTGCGCGCCAAGCAGCTCGCCCCCGGCAGTTTGGAAGTTCTCTACAACGAGGCGCTGCTGTACGAAGATCAGGGGCGTTACGACGACGC
>Ga0302325_10007743_pt1 | contig 23730 bp, 32 predicted proteins | sample Palsa_T0_2_FD_201948 | JGI IMG/M metagenome (GOLD analysis project Ga0302325, IMG submission 201948) | Peat permafrost microbial communities from Stordalen Mire near Abisko, Sweden - Palsa_T0_2 | ecosystem: Environmental > Terrestrial > Soil > Palsa > Peat permafrost | place: Sweden: Abisko... | reverse complement strand
GAGGTCTTAAGGATTGGCGGAATAATGGCTCAACCTTTTCTCCCTGTCAAGGCGAAAGAGATGCTGGATGCGCTAGGCGTGGCACCTTGGCGGAGAACAATGAAATATGCCGAATGGAAACGCGATCGCAAGTACGGAGCACAAGTACGCTCAAATCCAGTGAAGCCTGTTCAAATATTCCCGAGATTAGTGGAGCCGGGATCTGAGCAGCGGAAAGAAACTCTGTCAGAATTTAATAGCCGTATGCGTCGGGAGACGTACGCGATGGAAAGAGGAAAAAACGCCAAAGTCACAACAGAGAAGAATGAGTAGTCTGAAATAGTCAACCGAGACTGTCTAGAAGGGAAGAGATATGCAGTGGAATATATACATGTATTATTCCATATTTATAACTCCTCGATATCATTCATGACTATATCTGTGGTTTCCGTTGGCTCCTCTTTAATTCCTTCTTCTTTCAGTGTTCCGGCCGAGAATTTGATGACTTCACTTTCGAGGGTGGAAGTGTTTACCAAGACAATCTCGCCAGTCTCGCTGAATTTGGGAATACTGATTATTCTGACTTTTTGTCCGTCATCACCTAGTGTCAGATCTGTATCGTAGAAGTGGCTACCATGAACTAATTTAGATGAATATTCCGGCTGATTGCCGGCAAAGAAGATATGAGGTGTCTCCTCTAACACAAATGGGTCACGATCCTGGAACGGATAACACCCTAAAATCAGATTCGATTAAAGGATCGTGGATACATAACGTATCAGGAGCAGTAGGAGCACAATGTCGCCATCTCAGCATACTCTCCATCAATCCTATCCGCCCACCCTCGATATGATCATCATCCACATATCGATAAACATCGTCGATTCCCTGGCCACTGCTTCCAAAGACTTTTATCCCATCAATATCCCACCAAGAAGGATTCGTAACGCATTCCAGTGTCGCTGGTATAAACGCCTTGGCTTTATCGAAGAGGGCTTGGTGGATGGGTTGTTGTGGGAGAGCGACGCTTGCGGGGTCATTTGGACCAGGCATTATGGAGACGGGAATGGTGGAACATAGGTTTGTAAGGAGGGAGTCTAGTGCGAGAGTTGGGGAGGCGGTGTAGGTAGCGGAATCGTAGCCGTATTTCTTGCGGTCTGTGGATTTCTTGGGGACGATGGTGTCATCTGGTTTGGGTTTTGCGAGGGAGTCCCCAGCGAGGATGAGACGGGATATTCTTGACACGCGTTCTTGATCCTATTGTTAGAAATCTCATGACTAGGAAATACTTCTGGACACAGTAGTTCGCCAGTGAGGTATTCCACCATAAGATGTGTTTCCAAACACTCATGCAAGTCGCCAGAAATATCCAATCCAGATGCGAATGCAAGGTAAGTAGGAGAATCGTGATCTATCCTTAGTTCACTCATTCTGTGCCATACCCATGTTTTCCTCCATTTTGGGTTGAGGAGCCATTTCTGGAAGACATATATCAACAACATCGAATTGACCTCCTGTAGTCTCACTCCCAAGCACTCCAATCACGCACCCCGTCACAAGCGCTTCTCTGAAGATCCTCGATCCAGTCAACTCTATCCGTCCGCTCTCGTCCTCCAACATCATCGACACATTCCCATTCTCATCGACATATTTCTCCCTCGGCGGCGGAGCAGTAATAAAATGCTACGATCAACTTCCACATACACAGCGATATATACGTCACGCGCCAAGTCTTCCAGGATATTCGGTTTCAGTGGTAAATCCATATAGACCGTCCCGACAACCCATCCCAATTCACCTTGTCGCACATCAAGCACTCGTTCCACATGCTTCGCTTTCTGTCCTGCAATTTCCATAGCACTCCATTTCTCGCTACATGCATTGACGCAGTAGTCTTTCAGAACGGCGAGACGAAGAAAGTAGATACTAGCGTATTGTTGCTTGTACGTTCGATTGCGGACTGTAAAGGATTCGCGTTTGACTGTCACGTCGCCTAACTGTGGATTTGCTCTCTTCAATGGCTCTGATGGGGCATCCCTTGAAGTGAGCTACACGTTATAAGGGGAAATGTACAACGGGATGGAGAGGAGCTCATTTTGACCTCCTGAAGGCTCGCCTGTCGAGGTTGCCATCATCGCGATTTGGCGCGTCGGTCAATTACGAATTTATTCGGAAAATTTCTGACGTAAAAACTCGCTCTCAAAAGATTCAATTTCTCATCTGACCCTCACAACAACATAATTCTGTTCACCGGAATTACTCTTTCAATGAATTATGCCATGCCATGCTATGCGCTACTATTGTACAGATTATGACCCCTCAGCTTTCCCCTTGTCCTTCTTTACCTTCTTCGATCCCTCCGCCGTACCCACCTTCTTCTTTTTCTTCTTTTTCACTCGCTCGACTAGTGGTTCCTCGGGTCCCTCATCAGCCACCGCCGCCTGCAGAGACTTCTGAGCAGATCTATTCTGCCTCGCTACCTTCTCCGCTTCAATGGCTTCCCTCTCCAGCCTCTCCTCCTCCTCAAAATCAATGTCCTCCAGTGCCTTGGCCTGTTTATTACTCAACACATTCGTCCCAGCTTTCTTCTGTGATATCTTCCCATTACCATTGGCTTCGGTATCTGATAACGCCGCATTCTCAGGCATTTCCTCCACAGCAATATCAACCGGGTCCTCCAGAACAATTTCCCTCGCCTTCTTTTTCTTCTTGACTTTGGTAATCGGAGTCAACAGATTCGTTCCGCCGTCGAATTGAACAATTGGAATCGAATCGAAATCATCCTCACCGCTGATATTAGGTGTTTCGGAGCGAGACAAGGGGCGTCGGTTCTCGCCGATATAAAACGGATCGTCGCGGACTCTGTCAAGGTATTCTGGTCTTCGTTCAGAGGAAGTTGAGATGATCGCAACGCGTGGCTTTGGTTTTTCTTCTTCGTCCTCAAGACTTACATCCGGCCATGCATACTGGATCCTTGGTGTGAAGAGAGGTGTATCTAGGTCCAGGCCCTCCGGGATAGGGACTTTTCGCTGTGCCTTTGCACTGATGGGATTGAGTTCCATGCCGCTGAATAAGGCGGCTAAATCCGTGAGACTTTGAAATGAAGTATGAGAACGAATTTGGTCCCAACTTGCAGTTGCTTCATCTTGATAACCATGTCCTTGTTCAGGAATTGGTGTCTCGTGTATCTCGGATTGTATGCTCTGGAAAATGATGTGAAATCCACATGCTCGTTCCTGGACTTCTAAATCCGTGCTGTAGCGAAATGGCTCAAGCCAGGTCAAAATTTGTTCCAACACAAACTCCACTTCAAGTTTTGTCTCATAGGTCCATGCGGAAGTGACCTCGATGGCCCATGCAGAGAATACTTTCGGTACAGCTTGGATATACGCTCCCTGTACTTGTGCAGGAAACTTCTGCACATAAGGACTTAATAACGCCTCCAACCCCGTCTTCGGAAACTCCACCAAACTACCATCAGTCAAATTGCCCCTAAAAAGCTGTCGTACTTGGCATACTCTCCAATAATCCAAGCAGCTGCGCCTAATACAGCGGCTTGTCCCTGGGCCTTCTCGGCTCCACCGGTCATAATTTCGTAATCTCTCAAAAGATCTTTTAGGACCTTCACACTGAAATGTCGCACACTTTTCACTCTGACTGTGACATTAAGTAGTTCTTGGCCTATTTCCTTGCCCACGTCGACCTTTGCAATCCGTGTCAAGTCGACTAGAACAGCAACATACCATTCGAAATTATGCCCTATATGCGTGTAATTATCTTTCGTCGTCATAGCGAGGATCCGTCGGACAAGTTCGAGGCGGTAGTATTCTGGAAGAACAACAGGAGGAGATTCCGGGGGAGGATCAAGGAGTTGCATCATGAGTTGTTTCACGATATCCGTTAGCGTTTCTCGGGTGACCATCCCGACGATGAGATCTAAGGCTCGTAAACGGATCGAGATATCTGTGTCCTCGATACACGAGAGGATCAAATCGTGGTGGTCGGAGACTAGATCCGCGTGGGTGGAGGTAATTTTCGCGAGCGCTAGGAGTCCTACGTATTTCACTTTGTGTCAGATACAAAACTCTAGAAGGAGAATACGGTTTTGATCGTTTTCTTCGAGGAAAGTGCGCAGTTTGTTGACGCAGTTTACGGCGAGGACGTCGGCTTGTGGGCCGTTGGTTAGCATTCCTCCTGAGATGACGGCTTGGATGCTTTCGTATAGAAGGGACATTGCTGGAGTGGTGTTAATGATTTCGGTTAATGGTGGGACGAGTTTCTTGACGAGCCGCGGCTCCAGAGGTGTTAGAGATGTGAACTATGTTAGCAGACTTCTTAGAGAGGAGATACTAGCTTGATCACTTTAATAACCATCCAGTTGTTATTTGATGTTGTCAATAGATTGAACAATTGAGGAGCCAAAGCGAGATAATTCTTTGGATTCTTCCTCGCTAGTTCACATATTACGTTCACAGTGGCAGAGACCACGGCTAGGAATCAGTCGCTTCGGAAAGAGATTTATACATATATCTTCGTCCTCCAGTTTCTCTGCTAGTCGGGGGAAGACCACTCGTAATGCATCAGGGTACTGTAGAAACACCTTATACATGACCAACACTGCTTTCTTTCGCACCAGAGGTTTCGAGTGATTTAGCATGGGTAATAAATCCGAGAATAAATCCATCGCCAGGCCGGGTGTAGCGATATGTGACAAACCATCAATCGCAACGCCGACTTCCGTACTCTTTGCAGATGCAAGATCCTATAATCAACTATCGCTCGCGATGCAGCACACCTTCTTAATGAGATTGGTAGTCAACATGAGAACATCGGTGTCAGGTTTAAACGATAACGAGGCAGCAAGGTATCCAATCGCCTTTTCCTTGAACGTGGACGAAGACATAACCTCCACAACCTGAAACGAAGCCCAACTAAACTCATATCCATACATTTGCAACTACTATCAGTCCTCCGGCCAGCTAATAGTCATACATAAGTCAACTTGAGGATAGCCTGGGCTTTAATTTCCAAATCACGATTTTTGATTTCCTTGCGACATTCTGCAATCGCAGTGTCGATGTACTTTGCCTCTGAGCCTTTGTGGGCACGAATGCCCTTAATGAGCTCGTTGAGATTCTTCTCAAACATCCTCGCGCGCGCGCTAAGTCTTCTCAGAGTATCGCTTCATTGGAATATGCTCGCCAATCCGAGGCGGGCTGCTGGCGTTGATCGAACGAGGCCCCAGTTTGTTAGCGATTTCCTAATCCCGCAAGTTCCTGGGCAAACCCGCCTTGACTATAAGTGTGCTTTTGGACTTTTGGTTAGGGGCAACGCAACTGAGTGACGAGCATGGCGACAGCGTCGATACTGGAATTACGGCGCATTCGAACGGCGGGAATAGATGACCCGGAACTAGTAGTCACACTGGGAAGATCTTTGCTGTTGAAGGGACCTGGATCTGCTGGAGATGAGTGTACTTCAACTGAGACGTCTCAAAGCTGATAGTAGACTGGAATATCTTGGATCAGGTTGCTGTTGCCGCGCTGGAAACAGAGCAAGGTGACCTTGCACAGGTATACACGCAGTGGAAGGCTGTCTGACTAATAGACCTGTCTGGACCGAATATCTGCACAATTCCCTACTTCGCCGCGCACTTTCGCCCTTCTGGGAATGCAACTTGAAGCCCAGGGAAAGCTAGCCCAAGCATCAGAGTACTACGACTACGTTCTCAAAGACGACCAAACCAACATCGTTCTCCCACTATAACAATCTCACTAACCTATTAGATGGTCTGGAAACGCAGAGTAGCACTCCTTCGCTCAACGAATAAACCTACCGAAGCAATCAACCAACTTACTCTCCTGCTGGACACGTTTCCAAACGACATTGAAGGCTGGGCGGAATTAACAGATTTATATCTCTCGCAGGATATGTTATCCCAGGCATCATTCTGTTTAGAGGAATTACTCGTACTGCAGCCGTTTTCACATTACGTGCATGCGCAGTACGCGGAGGTTTGTTTCCTGCTAGGGAAGGAAGCGACTGCGTTAAAGTATTGGTGTCGCAGTGTAGAACTCTGCGGTGACTTTGTAAGAGGCTGGTTTGGCTTGAAGACTGTATCTTCTCTAAATTGGGTGCAGGCTAATTTCTAGGCTACGATGAAGATGCAGAAGAATAATGGGAAGAAGGGTTCACAGAGTGAGGATGTGGAAGTCCCTGATATGGAAACTGTAAATAGATTGGGAGTTTTGGCTGAAAGGAGATTGAAGGAGTTGGTTGCGATGAGTACACCTGCGGAGAAAACTGCTGTTTCGAAACTACTTGCCGATTAAAGCGTATAGCCGAATAATGGATCTTCATCTTTCATCTTCATTCTCGCCGCTAGCTTTTCATTTTAGCTATCCCGGATACAGTATAACTGCCATCCAAGTGATTGAAATGAATCATGTCATGCCTTAATTGCGAACCTCCTGGCTTAACATACTTAGACTATCCATAAAAGACGTCGGCAGCCTCCTGTGAATCAGATCATCGGCAATAGGCAGTGCCGATCATCTCGGCACTTCCCAACCCCACAAATGAAAGGTACAGACAGACCCCACACTCCAGCCGCCATAAAATCAGCAATTGCCCTGCCTTCTTAGAGGAAGAGTCTTTACGACAAAGTTTCAGACTCAGCTCCAACTATGGCTTCGCAATCTCAACTTACCCAACTTGCCAACCTCCTAACTTCGTCGCTCGCGACATTACAAGAGGAATGGAAGGCGGCAAATATCCCTGAGCCTTCTTTGGATCCTACTTCCCCGGATCCGCCTGCTTTCATTAGCGTCAAGGCAGATAAAGCTTCTCGCACTGTCCTCGGAGCTGCAAAGCTGCTAACGACCTTGGTGCAAGGACCGTACCGTACATCCACTTGGCAAGTCCAAGAAGTACTCCCCCCTCCTGATTCTCCGAAGGTTAACAACGGTAGTTACATGAGATGTCATGTGTGGATGTTCTTCTTAAATCTGGGATAGCAGATATTGTGACGACAGACAAAGAGGGTACTTCAGTAGACGAAATCGCGCAAAAGAAAGGAATGAACGCGGACAAACTTATTCGAGTTATGAGACTGCTTACGACAATGGATATCTTCACAGAAGTCAAAGATCGGTATTTCAGGATCACCAGCGTGGGAAAACAATACCGCAAAGACGCCCTTCTGTATCCCATGTTTGTCTCTCAGTACCGACCCCTCCATGCACCCTTTACCTTTACTTTTTGAAATCCCCTGCATGCTCATAGACTAGTTTCTCTCAGATCGACGTTACGTTCAGTTTATACGATGCCCTGACAGCACCTGACTTTGCACACTCCTTCGCAGTCAACAGAACGGCGTTCAATTTCGCACGAAAGACCGATAAGGGCCACTTTGAAGATATGTTCACGTCCGCCAATCCAGAGAAACGTGAGAGGTTTATCCTTGCGATGAAGGGGATGGGGGTTTTTGCGGCGGAGTCGGTCCCGAGATCATATCACTGGGATCAATTGGGGAGGGATGCGACGGTCGTGGATGTAGGCGGCGGGACAGGTCATATTATGATGGCGGTGTTGCGGAAGTTTCCCAATCTGAAGATTATTGTGCAGGATGTGGAAAGTGCTATCAATGTTGGGAAAAGGGTATCTTTCCCCGACAATGGAGTAGATTGTGGGGGAGTATGTTGACTGTAGACTTGGAGGGAGGAGTTTCCGGAAGCCGTGGAGAGAAATAGAGTGACTTTCATGGAACATGATTTCTTCAAAGAAAATCCAGTCAAAGGCGCCAACGCATACTACATGCGCGCAATCATCCATGGTCCCCTCCCACCATCAACTGTGATTTCTGACATATAGACTGGCCTGATGCCGAATGCGTCCAAATCCCCAAAAACATCGCCATCTCAATGTCCCCCTCTTCCCGCCTCCTGATCAACGAAATGCTCGTCGAGCCCCTTCACCGTCACTCCGCGAAGTACGAGGTCGGCGAGGGCGAGCAGGGTATTGGTGACGCGCCAGAGCCCCTTGCGCCTAATTATGGCGATAAGTGGCAGTTTCAGAGAGATCATATGATGATGCTGAATCTGCAGGGGAAGGAGAGGAACCGGGAGGAGTTTATTGAGTTGGTTGGGAAGGCGGGGTTGGAGGTCGTGAGGTTTTGGACTTTGGGTGGGGTTGAGAGTGCTATTATTGAGTGTAGGAAGAGATAGATTGTTGGATTCGAAGAGTGGGAGTAGAGTGTATTAGATAGATCTTCAACAGATCAATGTTGATATAGGCTATTCTTTGTGCGTGCTAATAGCTGTATTCTGTAACATTGGTGACATTTTCGAAGTTGCCGGGATTTGTCATACCGTTGTTCGTTGGAGGCGGAGGCTAGTACATAAACGGGATTAGATTCCATCGTCCCCATTCATGGCCTCTAAACTTGTTCTTGACCCAAACTCTCGTTTCTCCAGCACTGACACTCAAATTCGTGACAACCCACACCAGTGCACATAAGATAGTCCCATTCCTCAAAAGCAATGCCATAGCAAGGTAAATGAGGATCTCAGCAGTATAATGAGGAGTAAGGAAAAGCTGAAAGGAAAGACTTGACGTTGGTGGGGGCAGGTATGTCGTCCTTGCTTTCTCTACGGGGCGCAACGACGCGAGAATGGAGTGAGTACTATATTGCCATGTTGAAGCCGTGATGAATAACGCGATCGCAGAGATTGTGTGTCGGTCAATTGACGTGAAGAGGGACTGGCGCAGTGTAAGCCCTAGCATGAGTAATTTTACTGCCCATAAGGTACCATTTGGTCTATCCAGGCCTTCTGCGAACACCGTGATACTCATCATAAAGTAGAAAGCACATCCAACAAGATAATGTCCAATCCACATCCTCGCAAAACTCGCCTTCTGTACGAAAATCGTCTCGTACAACCGTCGACATCCATGAACAAACATCAACATCCAGCACATCAAAGCCCTTCCATTTACTAACTGCAACCATTCAGATATGCATGACTGACTTCGATTCGCGCATGAAATGAATTGCATGACCCAGAATATGGATAACGTCGTGCTTAGCAAGTAGAAATGCCAAAACCATGATTTCGGAACCGTGATATCCGACAGCCGCTGGAGTATTGTTGTTTTATGTGGTGAGTCGTTGTATGTCTTTCCATAAGGGATGAATGCTGTTCGAAGTTGAGGGATTGCTCGGGCGATGAGAACGATGCCTGATGTCGACAGGAAATATGCTCGGAGAACGTAGATGACCAGGACACGCAGGTCGGTTGGCAACATCAGCGCCTAACTCGTGTGCTCTCAGAGGACAACCCAACTTTCTCAAACGCGAGTCAGTGAACTGACAGTGACATGTTCCTGAAAACGAAGGCCAATGCCGCAGTCGAAGTGTCTGCTGGTTATGTCTCAGCCTTGCGCGTTGATCAAAAGCATCAGCGGAGCGGTCGCTTCCCGATCGCCGGGCGATCGCGATTCTTCGACTTGGAGATATCTCATTCAATATTCAACTGTGTGTCCCAATGACAAAACCTCTCATTGTCGTCTTCGGTGCAACAGGTACAATCCAATCCCTGGGAAAAGCTAATCCTCCAGGCTTGCAAGGCGGCTCGGTAGTCCGGTTCCTAGCCAAGAGCGGCAAATTCGATTTGCGGGGAATAACTCGAAACCCAAATTGTTCCTCTGTCCTGGAATATCGGTTCACTAACTCGTAGCACCCAAGTCACAAGCGCTGAAAAAGCAAGTCCCTGGACTGGAATTAGTTTCTGCAAATCTCAATGATCCAGAATCGGTGGTTAGCGCACTGAAAGGCGCGTATGGGGTATATGGCGTGACGGATTTCTGGGAACATGGATTCGATACTGAAGTTCGACATGGGAAGACACTTGTCGATGCCGCGAAAGATGTCGGTGTCAAGCATTTTATCTGGAGCACTTTCGATCATAGTGATTTGAGGGTGCCGCATTTTGAAAGTAAAGCCAAAGTCGATGGTTTGCCTTCCCATTGTTGCGAAATCTAAGAGGGTAGATTACTTGAAGAAGTCGGGAGTTCCACGGACGTCACTTTACACAGCTTTCTACCTTGAGAATATACGCGAAGCAATGAAACCTATCAAATCGGGGAATGATACATATACCCTGCCTATGACAATCTTGCCAGATGGTGCAGCCCATAGAGATTTTTGCTTATGCTTAGCAAAGTCATTTTTGTACCCCGTGGATGATACTGGCGCATGGGTCACAGCAGCATTTAGTGATCCAAACACCTGGATCGGAAAAGATATGCGCCTCGTAACTGAATGGTTGAGCACACGAGAGATGGCGGCAATTGCCTCTCGGGTCTCAGGGAAAACGATTCTGCCAATGGAATTAGACGAAGAGGCATTCCAGGCGACGAAGTATACTGACAATCCTCTTGACGAGGAGTTGTGGAAAAGTAAATTGTTTGCAGTTCAGGTATACGTTTCCGGTTGGAGTTTGCTGATCTATAGAATCCTCCTGAAAGTGGAATTAGAGATCAGGAAATGACTTTGAGGATATATCCTGAGGCAACAACGTATGAACAATTTATTAGGAAGCATAAGGATGAGTTGTTTCCGTAGTTGCTTTATGTTTGCTTTGTTCAGGTTGCTCAACCTTGGATGAAAGAACGGTTGCACAGAGTTCTAAGATGGTGAGCAATTACAAGGTGTGTTAACGGCATACTATTATAATCTACAGCACTTCTTTTCCAGTTCCCAATTGCAATTATGCAATGGTCTTGGCCTCTCGAAACAACTTAATTCAACTCTACCCCAGCTTGAACCTTCTGAGCCACATTCTCCGCCTTTTGGCTTTCGTGAGCAACTGTTCGTTGCAAACCATATCCGTTGCTGTTCGCCGTCCTTCTCGCTTTCTCGTTTACACTCTGCACATCGAACCCTGCCACTCGCTTATACCTCTGGCCTATCTCCTCCAACTCAGTCCTGGGAATAACACTCTCCACGCCATCTTCCGTCTTCCACCCATCAGGACACCGTTCATGGCACAACTGCATAACATAATCAGGTCCCTGCCCCCGATTCGCATAAACAATCGCACTCGTCGGGGGGCGTCTCGTCTCATCATAGATCTGCAATGCTTTCACTACATCTGACTCCGACGACAACACATGGGCCAGACATTCCGCGTCCAGAATCGCTTGTGACGCCCCATTGCTTCCGATGGGGTACATAGGATGTGCGGCGTCGCCTAGTAACGTCATACGACCGAAAGACCATCGGTCGATGGGATCGCGATCACACATTGGGAACTCGAATACTTCGGTGGCCTTCTCGATCAAGTCCGGGACGCTTAACCAGCCGAAATCCCATTCTGAAAATTCTGGCGCGAAAGTCTCTTTTGGTACTGATTTCGTCCAGTCTGCTTTCGTTGGGGGCGTAGTGTCGGGGTCGTCGATGGGTCTGATACGTAACTCCGCGATCCAGTTGATAAGTGACTTTCCACGGAGCATGGCAGGTTTTGAGATGGGATAGGCAATGAATTTCTTGTCGGCCCTGCCCGCCCACAGCATGCTCGTGCCTGTTAAGAAGGGCGTATCTTCAACTGATGCCCTCCATAACATTCTTCCCGAAAACTTGGCCGGGCCTTCATCGGGGTAAAGCTGTTTTCTTGCAGCTGAATTGATTCCGTCACAAGCTATGAGGACATCTCCGGTTGCAGTTCCAATGTCACGGTTGGTGTACCGATCAATGAATTTTACCGTGACTGAATCGCCGTTGTCTTTAAATGACTGGAAGGCATGGCCCAGATGGATCCTGGACTCTCCCAAGAGAGCCTTTGCTTTGCGGAGGAGAAGAGCATGGAATTCCCCGCGATGGATGCTGATTTGTGGGACCTCATACCCGGCCCCCTTTCCTCTTTTCTCCGTCAATATCTGTTGTCCATGACAATTCATATAGACGACTTCCGACGACTGGATCCCCTGCTCGTCGAGATCGTCAAACAAGCCAAGATTACGCAGAACGAGAACCGCATGAGGTTGTAAATTGATGCCGACGCCGGCGGTTTTCAGTTCGCGAGCCGCTTCGTAAATATGAATATCGGCGCCAACTGCATGGAGAGCAATCGCTGTAACGAGTCCGCCTATTCCCGCTCCGGCGATAATGACTTTCAGGGGCGATTGACCGTTTCCGTCCCGGATGGAAGGCATGGTTGTTGAGCGCGAGGCACGGTTTTGCGGGGAGACGGGAGGAACGTGGGGTCGCTCCGCGATTCCGAGCACGTGCATGGAATAAAATAAGCTTTTTGAACATGTTTCTCAATTTTTGCTCCGGAGTCAAATAAGCCTTTTGACACGTCCAGAGAGGATCTCGGGACCTCTGAACGCGCAAACTCCGTTTTGAGGCATTTCCCAAAAGAATTAACCTTAAACCGAGTGAAGCCCAAGCATGTCGGTGCAAAGATAAATCCCGAGGGAATTGACTTCAGACGAGATAGAAACGGGCGGAAGCGTTATCAATCGGCCAGCAAATCAAATTAAATAAAATCGCCCACAGATTCCGGATCGTTTTCTGCCTTCTTCTGCGTGTGCAATAAGGTTGGGGGAGATCACAGATCAGGATAAACACGTTATCGGCCACAACAAAAAGCAACCCTGCCCCCTTCAATTCCTCTTCTGCTGGGTCTTTGGAATCGGGAGACGCGGCGAATGTCAACGGCTGCCGAGCTTGCTAGCACGGGGGATGCTGTCTCCGCGTTGCGCGAGCGCAAAAAGACCGCATTCTCGGACGCTGAGCCCAATGCTCTCGGAACGGAATCGCAGACCGAACAAGACAATTCGAAGGAGGAACAAGTGACTTGGGGAAGAACACCCGACGGCACAGGTATACACCCTCTCGGGGATTCTCTGACGTTAGTTTTCAAAGTTCCGCAAACGCATGATGTCCTGTCCTCGATCTTCAATCCATCGAAACCAAAGTCGTTCCTAGATGTTCTTGTGTTGGCTGTGTTGGCCCTGCAGATCGGATTGCTTATTCTTCTGCCGTCTTCGATTAGGCGGCCAACGTCACTTGCTCTGTTTCTGTTTTGGCGCGCGGCGTACGATCTGGGACTAGGCTACCTCCTCAACGAGCAAAGTGTTCGAAGAGCTCTTATCCGCTGGGCGAAGGACTATAAGATATTCGATCCCAACCACAATCCTCGACGATATGCCTTTATCCGACGTCAACTCAGCGATAAAATGGGCGACGATTACAACTTTGATAAATCTCCCATTGAATACAACACGTGGCTCTTATTCCGGAGGTTGGTGGACTTGATTCTTGTCAACGATTTTGTGAGTTATGCGCTCTTCGCAATTTCGTGGATCCATCATCCGTCGGGACATGGATGGGCCGTGCACACCCTGAGATGGTCGGCCGGTTGGGTTTTGGCTTTCTTTAATATCTGGGTCAAGATGGACGCTCATCGAGTCGTCAAGGACTTTGCTTGGTGTATGTCGATTTAAAAGTGAAGCCTAAATGATAGACTGGGGTGATTTCTTCTTTCTTGTCGACCAGTCCCTTACTTTTGACGGCGTGTTTGAGATGGCTCCTCATCCAATGTACTCTATCCATTGAGTTATCTAATTGTAGGTATTCTGTGGGCTATGCCTTCTATTATGTATATCGACTTTCTTTAAGTGACTTACTCTAGGGTGTCTCGATGATGACAGCCAGCTATACGGTTTTGTTTACTTCGTTAGTTGCACACGCGGCTCAATTTGCCTTCCTGGTACTGGTTGAGAATCCTCGTTTGGCCCTGATTTGATGTATCTCACCTTAGACATCGACAAGACCTACAACGCAACTCCACGGCGTTCAGACCTGCCACGATCTCCTCATGCCAAGGCGTTGATTTCTCAACAAGACGCATTCGATCTTGGAGGTATCTCTCGTTCCCGTTCGTCATCCTATGTATCCTTGCCAGATGCCCGATCTCAACCCCAGAATGTATCCTCGCAACGCAACAGAGACTTGATTGTTTTCCATAACTTTGATTCCTGCCGGTCCGCTGATCTCAATCTCCTGGTCATTGTCTTCTACACTCTGATGACTTTGATTTTCTCACGAGGTGTTTCATGGGGTCCGACATTCATTGTGTTACAGGCTGTTGTATGGCGTCTTCTCCACAGTGTCGGTCTTGGTTTGATTCTGATTACGCAAAGTTCCGATAAACTTTGGACGAAGCACTTTATTAAACATGGCTCAACTCCATGGGAAGCCTGGTCTCAATGGAAGTCGATTTACAACACATCCCTCTGTTTAACCTACGTCAGCTTCTTCCTTGCTTGTCTTCAGAACTATCGTCTACCAGATAACTGGACTTATGGCACTGTATTACTACGCCACACACTAGGGTTCTTGTTGATCGGTCTTCATATGTGGACTAGTTCATCCATTCACGAAGTACTGGGAGATTTTGGATGGTTCTTTGGGGATTTCTTTGTTCAAGGACAGAACCAATTGACATATACTGGAATATATCGATACCTGAACAACCCTGAACGTTTGATGGGGAGCGCAGCGTTTTGGGGGATGAGCCTTATCAGTAACTCTGCTGTTGGCTTCTCTCTTGCTCTCCTTGCGCAAGTTTGCAATCTGTTGTTCATACAAATCGTTGAACGGTATTATCTATATTGGTCAATGTTAATCCTAGACCTCATATGGAAAAGTTATACGGCGACCAGATTCGACATGAGGCGGGACTCACCAAGTCTATCAAACGTGCCACGAAAATATCGTTACCTGACAATATCAGACCTGGATTTGAGAAAACCGTTAAGGAAGTCAAGGATAGTGTGGACAAGGTGGTTGCTGAAGCAGTTGAGATATGGGAGGAGAAAGTCGAAAAAGCAACTCCTCGAGTCAAGGCAAGCGTTATCGAATTGGTGAAAGATCTGGAAGATAATCTAGAGAAGATCAAAGGGCGCTTCACCATAACGTATATCCCTTCAATATTAAAGCTAATTCAGTTTGACGACCGATAATCTCAACATCGATCGCTCTAAGTACTCTATTTCATTGATACCTCCGGTATCGTCTCTCTCGGAATCACCTGTCTCTCGCGAGGGATTAAACACTCCAGCTCCACTTCGCTATTCTCTCGGTAGTCCAATCCACATCCGATGGACCGCACCAGCGGGACATTCGCGGAAAGATTGGATAGGCTTATACCGCGTTATCGATGTCGATGACCGTGATGTAACGAAAATCGCAAGTCGAGGGAAATGGCTGCCTGTCTGCCGTACAGAATACGATGACGGAAGAAGTGATGGGATCGTGGACATTCAGGAAGATAGTACAGGAGCCCAGGGTGAAGTAGTGTTCAGTGTCGATGTCCTTGTTTGGAGATGTGGTGTATACGAGGCACGGTATCATCATGACGGGTACCACTATCGTCCATATACTCAACTAACTTAGGAAACATAACGTCATGGCCATTTCTCGCAAATTCGAGATTTTTGCCGAGAAATTACAAGTTTTCACAGATGAGGATATAGAAAGGCATCTGACGCCATTCATACGGAATTGCTTCCCTCCGGAGTCAGTCCCACGTACCGTCGACGATGAATTCGACCTTGGCAAAGATAAGGAGAAGGAGACAATCAGCAAGCGTATAGTGTATGGAATTCGTGAAATGTATGCCCATAAATGTGTCTGTGCTAACAGTAGGTTTGGAGTAGAGTTTGCATGGCAGGTTGTAGAGACAGATGGGTGTGTAAGTCGATTGGCGTGGAGAATCGGTGAGGCAAAAAGAGCTTTGCGGCCGTTTGAAGGGTCGAGTTCTGGATGATACCCTGTTGGAGTTGGACTTTTGACAGAACATCAAAATCAGCCAAAAAAGACAATGTGTTTCTAGGGATAGGATGAGAGTTTCCAGTGGCAATTGCTCGGAATGTTCAGAATATTATTAAATTTGACTTTCCTCTTTCTTGCAAAGCTTTAAAAGGCAAATATCTCTAAAGGAGGTTCGCGATTAATTCCCTTGCAGCCGGGATCGTGCCGTTCCCGTGATTTGATTTGATCGGCGAAACGTGTGATCCCATTGCGCGAAAGTTGTCAACAGTCGCCGATACGATCGCTCCGGTTGTCCAGAATGCGGTTCATCCGGCAATTCTCATCAATTCCCAAGAAAAATGCGTCGCCATTGATACAACTCAACAATACCTCAATTTATCCTCTTGGCGAGACCGAGAAGCCTTTCTTCAAGAATCTGACTTGGCACATCAACGAACAAGAAACCTGGGCAATTGTGGGTCCTGCTTCCTCAGGTCGAAGAGTGTTGCTGGAGGTTCGGCGCTCTCATTTCCAATTGACCGGTATCTAGGTGCTCCAAGGAAAACATCGTTGTTCTCCTCCTTCGTCAATTGCGCATCCGCTATTGCAAAGACTCCAAGCATCGCGGGATGAGTCACACTCCTCAAGATCGATCTGGCCAAGTCATGTCATTCATTACCTGCGGTTTACCAGTGCCATCTCAACAGCTCAGTATTATTCAGAGCGGTACGAGGCTTATCGAGAAGCAGATGACCTGACTCTGAAAAATTGGCTCAAGGCGAGAATGGGGGAGATCGATGAACAGAAATTGCGAAAGACAAGTGAGGTTCTTGGAGTTGAGAAACTATTGGACGGAAGTCTGATGAACTTGAGTAACGGACAGCAACGCCGAGCCCGGATTGTCAAAGCACTACTCCATGATCCGGAAGTTCTGCTTCTTGAGGAACCTTACAGTATCCCCACATTATGTTGCACTAACAGGCAGTGGGTTTGGATGTGTCTTCAAGAAAGACGTTATCGACGTTACTTTCAAATGTCGCGGCAGCAGCGTCACCGAGGATCCTAGTCGCACTCCGCGAACAAGATCATATCCCTTCATTCGTGACCCATATCCTCCAGATCAATCAGTCAAATGAAATCGTCCACAACGGCCCACGAACCTCGTCGTATACACCCGTTGAAGACGCAGCACCTTCAGACAACGTTCTCTCAGAAATCAAGTCTCGCAACGTCAAGCCATCCAATTCCCCCGTCCTAGCAGAACTAAAAGATGTCAACATAAGTTACTGGGGCAAACCCGTCTTACGAAACGTCAATTGGACAATTCGTGAAGGAGACCACTGGTTGCTCCTTGGTCCTAACGGGTCCGGGAAAACAACGCTCCTCTCGCTCTTAACCGGCGACAATCCAAAATCATTTTCGCAGGATATAAGTCTTTTTGGGCGGCGTCGAGGTACTGGGGAGACAATATTTGACATACAGGCGAAAATAGGGCATGTCTCGCCTGAATTGCATTACCATTTTCCGGCGCATCGAACCGCGAAAGACGCCGTTCTCTCGGGATTCGGAGGGACATTTGCTCCACCTGAATCTTTGACCCCAGATCAAGAAAAACATTACAATGCATTAATTGATTTTTTCAAAGACGTCTTTTCTGAAGAACTTTATTCAAAGAGGTTCAGGGAGTTATCTACATCTCATCAGCGGTTAGTCTTACTTATGCGCGCATTTGTCAAGAAACCGCCTTTATTAATTTTGGATGAACCCTATCAAGGGATGGATGATGCAATGGTCAAGAGAGCGAGACAATATCTAGAGACTGAAATTGGGCCTGAACAAGGTGTCATTATGGTTACACATTTCGTTAGTGAAGAAGCCGCTGGCGGACGATGGGGACGAGTTCTCAAACTCAGTGAGGGGGGCAATGTCGAAGAAATTGTATGATACCTGATACAGAAAATAGAGGTCTGATGAGACCATATGTTGTACAATATGAAAAGTGCTTTCTTTTGTATATTTATCAGAGATGATCATTATATTAAGGGTCCTCAGATGTCTTCGGATCTCGGTGAGAGATTGAATCTTGACGTGATGGCTGACCAATGATGCAACACCGCCCACCAATCAGAGGGCCGATATTGGCTCACCAGGATATGGGATGGCTTTCCCTGGTCGCCATTTGACTTGATCGAATGACCAGAGTGAACAAGCTCCAGCATATTCACAAGCAACCGTGTCGCTCGGCTGTGAAAATGACTTGATCCGAGCGTATTTCTTGATCTATTCGTTCAATCGGTCGCTCTGACGCCAACCCGGACAGCGAGACATGCCGGCGACCTACAACAGCGCTGCCGAAAGAAACAAGAATGCGCAGGTATGGGGCATCTTTCCCTCCAGATCAAACAATATGGCCATTGACTGATGGTGCTTGCATTTAGTTGACTAGTGGCTATGACGAAATCGCACGGAGTCTGTTTAGTGACGGTCTCTCCCAGGTCGGGAATTATGAGCTTGGAGAGGTCATCGGCAAGGGTATCTCGATTTCATTTCCCCTGGCTGATCTTGCAATAGGATCCTTCGGGAAAGTATACCTTGCGCACCATACCATGACGAGGACCAAGGTATGTCTATCGAGACGAAATGATAACGTTAGGTGGTGATAAAGGCAGCCGATAAGTTCCAGACCGAAGGGTTAGCAAGGGAGATTTATCATCATCGCAGACTGCGTCATCCCCATATTACGAAGCTTTATGAAGTCATACATACTGAGAAACTTGTTTGGTTGGTGTTGGAGTATTGCCATGGTAGTGTGCGAAGTCTGAAAGTTGTTGACGGTTAGGCGGAGAATTATTTGACTACCTCTACAAGCACAAACGATTAAAGGAGCCGGTTGTCCAGCGCCTGTTTACGCAGCTGTGTGGGGCGGTGATCTATATCCATAAGGCCGGTTGTGTACATCGGTAGACTTATTTTGGGCTCGCCTCATGTATAGGGACCTAAAACTGGAGAACATTTTGCTGGATAAAGCTGAGAATGTTAAGCTCGGCGACTTCGGATTCACCAGGGAATATGAGCCGAAGAAACTTCTCGAGACATGGTGTGGGACGTACTCATACGCCGCTCCAGAAATGATAAAGGGAGAGAAATATGCCGGAGAAGGTGGATCTTTCGAGGGTGTCGCTCACGATTAGCGGTTGACGTATGGAGTATGGGCGTCATCCTTTATGCAATGTTGTGTGGGGAACTACCGTTCGACAATGAAGACGAAGGAATCACGAAAGAAAAGATCATTAAACGAGAATACAGTCTTCCAGATTATCTTTCTGCCGGTACGGCGCTTCCAAACCGCTCTGACAATAGACGCAAAATCATTAATATCATCACTGCTAGGGAAACCTGAAGACCGTCCCACCCTCGCGAAAATCATAACGCATCCGTTTCTTGGCCAACATGCTTCTCATCAACTTCATATCCTCGCTCATAATCTCATTATTCCCTTCGCCGCACCGATCGAAAAGCGACTCCTGGACCGTTTTGAGAAAGCGAACATCGACACAAGAATCTTAATTCAGCAAATGAGCGAAGGAGGAAGTGGGAGTCTCATCGGCCTTTGGGAACTAAGTCTCGAACGAGCTCGACGACTGGAAGAACATAAAAAACGAAAAAAGAAACGAAGAAAGAGTCATGACATCGAAATCATTCAGCCTCTAACTCTCATTGACGCCGATGGCGATATGGTTTCGACGCCTCAAGATCTAACGCCTTTGGATAACATATTCGGAGGACGCGAGTTTGCATTGCCAAGACCTCCTGTGCTGTCAGATGAGCGACCGCGTTCAAGAGGATCTAGACCGCAATCCAGGTCACGCTCGCAATCTCCTTCAAAACAGTATACGTACCGGCGACCTGCATCACCCCAGAAAACAAAAGAACGAACATCAAAAGGATTTTTCCAGGCGTTACGGAATTTGATGTCTGACTGGACGAGACAGGGTAACAAGCTGACCCATAAGAAAAGTAAGGCTGCATTGAATTTGGAGGGAAATGGCATAAATGGGAGAGACATCAAAAATCCTCTGGAATTGAAGAAATCTGGCGAGTCTGGGTCCAAGGAGGAAGCCAAACGAGCTAGGAAGGGACAATTACCGGTCCTCTCTATTCACCCGCCTCCAAATCGACAGGACGAAAGAGTTAATCCTGTATACATGGAAGTTGACTCTCCGGTTCGTGGTAATGACGATGACGAGTCTGAAAGTACCGGCGGCCCCAGAAGGTCTCGTCGAAGCCGACCCTCCTACCGTCGACGAAGTACCTCCTCGTCTATTAACTCCCTACATTCTCTTCACCGATATTCTCACTCCAAGACAAGTTCAACCTCGTCGGCCGGTTCCGGATCGGTTTCCACTCCGCGTCACAATAAATCGAATCTTAAGATTGTGCCAGCAACACCGCCGCCGCATCTACTTACCCACGAGGGCGCAAAAGGTGCGGGGTCAGTCTGGGGAGACGGGATAGTTATCGCCCGACGAAGGCGAAGTCCATTCAGGGGACCTCCGGTAGGTTTTATGTCTGGCCCTGCCGGAAAACGAAAACAAGGCAAACAAAATGGGAAATGGCCCGAAGGAGCAATCAAGGAGGAAGATGAGGAGGTTATAGAGGCTGATATTGTTGATGAAGGGGATACATTTGAGGTTGACGGGGATGGGGATGCATTGGGGAGAGAAAGTTATGATGTGGGGGAATTGGACGCTGAGAGGAGAGGAGCGACGGATACGGATGGTGACGCGAGGAGTATTAGTGCCAGTGTATAAGTAGGGATATGTATAACGCGGATAGGTATGTAACTTGTGGAGTTGGTGGTATTCAATTGATCTCTAAAATCCTGTATTACTTGATATTTATTGGCTTGTCCCTTTTACACTCTTATCTTCCGATTTCAGGATTCGCTACCAGAACCGTTTCTCTGGAGGCAGATTGTTCCGCTTATCCTCTTTCTTTTTGTTCATCTAGCTTTCAGCAATACAAGTTACCGCGCGTACCCACATCCGCTTACACTCCTTGTAAGCATCGAATGCCTCTTGACACTTGCTCCGGTCGTAATTGTTTCGATCTAGACACCGCATACTGGCTTGACTCGCAGGGCCACATGGGTCATAGTACTTTGATGCTCCTTTTGTTCGGAATGCAGTCTTTTCTTCCTGTGTGGTGGGATCCGGAAATTTGTACGTATCGACTGCCCGCGGGAACGGCAAGTCCTCTGTTGGCGGTGGCATGAATCGGCGAGTGAAATGGTGATGCCGATCAATCAGTAGGCTTTACGGCCGGATTTTAACTGTTGGGGTGGTTCATATACCATTTCCCTTAATTACTACCAGCTACGGCCATATCTGCTAGAACACACTGGATCCCGTTCGATCTCCAAAGTTAAGCTGGCAAGAGCCCCCTTAGTACTCTAGTGGGTCATGTGTTATCTCGCCAACGGCGCAGCTGTTGGAGAGATTTTAAATTTCTCATGATGGTTAAGCGCTCAGGCTGTAGTTTTTTGCCCCTATTTTGAACATTTCTAGCGCTTTTCCCCATATTTTCTCTCGTCCTGACACTTGGACCATTGAATTTCCGATGTTTTTTGAGAAGTCTCGTTTTCATGGGAGACTCCAAGTGGTCTTGGGGGCTTGACTTTTTGATGTTTCGGCGGGCAGATCAGCGTAACGATCTGATCAAAATGCAATTCATATGGCGGCCCGCGCCAGTTCGCGCCCAAAAGCTTAGATCTTTAGATTTCATTGTCATTATTCCGCACCAGGTAGTCGGAATTCTCTTTCAAGTTTTGTACAAGTACTCAAATCATATAAAAGTGAAGGGATCATCCAGTGCTTCCGCGTATACAGATTTTATGAATGAACAGTAAGATCTGAGCACCAAGTGTCATGCTTGCTGAATTGTGGGATTGTAAGATGTAACAAAGACCTGAGGAACTGCCAGATCACATTGTACAGGCCGCAAGAGGACCCCCTTGCTAAATCAATTGGGTTATAACATATGAATTCCAATTCCCTATAAAAGCACACCCCGATAAACCATTTGCCCTGTATTTGAGATCCCAGTCCATGCGCCTAGGCCATTACCATAGTTCCATACTTGTAAACGCCAAGCCCACTACGCGTCAGCCAAAGTTCTAGTGACGAAACCACCTTAGAGCGGCAAGAATACCACTTGGGAAGATTTCCTTGACAGGAGCTGCCCAGAATCTTCCGAAGAAGAAGACTGTCATAACGAGGCTGGCAACAAGGAGTGGTTGTGCTCTTTCCTTGCCCTTCATCTGTGTTCCAACAAAGAGGAAGGCCGCACCGACGACGAGACCAATAAGTAAGCTAAGATTAATTCCGAGACAGCTGTGGTGTATACTTCAGAGCAGACGATTTGAACCAGTGTGAGATGAGGGAGCAGACGATGTTCGCTCCGCCAATAAGGATGGCAAGCATGTCTTGTTCCTCATTGTGCATTGTTCGTCGGGTTGGGGGGCTGGACATTTTATCTTATGGCACGTAGTGTTGAGTTCAGAGTTCAGACGAGGCTTAAATACTCGCAGATGGGAACTTGGCTGGGTATTTATTTTCCCCAGATCCTTGGCTTAAGGCTTGATGATTAGGCCGCTACGTCATTGTTTGGATCGGCGGGCGGATTTCACCGATTTCGGCACGTCAGGAACTGTGCCACCCAGTTGATTACAGGAGCTGCTGATTACATACCACATACATACAAATCAAAGGGAACAGTCTATATCACTTTAATCTCAATTTTACGGTAAGGGGAAGCTAGATTCTGCACAATAGGTATCATAAGATATATCTACAGCTCCTTGCTCGGTTGAAGTGGCACCCATCCTCCCACGACCCTCTGTCCACCGTCTTCATCGTCCATTAATAGCCCCACCTTACCATCCTTCTCTGTATGCTGAGACGCTGGCTTTGGTGTCTGTTTGCGAGGGGGCATCGGTGGTCTTGGCTTAAAGTCATTGTCCTCTGAGGGTGCTTGGGACGATGGGGACGATGGGGATGATGTCACTGATGTGCGCGTGCTGATGAAACTAGGTTTCGGGGGGATTGGAGGTTTTGGTTTGCCGTTCATTGTAACTGAACTTGCTCGACGAAGGAGTTCTAGCGGTTCTTGGGGGGAAGGAGGTTCCGTTTGTTGTCTACGAGGTGGTGGGGGCGGTGGAACCTTTCTTTCTAAAGGCGTTGAGATTGGGATCTGTGGAGCTGTGACTTTAATCCAATCGGGTTCATCAGAAATGTCGAAAGGATTCTTCCGTCGATTTGGATTAAGCACCCACCCTTCTCCGGGGGGTCTTGGAATTTCAGCCTTGGACGAAGCGTTGTTGTCTAGCCACCATTTTCTCTTATCGGATGACGGAGGAGGTACTAATATCAGCAATTATTGAGAGAGATAAACATTTCCCTGTTAGATCCACAAATTTTTCCACGTCATCAGAGGACAAAACGTCTCCAATTATATTCTTCCTCTTTTCATAGATCTCATGTGCCAGTTGACTCCGTTTGGCCTCGTCAACAATGCGAACTGGAACCTTAAAAGTGGAATAGACAGGCCGATGGTCTGACATTTTCAGCATGGCACAGTTATATTCAAGTTGCTTCAAGTCCTGTCCTCGATACAATATTCGATCGGTCCAAGCAGGAATTCGATGTTTTTCACTCGTGTCGTATTGGTCCGTACCATTGTCAAACTTGTACGTTGGTGGGAAATGGATCTGTCCTTCGTTGTAATACCGGAATGTCTCTCCAGCGAGCATTGCGAGATTTAGCTGGTCATTCTCGTACAACGTATCCCATCGTTCTTCCGCAATACACTTACGAACTTCCTCGTTTGACAACGCAATCCGGTAATTACTGTCACTTGCCCAGAAAACGAGA
>Ga0302325_10007742_pt1 | contig 23730 bp, 14 predicted proteins | sample Palsa_T0_2_FD_201948 | JGI IMG/M metagenome (GOLD analysis project Ga0302325, IMG submission 201948) | Peat permafrost microbial communities from Stordalen Mire near Abisko, Sweden - Palsa_T0_2 | ecosystem: Environmental > Terrestrial > Soil > Palsa > Peat permafrost | place: Sweden: Abisko... | reverse complement strand
CAAACGTGCGCCTGATGCAAAAAAGCAACCATGGTCTCGTCATCCTGACTGTCGAAGACAACCCCAGCGATCTGTTTTTATTAGAACACATGCTGAAATCTTCGGGCCTGGATATTTGCCAACTGTATTCTACCGATCTGATCAAGGAGGCCTGCTGTCTTCTTCGGGAGAGGGAGATACACCTGGTATTGCTGGATCTCAGCCTGCCGGACAGTTTTGGCATTCATTCCTTCCGCCAGCTGAAAGCTGTCGTTAACAAGATCCCCGTCATCATCTTAACACACCTGTCGGATACGACCCTTGCCCTGGAGGCTATCAAGGAGGGCGCCCAGGATTACCTGGTGAAGGGCGAACTGACGGAAAGCCTATTGGTCAAGACCATACAATATAGTCTCGAGCGCGAGCGGACGCTTGAAAACCTGCGGGAGAGCAATGAGCGGTTCAATACCGTGGTCAGGGCCACCAATGATGCCATATGGGATTGGGATATTGTCGCGGGGAAGGTTTTCATCGTAGGGGATACCTATAAAAAGTTATTCGGTTATGATGTCGTCGATGCCAATTCCCCGGAGCACTTGTGGGAGAGTGTTATCCATCCGGAGGACAGGGAAAGGGTGCTCCGCAAACTGCATCATCTGATCCGGGAAGGTTCGGACAATAAATGGGAGGATGAATACAGGCTGAGGAAGCTGGACGGGGAATATGCGTATGTTCATGACAGGGGATATATCATCTACTCTGCCGGGCATCGTCCGGTCAGGATGATAGGGGCCATACAGGATATTACGGCGCGTAAGCGCTCCGAGGAGACTATCCTCGCTTCGGAGGAAAAATACCGGCAGATCTTTTATAAGAACCCTTTTCCCACCTGGATATTCGACACCGACAGTCTGCATATCGTAGAGGTCAACAATGCCGCTCTGGAAAAATACGGGTTCAGTAAAGAGGAATTTCATTGTCTTACCATGCGGGACCTGCATCCGCCGGGCGAGGCGGAAGAGTTTATGGAGAGCCTATACCCGGACGGTGGCCGGGAGGCGTTGGCGGCTGGTTCGGTTGAGGTCCTGCGGGAAGCCAGGCAGCTGGTTTCGGGAGGTCAGAAATTATGGCATCATTGCAACCGGCGGGGTGATATCATGATTGTGGAGATCACCTCCCACCTGATCGATTATTTCGGCAAGATCTGCATGCAGGTGATCATCAACGATGTGACGGATAGGATCCGGCTGGAAAAAGAGCTGGCGTTGCAACATCGGCTTAAGCAGCAGCAGATCACGGAGGTGGTGCTGGGTGCCCAGGAAAGGGAGCGGTTTGAGCTGGGGCAGGAATTGCATGACAATATCAACCAGATCCTGGCTACTTCCAAACTATACCTGGATGTTGCGATCGAGGAACGGGAGCCGAGAATTGAACTGCTGGATAAAAGCCGGAAAAATATTTCCATGGCGATCGAAGAGATCCGCAAATTATCCCACGAGCTGATCACCCCGAGCCTGAATGACCTGGGACTGGTCCAAACGATCAGGGAGCTGATCCGCAGCATCCAATCGGTCAAAAGGATGAAGATCAGGCTGGACGTTGCGGGGCTGGGGGAGGACGAGCTCCTGCCCGAGCAGAAGATCAATATCTACCGGATCATCCAGGAGCAGTTGAATAATATCCTGAAGCATGCCCAGGCCAACAATGTTGATATCGAACTGTATAATGTGCAGGATCAGGTAAGTCTCCGGCTGACGGATGATGGCAAAGGTTTCGATCCCCGGATCCGCCGGAAAGGGGTCGGTATTTCCAATATCATCAGCCGGGCAGAGCTGTATAATGGCAAGGTAGAGATTGAATCGGCGCCGGGGAAGGGGTGTCAGCTGATCGTCATCCTGAACTCAAAGGCACTGCCGGAACAGGCTTAGGGGTATTGCGGGCAAGTCAAGGGGCATTTCGGAACAGGTATAACCCTGAGGTGAGTAAATCGATTGCAAACTATCGGGTGAAATGGGAATGAGGTGGGGAGGTCTGCCGGTCCGTAGACAGATGGAGATCAGGGGGTGGAAACTGACTGACGTGAGCCTAGAGCAAGCCGTTGTGCCGGTTACCGCGATGCAAGATGCAGAAGGGATATTGCCGGGCGATGGCATTGAGCCGCCGCAGGGTTTCTTCATCCGGAGGGTCCAAAGGCGGATCCAAACGCGAATCCAAACGGACAAGAGGCAAGTCTTCTTCTCTCAGCTTTTTTGAGCGGGGATGTCTGACAATCTTGGCAGTCGGCAAAACTGTCAGCGGCGAGTTGGTGGATGCAGAAGTAACCGGGATGACATTGGGCTTCATCTGGTGAGGTGTTGAAAAAGTGATGAATTGAGTTCGATAACACTTCTCTTATGCAAGCTATCTTCGGTAGGGAAAACAGATTAGGAAAGATGGAATCTGTTGATGCTACGAAGGTAGTAAAAAAACTATTCGCTAGTTAATTTCACTGTTTATTTTTTGCAAGAAAAAAATAATTTCACTTATACGGGTGCGTAAAACTGACGCAAAGCCGTGCAAAGGTCATGATTCTCCAAATGCAGCAGCGGCAAGCGCTCGCGAAGAATGATACAAGAGCTTTGTTAAATCCTTTTAGCAATTTTTTCGGACCGTGCCGATCGTTCAGGGATGGCTGGTGGCAGCGGCATGATGGGAAATGATCGGACTGACTTTGTATGTGCAGCGATAATTTCCATAGGGCAGTCTGTAGGAAAGCTGGCGGTTGTCGCCGGGGATGGCGGCGGCAGCAGGTTGTCGCGAATCGATGTGCAGCAGGACGGATGGAGTGGTTTGCAGCGTACCGGCGTTGAGGAATGTGCTGTCTGCCGTGATGAGCAGGCCGTTGCCGTCGGGGCCGTAGATCCTGATCCATCGAATAGCGGTGATCAGATGATCGACTGTGTCGTGATAGGTACCTATCCAGGGGGCGTGCAGCCGGATCGAGTCGAGCGGGTTGGTGGAGTCGCTGATGGCCACACCCGGATGTGCGGGGTCGCGTGAACTATCCCCGGCTGTCCTGCCAAGGCCATAGTATTCGATGGAGCCATAGTCAGCGGGCAGCAACCATCGCATACCGAAACAGGGTAGGGCCTCCCCTTTCTGTGTAGAGTCTGCCTCCACCTGTTCTCCCACCAGCATTTCTCCTTTTGCGTTGATGATATAGCTGACATGCAACAGGCAGGAAGTGGCGGGCAGGGTGTATTCGGCCCTTACGATGATCATGGTGTTGCCGGTGCTGGTAGAGAACAGTTGTAAATGGGGATCGTGGGAGGCCTCCTGCCAGGCGGTGTCGCCAGCATCGCCAGGGGCGGGCCTTTGGGTGCCGAAGGGGAGCCAGAAATTCGATTTGAGTACCGGCGTGTCGGCCAGCAGGACGGCGCCATTGATGTCATAACGTTGCAGCCAGCCGGTTTGTTTGTTGAATTCTATATGGATCAGCGGTGAGTGGATGGTAAAAGTGTCGTTCTCATCGGTAAAGGTCAGTTCTCCATCCGGGCGGACTTCCGGTGTATTGCCGTTCGGCACATGCACGAGCAGCTGTTCTTCCGAGAGCACTATCGGGAGGGTCGGGAGGGCCGGGAGGACTTTGGGCGGTATCCGGAGGCAACGCAGTCGTAGAAATATCTCATTACTATCCCCGCCGGGCAACCGCGCCGGTATATGGACAAGCGACGTATGCTGCGGGGCAACCGACAGACTGCCTGTAGCGCCTTTCTGGCGTATCGAGCCATTCACCTCCAATGCCCATTCCAGTTTCAGATTGGTCAAAGTAAGATTGGAGGAGGGGTTGAAGACCCGCAGGGTGACTGGTGCCGGGGAGGTAGTGCCCACTCTGCCGGAGACAGGCCGGACGGACGATGAATGGGGTGGTGAGGCCGGAATAATGGGCCTGGAAGCCGGGCTTATGAGCGTGATGATGGGGTACAAGGCAGTATCCTGTCTGGCAGGCCAGGGCTGGGAAGACTGGGCTTCAGCCCGGAAGGTGCAGGCATACAGCAATAGCGAGGCTATCAGCAGTAGCGTTCTCATTAGCAGTTGTTGGGTGAGCAGTTATGGGGTTCTCCCATAATAATACAGAAAAAGAAATAAAGTATTTGCAAAGATTTATTCGCTAAAACGATTTAGTTCATATCTTTAACAGACAGCTAATTTTCCAGGTTAATGAAGAAAGTATCCATCAGCGATATCGCGCGCAAAGCCGGAGTCTCAGTCTCCACGGTATCTTTTGTGATGAATGACAAGGCGGTGAAGATGCGTATCAGCCGTGAAGTTATAGAAAAAGTGGAGAATGTGGCGCGGGAAATGGGTTATCGCCCGAATCAACTAGCCAGGGGACTGCGGACGGGGAAGACCAGGACGATCGGCCTGATCGTGGAGAATATCTCCAATGCCTTCTTTGCCACATTAGCCAAGACCATTGAGGACGAAGCAAAAAAATATGATTACAAGGTGGTGTATTGCAGCACGGATAATGACGAAGAGAAGGCGCGTGAGCTGATCAATATGCTGTCGCAGCGGCAGGTGGATGGGTATATTATCACTCCTACACCGGAACTGGCGGAGGAGATCAGGAAACTGCAGGCAGAGAACAAGCCGGTAGTGCTGATCGACCGCTATTTCCCCGAACACAATGAGATACCTGCCGTGCTGGTAGATAATTATGAAGGTGTCGCTAAGGGTACGGAATACTTAATAGGGAAAGGCTATAGTAAAATAGCGTTGGTGACCATCGAAAATGAAATGGCGCATATGAAGGACAGGTTACGGGCTTATTATGACGTCCTTCGCCGCCATGGCATTGCCGTAGACGAATCCCTGGTGAATACAGTTCCTTACCATGCCGGGCGTGAAAAATCGCTTGAGCAGATCAGGAACATGCTGAAGGGAGCAGGGACATCCATCGACGCCGTATTCTTCCTGACGAACTATCTCGGGGTATTGGGCATAGAGGCGATCAAGGGCCTGCAAATCAGGATACCTGATCAACTGGCCTTACTTTGTTTTGACGACAACGACATCTTTCGCTTATACACACCTACCATCTCTGTCATCCGGCAACCGATAGAGGCCATAGGCCAGCAAGCCATGAGCACCCTGATCGAAAGGCTAAAACATACGGGTGGCGAGGCTTTTCCCATCACAGAGCCTGTTCGGCTCCTCCCCGAACTGATTGCAAGGGAATCCATTTAGTTTTACAAGGGGGAAGTATTTAATTTTTGTTTTCATTTTATTTATTTTTTCTGATATATTTACAATGGACAAAGGTCTAACCAGGCTTTGGGAATACCAGCTAAATTGCATAATGAGAAAGTTCTGCTCCGGCAGGTAGCCCGTCACGATGAAAAAGCTTTCAAAGCTTTATTCGAGGCGTATCAGGCAAGGCTATACCATTATGTTATACATATCATCAAGTCCAGGGAAGCTGCCGAAGAGATGGTGATCGACGTCTTCCTCAAGATCTGGCAGCAAAGGGAAAGCCTGCACGAAATAGAGAGTTTCGATGCCTATCTGTTCAGGATCGCCTTTAACAAATCCGTCGATTTTCTCCGGCGGGCGGCCAGGAACCCAGAAATAAGGGACCTGATCTGGCAGGAGATCCAACTGGCCGGCGACATGCCTTCCGATGCACCGGTGCTGATCAAGGAATATGAAGGCAAGTTGAATGAGGCGATTGGCCTGTTGTCCCCGCAGCAGCAATTGGTATTCAGGTTAAGCCGCGAGAAGAACTTTTCGCATTCGGATATTGCCCAAAAATTACAGTTGTCCAAAAATACCGTCAGTAACCATATTTCCACCTCCTTACGGTTCATCCGCGCCTATCTGGCTAATTTTATGTCGCTGTGACCAGCTGCATTTCCCACTGTTAAGAAAATATTAAAAAAAGATTAAAAATCATTAGTTGTTGTCCTTCCGGAATTCGTCCCTGTAGGGAGGGGTGAAAGAAGGACCTCGATAAACTATGTCAAATGGCGCGCCCGACGATATCCGGTTGAAGTATTTGCTGGAAAAATACCTGGCCAACAGTTGTTCGCCCGAAGAACTGGACCTGTTATTGGCCAGGGTGTCGGAAAATGCCGGCAGCGATGAGTTGCGCCTGACGCTGGAGGCCTGCTGGGAGCGGATCAGGGGTGAAAAGTCTATCCCGGAAGTGGATACGGCCGCTCTTTTTCAGGCTATCCTTCAACGGGAAGGGGAGTATGGCCGGAAACGGCGGTTGAGGAGAAGAAGGCTGGCGCGCAACAGGACGGCGGCCTTATCCGCTGTTTTGGCGATCATCGTCGCCTGGGGTATTGTGCTGATGCTGCGTCCAGGTACACCCACCCCTGTCAAGCCGGTCGTTGCCGCGCACAGCCGGTTCAAGAATGATGTACAGCCGGGGGGTAACAAGGCGGTGCTGGTCCTGGCCAACGGGCAGTCCATCGTACTCGACAGCGCGAGCAACGGAATGCTGGCTACGCAGGGAGGGATGAAGGTGATCAAGCTGAGTAATGGTCAATTAGCCTATCGGTCCGGGCAGGGCGACCAGGACAGCCCTCCAGTCTACAATACGATATCTACCCCGCGGGGTGGTCAATATGAATTGGTCCTGGAGGATGGGACCCGGATCTGGCTGAACGCGGAATCCTCGATACGTTTTCCCACTGTCTTCACGGGTAAGGACCGCAGTGTGGAATTAAGCGGTGAGGCCTATTTCGAAGTGGCCCCGAAGGCATCGAACCCCTTTAAGATCTATATGCTGAACCAGCCCGGTTCCGAAAAGGGCCGGAAGGAGATCGACGTGCTGGGGACCAAGTTCAATGTGATGGCTTATGACGAGGAAAAAATGGTCAGGACCACCTTGCTGGAGGGGGCGATAGCTGTAGGAGATGAAAGCCGAAAAGATCTGATGAAGCCGGGACAGCAGGCCGAGTGGCAGCAGGCGGGGTCTGGTGTAAAGATCACCGATGATGCCGATATAGATGCGGCTGTGGCGTGGAAAAACGGTTTTTTCAGTTTCGACCGGAGTGACATCCGGACGATCATGCGCCAGCTCTCGCGCTGGTATGACCTGAAGGTGACCTATAAGGATGGCGGAACGGATAAGACGTTTTGGGGTGGGATCCAGAAGGACCTTCCTTTATCGGATGTCTTGCGGATCCTGGAAAAGAGCGGAGTTGAATTCTCCATCGATGGTAAGAATGTAATTGTAAATATGTAAGCTCATTAAACTACTTAAACCCCCATTATAAGGACTATGATTAAATAGAAAAAAAGTTTTATATTTAAAAGGGTTTATTGCCATATAAAACCGCCCCGGCTGGAACCCGGGACGGATAAAAGTTTGGCAAATAGATCAATCTTGACGGACTGCTCATTTTTTTTCACCAAACAATTGCAAAAGTATGTTTTTAACTGCTATTTGTGAAACTTTGCCCGGTCGGCAAGGTTTATTGAGGAAATCCATCCTTATTGCTTTTTTGCTTATCACCCTACCTTTTTTCTCTGCGCTGCAGGTCTTTGCAGAGAATTCTTCCCAGGGCATCAGTATTTCCGGAGAGAATATTCCCCTTCAGAAGGTCTTCAAAAAGATCACCAAGCTGACCGGATATTCCATTTTCTGTGATTATCACCTGCTGCAGCAGGCAGGTCCGGTGACGGTCAACGTGAGGAACGCCTCTTTGGAGGAAGCGTTGTCCACCTGTCTGAAGGACAAATCCCTGAGTTACGAGATCATTGGAAAGACTATTGTCATTTCCAAGCAAACGACTGAACCGGTCTCTCCGGCCCCCGCGGCAGAAGTGCCTCCCGGACCGCCGCCGATCGATGTTCACGGCCGTGTCCTTGATGAAAAGGGTTCTCCCGTGGTAGCTGCCACCGTCGAGGTGAGGGGCACCAAGAAGGTGGTTACGACCAATGATAACGGGGAATTTACGCTGACCGGCATCAGTGATAATGCCGTGCTGATCATTTCCAGTGTAGGCTTTGAAAAAACGGAAGTAAAGATTGGGGGCAGGACACAACTGGACGTGACGATGAAATTAGGCGCAGCGCTCGGTGAGACGGTTGTCACGGCGTTGGGTATCGTCAAGGAAGCCCGGAAAGTAGGTTATTCCGTGGCCGTTGTCAACGGCGACCAGATGACCAAGGCGCGTGAGACCAATGTAGCGCTCTCCCTCGAAGGGCAGGTAGCGGGCATGGCTGTGCGCGGCAGCAACGGTGGTTCCGGCGGTACGGCCCTTGTCCTGGTGAGAGGCGTGGCCAGTATGAATGCCGGTGGGCCACCTTTATTTGTCATTAACGGTGTTCCCATGGACAATGGTCAGCGCGGTGCGGCCGGCGAGTGGGGCGGATCGGACAATGGCGACGGGATCGGCAATATCAATCCCGACGATATCGAAACCATGACTGTCCTGAAAGGTCAGGCGGCGTCTGCCCTGTATGGTACCCGTGCCACCAATGGGGTCATTATGATCACCACCAAATCGGCCAAAAGGGGTACGACCGATATCAGCTATAACGTTAACTCTCTCTGGGATAAGCCGATCAACAGCACCGATTTCCAGTATCAGTATGGCTCGGGCACGGGAGGCGCAAAGCCAGTCACCGCGAACGGCGCACTGAATACGAACCGCTTCAGCTGGGGCGCCGCACTGGACGGCAGCCAGGTGATACAGTTCGACGGCAGCATGCAACCTTATTCGGCCTATACCTACAAAAAGAATATGAACCAGATCTACCGGACAGCACCTTCGCTGACCAATACGATCGCGGTCGCCGGTGCTAATGACCGGACGATCTTCCGTTTATCGGCGTCCGATCTCGATAACAGTTCGATCGTCCGCAACAGCGGTCTCGAACGGAAGACGATCAACCTGAACGTGACGCAGAAGTTGACCGATAAGCTGAGCGTTACGGCAGTCGCCAACTATATCGACCAGTCAAACAGGAACCAGCCGCAACTGTCCGACGGTCCGGGCAATCCCAACAACTTCCTGGAACTGGCCGCCAATGTCAACGACAATATCTTTAAACCGGGCTTTAACAAGACGACCGGGATGGAGACGCAGTTCAGCGATGATAATTATGCCACTAATCCGTGGTTCGTCGAGGCCAATTGGATCAATAACCTGGACCGGAAACGCCTGATCTCTAATCTTAGCGCCAAATACAACTTCACCCCCTGGCTTTATGTGATGGTGCGCAACGGCTATGACCTGGAAAATGACCGTAGCCTCGGTGTCACGCCAACGGGTACCCTGTATAGCTATAACAGCGCCGGTCAGTCCGGTCAGTATAACGGACTCACTTACCAGCAGCACTACGAGCTGAACACTGACGAGCTGTTGGGCGTCAGCCATAAGCTGTACAAGGATCTGAGCCTGGACGCCACTTTGGGTGGTACGGAGAGAAAGGATTACTGGGAGAGTTCGACGATCAATGGGCAACAGTTCGTCATCCCTTATCTGTATACCCCGACGAATGCTATCAGCCCCAACAGGTCTTATAGCACTGCGCTGACCGAAGTGAACTCGGCCTACTATACGTTGGATTTCGACTGGGATAATTGGTTGATCATCAATACGACAGGTCGTGAGGATGCCTACTCTACACTTACTAATACAATTACTAAGAACAAGAATAACCACATCTTTACGCCATCGGTATCGGGCAGCTTTGTCTTCAGCCAGTTCATCCCGAACAATGTGCTGAGCTATGGTAAGTTGAGAGTGGCTTATGCCCAAACGAGCGGTGAACCCAATACAGGAAACTTCGGCAGCGGCGCCTACCAGGATGCCCTTTATTATGGTGTAGGTAACTCCATCAACGGTATACCGACGGGGAATTACAGTTCTGCGCTGCCCAACCTGTTCCTCAAACCGTTCGTCAAGACGGAAGAAGAATATGGATTCGAAACGAAATTCTGGCAAAACCGCCTCGGGATCGATTTCGATTACTTTACAAGTGTGACCAAACACGAAATAGAAAACGCGGGGCTGAGCAATTCCACCGGCTATTCCAACTACATTGTCGGTACCGGGTCGCTACAGAACCGCGGTATAGAACTCAAGGTGACCGGAACACCCATCAAGACCAGGAATTTCGAATGGGACCTTACACTGAACTACACGCATGTGAACGACAAGGTCCTGCAGACTGACAATGCCGGCAACCCACTTGGCCTCGGGGGCTATCGGCCGCTGAATGCGGGTACGGCATGGATCAAGGGTCTGCCCGGTCCGCAGATCCAGGCATATGACTATATCCGGGATTCGAAGGGCAATATCGAAGTCGACGGCAGTGGCGATCCGTTACGTACCGCCTCCTATAGTGCATTCGGCAGCGTACTCCCGACTGACTTTGGCGGGCTAAAGACGGACTTTACATTTAAGAGCTGGAACCTGAGTGCACTGTTCACCTATAACTACGGCAACAAGATCCTGTCTGCTACCAATTACTGGTCGTACTATCGCGGGCTGAACAAAGGGACGCTGCCCGGACGTAACGGAGGTATCACCACGGGGTATAGTTCGACAACCGATGCACCCAATACAGTTGCTGCAACGCCACAGAATTATTATACCGCGTTTGCCAATGTATCCAGGAACAACATTTTGAATGGCGATTATATCCGGCTCAAGCGGCTGTCCCTGGGCTATACGCTGGATAAGAAGTTGCTTGGCAATAATCCCTTGTTCAATGCGATCACCATTTCGGCAGTGGCCACCAACCTGTGGATGGTCATGAGGAAAGCTACCAATATCGATCCGGAGTCTGAATTCAATGCCAGTGTAGGCTCATTGGGTATTGAAGGCACCAGCCTGCCGGCCACAACGACTTTCGGATTCAACGCCACCTTCAAATTCAAAAATTAAGAAATTATGAGAAAGACTTGGTTATCTATAAGTTCTATCTTTTTGCTGACGTTGGGAGGTTGCACGAAAAACTTCACCGCGATCAATACGGATCCTACGCAGGCCTCCGCGTCGGTGTACGATCCAAACCTGCTGCTGCCTTCCGCAGAGCTCGGTTATATGGGCGCCAATCAGGGCTACAGCGCCCCGATCCTGTTCCAGAGCATGTGGGCGCAGATCTTTGCCTCGGCTCAATTTCCCAGCTATTACAGCAACGGTGACAAGTATGTTGCCTCCAGCAATATCCTTACCTATGACGCCAGCATCTGGAACGATGCCTATACCGCAGCCGGTGAGGCCTATACCGTCCAGTCGCTGATCACACAAAATAAGCTTACCGGCGACGGTAATCTGAATGGTATCGCGCTGATCGTCCAGTTGCTGAACATCGAGTTGATCACCGACACTTATGGCGACTGTCCCTATACACAGGCCTTACAGGGCGCCAGCGGCGTAGCCGAGCCGGTCTATGACTCGCAGCAGACGATCTATTCTTCCATGCTGGCCAAGCTGGACTCGGTCATCCCTACGCTGAGTGCCAGCGGGACGCTGCCGACGAATGATATCATTTATTCAGGCAATATCGCGGAATGGCAGAAATTTGGCTATTCGCTGATGCTGCGGATGGCCATGCGGCTGACGAAGGTAGATCCGACCACTGCGCAGACCTATGCTGAAAAGGCTTATGCCGGCGGCACATTCGGTAGCATTGCAGATGACGCCTATATCACCTTTGACCATACCGATGGCTTTAGCAACGGTAACTCCAGCGCCCTGCAGGTAGAGGAGGATTATGCCGAAGTGAAGTGGGGGCAGCAGTTGATCAGTTACCTGAAGACCAACAATGACCCCCGGCTGTCCGTTATTGCGGAAGTGCCGCAGCCCGGGCTGGTGAATTCCGCCAATGAAAGCCTGGCGGGTGTTTCTACTGCTTCGGCCCAGAATGGTATGCCCAATGGCTATGACGAGAACGGCGGCTCTACCGATATCAGTAACGCTCCCGGCTATCCTGGTCCCACAGGCACCGGCAGCGATGTGAACCCTACCGGCAATTATTCCCGTCCTACTTCCGCGCTGTACCTGGCGTTGAATACGCCCGGGTTTATTTTGACTTATGCGGAGACGGAACTGTTGCTGGCAGAGGCGGCTGCGAGGGGATGGAATGTCGGCGTTTCAGCATCGCAACACTATGCCAATGGGCTGACTGCAGCGTTGCTGACTTATGGAACCTTGAACGGCACTACGCCGATCAGCGCGGGCACGGCTGCGGCTTATGCGACAGCCAATCCCCTGGATGTTTCTTCCCAGACGAATTCGCTGGCGATGATCAATACGCAGTTATGGGTCACCATGGGTACGCTGTTCGATTTCAGCGAAGCCTGGAGCAACTGGCGCCGGTCGGGCTACCCGGTGCTGACGCCGGTCAACTATATAGGCAATTTTACGGGTGGCGTGATCCCGAGAAGGGAAATCTATCCTACGACGGAACCTACTACCGACCCTGCCAACTATGCCGCGGCTGTCAAAAACCTCAGCGGCGGAGATACCTGGATCTCTCACGTTTGGTGGGATAAATAAAATATTGCAGCAGTTGTTTGTTTCGATTGACAAGGCTACCTTCGGGTAGTCTTGTTCTTTTTAATCCATTATGATTTATGTGCAGTAAGTCATCGCCAAACAGGAGACATCTTTTCTTTCTTTCCGTGACCTGGCTTTTCTTTCCTTTCGCCGTGTCAGCCCAGTCCCCTCTGTTCACCCTGCTGTCGCCGAAGGAAACCGGCGTCCACTTCAGCAACGATATCAAAGAGAGTGAAGCGCTGAACGTTCTCAACTATGAATATTTCTACAATGGCGGTGGTGTAGCTGTCGGCGACATCAACAATGACGGGCTGCCGGACCTTCTTTTTACCGCCAATGACAAACCCTGCAAATTATACCTCAACCTCGGCGGGATGAAGTTCAGGGACATCACCCGTGAGGCGGGCCTGGAAGGTCGTCCCGGCGGCTGGAAGACGGGCGTGACGATGGCCGACGTCAATGGTGACGGGCTGCTGGATATTTATATCTGCTATTCCGGCAGGGATGCATCGCTGAGGGGCAACCAACTGTTCATCAACCAGGGTAACCTGCATTTCAAGGACGAGGCTGCGGAGTATGGGCTTAACGATAGCGGTTATTGTACCCAGGCGGCCTTTTTCGACTATGACAACGACGGAGACCTGGATATGTTCCTGCTGCGCCATAGTGTCAAAAAGATAGACAATATGGAGTTGGCCCAATACCGTGATCAGCTGGATCCGCTGGCCGGGGACAAGCTGTACGAGAACCGGGGCGGTCATTTCGTCGATGTGTCCCAAAAGGCGGGGCTGCGGCAAAGTCCGCTGACTTACGGATTAGGTATTGCGATAGCGGATATCAATAAGGACGGCTGGCCGGATGTGTATGTCACCAATGACTATAATGAGCCGGATTACCTGTACATCAATAACCATGACGGGACCTTCACGGATATGGCAGACAAGTGCTTTCGCCACCTGGCACAGTTCTCCATGGGCGTTGACATCGCCGATATCAACAATGACGGTCTTCCCGATGTCATGAACCTGGATATGCTGCCGGAAGACAACCGGCGGCAGAAGCTGCTGCAATTGCAGGAGAACTATGAGTCATTCCAACTGATGACGGGGCAGGGGTTGCAAGCGCAATACATGCGCAATATGCTGCAGCTGAACAATGGCGACGGAACGTTCAGCGAAATAGGGCAGCTCGCCGGCGTAGCCGCCACGGATTGGAGCTGGTGCCCGCTGCTGGCCGACTTCGATAATGACGGCTATAAAGACCTTTTTATTACCAATGGCTACCTGCGGGATTATACCAACCATGACTTTATGCGTTACTGGGGGGATTACAAGATCCGGCAGGCCATGAACCGTGAGCCGGTGCGGCTGATGGACCTGATAGACTCTATGCCTTCTTCCCGGCTGAAGAAGTATATCTTCCGCAATAACGGCAATCTCACCTTCACGAATATGCAGCAGCAGTGGGGCATCGATCAGCCGGCGGTCTCTTCCGGTGCCGTCTATGCGGATCTCGATAATGACGGCGACCTTGACCTCGTCGTGAACAATATCAACCAGGAGGCTTTCGTCTACCGTAACAATAGCCGCGAGCAGGGTGGTGGCAGCTACCTGGCCGTTAAACTGCAGGGGAAGGGGGGCAATACGGCGGCCATCGGGGCCAAGGTATATGCGTATAGCAAGGGTATGATGCAGTATGGGGAGGTGAATCCTGTGAGGGGGTATTTGTCGTGTATGGTGGCAGAAGTACGTTTTGGGTTTGGTCAGGCGTCAATAGCCGACTCGCTGGTCATCATCTGGCCGGATGGCGCGCGGCAGCGGCTGACCGGGGTTCAGCTGAATCAGCGGCTGGCGGTCAAAGAGGAAGGGGCGATGGCGCAGGCAAAGAAAGCGAAATCGGTCCCGCCGCCTGTTTTCACCAAGGCGCCGGCCTTTATCGATTATAAGCAGGAGGGGTTCGGGGATAATGATTTCAAACGGCAATTGCTGATGTTATTCATGTATTCCCGTACAGGACCGGTGATCGCCCGGGCGGATGTCAACAAAGATGGCCGTGAAGACCTTTTTATCAGTGGAGACAAGTCCCGGCCGGGCAGATTGTATATGCAGCAGCCCGGAGGCAAATTTGACATTTCGGGTCCGTCATTGGGTGCCGAAGACAGTTCGACCACTTCGGCGGCTGCTTTTTTCGATGCTAACGGCGACGGCTGGCCGGACCTCTATATCGCGAAGGGCGGCTATTCCCTGTGGGAACCGAATACACCCGTATTGCAGGACCAACTGTGGCTCAACGACGGTAAAGGGGGCCTGTACAGGGCAGATGGCGCATTGCCGGATGTCAGCGCCTCCGCCAAATCCTGCGTCCGGCCCTGTGACTTCGACGGTGACGGTGATGTAGACCTCTTTGTCGGAGGCCGGGTGGTCCCGGGTCAGTATCCGGTGACGCCAAGGAGTTATCTGCTTGTCAATGACGGGAAAGGGCATTTTTCTGCCGTCACGACCCCATTCGATCATGCAGGGATGGTGACTGACGCGCAATGGATAGACCTCGACGGTGACGGCCGCAAGGACCTGGTGATCTGCGGTGAGTTCATGCCGGTCATGGTCTTCATCAATACGCCGGGCGGATTTGTAGACAGGACGGCGGATTATTTCGGCAAGCCGGAACCGGGTTTCTGGAATACCCTGACACTGGCTGATGTGGACGGTGACGGAAAGGAAGACCTGATAGCCGGCAACCTGGGACTGAACAGTTGCCTGAAGGTTTCGGACAAGGAGCCCGCCGAGCTGTATTATGCCGACTTCGATCATAACGGGTCGATCGATCCCTTCCTGAATTTCTATGTCCAGGGCGTCAGCTATCCTTTTGTCAGCCGCGATGAGCTGAACGACCAGATCTATCCCATGCGGAAGAAATTCAATTCTTATAAACAATATTCGACGGCGACCATGAAGGATATCTTTTCGCCTGAAGAATTGAGCAACGCCGGCAAGCTAACAGCAACGGAGAACCGAACTGCCTGCTGGCTGAATAAAGGCGGCCATTTCGTTCGGACGGAACTGCCCATGGAGGCGCAGTTTGCGCCGGTATCCCGGATACTGGCGGGGGATTTCGACCGGGACGGGAAGATAGATCTGCTGCTGCTCGGCAATCATTCCGACAACCGGCTGAAGATGGGGGCCATAGATGCCAGCTATGGATGTCTGCTGAAAGGGGACGGTAAGGGCGGATTCAGCTATGTCACCCAGCCTGCCGCAGGTCTTTCGGTCAAAGGGGATGTAAAGTCAGCGACGGAAGTCGCCATTGACGGCGTCCGGTATTTAGTCATCGGCGTGGCCGAAGACAGTCTGCAATTTTATAAAGAACGATGAAGAGTACCTTTCAAATAATTATCCTGCTGGTCATTTTTTTCGGAACGGTATCCCTGCCGGCGGGTTTAGCACAAAAAGAGACCAAGGAGACCGAGGCTCTGCTGACGGGCAATATGCGGCCGTCGATATTTGCGATCACCATGGTGATGGTGCATGATGTCGTCAATCCTCCTGCTGCGAGCCGTTACTATGCCTATATCATGCTGGGCGCTTATGACCTGGTGTCGCAGCACGATCCGGCCATCGTTCCTCCTGCCGCTTTTATCCGGCATTACCCGGCGACCCCGATCGTTAGCGGCGGCGTGGACGGCCATTCTTCAGAAGGTTTAGGAGGCGCCGATACGGCCTATGATTACCGGATTGCGGCGGCTTATTCTATCCTGGAAACGGGCAGGCAAATGCTGCCCTCCGGCTTTATGCTGGAAGACGAGGAGAAAAAATTTGTGCAGCGCCTGCAGGACCAGCATATTCCACAGCCGTTGATCGACCGGAGCCTGGCTGTGGCCAGGGCAGCCACCGCCAAGGTGATCGGCTGGTCCAGGAGTGACGGCTATAGCCGGCTGAGCGCTTTGCTGCGCTATTCGCCATTGAAGAACGATTCGTCATGGTATCCTACCCCGCCTGCCTATATCGAGGCGGTAGAGCCTCATTGGCGGACCATTCGCCCCATGGTAATCGATTCCAGCGACCAGTTCATGCCGCCGCGCCTGACGCCCTTCAGCATGGATAAGAACAGTGAGTTCTATCGTCTGGTGATGGAGGTATATACGATCAGCAAGGATACCGGCGCCCAATCGCTCTACGAGCGAACGATAGCAGGATTCTGGGATTGCAACCCTTTTGCGGTTGCCACGTCGGGGCACATGGCCATCGGGCTGAAAAAAATCAGCCCGGGAGGTCACTGGATGGATATCGCCGGCAATGCCGCGCTTGTAGCCCATGTCAATTTCGATCATACGATAGAGGTAGAGACCCTGGTGGCGGCCACGCTCATGGATGCTTTTATCGCCTGCTGGGAAGCGAAATACAAAACTAACCGGATCAGACCGGAGACCTATATTGACCGCTATATTGACCCACGCTGGCAGCCCTATCTCCAGACGCCGCCTTTTCCGGAATATTCCAGCGGCCACAGTGTCATCTCGACGGCTTCTGCGGAGGTGCTGACCTACCTGCTGGGCGAGAGGCTCGACTATACCGATAATGCGGAAGAGCTATTCGATATCGAACCCCGCACCTTCCATTCTTTCCGCGCGGCTGCGGCCGAGGCGGCTATTTCCCGGCTGTACGGGGGCATTCATTACCGGGATGGCGTCACGTCCGGGCAGGCGCAGGGCAAAGCTCTTGGCGAGTATATCGTCGAACAGATGCGGAAGGCGGGGATCAGGCCGGTGCGGTGAGAGGTATTTGGGGATTACCGCATTCTGCCCTATTTTTACACCTAAATTTTCGATACATGAACTTGCATGAATATCAGGCCAAAGAACTACTGAAGAAATATCAGGTACCCGTACAGGAAGGCATCCCGGTGGATAATGCGGGGGCTGCGGAAGAAGCTTATAAGAATCTTAAAGTACAATATGGTAACAATTTTGCGGTGGTAAAGGCCCAGATACATGCAGGCGGCCGGGGTAAAGGAAAGATCGAGGGAACGGAACAGCGGGGTGTGGCGGTCGGAAAGAGCGCAGAAGAAGTAAAACAAATTGCCAGCACTCTGCTGGGCGGTACACTGGTGACGATCCAGACCGGCCCTCATGGCAAAAAGGTCAATAAGGTATTGATTGCGCAGGATGTCTATTATCCTGGCGCCAATCCTGTCAAGGAGTTTTATCTGTCGGTCCTGCTGGACAGGGCGAAGGGGCAGAATGTGATCATGTACAGCACCGAAGGGGGGATGGATATCGAAGAGGTCGCTCATAACACGCCGGACAGGATTTTCAAAGAATGGGTGCATCCCGGCGGCGGCCTGCAGCCTTTTCAGGCCAGGAAGATTGCCTTCAACCTGGGACTGAGCGGTGAAGCATTCAAAAGTTGTGTCAGGTTCGTCACCAATATATACAATGCCTATTTGGGATTGGATTGCTCTATGGTGGAGATTAACCCTCTGTTCAAGACAAGTGATGACAAGATCATTGCGGTGGATTGCAAGATGAACCTGGACGACAATGCCCTGATGCGTCATCCTGACCTGGAAGCGATGCGCGATATCAGCGAAGAAGATCCTACCGAAGTGGAAGCCGGCAAGTATAACCTCAATTTTGTCAAATTGGACGGCAATGTGGGTTGCATGGTGAATGGCGCCGGACTGGCCATGGCTACGATGGATATGATCAAGCTGAGCGGTGGGGAACCCGCCAACTTCCTGGATGTCGGTGGTACGGCGAATGCGCAGACGGTAGAGGCAGGGTTTCGCATCATCCTGAAGGACCCGAAGGTGAAAGCTATCCTGATCAATATATTTGGCGGCATCGTCCGATGCGATCGTGTGGCGCAGGGTGTGATCGATGCATACAAGTCCATTGGCGATATCAAAGTGCCGATCATCGTCAGGCTGCAAGGCACCAATGCCGAAGAGGCGGGGCAACTGATCAAACAAAGCGGTTTGAAGGTGCAGTCCGCGATCCTGCTGAGTGAAGCGGCGGCTTTGGTCAATAAAGCGGTATCCTGATATGGGATTGACCATCTTGCAACAGATAGAGGAGACCGTCCGGGCCATTCGTTCTGTCTGTCTATCCACCCCACGGGTGGGCATCGTGCTCGGCAGCGGCCTGGGCAATCTTTCCAGGGAGATCGCGGTAGAGCAGGAGATTGCCTATGAATCGATCCCTCACTTTCCGGTTTCTACGGTGGAGGGGCATAGCGGCAAGTTGATCTTCGGTTCGCTGGGAGGGCATCCGGTAGTCGTTCTGTCCGGCAGGTTCCATTATTATGAAGGGTATCCTCCCGATCAGGTTGTCTTTCCCATCCGGGTGCTGAAATTTCTGGGCGTGGAGACCCTGTTGTTGTCCAATGCTGCGGGTGGGATGAATGCGGCGTTTCGGGTGGGGGACCTGATGATCATCAAGGACCATATCAGCCTGTTTACGGTGAACCCGCTGGTGGGAAAAAATGAGACCGGGCTGGGGCCGCGGTTTCCGGATATGAGCGAGCCTTATAGCAAGCAACTGATCGGACTGGCGACGGGCATTGCCACCCGCCTGCAGATACCGGTACACCAGGGAGTGTATGCCGGTGTTACGGGGCCCAGTTTTGAGACGCGTGCCGAATATAAATTATTACATATTGCCGGTGGGGATGCGGTAGGGATGAGCACGGTACAGGAGGTGATTGCCGCCCGGCATATAGGATTAAGGATATTTGCCATCAGCGTGATCACGGACCTGGGGATCAGGGAAGAAGACAACCTGATCACGCACGAAGAGGTATTGCAGGCGGCAGCAGCTGCAGAACCCAAGCTGACAGCGCTTTTCAAGGGATTGGTCGCAGAGCTGTGACCGACGAGAGGCGCGGATCCAGGGGTAACATTAACTTTATTATAACCGCCGATGGCCACTTAATGAGTAACTTGTCCGGAATTATTTCAGCAGTGAAAGGACGCCGTATCATAACAGCCGGGGTAGTGATCATCGCACTCTTAATGGGGGCTGGTCTGCGGGCACAGAATCCTTTGCAAAAGTTCGGCGGTGGCGGTGGTGGCGGCGGCAAAGGATCCGACACGCTGGCTCACCGGAAAGTGGATACTATTACCATCCATTATCGTTACCTGGACACGAGTAGCCTGTACAAGCTGGATTCAGATATCCTGGACTATGGAACGAAGATCCCCCGTCCCGACACCTGGATCAACCTGGGCAACCTGGGTACGCCGGCCCGTAGCCTGATCTTTACGCCTCATCTGCAATCGGGGTTCGATCCGGGGTTCCATGCTTACGATGCGTACCTGTACACCGTCAATGATACAAAGTTTTATAATACCACCAAGCCATATACCGAACTGGGGTATCTGCTGGGTAGCAGATCCGAACAGACCATCAGTATCTTTCACACACAGAATGTAAGACCCAATTTTAATTTTGTTATTCAATACCGGCTGATCAATGCGCCGGGAAAGTTCCAGAACCAGAATACCAATCATGACAACTATCGGGTTGCCACCTGGTACCAATCGCATGACAAACGGTATCAGAATTTTTTCATTTTTGTGGGCAATAAGCTGGAGGCTTCGGACAACGGAGGGCTGGTGAGCAAATCAGACCTTGACACTTCTTATTACAGCAATCAGCTGACCTTGCCGGTGAACCTGGGGCAAAACCTCACGAGTTCTTATGGTAACCCTTTCGTCACTAATGTGACCACGGGTACCAAGTATTCGACCAGTACGCTATTGTTCCGGAACCAGTACGATCTGGGGCAAAAAGATTCCATTGTGACGGATACCTCTGTCATCCCACTGTTCTATCCGCGCGTCAGGCTGGAGAATACCCTTGCGTATACCACCTACAAGTATGAGTTCCTTGATGAAACCGTGCCGGGTACCTATACCCTTGACAGCACCTGGTATACGAAGAACTATAACCTGAATTATGTGGGCCGGCCGCAGATCGGTACCGAATTAGTAGCTGACACCTTTTTCCGGAGGGACTCCTGGCATGTGGTGTCGGATGATTTTTCCATCTACCAGTTCCCCGATGCGCATAACCCGCAGCAATTCGCTAAAATCGGCGTGACGCTCGAGCTGATGAAAGGGGCGTTCGATTCGGCTAGCCTCTATTCCGGCAGCCTGATCTATCCTAAAGGCAGCGCCAGCGACTATAATGTATTCGGACATGCGGAGTACCGCAACAAGACCCGCAACCAGAAATGGGATATCGAAGCTTATGGCAGACTTTATCTTGAGGGGTTGGACGTTGGGAATTATAATGCCTATATTTCGCTGAAAAGGTATATCAGCCGGGCGGTAGGTTATTTCCAGGGAGGTTTCGAGAATGTCCTTCGTACGCCTTCCTATATCTTCAACAGCAGCAGTGCCTTCAACTATGACCCGACGGCGCACACCGCAAATAAGGAAAATACCACGCATATTTTTGCATCGCTGGACCAGCCCGAGCATTTGATGAGCCTGACGGGGTCGTATTACCTGATGAGCAATTACTCCTATGTGTCGAACTTCTATAAACTGGGTCAGGCAGGGGCTTTGTTCAATATGCTGGAGATCAGTCTTAAGAAGCAGTTCACGATATACCGGCACTGGAAATGGCGGACCAATACTACCTTCCAGCAGGTGGCGGGGTCGGCGCCGGTGCATGTGCCTTTACTGGTGTCGTTTAACCAGATAGGGTATGACGGGAATTTTGGGTTCAAAAACCTCTTTCTGAGCTTTGGGACAGAAATCCGCTTTATAAGTACCTATAAAGCGGATGGGTATTCGCCACTGACCGGGCAGTTCTTTACACAGGGTGATTCGACTATTGCTCAACGTCTGCCTGACATCAACCTATATCTGCACTTGCGTATCCGTAGCTTCACGGGGTATATTCGTATTGAGAACCTCAATGCGATTGCTTTCAAGCCTAATGGCTTTGGTTTTTACGGCAATAATTTTGTTGCGCCGAGCTATCCGGAGCCGGGGATGGTCATCCGGTTTGGCGTTATCTGGGGATTTATTAATTAGGGGGGCAACGCGAAGGATGGTGGAGCGCAGGTCCTTAACAATCCGGCTCGTCGCAAGGTGCATCTTCCATTTCGACCTCCAGGGTGGCGTGTTGGATATTCTGGTGAAGCAATTGGTGTTTGATCTTATGTTTTAGCGCCTCAATCGTCTCCATGCTGGTGGAGCGGTCGACGACCAGGTGGGCGGTGAGTGCGTTCTCCGTCGTACTGATCGCCCAGATATGGATATGATGGCAGTCCTTTACATCTTTCATGCGGCAGATCGTTTCTCTCACTTTTTTGATTTCAATGCCTGCGGGGACGCCGTCCAGGGAGAGGCGCAGGCTATCCCGCAGCAACTGCCAGGTGCTGAAGAGGATGATGACGGCTACGGCAAGGCTGAGGACGGGGTCGATCCAGTAAAGTCCTGTATAGAAGATCACGACGCCGCCGATAACGAGGCCTGCCGAGACAATGGCGTCCGACAACAGGTGGAGGAAAGCGCCGCGGACATTCAGGTCGCTGTCCTTGTTGCGGAAGAACAGGAGTGCCGTCACAGCGTTGATGCCTATGCCGATGGCGGCTACGATGGAGATCTTCATGCCGGCGACCGGCTCGGGCGCCATCAGGCGGTGAATAGCCTCATAACTAATAGCCCCCAGTGATAGCAGCAGGATAGCGGCATTGAGCAGGGCCACCAGGATAGTCGTCTTCTTATAACCATAGGTATAGTGGTCGTTGGCCTTGACGCGGAGCAGTCGGATCGCTACCAGCGCCATCGCCAGGCTGGCTACATCTGCCAGGTTATGCCCTGCGTCGGACAACAGCGACAGAGAATGAATGGTGAGGCCGACGATGACTTCGATGATGACAAAGGCGAAGTTCAGCACGATACCGATGACAAAGGCCCGGTTAACGCTGGTCAGGTTGACGGGATGGTGATGGTGACCAAAGCCGTGGGCGTGGTCATGGCCACTGTGATCGTGGCTGTGGCCGCCATGATCGTGGTCGTCGTGGTTATGGCCGTCGTGGACGTGGTCCTCGTGGCTATGGCTATCGTGGGCGTGGTTGCTATGATCGTGTGCCTGTTCCATAAGTAAATTTTTACCTGTAATCGTCCCTGGCCGGAGCAAAGGTGTCGATAACCCTGCAATCTGTGATAGCAATAGCCGAGTGGGGCACATTCGACGGAATCACATGATAGTCCCCGGCGTTGAGGAGGTATTTTTCGCCCCCTATGATCATTTCCAGCTGTCCTTCCATGATATATGTGATCTGTTCATGTATATGATCATGCATCTGTGTAATGCTGCCCTTTTTGATCTCCCAGAATACAAGGGAGCTTTTATCTCCGTGGACCATTTTTCCCAGGAAGCCCGGGCGCATTTCCTGAACAGGTGTGTTGCTGAGGTTCTGCATGGATGATTTTGAGCCGAAGGTACAGAAAAATGTGGATAAGTGGATAAGCCGTGCTGGCAGGAGCGGTGCAAAAGCCGTACACTTGTTGAACTTAAAACCGCTCCCGCACAAATCAATATCAAATGAAAACAGTTATGACCCTAATCATGGCCGTAGTGGCGTATGCATCTGTCCACGCGCAGGCGGGACCGCAGCCGCCTGCAGCCACTGCCAACCCCGCCGCCAACCCTGTGGCGTCCAAATTGAAACCGCTCAGCCACGATGATTCGCTGGTGCTGGCCGAGGCCGGCGGTCTGACGCAGGCCGATACCCTGGCCATCCTCGACAGCCTGAGCCGGGCTGACTCTCTCTTACATGCCCGGATTAAGGTAGTGGCTTTTCCATCCGCTATCGATTCTGTCCTGCGTGATTTCCCTTACAGCCTCCGTCATATTACCGGTGAGATGGTGCTGGCACAAGGCGAGTTCGAAAACTATGCCTCACTCGTAGTGGTGCCTGGCGCGCAGAGCTGTGTCGTCACCCGCTATCATTCCGCCGACGATACGACTGCCAGCTGGCAGGCAAAAATGTTCACCAGCGACGATTTCGATGAGGCTAACCGGGAGTACCAGCAGTTGTATCGTCAATTGAAGACCTGCTATGTCAAATTTGTCGATGGCAGCATCTTTTACCTGGATGGGCAGTGGGAGCCGGCGAAAAGCGGGGCCTCTTTCACGACCAGCACGCTGCGGTTGATGACCGGGGACTGGCGGTACAAGGATGTGAAGGTGGAATTGGAGCTGGTATACCTGCTGGCAGACTGG
>Ga0302325_10007741_pt1 | contig 23734 bp, 27 predicted proteins | sample Palsa_T0_2_FD_201948 | JGI IMG/M metagenome (GOLD analysis project Ga0302325, IMG submission 201948) | Peat permafrost microbial communities from Stordalen Mire near Abisko, Sweden - Palsa_T0_2 | ecosystem: Environmental > Terrestrial > Soil > Palsa > Peat permafrost | place: Sweden: Abisko... | reverse complement strand
ACGATCTCATTTTTTTTGATTATTCGGACACGCCCAGCGCTCTCCTCCTGCCATTTTGTGAACTTGGCATTCACCTCGTCTGCGGTCTGTCCGCTAAATTCGGTTGTAAGTGTCTGTGCCATCTCACTCGGCGCCGAAGCTCACGCATTACTGGCATCGAAGAGGAGATAAGCACAGCGCCGGTGGAGTCGAGTCCGGGCGGCGGTGAGCGGGCAGGCGCTCGCCCCGGTCGACCGCTGGCCGCTTCAGGCCATTGGGCGTTCCTATCGATCTTCGGGTTGCTACCGCGATTGCTACCTAACTCAATAAAATTGGCCGGTATTGAACGTGACAGCATGGTCCGCTGCACCGCTGTAATCCTCGATAAATGGGTTCAAATGGGATGTCCGAGGACGCATCATCAACACAGCGTCGGCAGAATTATAGGACCGGCCGAGGCCGTCAAGGCGCGGAAATGTTGTTTTCGTTAATGTGCAAATGCCGCGCCGCGAGAGCCGGCGACGGGATTATTTCTGCGGTGTCGGTGCGGGCTCGTCGGCGCGCGTGTGTACCAGCAAGAGGCGACACGGCTCGGAGATTCGCTGACGGTTGGAGCTGAGACAGTCGGCGATGCGCTCGCGATCCGGGATGAATTGCGCGCACACGGTCAAGGCATCGTACATGCACGCTTTCCGGCCTTGTTCATCGTCGTCGGCCTTGCCGGCGCCGGGTGCGAGCGCGAGGCCAAGCAGCGCAAGCGCAAGCACAGTGCTGATTTTCATAGCCCGCTCCTGACGGTTCGCGACGCCAGCAACGCGCGTCGCGTTGAGCCAAACGGAGCGCTAGACTAGCCAGGAAAAAAATGAAAAAGGTTCAAGAAAGTTCCGCCGCATTTTAGTGACAGGTGTTTTTGCGCTGCACGCGTCGTGCTGCGGCTTTCGGCCGCTCACGCTCCGTCGTCTCCGCGCTGGGCGCGCTCGGCGGCGGCGGCGGCGTCGGTCGCACCGCCGGGCGTGCTGGTGCGATCAAGCGACAGGCGTTGAATGCCGCCGCTGGCCACGGCCTTTTTGGAGCTGATGGTGCGCGTATTGACGCCCATCCAGGCGATCTCCGAAGACAGGCGGCCATATTCGATCTTCGGGCAGCGGTTCATCACGACTTTTATGTTGTTGGCTTCTGCCAGCGCCGCGGCTTCGTCGTTGCGGATGCCGAGCTGCATCCAGACCACGCGCGGTCGCGGGTTGAGCGCCAGGGCTTCCTGAACGATCGGAAGAGCATGACGCGACGGCCGGAAAATATCGATCATATCGATCGGCTCGGGAATATCGGCCAGCCGCGCATAGGTCGGCTGGCCAAGCATGTCGTGCCCGGCATGTCCCGGATTGACCGGAATCATGTTGTAGCCGCGTTCGAGCAAATATTTGAAGGCAAAATAGCTTGGACGGTTTTCCTTTGCGGAGGCTCCGACCATAGCGATCGACTTAACGGTGTTGAGAATGCCGCGGATGTAGGTATCAGGATAGGAGTCGTGATTCATCGGGGTTGAAGGTCAGCGGTCTTCCCATTTTGGTTTGCGCTTCTCAATGAAGGCACCGATGCCCTCATTGGCGTCGCGCGTAAGCAGATTTTCAACCATCACATCTGCCGTGTAGTCGTAAGCCTCCGCTAGCGGCATTTCGAGCTGGCGATAGAACGCCTCCTTGCCGAGCCGGATCGCGCTTGCGGATTTTTCCGTGATCTTCTGCGCAAGCCTGAGGGCTTCCTCGCGCTCGGTGCCCGGTGCAACGACGCGATTGACAAGGCCGATGCGTTCGGCGTGCTCGGCTGAGATCATGTCGCCGGTTACCAACATCTCCATCGCCGGCTTGTGCCCGACGTTACGGGAAAGCGCGACCATCGGCGTCGAACAGAACAGTCCGACATTGATGCCGGAGGTGGCGAACTTGGCGGTGCGAGCGGCGACAGCGAGATCGCAGGTGGCCACCAGCTGGCAGCCTGCAGCGGTGGCGGTCGCTTGAACGGCGGCGATGACCGGCTGCGGCAGCCTGACGATTTGCTGCATCATCGTGTTGCACATGGTCATGATGTGCTTGAAATAGGCGCGGCCGCCGTCTTCGTCCGGGCGGTGCTGATAGAGCTCTTTGAGATCGTGACCCGCGGAGAAGGCAGGTCCGTTCGCGGCGAGTACGACAACGCGCACCGAGTCGTCATGCGCGATTGCGGTCAGCGCATCGCCAAGCGCTTCGAGCATCGCCTCCGACAGGCTGTTGAGCGCATGCGGGCGGTTCAGAGTGAGTATGGCGACGCTCGCTACATCCTCGCGCAGCAGGATCAGCGAAGTGGCCGCGGTTTTGGCGGCAGCGGCGCGTTGAGCGTTCATGGGTCCGTCCTCTAGTCCCGGTGCTGGGGCGCGGATTGGCAAGTCGTTCCACGCATTGTATCCGATCCAGCATGTGGGGAGCAGGGTATGAAAGAGAAGCCAAAACTGACGGCCAAGGAGCTCGAACGGCTGCTGAGCGCCGAGTTTCCGCAAATGTTCGACCCGCAAAGCGGCTACGGCATCGAAGAAGTCTGGTTCTGCGGCAGCCGCATCCGCAAGCATTTCAGTCCGCGATCGCTGCGGCCGGGTGGGACGATCGCGGGCACGACCATGATGACGCTCGCCGATTTTGCGCCATACGTCGCGATCCTTGCGAGCATCGGCTGGGTACCGTTGGCGGTCACCACCAATCTCACCATCAACTTTCTCAGAAAGCCGCCGGCACGCGACCTTGTGGCCGAGGCGCGGTTGATCAAGCTCGGGAAAAGACTGGCGGTCGCCGAAATCGGCATTCGCTCGGAGGGCGAGGACGACCTGGTCGCCCATGCCACGTCTACCTACGCGATACCGTCGGAGAGGTGAAATAATACCTCTGACCCAAGGCATTGAGATATTGATAAAATAGCTGCCGAACGGTGTTGACCAGGAGGGGCGCTGCGGATAAATAGCCGCCACGGTGCCGGTCCACCCGGCGCACCTCCATATGGATACGAAGATGAAAACCTTTTCGGCCAAGCCTGCCGAGGTCGACAAGAAGTGGGTCATGATCGATGCCGACGGACTTGTGGTCGGCCGGCTTGCTTCGCTCGTGGCGATGCGGTTGCGCGGCAAGCACAAGCCCACCTTTACGCCGCATGTCGATTGTGGCGACAACGTCATCGTCATCAACGCTGCCAAGGCGGTGCTGACCGGCCGCAAAGTCGAGCAGAAAATCTATTACAAGCACACCGGCTATATCGGCGGCATCAAGGAACGCACGGCCAAATCAATCCTTGCCGGCCGCTTTCCCGAGCGCATCGTCGAGAAGGCCATCGAGCGCATGCTGCCGCGCGGCCCGCTGGGCCGGCAACAGCTCAGCAATCTCAGGGTCTATCCACACGCCGAGCACCCGCATGCGGCGCAGCAGCCGGAACAAATCGACATTGCCGCGATGAATCGCAAGAACAAGAGGACCGCGTGATGGCCGAGACCATCCAGACGCTTGAAGATCTTTCAGCGCTCAAGCCTGCGGCGGCACCGCAGCCGCCGCAATACGTGCAGAAGCTCGACAAGCAGGGCCGCGCCTATGCCACCGGCAAGCGCAAGGATGCGGTCGCGCGGGTGTGGATCAAAATGGGCGGCGGTAAAATCCTGGTCAACGGCCGCACGGTGGAGACCTATTTTGCACGCCCGGTGCTGCGCATGCTGATTCAGCAGCCGCTCGTCGCCGCCAGCCGCCAAGGCCAATATGATGTCGTCTGCACCGTTTCCGGCGGCGGCCTTTCGGGTCAGGCCGGCGCGGTGCGTCACGGCCTGTCCAAGGCGCTGTTGCGGCACGAGCCGGATCTGCGTGCGGCGCTCAAGCGCGGCGGCTTCCTGACCCGCGATCCGCGCGTGGTCGAACGGAAGAAATACGGCAGGGCCAAAGCGCGCCGGAGCTTCCAGTTCTCGAAACGCTAAGCGGCGGGCATTTGGTGGAGGCCTTGCGCGTTCAGCGCGGTGGCGGCGCAAATGTCAGGTTTTGGCTGGTGTAGGTTTCATCCACTTCAGAAATCGGCTTGAGATCGGGCGCGAACAGAAGCGCCCGATGCTCAATGAGCTTGGGCGGCATCGCCAGTGCCTGCTGCGGATGATCGGCCGCCGGGGCGCGCTGTTCCCAGCCGTCCAACGGTTTCCAAAGGACCTCGGCCGCGAAGGTCTGACGAAACGGCTTCAGGTCGGCGACTGCCCGTCCAAACGTAGTATCGGTCGTTTCAAGCAGCCGGTTCATCTCGGTCGTGAGCCGGGACGGCACATACCAGTTGTCGGCCTCGGACAGAACGCGACTGCCGCAGGCGAGTTCGACGTGCCGGAATTTGACCGGCTCGTCCTGATCGATCTGAAGTCGCTGCCGCTGCTCGGCGGTGATTGGCTTGCTGATCTCATGCACGAGCCGGGCGCGGATTTTTGTCTCACTGCCGAGCTTGTGATCTTCACACCACTTGTCCAGTGTGAAGGTGGCGCTGCGAGCGGCAAGCAAAGTCGCATTGAGAGTCTCAACGATCGCCAGCGCCTCGACGCGTGCGAGAAACGTATCCGGCCACGGCGGTGCGGTTTGCGCTCTCGCATGGGTCGAAAGGATACTCACGCAAAAACGGGAAGCACCACGATAAAGCGGGATGGACGTTTCACAGGCGGAATCCTTGTCTCCTGCAGGCGTCTCGACCTCCCAGGCGGAAATTCGAGCGAATTTTCTGTATTTTTCAAAAAAACCTTGTCCAAAAACTGCTTCACAAGCCACATGGTTGGCAAAGCCTGACAACCAAAGGTCCGGCAGCCGCCGTGAATTGGTGATACGCAGTTATACTGATAGCACGGTTGGGAGCGTCGGTTTATGGCGAAAGACCTCGCCGCGGCTCTGACATCTCTGGATGTCGGAACGCTGTTTTTTGTTGCTATTTGCGTGACCGCGCTGCTTGGCTTGTTCCTGTTGTTCGCCTGGACGCAGGAGCGTATCCGCGCACTGGCGTGGTGGGGCATTGCGTACCTGATCGGCGGCGCCTCGGGAGCGCTCTGGCGGTACGGCGACCTGTTTGTTCCGGGGCTGCCCTCGAGCGTCGCCACTGTCCTTTTGTTTGTCGCGGTAGGGATGATTTGGAGCGCCGCGCGGCTGTTCCATGGCCGGCCGGTCTGTTGGGGCGCCATGTTGTTCGGGGCCGCATTTTGGCTGGCCGCCGGCTTTTGTCCCGCATTTGTGGGTTCGGCAGCTTCACGCATCGTGGTAAGCTCGCTCATTGTCGCCGGTTACACTTTCCTGACAGCGGTCGAACTACGGCGCGAGCGGCGCAAATCGCTGATGCGGCGCTGGCCGGCCATTTTCGTTCCGATGCTGCACGGCGCCATTTTCCTCTTTCCGGTGGCGCTGGCAACGTTGTCCGCCGACGGCGACGGCGCCCACGGTCTCGCGCGTGGCTGGATCGTGGTGTTCGCGATCGAGATTCTTCTCTACGTCGTCGGCACGGCATTCATTGTGCTGATCCTGGCGAAAGATCGCACCGTCCACATTTACAAAATGGCGGCGGCCACCGACTCTCTTACAGGTCTGTTGAACCGCCGGGGATTTTTCGAGGCCGCCGGCGTCCTCGTGGAACGCAATCGCAGCTGCATGGCGCCGGTGAGCGTGCTCGTTTTCGACCTCGATCATTTCAAATCGATCAACGATCGCTGCGGTCACGCTGTAGGCGATGCCGTCTTGGAATTGTTCGCAAAGGTGGCGCACGAGACGCTGCGCGCAGGCGACGTGGTGGGCCGCTTGGGGGGAGAGGAGTTCGTCGCTGTCATTCCGGGGACGCGGGCCGAAGCCGGCATTGCCGCCGAACGCGTGCGATCAGCCTTTGCTGCGGCGAGTATCGTCCGCAACGGCCAGCGCATCGCAGCGACGGTGAGTGTCGGGGTGGCGTGCGGTTCGCCCGCGGCCACGGTGGATATGCTGATTACGTGCGCCGATGACGCACTATATCGCGCCAAGACGAATGGACGTAACCGGGTCGAGGCCGCCGACGAGGAAGTCGTAAGCCTGCCGGCAGTGAATGGCTGCGAGCGAAGTCAAAGGGAACAGCGCAAAAACCGGCGAAAAGAAAAGGGCGCCGCGAATGACGGCGCCCTGGAAAGTTGCATCGCCTAGGCGATGCCAGGAGAATGCTTACGCGGACACACTCACACTCTACGCCGAATAATACATTTCGAACTCGACCGGATGCGGCGTGTGCTCGAAGCGGATGACTTCGCCCATCTTCAGGTCGATGTAGGAATCGATAAAATCGTCGTCGAACACGCCGCCCGCCTTGAGGAAGCCGCGGTCCTTGTTGAGCTCCTCGAGTGCCTGCCGAAGCGAACCACAAACAGTCGGAATTTTCTTCAGCTCCTTCGGCGGCAGATCGTAGAGGTCCTTGTCGATGGCCTCGCCCGGATCCAGTTTGTTTTTGATGCCGTCCAGTCCGGCCATAAGCATTGACGCGAATGCCAAATAAGGGTTGGCCAGCGGATCAGGGAAGCGAACCTCGACGCGTTTCGCCTTGGGATTCGTCGTGTACGGGATACGGCAGGACGCCGAACGATTGCGCGCCGAATATGCGAGTAGCACCGGCGCTTCGAAGCCCGGAACTAGACGCTTGTATGAGTTCGTCGTCGGGTTGGTGAAGGCGTTGATCGCCTTGGCGTGCTTGATGATGCCGGCAATGTATTGCAGGCAGGTATCCGAAAGGTCCGCATATTTGTTACCAGCAAAGACCGGCTTGCCGCCTTTCCAGATGGATTGGTGGCAATGCATGCCCGAGCCGTTGTCGCCGTAAATCGGTTTCGGCATGAAGGTCGCAGTCTTGCCGTAGACCTGCGCGACCTGCTGAATGCAGTATTTGTAGATGATCTGCCGATCGGCCATCACCGTGAGGGGCGCGAATTTCAGTCCGAGTTCATGCTGGGCGGAAGCCACCTCGTGGTGATGTTTCTCGACAACGCAGCCCATACGCGCCATGGCGGCGAGCATTTCGGAGCGCATATCTTGCGCGGAGTCCTGGGGCGGCACCGGGAAGTAGCCTTTTTTGACGCCGACGCGGTGGCCGAGATTGCCGCCTTCATAATTTGTGTCCGAGTTGGACGGCAACTCGATCGAGTCCACCTTGAAACCGGTGTTATAGGGATCGGCCTTGTACTTCACGTCGTCAAACACGAAGAACTCGGCCTCGGGTCCGAAATAGATCGTGTCGCCGACCCCCATGGATTTAACCATCGCCTCGGCGCGCTTGGCGATGCCGCGTGGATCGCGATTGTAGGGTTCACCCGTCGTCGGCTCGAGAACGTCGCAAATGAGCGACAACGTGGTTTCGGCGAAGAACGGATCGATGACCGCGGAAGCGGGGTCCGGCATGAGGTTCATGTCCGACTCGTTGATCGCCTTCCAGCCGGCGATCGAGGAACCGTCGAACATCTGCCCCTCGGCGAAGGTCTCTTCCTCGATCATGGAAACGTCGAAGGTGACATGCTGCCATTTGCCGCGCGGATCGGTAAAGCGGAAATCGACGTATTTGACGTCGTTGTCCTTGATCATTTTCATGACATTCTTCGGCGTTGTCATGGCATGCGTACCCTTTCGTGCTGCTGGTGAATGCCCGGTAGCGCTGGTCGAATTCTGTCGTCGCGGCTAAACGCGAGCAGTCGGACCAGCCATTCAGATGGCGTCGTTTCCGGATTCCCCCGTCCTGATCCGGATCGCCTCTTCGATCGTCGAAACGAAAATTTTTCCGTCGCCGATCCGACCGGTTTGGGCGGCGCGACGGATCGCATCGATTGCTTTTTCAACCATGTCTTCGCCAAGCACAATTTCAATCTTCACTTTTGGCAGAAAATCGACAACGTACTCGGCGCCCCGATAAAGCTCGGTGTGCCCCTTCTGGCGTCCAAAGCCCTTGGCTTCCGTCACAGTGATGCCTTGCAGCCCCACTTCCTGCAGCGCCTCCTTCACCTCATCGAGTTTGAACGGCTTGATAATAGCCTCGATTTTCTTCATCGCGTTCCGTCTCCCGGCTCCGATGGGGCACGGCCCCTATTGGAACCGACGCTTCGTTAGCAGGTCCCGTGCCAAGGCCTCGAAAGCATGAAAAACTCAAGTAGATCAGACCGCTATAACGCAAACTCCGACCGCCTATAAAGTACCGGCAAAGGCCTCCGCTACCAAAGTGAGCACCCTGCCTATTATCGCGCCGCCGCTGCTACCACAAGATCGGCGATGTTCGCGGACGGCCGCAACCGTTATCGTCAAACCATCATGATTGAGCTCCTGAGCAACGCGGAAATGGCAGAAGCCGACCGGCAAACGATCGCCAGTGGCGTGCCCGGCATCCGGCTGATGGAGCGGGCCGGTGGAGCGGTCGCCGATGCCGTACGGGCGCGGTTTCCCACCGGGAGCAGGACGGTCGTCGTGGCGGGACCCGGCAACAACGGCGGCGACGGGTTTGTAGCGGCAAGGCTGCTTGCCGAGCGTGGCTACCGCGTCGAGGTCTTGCTGGTAGGCGAGGCGGCTCGGCCTGGAGGCGACGCGGCGCTGGCGGCCAACAAATGGACAGGCCCGGTAGCGGCGGCTGATCCGTCAGCCCTTGGCGGTGCACAGGTCGTGATCGACGCCCTGTTCGGCGCCGGGCTCGCCCGGCCGGTTGAAGGACTGGCGCGCGCCATGATCGAAGGCATGAACCAGCAGCCAGCGCCCGTGATCGCCGTGGATCTGCCGAGCGGGATCAATGGCTCGTCGGGAGGAGTGATGGGAACGGCTGTGATGGCCGCGCAGACAGTCACTTTTTTCCGCAAGAAATCGGGGCATGTCCTTCTGCCGGGACGGCTTTTCTGTGGTGCCACCTCCGTCGCAGATATCGGCATTTCCGACTCGGTGCTGGCGCAGATCGCTCCGCGAACATTCGAGAATATCCCCGCGCTGTGGCGCTCCCATTTTCCCGTGCCGCGAAGCACCGGGCAAAAATACGACCGCGGTCATGCCGTGGTCGCATCCGGTCCTTTGTGGTCCACCGGAGCCGCCCGGCTCGCGGCCCGCGGCGCTTTGCGTGCGGGCGCGGGGTTGGTCACCATCGCGTCTCCGCGAGAGGCGCTCACGGTCAATGCGGCGGCGAGCCTTGCTGTGATGGTACGGCCTGTCGACGGCGCCGGCGAACTCACGAAATTTCTCGGCGACCGGCGATTGAATACCTTCGCGATCGGACCAGGCGCCGGCGTGGGCGATGAGACATGCGAACTGGTTCTGGCCGGACTTTCCGGCGAACGTGCCGTGGTGCTTGACGCCGACGCCATCACCAGTTTTTCGGGCGATCCCGAGCGGCTCCGCGCGGCGCTCCATCGACGGCGCAACCAAGCCACGATTTTGACGCCGCACGAGGGCGAATTTTCAAGTTATTTTGGCCCTTTGGACGAACGAACTAAAGTCGGATCGAAACTCGAAAGAGCGCGCCTCGCGGCTCAGGCCGTAGAGGCTGTCATACTTCTCAAGGGCCCCGATACGGTTGTCGCGGCTCCGGACGGTCGGGCGGCGATCGCCGCGAATGCGCCGTCCTACCTTGCCACCGCAGGCTCCGGCGACGTGCTGGCCGGGATCGCGGCGGGGCTATTGGCACAGGGTATGCCCGCTTTCGAAGCCGCGGCCGCGGCCGTATGGCTGCATGGCGAGGCCGCAGTTTCATTCGGCCCCGGGCTTATATCCGAAGATTTGCCGGAAGCGTTGCCGCGCATCTATCGCGCGTTGCTTGGCTGATTGCCCCGCTCGTGGGGATGGGTGCGCGGCGCACTCCCGGCCGGAAACGGACCGGGAATTTTTTATGGTGCCCCCGGCAGACTCCGCATGATATAAGCCGCGCCGCCGGGCCGCCCTCCTGTCGCGGGCGTGGCGGAATTGGTAGACGCGCGGGATTTAGGTTCCCGTGACGAAAGTCGTGGGGGTTCGAGCCCCTCCGCCCGCACCAGCCGGGGCGGATTTTTTGCTATAACGCTCAGGATGTGGGCGCCCGCGGGCCGTGAAGAGCAATGTCGATGCAAGTGACCGAAACTGCCGCCGCGGGCCTTAGACGCGAATATCGCGTTGTCTTTCCGGCGACCGATCTGGAGGCGCGAGTCCAGGAGCGGCTCGACGATCTCAAGGGCAAAGTGCAACTGCGAGGTTTTCGGCCGGGCAAGGTGCCGGCGGCGCACCTCAAGCGGCTCTACGGCAAGTCCGCCATGGCGGAAGTGATCGAAGCCGCCGTGCGCGAGGCTAACAACAAGATCGTCGCCGACGGCGGGTTCAAGCTCGCCACCGAGCCGAAAGTCGTGCTGCCGTCGGAAGAGGGCGCGGTCGAGGGCGTGATCGAAGGCAAGTCCGACCTCGCTTATACTGTCGAGATCGAGATTGTCCCGCCGATCGCCCTCGCCGATTTCAAGACCATCACGCTCACCAAGCTGACCGCCGATGTGACCGACGCCGAAATCGATCAGGCGTTGCAGACAATTGCCGAACAGAATCGCCCGTTCGTCGTCAAGACGGAAGCGGCCGCCAATGGCGACCGGGTCACCATTTCGTTCGAGGGTTCGCTTGAGGGCACGCCGTTCGAGGGAGGTACGGGCGAGGATGTCCCGCTGCTGCTTGGCAGCAACCAATTCATCCCGGGTTTCGAGGACCATCTTGTAGGCCTCAAGGTCGGCGAAAGCGCAACCTTCAACGTCAAGTTCCCCGATGACTATCGGGCGACCGCTGTCGCCGGAAAAGACGCGACCTTCGCCGTCACCGTGAAGGCCGTGGAAGCCGCCGGCGCGGTGACGATCGACGACGATTTTGCCAAGACGCTTGGATTGGAGTCGCTGACGAAGCTCAAGGATGCCGTGAAGGAGCGGATTGCGCGCGAGCACACAATGGCGTCGCGCCAGAAGCTCAAGCGCGCGCTGCTCGATCAACTCGACGAACGCCACAAATTCGAGCCGCCGCCGAGTCTCGTCGAGCAGGAGTTCGGCAGCGTCTGGTCGCAGATCGAGAATGATCTCAAGCAGCAGAACCGCACGTTTGCCGACGAAGGAACGACCGAGGAAAAGGCGCGGGAGGAGTACCGTTCGATCGCCGAGCGGCGCGTGCGGCTCGGTCTTGTCATTGCGGAGATCGGCGAAAAGAACAATATCAAGGTGACCGACGACCAGCTCACCGCGGCTGTGGTGGAGCAGGCAAGACAGATGCCCGGGAGGGAGCAGCAAGTCTGGGACTATTACCGAAAAAATCCCAACGCGCTCGCCGCCTTACGCGCGCCGTTGTTCGAGGACAAGGTGGTCGACTTCCTGACCGAGCTCGCCGAGGTGACGGAGAAGCCGGTTTCGCGGGATGAGCTTTTCAAGGAAGACGAAGAGTGACGGTCTGTTCAAGTAAGACCAGGGGTTAGAGACACCCGGCCCGGTCGAAGCCAAGCTGAGTGTCTTGTGGCGGGAACTTCCGCACATATCTGCCATAGTCGCATAGTCGGTTCCGTGGCCACGCTCGGCCGTCGGCAGTTTCGACAGCTGCACCCGACTCAGCCACATTGTGCGAGCACGTTGAGCTTTGAGCCCGGATAGGTGACCCATGCGCGACCCGAAGGACACTTACATGAACTACCTCGTTCCCATGGTGGTCGAGCAGACCAACCGGGGTGAGCGGGCCTACGACATTTATTCCCGGATGCTGAAGGAACGGATCATCTTCATCACTGGGCCGATCGAGGATGGTATGGCTTCGCTGGTGGTGGCCCAGCTTTTGTTCCTCGAGGCGGAAAACCCGAAGAAGGAAGTGTCGCTCTATATCAATTCGCCGGGCGGGATCGTCACCTCGGGCCTGGCGATTTATGACACCATGCAGTTCGTCCGCCCGCCGGTGTCGACCCTTTGTACCGGGCAGGCTGCTTCCATGGCCTCGCTTCTTCTTGCCGCGGGCGCCAAAGACCTGCGTTTTGCGCTGCCCAACGCCCGCATCATGGTTCATCAGCCGTCGGGCGGATTCCAGGGCCAGGCGACTGACATCATGCTGCATGCGCAGGAGATCCTGAACCTCAAGCGGCGGTTGAACGAAATCTACGTTAAGCATACCGGCCAGCCGCTCAAAAAGATCGAGGATGCCCTGGAACGTGACATGTTCTTGACCGCCGAGATGGCCAGGGATTTCGGGATCATCGACAAGGTGATCGAAAAGCGGCCCGAAGAACCCGGCCTCAAGTCCGAACTACCACTTCTCAGCAAGGTATGAGGGCGCCCATTAGGCCGAATCGGCGCCATTTCCGACGCCCGCTGCGACGTCAAGTGGATATTCTACGGTGTGGTTAGGAAAGCACACCGGATCAAACTCGTGTTATCGTTAATGGATTCTTGATTGGCACGCCATTAGCATACAGGCTTGTAGGAACTGACCGGGTGTTGTCACTGTAACGTCTTGTTCGGGCGCAGGGCACGGAAGGTGCTACGGTTTTTTAGCCCAGCGGTTAGTAAGGTGGCGAGGGTTCAAGCGGCTCCCTCGCGGTGAAGACGGAGACGGCAATGAGCAAGGTCGGCGGCGGCGATTCCAAGAACACGCTCTATTGCTCGTTCTGTGGCAAGAGCCAGCATGAGGTGCGCAAGCTTATCGCCGGGCCGACGGTCTTCATTTGCGACGAGTGCGTCGAACTGTGCATGGACATCATTCGCGAGGAGAACAAATCCTCGCTGGTGAAGTCGCGCGACGGCATTCCGACGCCACGGGAGATTCGCAAGGTTCTCGACGATTACGTGATCGGTCAGGATCACGCCAAGAAGGTGCTCTCTGTCGCCGTTCACAATCACTACAAGCGGCTTAATCACCAGAGCAAGCACAACGACGTCGAGCTGGCGAAATCGAACATTTTGCTGATCGGGCCGACCGGGTCTGGCAAGACGCTGTTGGCGCAGACGCTGGCGCGCATTCTCGACGTGCCTTTCACCATGGCGGATGCGACCACGCTGACGGAAGCCGGTTATGTTGGCGAAGACGTCGAGAATATCATTTTGAAGCTCTTGCAGTCGGCGGACTACAACGTTGAGCGTGCGCAGCGCGGCATCGTGTACATCGACGAAATCGACAAGATATCCCGGAAGTCCGATAATCCCTCGATCACCCGCGACGTGTCGGGCGAAGGCGTGCAGCAGGCGCTTCTCAAAATCATGGAAGGCACGGTCGCAAGCGTCCCGCCGCAAGGCGGCCGCAAGCATCCGCAGCAGGAATTTCTTCAGGTCGACACCACGAACATCCTGTTCGTCTGCGGTGGCGCGTTCGCCGGCCTGGAAAAGATCATCTCCGCCCGTGGCCGTTCGACCTCGATCGGGTTCGGCGCCCGCGTGATGGCGCCGGAGGACCGCAAGCAGGGCGAGATTTTCCGCGAGGTCGAGCCTGAGGATTTGCTGAAATACGGCCTCATTCCGGAATTCGTCGGCCGGCTTCCGGTTGTTGCGACGCTGGAAGATCTCGACGAGCCGTCGCTCAAGCGCATCCTGACCGAGCCGAAGAACGCGCTGGTGAAACAATACCAGCGCATGTTCGAGATGGAGACGGTGGACCTCACACTCGCCGACGAGGCGCTTTCCGCGATCGCCCGCAAGGCGATCGACCGCAAGACGGGCGCCCGTGGCTTGCGCTCGATCATGGAGAGCATTCTGCTCGACACCATGTTCGATCTGCCGAGCCTCGAAGGCGTCGAAGAAGTGGTGATCTCGCGCGAGGTCGTCGAAGGTGCGGCCAGGCCGCTCTACATTTATGCCGACAGATCCGATCGCGCCGGCGATGCCGGCGGCGCGAGCGCCTGAATGGTGCCGGGTTCCGGCGCCGTCGATTCGGGCCGTGGCGGACTACCGCTCTCTCGCCGTGGGGCCTTTACCTCGAAAAACCGGGCTTTCTTGACACGCCGGTACGGCAACGCCACCTATAACATACGGCCGAACGGTCCTCCGAATGGTCGCGAAGTACTCCGGGCAGGGTTTCACAACCCCCTTGGGTGCGGACAGACCATCGTCCGCGATCCCCTCCCGGCCACACGGCAGTCCGTTGCGACAGCGCATGCTGCGGGTCTCGATGGACGTGCACAACAATAAGGAAGTGGGGCCATGACGAGTGCCACCAAAACAAAGCCGCCGCTCGTGACCGGCGAAAGCCGGGCTTATCCCGTGTTGCCATTACGCGACATCGTCGTCTTCCCGCACATGATCGTTCCGCTCTTCGTCGGGCGCGAGAAATCGATCAAGGCGCTCGAAGAGGTGATGCGCTCGGATACGTTCATTCTCCTGGCGACGCAGAAAAACGCCTCGGACGATGATCCGGCGACGGATTCAATTTATGGCATTGGCACGCTTGCCAGCGTGCTGCAGCTCCTGAAGCTGCCGGACGGCACCGTCAAAGTGCTGGTGGAAGGCGCCGCGCGCGCCCAAGTCAAGCAATATACCGATCGCGAGGAATACTACGAAGCCGACGCGGTCGTGATCGCGGATACCTCCGGCGATCAGGTCGAGGCCGAAGCGATGGCGCGCTCGGTGATCAACGAATTCGAAGGCTATGTGAAGCTCAACAAGAAGGTGTCGCCCGAAGTCGTCGGCGTGGTCCAGCAGATCGACGATTACGCCAAGCTCGCCGACACCGTCGCCTCGCATCTTGCGGTGAAGATTCCCGACAAGCAGCTGATCCTGGAGACGCCCAGCGTCACCGAGCGCCTGGAGAAGGTGCTGGGGCTGATGGAGAGCGAGATTTCGGTATTGCAGGTCGAGAAGCGCATCCGCACGCGCGTCAAGCGCCAGATGGAGAAGACGCAACGCGAGTATTACCTCAATGAGCAGATGAAAGCGATCCAGAAGGAGCTCGGCGACGAGGACGGCAAGGACGAGCTCGCCGAGATCGAGGAGAAGATCAAGCGCACCAAGCTCTCGAAGGAAGCGCGCGAGAAGGCGCAACACGAACTCAAAAAGCTGCGGCAGATGTCGCCGATGTCAGCGGAAGCCACCGTTGTGCGCAACTATCTCGACTGGCTGCTCTCGATCCCGTGGAACAAGAAATCCAAGATCAAGAAGGATCTCACGCTTGCCGAGCGGATCCTCGACGCGGATCATTTCGGCCTTGAGAAGGTCAAGGAGCGCATCGTCGAATACCTCGCGGTGCAACAGCGTGCCAACAAACTGACCGGACCGATCCTCTGCCTGGTCGGCCCTCCCGGCGTTGGCAAGACATCGCTCGGCAAGTCGATCGCGAAGGCGACCGGACGCGAATTCGTCCGCGTCTCGCTCGGCGGCGTGCGGGACGAAGCGGAGATTCGCGGTCATCGGCGGACTTATATCGGCTCGATGCCGGGCAAGGTCATCCAGTCGATGCGCAAGGCGAAGACGTCAAATCCGTTGTTCCTGCTCGACGAAGTCGACAAAATGGGCGCCGATTTCCGCGGCGATCCGTCGTCGGCGCTTCTTGAGGTGCTCGATCCGGAGCAGAACCACGCCTTCAACGACCACTACCTGGAGGTCGACTACGATCTTTCGAACGTGATGTTCATCACCACGGCGAATACGCTCAACATTCCGCCGCCCCTGATGGACCGCATGGAGATCATCCGGATTGCCGGCTACACCGAGGACGAGAAGGTCGAGATCGCGCGTAAGCATTTGATCCCGCACGCCCTGGTCAAGCACGGTCTCGAGCTGAAGGAGTGGTCGATTGACGACGGTGCGCTGCTTACGCTCATCCGCCGCTACACGCGCGAGGCGGGCGTGCGCAATCTCGAACGCGAGCTCTCGACGCTGATCCGCAAGGCGGTGAAGGAGCTCACGATCTCGAAGAAGCAGTCGGTCGAAGTCACCGATGCGGTTCTTGCCGACTATATCGGCGTGCCGAAGTTTCGCTATGGCGAAGTCGAGGACGAGGATCAAGTCGGTGTCGTCACCGGCTTGGCCTGGACCGACGTCGGCGGCGAGCTGCTGACCATCGAGGCGGCCATGATGCCCGGCAAGGGCAAGATGACCGTCACCGGCAATCTGCGCGACGTGATGAAAGAATCGATCTCGGCTGCGGCGTCTTACGTCCGGATGCGCGCGATCGCTTTCGGCATCGAGCCGCCGTTGTTCGACAAACGCGACATCCACGTGCACGTTCCAGAGGGGGCGACGCCGAAGGATGGTCCGTCCGCGGGCGTCGCCATGGTCACCGCGATCGTGTCGGTGATGACCGGCATTCCTGTGCATCGTGACGTCGCCATGACCGGAGAAATCACGCTCCGCGGCCGCGTGTTACCGATCGGCGGCCTCAAGGAGAAGCTCCTTGCGGCGCATCGCGGTGGCATCAAGACCGTGCTCATTCCGGAAGAGAACGCTAAGGATCTTGTCGAGATCAACGACAGCATTAAGAGCGGGCTCGATATCATCCCGGTCTCGCGCATGGATGAGGTGCTAAAGCGCGCTCTGGTGCGGATGCCCGACCCCATCGTGTGGGAAGAAGGCACCGCGAAGCCTGCCGCCGAAGCTATCGTCGAGGAGGACGGCTCCGGCTTGACCGCGCACTAGACATGATCCCGGAAAGCGGAACGCGATTTTCCCAAAGGCTCATGCTCCGCTGAAACGGCCACGGCGTACCAAATGTGGCAGTGACATGTTCCAAGACGGCGCCCTGGCGGGCGCCGTCTTTATTTTCCCGGGCCTCCGCGATACGGCAGCATGCGTGTTCAGCAGGACACAGCGCGGCGAAATTCCACCCCGCTGATTGGCGCGCCGTATGACATTGGCTACAATTCCAATGCGGGGGCTGAGGCAATAGCAGCAGTAACGGAGCGGGGTTTCGTGATGAAAATCATCTACCTAATGATCGGCTGCGCCGCCATCGCCCTAACCGCCGGCGCCAGCGCCGGTCCGCTCGCGGACGATTTTTGGCTTCTGGGAAACTACACGCAGAATGTGCCCTGCAAGGGCGACGGCAGCGATCCCGCCGAGCTTAAGGTGAAGATTTCGACGGAAGAGATCGACTCCAAGGTTGGGGTGTGCAAGTTCCTTGATGCCAAGCCTGACGGCAAGCGCATCAATACCCATGTGGAATGCCAGTTCCCCGCCGGGCCACTTATGGGCGACATCACCTTTACAATGAAGCCCAACAATACGATCGACTTTGTCGATCGCGACAAGACCTACACCGCGACCCTCTATCGCTGTCCGAATTGACGGTACTCAAATTGCCCCCTGGCCGGTGCGGGATCGGTGCTAAGATGGCCCGGTCGCATCCAGGGGGAGGGGGGTTCCGCCATGCTTCGATATGCTGTCGCCGGCGCGCTGTTGGCTGTCCTGTTGCCGAATGTGGCGGCCTTTGCCGTCACGTCAAAAGACAAAATGGCGACCTGCAAGTTTGGCGCCGACGACCAAAACCTTCAAGGCAACGCGCGCAACGCGTTCATGAAGAAGTGCATGTCCAACAAGGACGATCCACGCGGCGCGGCCATGGCTCCGCCCGGCGCGCCGCCGCCCCCGCAGCATTGACGTCCGCCGGCCGTACCCGCCTTTCGCTGCCGAGCGCGGCTTAATCCTTAAACCGGAGTTGCCGGTACGGCACTCATTGATGAGTAACTTCGCATGCCGATCAATCTGACAAGGAGAAACGTTCGATGAGAATGCTCGCCTACCTGCTGGCCATTATCTGCATTATCGCCGCGGTGATGTATTTTGTCATACCGGCGGGTTCGTTGCCGACATTCATGCCCGGTTACGAGGCGAGCTCGACGCATGTGCATATGAAGCATGCGATCATCACCATCGTCGCCGCGGTTGTTCTATTCCTGATCGGCTGGCTGATTGGCCGGCGGCGCTACTAGATCTTCGCCGTCCTTTCCTGCGAAAGCGGGAATCCATTACTTTTCCGCGCGCACCTTGCGCTGCACGCGTTCGTCGAACCGCGTCACGCTGACCACCACGCGCTGGTGCATGCCGCCGCCGATAGTCTCGACGCTGTCGTGGGCTTTCACGCGGAAGGTGATGGTGCGGCCTTCCACATGCACCACTTCGGCGGTCGCCATGACCTGCAAGCCGACCGGCGTCGCCGCGACGTGACTGACGTCGAGGTGAATACCGAGGCTTTGGTGGCCGGGAGGAAGCAGATGCTCGACCGCGTTGAGCGCGGCGGCTTCGATGACGTTGATCATCACCGGCGTCGCCAGAACCGCGATGCGCCCGGAGCCGACGAACGGCGCCGTGTGCTCCGGCCCGACCAGGAGCTGTGCGGTTCCTTTGAGGCCGGCGGTGATACGGGTGAGGTCGGCCATGAGCGCTCCAGCGTGCGTCCGGGGCGCACCTACGAAGCGCTCTTTGGCCAATCCTGATGCCAATGTCCAGCTTGCCAGCCACGGTACGGCGGGGTCCAATGCCCGAATGAACCTGCCACCGCTGCGCACGTTGTTCTTCGAGGACCTTTCGGTCGGCATGACGGAGCGGCTTACCAAAACCGTGGCCTCGTCCGACGTCGTCGGCTTCGCGCAACTGACCGGCGACCGCAATCCGATTCACCTGTCGGAACATTTCGCCGCAAAGACCTCGTTCCGTACCCGCATCGCGCACGGGCTTTACACGGCGAGCCTCATTTCGGCCGTGCTCGGCACGCGGCTGCCCGGTCCCGGCGCGATCTACATCTCGCAGACGCTGAATTTTCGCGCCCCCGTCAAGATCGGCGACACCGTGACGGTCACCGTGACGGTCGCCGAACTGATGCCGGAAAAATCGCGCGCGCGGCTGGCCTGCCTCTGTGAGGTCGGCGGCGAGGCGGTGCTGGACGGCGAGGCGCTGGTGAAGGTCCCGAGCGAGCCCGGCAAGGGTAAGCGCCCGGTGATGCGGCTATAGGAATCGACGGAATGCAAATGAGCACGGCAACAGTGTCTAGTCCCAGAGTGCATTTCCGGCGCGGCTGGATTTACGTCCTGCTGCTGACGTTGGTTACGATCAACTATATGGACCGCTCACGCGCAATGTGATTTTGCCAAAGGAGCCAGCGTTGTAATATAGGCGTCTGTCCTTCATCGATCCCGAAGGCTGCGAGCTGAGAGCCGACATGTTTGAACGAGATGAAGTGCTGCAGGCCTTGCACAATCGCCTGGTGACGGCCGGAGTAAATCCGCTCGACCCGAAAGTGCAGTCGATTTGCGAAGTCGTGAACGCTTTCTACGCGGAACGGACGCGCGAAGTGCTGCAAAAGATGCAAGAGGTGCTGAGCAAGATTGAGACGTGAGCGCGCTCCGGCTAAATCCCCTGGACGGGATTGAGTCGGGCGAATACGCGCGTTAAAACGAGCGCATAAAAAATTCCAGCCGCCCGGCACGCCGGGACGAAACGGAGGAGCCATGTCAGTTGTCGATCCGCGGCTTGCCGGCAAGCCGGTTCCACGAATATCGCCGGAAACGATGCGCCGTGGGCATTTCGCGCATGCGAACGCCAAGGGTTCGAATCTCGCCTTCCTCGATCAGCGCCTTTCCACCTACGAGCGCGAGATCATCAACATGGTGGGTATGGGCGTCACCGAGAACGCGGCGCTCCGGCCGCATGTGAAGGCGGGCGCTTCCGGCTTCTCGATCACTTATGTGCGCGCGGCGAAGGGCAAGGGCGCTGCCCTGCACCGGCATGCGACCGAGGAAGTATTCCTGCCCATCCACGGTCGCTGGCAGGTGTTCTGGCTCGAAGGTGACGTCGAGCGAATGATCGATCTCGATGAGGGCGACGTTTGCAACGTGCCGATCGGTATCTTCCGCGGCTTCCGTAACATCTCCGACCGCCCCGACGCGCTTCTGGTCGCGATCGTCGGCGGCCCCGAACCAGGCAAGGTAGACTGGCACCCGTCGGTGGTGACGGAAGCGCGCAAGACCGGACTTTCGGTCGACGACGACGGCAATCTGATCGTTGAAAAGCCGGCCGCGTAAAGCCGCCGAACCGCCTAGGCCACGAGATCCTGAAACTGACTGTGTAAGTCCGTGATAATGTAAAATACTTAGACATATCAGCTAGTTAAAAAGAGTGGCCAGTGGCCAATCTTCCCATAGATTGCGATTGGGAAGCGTATGGGAAGCGAGCTGACTAGCGGATGCCTAAGACCATTTCCTTTTCTTGGCAGGTCGACACGCAGAGCCGCAGCGGACGAAACCTCATTGGGAGAGCTCTTGAGCGCGCCGCCGCTCCATAGGTGAGGATACAACGGTTGAAGAGGCTGTTCGCGAAGTCGAGGTTGACCGCGATACGAAGGGGGTCGGCGGGTCGCCACCGATCGTCGATACAATTTTTCAGAAGATCGATCGAGCCGCCGGTTTCGTGCCGGACCTAACTTTCATCGGCAAACGGCCCGATGGTCGCCCTACGCCAAATCCGAATGTTCTGCTCGAATACGGCTGGGCGCTGAAATCGCTGACTCATGCGCGAATAGTACCTGTCATGAATGCGGCGTACGGCGAGCCGATCGGTAACGCAATGCCGTTCGACATGCGCCATCTGCGCAATCCGATCACCTACCGTTGCGATGAAGGCCCGAGGATAACGCCCGAAAGCAGATTCGTGAAAAGTTGGGTAAGGAGTTGGAAGGTGCCATTCGGACGGTGATCGAAAGCGTAGAGATTAAGAACGCACTGCCGAGACCATTAGAATTCCAACCGCGCGAGGCGGTAGATGGCCGCGGCCGATTTCAATCCCCGGGCGAGCCCCTCGGCATTATGGAGGCCGGCGGACTAAGTGGGCGCCTTCGAGAACTGTATCTATCTTCTGATCCAACGGCTTGGTTTCGATTGATGCCGCAAACCGATCCTGGTCGCACGTGGTCGGTTGAGGAATTAGAGGACGCAATGAAGAGTGCCACCCTGTGCCGCTCAGCCGTGGTTGGGGGGGTACGATTTTTTTCGAACTCATGAAGGATATGGCGTTTATTCGGTGCTCGGAGATCAGCGCGATCAAATCCGTGCGATCGTGTCCGCATTTACAACCGGCGAGGTATGGAGCATCGATACCTATTGGTTGGAAGCCTACAAAGTCGACAACGAACGTCTTACGATCCCAAACGAAGAGGGCTCTTTTCGAAGCGCCTTAGTGGGATATGGAAAATTCTTACAATCGCTAGATGTCAATCCGCCGTTTGTGTGGACGGCTGGCATGGAAAATCTCGAAGGCCGGTTTCTCTACCCGTCCGCACCGCCTGGCCGAATGCGGATTCACACGGGGCCTGTTGGCAAAGGTGTTACCGACGTAGTTAGCGATTCTGGCTTGTACTTCCTCGGCGACAGCCCGGCGCAAACTTTGAAGCCGTTTTTTGCAAAGCTCTACAATAGCTGCGGAGTGCGGCGGGAGAATTGGCAGGATGAGACGTGAGCCATGATACCCCGCCGCTTGCCGCCGCCCTGGACGATCGAGGTATAGGTTGTCCACAGGAACAGTCTTTTGCCAGCCATCTTTGGCACAGAACATTCCTAGAATCGGTTAGGCGGATGCAGGGGATCGGGGGATCACAGGAGGTCTTCGCCATGTTCAAGCTGCCCGCATACGACCCAGTCGGAATTGCAATAATGGGCTTCGGTGTCCTGCTGGTAGTGGCTCTAGCACTCGTTTTTTGATTATCAGCCAGCCGCAGGGACGCGCCGCCGCAAAGCGTCTGCTAGATCACAACCCGATCGGCCGGGAACGGCAGGAAGCCGACCTCGGAGCCACCCCACCCCGGATGTTGGATGGTCGCGCCCTTGTGACCGCACGCCGTGCAGCGAGCGCACCGCCGCAGCTTGTCGCTCGACGTGTCAGAGCCCCACCGGATCACGGGGACGCGCAGGCGAGCGGCGAGTAATGCGGACAGCCGCTGCAATAGACCCATACCCACGGTGTTGCGCGCTGCAGGTCGCCCAATGTCGTCCGTGCCCCGGTCCCGCGCCGCATACTGCCCTAGCTCCTCGGCAAGATTGTCGATGCCTCCGCGGTCGCGCAAGAGGTCGGCCAGATCGTCGAACGTCAGCTTGACAGTATGTCGGTCGAGCGCCATGGGGCAAATTTCGCGCGGCGGCGCGGCCATCGTCAAGCCACCAACGCGCGGCGGATGCCGGCCAACTTCGCCAAGCTGCCAGTCCTATTGAACCGCTAGGTTTCGGCGTTGCCAGCAAATCAACAATTGGCGTTGATGCAAGCGGTGGTCAGCTCCGGCGATAGTAACATCACCTCGACGGTGATTGCTGCGCCAACCACTAAAGCAAAACCCAAAACTATCAGCGCAAAGATATTGTCCATGGCGACAATCCCCTTTTGCACACGGTGACGGTACCGAGCGTGCGGTCAGGATGATGTGACCAAAGTCACGAAATTTGCCTCAAGTTAAATGGCCAGCGTGGGGCGAGCATCGCAGCCGGCCCGCTACTGCCAAAGAACGATTTCTGTGCTGGCGGTCACATCGGTCCCTTGAGCGACCTGCTTGGTTGGGGTCGTGAGGCAGCACCCACAATCCCGCGACCCCCGCCGTCTCACAATAAGTGTAGCCCCAAGCGTTGTCCCCAGCGCTTGGGGTTTCGCTTTTGTGGCAGCGCAGCCCGCAACCATTCCGTAAGCGTTTTGCGGCATAGACGATCGCGGCGGCTGATCTAGCGTCTCCAAGTGATTGCGCCGCGAAGCCCCGGTGCCCGTCGACACAACGGCATCGGGGTTTCCATTTTCAGCGGGCTAGCATCGTCGTAGTCGGCCTAACCGTGTTTGCTAATGTGTTAGGACAACAATCGGATTTCGGGTGCCCGGTTCGGTGCAGACGGCGGTCGGTGCGCACTCCTCGCCGGCCTCAATCGCTTTGAACATCGCCGCGCAAAAAGCATCGTCCATTTTAACGAGGTATGCGCGTACAGCTTCTTCTTCCACAACAATTTCGTCTCTCATCATCGGTCAACACCCCTCGACATTTTTGCTGAGGATGATCTCGGGCGGAAAAGGTTAACATCGTCTTAATGCGACGACGCGGAGCCAGCCAGTCGCAGCCGGCCCCGCGCCGATTTTTGCTAGTCACGGATGCCAGCGACGTACCGGGTAAAATCGTGTAAAAACCCCTTCATGGCCGACGTAATAGGCGTCCTACTGTATTGATCGCCCTTTTCGCGCCGTGCAATGCCGTCTCGGATCATGCTTTCAACGATCCGCGAGAGATCGATAGCGGAGATGCTGAGCGCGAGCGTGTGCTCGCCATAGTGCCTGCCGTGTGCTCGCATCACGGCAATTGTCATTTTGGCGTAATGCTTACCTCGCGCGCAATCATCCCTGCCGCTATCTGTTGGAACGTCGTTCCAGCAATTTCGAGAGCTAAAGTGAGGCCGACCATCTGACCACGGCGGAGGCTCTGGATCAACAAACGGCAAATCGTCCAAGATGTGCGTGGGAAATATTTGACCATTTCTGCAACAGTGGGTGCCGTGGCAGCGCTGGCAGGGAATTTGACTACGTTGCTCATGACTGCACCGCCATCGCTTGCAGCGTTTTCGCAAGGTTCTTATGCAGGATCACTTCCCATCGAAGTGTGTGCCTGCTTATCCACGCCTCGCCGTCCGGCTAGCCAGCGCCATCATCGTTCGACACGAACTCCGCAGCGTGGGCGAGAACGGCCGCGACACCTCCAATCGTCGTGGGAGCGATGTGGAGGAGGTTCACCTCAGCGGTGTCGAGGCCCACGTAGAGCCTTTCCAGTTCTTTGGCCGCCTCTTTATTACCGTTGCTCGC
>Ga0302325_10007738_pt1 | contig 23742 bp, 16 predicted proteins | sample Palsa_T0_2_FD_201948 | JGI IMG/M metagenome (GOLD analysis project Ga0302325, IMG submission 201948) | Peat permafrost microbial communities from Stordalen Mire near Abisko, Sweden - Palsa_T0_2 | ecosystem: Environmental > Terrestrial > Soil > Palsa > Peat permafrost | place: Sweden: Abisko... | reverse complement strand
CGCGCCGGGGTGGTCGGGGGGGGGGGGGCGCCCCGCCCCCCCCCGCCGTGGGGGCGGCGCGGGGGGGGGGGCGGGGGGCCCCCCCCCCGCCCCACCTTCGATCTTCCTATCGTAGCGGCGGCGATTCATCCGGCACCTCGATGAGCAAACGGCCGCCCAAGGCGTTGACGAGCCGGGCAATCTGGTCAAACGAGGTCACTCCGGGAGCGCCCTCGATCCGCGCCACCCGTTTCTGGTTAACACCGATTAACCGGCCGACTTGCGTTTGGGTGAGCCCGCGGAACCGTCGCAATCCGCGAAGCACCGTCCGGGCCTGCTGAGGGTGGGTGGCGGGATAATTCACCCGACCAAAATACTATTATAAAATAGTAAAAACAACAGAATAATCTAAAATACTACATTTAGATAGTAACTATTCCGCCCGCCGTAGCAGGGTGAGACCATCGTTGGTTCCGGGTTGGGCAAAGGAATGGCGGGTAAGTTCGGGCCGCCCGCCATCGACAGGTCGCGCCCGGTCGGAGGGGACGAGGGCGGCGGTGACGTAGCCGTCGCCGGCATAGCCCGCCAGGCCCACGTTCACGATCCACTCCGGCTGGGCATAAATCCGGCGGCAGGCCTCTTCACCCATGACGCGGAAGAGGGCATCCGTGCAGTCTTTTGACGGGAGCTCCCATCCCGGACGGACGACATAGAGGTCGCCGACGTAAAAGATCAGGACGCCTTGGGCGGTCGGGAGCAGAGCCATGACCGCCTGGTCGTGGGCCGGGGAAATTGCCGGGTCGGCGCGCAGCCTGGCCAGGACGGGGTCCCATGGGTTCGCCGGGGGATGAAAGATTTCCGAGTACACCGGCGCCAGCCAGGAAGCCGGGACGGTTCTCTCCCGCGGCTTCACCCAATAGGACAGGGCCGTCAGGTTGCAGGCGACCGCCGCCGTGCAGGCCAGAAGACACACCCATTTCGCGCGAATCGCCGCGTCGAGCGCCACGAACAGCACCACCAGCGCAAAGACCAGGAGATGCGGCATGTATCTGAGGACCGCATAGCGGGCGTCGCCTTCGTAGCAAAACAGGGCGGCGCTCGCCACCGTGTGGATCGCAAGCGTCATCAGGACGAAGGCCACGAGAGGATCCCGGAGCAGGCGCCCGAGCGCCGCTCGATTCCGGAAAATCAGGAGCCCGAGCACCGCGAGCCACAGCAGGGTGGGAAGGCAGCCGACGACATCGAGGTCCACCGCGGCAGCCCGCAGGCCCGCCAGGAAGGTTTGGAACCACCAGCTGAAGTGGGTGGTGATGATGGCATAGGAACGCGGCATCTGTCCGAGCGTCGGGCCGAGCAGTTCGTCCCAGGCGAGCCACGAGAGGAAGCCGATCCCGGAGGCGGCGAGGTACCCGGCCAGCGCGCGGCGGCGGAAGCACAGGCAAAACAGGACGAGTGAGCCGCCGCAGCACACGGCCGCGAACGGATGGGTATGGAAGAGCAGCACCATGATCGCGGCGGCGGCCGCGAAGCGAACCCGGGCACTCCTGAAATCGGCGCATACCTGCCAGACAAGCGCTGCATAGAGGAAAATCAGGATCGGGTAATAGCGCGCATTGCGCTGGAACAGCACGACCTGCGGAGCGAGCAAGGCCAGGGCCGCGACGAGGTCCGGATACCTGACCCGGGATCTCAAAACCGCATAAAGCGGAATAAAGGCCAGCAGGCCGGTGAGCGCGAAAAGGACGCGCAAGCCCGCGGTGTCGTCGCCGAAGATGGCCAGGGAAATGGCGCCCAGGTAATATTGAGCCCAGGGAGCTTCCTCGGGGACAAGGTCGCGGTTGAGCTGGACGCCGTTCTCATAGAGGACGACGTTTCTGCCGTCATAGGCCGTGGGATAGCCATGATGCAGAAGATTTCGGGCCTGGATGCCGGTGTAGGCTTCATCCTCCCACAGCGGCGGCCGGTCAAGCCGCTGGAAATAAACCACGGCGACGACCAGCACGGCCAGGGCGGGGCGGATCCATCGCATCCCGCATCAATCATCGACGCGGCGCGATTGAGGCAAGAAGTATTCGAATGGGCCCTGCGGCCACGCCAGACCCGGCTTGCCGGGAAAAGGCGGGCTAGCGCAGCAGCAGGACCACAACGACGATGATAAGAATGAGACCGAGCGAACCGCCGCCGATGTAGTAAATATTGGCGAGTTCAGGCGAGAGGAGGAGGTGCATATGATTTTCTTTCCATTGATGGCGATTGTTTACCATCGATCTGATGGACAGTACGCTATAAACAACCTGTGATCCATGGAGTCTAACCCTACCTCCGAATCGCGATGACCCTGGGCCGAGAATTTGGCGCCCGGCTGCGGACCCTGTGGCCGGTCAAGATGACCGGCACGATCGTCGGCATGACCGCGTTCTTTGTCGTTTATTTCCAGCTGCTCAATCATCCGCTTTACCCGATGACCATCGTTCCGCGCACCGCGATCGACCGCCTGATCGCGTTCCGGCCCGAGGCCCTGCCTCTCTACCTGTCGCTGTGGATTTACGTCCCGCTCGCGCCCGCCCTGTTGAAAAACCGCCGGGAGGTCATTTGCTATCCCGTCGCCGCCTTCGTGCTCAGCGCGATCGGGTTTTTGATTTTTCTGTTCTGGCCGACGGCGGTGCCCGCGTCGGAGATCGATTGGTCGCAGCATCCCTCCTTCTCGTTTCTCAAGGCGGTCGACGCCTCGGGGAACGCCTTTCCCTCCATGCACGTGGCTTTCGCCGTTTTCACCGCGGTCTGGCTGGAGCGCTCGCTCCGCGAGATGGGCGCGGGTGGCCCGGCTCGCGCGCTGAATTATCTCTGGTGCCTGGGTATCGCCTATTCCACCCTGGCCACCCGCCAGCATGTCGTGCCCGATGTCCTGGCCGGGGCGGTGCTCGGGGTGGTCGTCGCCGGTGCGGCTTTGCGGACTGGCTTGCCCCGGTTCGGGCGGGACGGTAGGGTCGCCCCAACATGAGCAACCCGATCCTTGGCCGCGGAGGCCTTCATCATATTTGCATCAAAACGCGCGACTGGGACCGCACCATGCGGTTTTACCAGGAGACGCTCGGCTTTAAGGTCAAACTGGCCTGGTCGAAGGCGCCCCAGCGCGCCGTGATGCTGGATCCGGGCGACGGCAATTACGTCGAGGTCTTTGAAGACCTGGCCTATGTCCCGGCGCCGAACGGGGCCCTGCATCACGTCGCCCTGCGTACAACCCGCCTGGACGACGTCACCGAGCGGGTGCGCGCTTCCGGCGCGAAGATCACCATGGAGCCGAAGAGCCTGACGATCGAGGGGACCAACGGAATCGGGAACGTGCCGGTCCGCATTTCGTTTTGCGAGGGGCCGAACGGCGAGACGATCGAGTTTCTCCAAAACGAGCTGACATGATCGGACGTCCCGCGTCCATCGACTCCTTCGTCAAACGGCTGGATCACGCCTACCGCGACCAGCCTTATTTTGTGGGCCTGAAGGGCCGCCTCTTGGCCGCCTTTGACGTGATGCTGGTCGTGTTTGTCCCGGTCAACATCGCCAAGGTCCTTTGGATCCACCCGCCCGGGCTCCAGCGGCGGCTGGCGATGACGATGGTGGTGGGAGCCGCGGCTTTGCTTTCGCTGCGCTCGCTCCTGAAGGGGCGATTGGAGCTGGCGGGAAGCGGGCTCGTCCTGCTCATCCTCCTGGCCGCCCACGTCCTGGCGTTCTCGGCGGGTTCGTATCCCCAGCCCCTGGGCCTGGCGATCCAGATGTTCGTCCTCGACATCATTTGCCTGCTCACCGCGATCGTCTTCACCTCGAGGCGCGTCGCGACCTTCGTGCTGGCCATCACGGTCGCGAGCCACGTGGGATTTTATCTGGCCGTGCTTCACGGGGGAGCGATCGCCGGAACCGCCGCATTTGCCTCGCTCACGCTGTTGAGCGAGGGACTGATGGCGATGGTTTTCGTATTCTGCCTCGGCATCGCCCTGATTCAAATGATCGAATCGGCGCATCTGCGCAGCGAGGAGTCGTTGCGGGAGACGCGCAGCACGAACGAAAACCTGGGACGGCTGGTTTCAGAGCGCACGCGCGACCTCGAGGAGGCGACCCGCCAGGCGACGGAAGCATCGCGGGCGAAGAGCGAATTCCTCGCGAATATGAGCCACGAGATCCGCACCCCCCTCAATGGGATCATCGCCTCATCCGACCTCCTGATGCGCCGTTCGGACCTGTCGCCGGAGGCCGCGCAGCACGCGGGGCTGATCTCGGAATCGGGCGACCTGCTGTTGAAGCTGCTCGGGGACATCCTCGATTTCTCCAAGATCGAGGCGGGTCAGCTCGTGCTGGAAAAGCATGCTTTCGAGCTCGTCTCGACGGTCGAGAACATCATGGAGTTGGTCGCAACGAAGGCGGTCCTCGGCTCGGTGCGGCTCGATGCCACGGTCGCCTCCGACCTTTCGAAGTATCTCGAAGGCGACAGTTACCGGCTCCGGCAGGTCATCCTCAACCTCCTGTCGAACGCGATCAAATTCACGCCCACGGGAGGCTCGGTGCGCGTCGCCGTGACATCCCCCGCGCCGCAGGCCAATCCGATTCCGGTCCGGTTCGAAGTCCGGGACACCGGCATCGGCATGGAGCAGGCCACGATGGACCGGATTTTCGAGCGGTTCACCCAGGCGGACACATCGACAACCCGGCGTTACGGGGGCACGGGCCTCGGCCTGGCCATCAGCTCCCGCCTCGTCCAGATGATGGGCGGACGCCTCGAGGTGGAGAGCGCGCTGGGAAAAGGCTCGGTCTTTTATTTCACGGTTTCGTTCCGGCCCGTGGAAACGGCCCCTGAATTTCCCACCGCCGCGGACCGGCTCGAGCCCCAGTTGAGCATGAGGGTCCTGGTCGTCGAGGACAACACGATCAATCAGAAAATCCTTGGCGCCCAGCTCACCCGGCTCGGGTGCCCGTTCTCCGTCGCGGTCGACGGCGAGCGGGCGCTGTCCGCGCTGGAGCATGAGGCGCTGCCGGACGTCATCCTCATGGATTGCCATATGCCGAAACTGGACGGATGGGAGACGACGCGCCGGATCCGGGCATGGGCCACCAGCCCGCAGGAACGGCTTAAAAAGGCGGCGGCGATCCCCGTTATCGCGCTCACCGCCGCCGCGCTGCCCGAGGAGCAGGCGCGTTGCCGGGAGGCGGGAATGAACGAGTTTCTTGCCAAGCCAGTGAAGCTCGCGGAACTTCACCGGGTCCTCGTCGCCATCTCGAAGGGGTTCACCTAATGTCCGATATCGTCGTCCTCTCCGCCACGCGCACGCCGTTCGGCTCGTTCCAGGGGGCGCTCGCCTCGGTGCCCGCCTGGAGCCTTGGGGCGACCGCGATCAGGGGCGCGCTCGCCCGGGCGGGTGTGGCGCCGGCCGACGTCTCCGACGTCCTCATGGGCTGCGTCCTCCAGGCCGGCCAGGGCCAGGCGCCCGCCCGCCAGGCTGCGCTCGGCGCCGGGCTGCCGGCGTCCGTGCGCTCCGTCACAGTGAACAAGGTCTGCGGCTCCGGCCTGCAAACCGTCATGCAGGCGGCGCACGCGCTGGGGGCGGTCGCGGGATCGTTCATCGTCGCCGGCGGCATGGAGAACATGAGCCTCGCGCCGTACCTGCTGCCCAAGGCCCGCGATGGTTACCGCATGGGCCACCAGCAAGTCATCGACTCGATGATCTCGGAAGGCCTGTGGGATCCGTACAACAATATCTCCATGGGGGCCTGCGCCGAGCAGTGCGCCGCCCGATACGCCTTCTCCCGGGAGGAACAGGACGCCTACGCGATCGAGTCCTTCAAGCGGGCCAACGCCGCCCAGAAGGAAGGCCGGTTCGCCGGGGAAATCACGCCGGTCGAGATCGCCGGCGCCAAGGGCGCCGTCACCCGGGTCGAGCACGATGAGGGTCCGGGCAAGGTGAAGTATGAAAAGATCCCCGGGCTCAAACCCTCTTTCCAGAAGGACGGAACCATCACGGCCGCCAATGCCTCGACGCTCAATGACGGCGCGGCCGCGCTCGTCCTCGCCACCGGCGAGCGCGCCGCCGCGCACGGGCTTGCGCCCATTGCCCGCATCGTGTCGTTCGGCAGCCGCGCGCAGGATCCCCTTTGGTTCACGACCGCGCCCGTCCAGGCCGCGCGGAGCGCGCTCGCGTCCGCCGGCTGGCAGGCGGACGACGTCGATCTCTGGGAGGTCAACGAGGCGTTTGCCGTCGTGCCGATGGCATTCGCGCGGGAGCTCGGCGTGCCGCATGCCCGGCTCAACGTCCGGGGTGGCGCGATTTCCCTCGGCCACCCGATCGGCGCCAGCGGCGCCCGCATCCTCGTCACCCTGATCGCCGCGCTCCGCGAGCGCGGGGCCAAGCGCGGCGTGGCGGCCATCTGTATCGGCGGCGGCGAAGGGCTGGCGGCGTGCATCGAACTTCCATGACGAAGATATTCCCCGATGCGCCCTCCGCCCTTGCGGGCCTGCTGCACGACGGCATGACCGTGGCCGCCGGCGGCTTCGGACTGTGCGGCATCCCGGAGAATCTCATCGCCGCCCTGCGCGACAGCGGCGTGAAGGGGCTGACCATCGTCGGCAACAACGCCGGGGTGGACGACTTCGGGATGGGCGTGTTGCTCAGGACGCGGCAGGTGAGGAGGGTCATGGCCTCCTACGTGGGGGAGAACAAGGAATTCGAACGCCAGGTGCTCAGTGGCGAGCTGGAGCTCGAGCTCATTCCGCAGGGTACGCTGGCCGAGCGGTTGCGGGCCGGCGGGGCGGGCATCCCGGGTTTTTACACGCGCACGGGCTTCGGGACGAAGCTGGCCGAGGGCAGGGAAACGAAGATTTTCGACGGCAAGGAATACGTCCTTGAGCCGGGCATCCGCGCCGACGTTTCGATCGTGAAGGCGTGGAAGGGCGATGGGGCGGGCAACCTCGTCTTCCGCAAGACCGCGCGCAATTTCAATCCCATGATTGCCACGTGTGGACGCGTTTGCGTGGCCGAGGTCGAGGAGCTCGTCGACGTGGGCGCGCTGGATCCGGACCAGATCCACACCCCGGGCATCTACGTGAGCCGCATCATCCGGGGCGAACGCTACGAAAAGCGCATCGAGTTCCGCACCGTGCGCGGCGCCGCCGCGTCGAAGAAGGAGAGTCCCATCCGCGAGCTGATGGCCCGGCGCGCCGCGCGGGAGCTGCGGGACGGCTACTACGTCAATCTCGGCATCGGCATCCCCACGCTCGTGGCCAATTTTGTCCCGCCGGGCCTGAATGTCACATTCCAGTCCGAGAACGGCTTGCTCGGTGTGGGGCCGTTTCCGTCCGAGGCCGAGGTCGATCCCGACCTCGTCAATGCCGGCAAGCAGACCGTGTCCACGCTGCCCGGCTCGGCATTTTTCTCAAGCGCCGACTCCTTCGCGATGATCCGCGGCGGCCACATCGACCTCGCGATCCTCGGCGCGCTCGAGGTGGCCGAGAACGGCGATATCGCGAACTGGATGGTGCCGGGGAAAATGGTGAAAGGGCCCGGCGGCGCGATGGACCTGGTGGCGGGGGTGGAGCGGGTCGTTGCCGTGATGGAGCACTGCGCGAAGGACGGGAGCCCGAAGATCCTTTCGCGCTGCACGCTGCCCATCACGGGCCGCGGCGTGGTCGGCCTCATTATCACCGACCTGTGCGTGTTTGCGGTGAACCCGGGCGGCGGTTTGACGCTCAGGGAATTGCACCCGGGAGTGACGGTCGACGAGGTGCGCGCGAAAACGGGATGTGGTTTCGCCACGTGATGCAGTCCGATCCAAAGATTCGCCGGATCGCGGTGGTTGGGACCGGGCTGGTCGGCGCGGGCTGGGCCGCGCACTTCCTGGCGCAGGGGATGGACGTGATGGCGACGGATCCGGCCCCGAACGCGCACGCGGAGCTGGTGGCATTCGTCGATCGGGTCTGGCCGGTGCTCGCGCAACTCGGACTGCATCCGGATGCATCCCGGGAGCGCCTGCGATTCACGGCCGACTTGAGCGAGGCGGTGAGCGGCGCGGATTTTGTGCAGGAGAACGGACCCGAGCGCATCGACTTCAAGGTCGGCCTCTTTGCCGCGATGGATGCCGCGGCGCCGCCGGAGGCCATCCTGGCCTCGAGTTCATCTGGCCTCCCGATGAGCGCGATCCAATCGGGATGCGGACGTCCCGAGCGCTGCGTCATCGGACATCCGTTCAACCCGCCGTACCTGATTCCGCTCGTTGAGGTGGTGGGCGGGGCGAAGACGTCGCCCGGGACGATCCGCCGCACGATGGAGTTTTACGCGGACTGCGGCAAGCGTCCGATCCATATCCGCAAGGAAGTTCCGGGCCATATCGCCAACCGCCTGCAGGCGGCCCTGTGGCGCGAGGCGGCGCATCTTGTCGCCGAGGGCGTGGCCAGCGTCGCCGACGTGGACGCGGCGGTGAGCTGGGGCCCGGGACTCCGCTGGGGCGTGATGGGACCCAACCTTATTCTTCACCTGGGCGGCGGCAAGGGCGGGATGCAGCATTTCATGGATCATTTGTCGGGGCCGTTTGCCACTTGGTGGAAAGACCTGGGAAACCCCGAACTCACGCCGGAGCTGAAGGAAATCCTCATCCGGGGCGTGATGGAAGAAGCGGCGGGCAGGTCCGTGGAAGAACTCGCGAAGGAGAGGGATCGGGTTATCATGGGACTGCTGGCGCTGAGGAATGAAACCTCGGGAAGTAGGAAGACGGAAGACGAAAGGCGAAAGTGATCAGGGGATAACTTCCTCTGGAAGTTTTTTCCACTGCGCCCTTCCGACTTCCGTCTTCCTCCTTTCCGACTCCGATTCTGAATTGACTTTGTTGTGAATCCTAACTTCCCTCCCTGTCCAATCATGACCCTCTCCAGCAAGTCCCACGCCTTCGCAGTCGCCGCTATCAGCGTCGTCGCCGTGTCGCTTGCTGCGCCGCGAGGGTTCTGATCGTTACCGAACGACTTTTGCCCCTCCGGTGCCGAACCGGGGGGGCTTTTTTTTGGCTCCGCCGGATGCAGGCAAAGGAGCGGTATTCCGAAAACCGCCAACCGCACATCCCAATGAAATCGAATGAAGCCAACCGCCAGACGCCAACCCACAGCAGGTCCGCCCTGCCGTTCCACCACGCGTCGCACAATACCGCCTGCCACGACCTGCTTGTGATGAACCAGCATCCCGATATGACGGGGGATCCGAAGGTAGACGCTGCGTCCCGCTGCGTTCCTCATACGAAACGCGGCCCGGAGACCGCGTCTACTTTGGGAGGCACTTATGAGTGACTTCCGTCTCGCGACCCGCTGCGCGCGCCTCAAGTCGAGCGCCATCCGGCAAATCCTCAAGGTGACCGCCGGCCCCGACATCATTTCCTTCGCCGGCGGCCTGCCCGCTCCCGAGCTGTTTCCATTGCAAGACATCGGTCGTGCAACTGAAGAAGTTCTCCGCGAGGACGGTGCCTCCGCGATGCAGTATGGCCCCACCGAGGGCTATCTTCCGCTGCGCGAGTGGGTGTGCGCGCATCTCTCGGCGACGGTCAAACTTCAGGCGTCGCCCGATTGCGTCCTTATCACCCAGGGATCCCAGCAAGGGTTGGACCTGGTGGCAAAGGTGTTGCTCGATCCGGGCGACCGGGTGCTGGTGGAAACGCCCAGCTACGTCGGAGCGCTGCAGGCTTTTGGGTCCTACGAGGCAGAGCTGGTCGGAATACCCTCGGACGAGAACGGCATGCGGACGGAAGAACTCCGGCGCGTCCTGGAAAGCTCCGCACCCAAGCCGAAATTCCTCTACCTCATTCCGAATTTTCACAATCCGACGGGAACCAGCTTGTCGGCCGCGCGGCGAACGGAGATCGTGGACTTGGCCGCGACTCACGGCGTCCCCTTGGTCGAAGACGATCCCTATGACCAAATGCGGTACAGCGGCGAGGCTTTGCCCGCCCTTGGAGCGCTGCCGGGCGCGCACGACCGGCTCTACCTCGGAACGGCGAGCAAGATCCTTTGCCCGGGCCTGCGCATTGCGTGGCTGGTCTCACCCGACCGCGCGCTATACGAACGGCTGGTCAGCGCCAAGCAGGCCTCGGACTTGCACACGTCGTCCTTTTCCCAGCGCCTCGTCTGGCGTTATGTCAGGCAACCCGGGGTTTTCGGCGCGCATATCGAACGCTTGCGGGCGGCTTACGGCCGCCGCCGCGACGCCATGCTGGGCGCCTTGGAGCGCCATTTGCCCGACGGCTGCCGCTGGACCCGTCCCGACGGGGGATTGTTCATCTGGGTCGAAGTCCCTCCCCGGATCGACACCCTCGAATTGCTCACCGCCGCCATGGCGCAGAAAGTAGCCTTCGTCCCGGGCGAGCCCTTCTGGGTGGACCATGCGCCGCGGAACACGCTGCGGCTTAATTTCAGCAACGCGAATGAGGAACGAATTGAGGAAGGCGTACGGCGCCTGGCAGTCGCCGTGAAATGCGGAATGTGAAACCTGAAACCTGAATTGGATCGAAACAGGTGGGGCGGGTTGTCCCCAACACGCCGTTTGGCTCGGCGGACCATAAGGCTCAGATCCCTCCCCAATGAAGCGTGTTAGGGACAACCCGCTCCACCTTCGGAGATGGAGACCTACCGCTTTGCTCTAAAAATTACTCCGAGCGCAATCGCGGCTGGCTTGGGCTGGCCGTGGAAATCGAGAATAGCTGTGTTGGTGGGGCAGGGGAAGCAGTCGTGCCCCATCCAGATGATGATGCCTCCGCAGGCGGGGAAGCGGGCCTTGCAGGAGCGGGCGGCGCGCTGGAGACATTCGGTCTGGAGGCGCTGGCTCCAGCCGACGTATTCCCCCAGGTCGCGCGGCGGCCGGCCGTGTTCCTTTTGAAACGCGTCGGCCTGGATCCAAAAACAGAAACGCAGCCACAGGGGGTTACTCTCGTCGAGCGGCAGCAGCGAGCCCGGGTCGTAATACTTTTCGAGGATCGCGAGCGGGCTGGCCCCGGGCGCGCCGACCTCCGCCCGGAAGAGGGAATCGTCCTTGAGCCAGTAGGACGGGGATACCGGGCGCCACGGGCCGTGAACATCCCAATGCAGGCCTCGCCCGTAATCGCTTTCCTCCGCGATGGCCCGGGGGCCGCTGCCGGAGGTGTGCAGGAAGCGCCGGTCGGGGTCGAGGGCGGCGGCCTCCGCGGCGCTCATGCGCAGGAGGGGATGCGAGGCCGGCGCGGGTATTCCGCTGCCGACTTTTCCCCCGTCGAGCGCGCCCATCAACTCGTTGCCGCCGCACCAGCACAGCACGGACGCGTGATGCTGGCGCCGGGTGATGTAGGAGCGGACGATGGGTCGTGCTTCGGCGATGACCGCCGGGTCTTCCGGCGGCCAGTTGTCGATGCCGGAGGAAGAGAAGGGAAACTCCTGCCAGACCATCAGGCCGTGGCGGTCGCAGAGATCGTAGAAGGTCTCGGTTTCAAGGAAGGCTCCGCCCCAGACGCGCAGCACGTTGCAGCCCATATCGGCGTAGGCGCGGATGCGCAGTTCGTAGTCCGCCGGCGTGACATCGGCATAGTTCGGGCGGATGGGGGTCCAGTTGACGCCCTGAAGAAAAATGGGGCGGCCATTGACGACACAAATCCAGGGATCGGCATTGTCCGGCGCGCCGGTGCATGGACTCCAAGTAACGGTTTTGAATCCAACGGTGCGGATCCACTCGTCCTCGGAAACGCCGCCCGCGCCGGGCAGCCGGCAGGTAAGCCGGTAGGTTTTCTGCGGACCCTCGCCATTGGGCCACCAGGGTTCCACCGGCAGGCCCTTGAACGTGGCACCCGAGACGAGCCGTGCCGGCTCAACCCATTCGCTCAGGATGGAGCGGTCGCCGTCTTCGAGCAGCACTTCGACGCGCGCCGGGCTGTCGCCGAACAGCGTGAATCCGTCGGGGAAAAGCTGGCAGCGCAGGGCGGAAAGCTCGCGGCCGTCGGTGATTTCCAGGGTGATGCGGTCCCAGATCCCGATCTGCACCAGGCGGGGCTGCCAGTCCCAGGAATAGTTGAAACGGGCTTTCCAATCCTTGATCTGCGAGGTGAAGTGAAACTGTCCGAGCCAGCGCGGCGGCAAATCGAACACGAGCTGGAGCGCATTGTCTTCCGCCAGCGGGATTCCTGAGAGATCGAAGGCGTGCTCGACAAATCCGTTTTCAAACCGGGCGACGAGTTTGCCGTTGAAGCAAATCCAGCCGCTGTGATCCAGCCCCGCGCAGCGCAGCCGCCGGGTGGCGCCGCCCTCGAACCAGGCGCGGGGCAGCCGGGTGGAAAAAATCCACTGGCGGTTCTCCACCCATTCGGCGGCGCGGCTGTCCATGCGGTGATTCCAATCCGGGATGACCCCTTTCTCCAAGAGGAGCTGCTGCACGGAGGCGGGGATGTGCGCCGGCACCGGCACGGTCTCGCTGGGGACTTTCACGCCGGTGTCGACGCCGATAATGTCACGCCAGGTCTCCGGCGTATATCCGGCAAGCGTCCAGGAGGCGGTCGCGAGATCGCGGATGGTTTTCATCTAGCGACAAAAAGCACCCAAGGCGCAGAAAAAGACAGCTTTTTGTGCCTTTTTGTGGCTAACACAAAACGATGAATACTTGGAAGCGGGCCAATACCGACTGGTTCATGCAATGTCGCTGGGGCATGCTTAGCCACTATCTGGCTGACACGGCCAGCAACCTGAAGCCGATCGACTTGACGGCCGATGACTGGAACCGGCGAATCGACGCCTTCGACGTTGATGGGCTGGCGCGGCAGCTTGCGGATGCGCATGTACCCTATTTCTTCATCACGCTCGGACAGAACTCGGGCTTCTATCTCTCCCCGAACCGGGCCTATGACGACATCGTCCGGATTTCCCCCAGCAAATGTTCGCGGCGCGACCTGATCGCCGACCTGGCCCGTGCATTCGCGCCTTACGGGATCCGCCTGATGGTGTACCTGCCGGGCGGCGCTCCCGGCGCCGACGCCGTGGCGCGGGAACGACTGGAGCAGCCGCTGGACGAACGGTTGTCGACCATCCAGTGGCACTGGGAAGCGGTCGTGCGGGAATGGTCCCTGCGCTGGGGCCGCTCGGTGCATGGCTGGTGGGTCGACGGCCCCTACAATGCCGCGGCGTACAAGCATCCCGATGCGCCGAATTACCGCAGTTTCGCGGAAGCCTTGAAGGCGGGAAACCCCGATTCGCTGGTTTCGTTCAACAACGGGCTCCGCACCCAGTCGCCCCTGCTTTACTCCATCACCGAGTTCGAGGACTATACGCCGGGCGAGATCGAGCGCGACCTGCCGGTGGCGCCCGGGTGCCTGCCGGATTATTCGCGGCTGACGCCCTATTCGCGCACCATCGATGGGGCGCAGCTTCATATTCTTACGGTCATGGGTGAGTGGTGGGGCAAGGGCCCGGTGCGCTTCCCCGATGAGCTCACGATCGGCTACACGAAGTTCATCAACAGCCGGGGCGGCGTCGTGACGTGGGATGCGCCGCTTACGACCGCGGGGCTGATCGACGAGACGTTCCGACCGCAATTGATGGCGCTGGGCGCCGCAATGCGGCTTGGAAAGTAAAAATCGGTCCAACCGGTTGCCCGCGCAACGCATTGCCCATGATGGCGGCGGGCGGAGGCGATATGAGTCGTATTGGGACGAGCGGGTTGATAAAGTCACAAACGCGCAGGAAACTCGGAAGAAAGAAAAAGGGTCTACGCGTCAAATCAGGGGCAACTAACACTCATGAAATCGCCACCGCCAGCCCCCGAAGACACCGAATATTTCACTGCCGGCACAACGGAGGTCGTCACCGAGGTTCGACCCACTGAGGCGTTGCTGAAAGCGGAGGCCCTGCAGCGGGCCATTTTCAACAGCGCCTATTTCTCGTGCATCGCCACCGATGCGAAGGGCGTCATCCAACTCTTCAATGTGGGCGCCGAGCGCATGCTCGGCTACGCGGCCTCCGACGTGATGAACAAGATCACTCCCGCCGAGATGCATGACCCGCAGGAGGTGATTGCGCGCGCGAACGCGCTGAGCGCCGAATTCGGCACTCCGATCACCCCGGGCTTCGAGGCCCTGGTCTTCAAGGCTTCGCGCGGGATCGAGGACATCTATGAATTGACCAAAATCCGCAAGGACGGAAGCCGCTTTCCCGCCATCGTGTCGGTCACGGCGCTGCGTGGCGAGCAGAACGAGATCATCGGCTATCTGCTGATCGGGACTGACAACAGCGCCCGCAAGCGGGCGGAAGCGGCCCTGGTTGAGGCGGCGGCCTCCCAGCGCGAAATCATCCGGAAAATCAACGTCGATCTCGAGCAGCGGGTGAACGAGCGAACCGCGGAGCTCCAGGTCGCCAACCGCGAGCTGGAGGCCTTTTCCTACTCGGTGTCGCACGATTTGCGGACCCCGCTGCGGGCGATCGACGGATTTTCCCAGGTCGTGCTGAATCAATTTGGGCCGCAACTGCCCGAGGACGGCCGGCGCTATCTTCAGATCATTCGCGCGGGAGCGCAGAAGATGGGTGCGCTGATCGACGACCTGCTGACGTTTGCGCGGCTGAACCGCCAGGAGCTGACCAAGTGGCCGTTCGAAACCGGCGCGCTCGTGCGCGCGGCCCTGGAGGAGCTGGGGTCTCCGTGGCCGGACCGGAAGATCGAGGTTCGCATCGGGGAATTGCCCGCCACTTCCGGCGATCCCGTGCTGCTGAAACAGGTTTGGCTGAACCTGCTCTCGAACGCGCTGAAATACACCCGCAAGCGGGAGGTGGGAGTGGTGGAAATCGGCTGCGTGAAAACCAACGGCGCCGACACGTTTTTCGTCCGCGACAATGGCACCGGATTCGACATGCGGTATGCCGACAAGCTTTTCGGCGTTTTCCAGCGGTTCCACCGCGCGGAGGACTACGAGGGAACGGGCGTCGGCCTCGCCATCGTGCAGCGGATCGTCCACCGCCATGGCGGGCGCGTCTGGGCGGAGGCGGCCGTCGACCGCGGGTCGACTTTTTATTTCACCCTGGAAAAGGAGACCAAGCCATGACCGATCCCAATTCCGTCGAGCTGATGCTCATCGAGGACAATCCGCAGGACCTGGAACTTGCGTTGCTGGCGCTGCGCGAGGCCGATCCTCTCACCCGCATCCACATCGCCCGCGACGGCGCCGAGGCGCTGGATTTTATCTTCTGCGAGGGTCCGCATGCCGGCCGCCGGATCGACGACATGCCCAAGGTGATCCTGCTCGACCTGAAGCTGCCGAAAATCGACGGGCTCGACGTGCTGAAGCGGATCAAGGGCGATCCGCGCACGAGATTGATCCCGATCGTCGTGCTCACCTCCTCGAAGGAGCAGAGCGACGTCGTCGAGAGCTACAAGCTTGGCGTCAACAGCTACATTGTGAAGCCGGTGAACTTCGAGCGATTTTCCGACGCCGTGCGAAATCTCGGGCTTTATTGGCGGGTTCTCAATCAACCGCCGAAGGTGGCCGGTTAGACGCATGCCATGCCGCGGACGCTAAAAGTCCTGATGGTGGAGGATAATCCCGTCGACGCCGATCTGGCGCTGCTTGAATCGCGCACGATTTCAACAACATCCTGGCTGCGATCACCGGCTATACCGAACTCGCCGGGATGGTTTTGACGGAAAATCCTGAAGTTCGCCTGCACCTCGGCGCGGTGCTGCAGGCCGCGAGCCGCGCCACCGACCTGGTACGGCAGATTCTCACGTTCAGCCGGCAGCAACCCCTGGAACGCCGGCCGATCCGGCTGCTGCCGGTCGTGAGGGAAAGCCTCAAGCTATTGCGCGCGACCATCCCTTCGACCATCGAGTTCGAGACGTCGCTCGCGACCGATTCGCCCACCGTGCTCGCCGACGCGAGCCAGATCCACCAGCTCCTGATGAACCTCGGGACCAACGCCTGGCACGCGATGAAAGGTGGCACCGGCCGCCTTTATTTTCGGCTGGAGAAATGCGTGGTCGATGCGGAGCACGCGGCCGCGCAGCCGCGGTTGCGGCCGGGCGTCTGCGCGCATCTGTCCGTCAGGGACACCGGGTGCGGCATGGACGGGGAGACCCTCCGGCGGCTTTTCGAGCCTTTTTTCACGACGAAGCCGGTCGGGGAGGGCACGGGCCTGGGCCTCGCGGTGGTGCATGGGATCATGGACAGCCATTACGGAGTCGTCACGGTCCACAGCCGGCCGGGCGAGGGCACGGTGTTCGACCTCTATTTTCCGGAGTATGTGGGCGCTCCGGCATTGGCTCCTCCCCCCAAGGAGGGGCCCGTGCCGCGCGGGTATGGCGAGCGGGTTCTGGTGGTCGACGACGAAGAGGTGATCGTCCAGCTGATCCAGCAAACGCTGGCCGTGCTGGGCTACCAGGTCGATTGCGCGACCAAACCGGCAGCGGCGCTCGCCATGGTGGGCGCCGATCCGCAGCGCTATGCGCTCGTGATCACGGATCAGACAATGCCCGGAATGACCGGACTTTATCTTGCGAGCCAGCTCCGGCAAATCCGGCCCGGGTTGCCGGTCATCATGATGACCGGTTACACGGCGGCGCTAATGGCCGAACAGGTTGAAGCGGCGGGCATTCGCCGGCTCCTGCTCAAACCCATCAGTATCCACTCGCTGGGAACCGCCGTGCACGCTGTCATTGCCATCGAGCACGGTTCCGGCGAGGACGCACCGAGCGGCTTGTTGGCGGACGCGATCGCGTAAACGGCGGTCAACCGGTTTTTCTTCTGGCCAGCACGCGCTGCACGGCCATGCCGAGCGACTGGACGCTGAGCGGCTTCAGCAGGATTTCGCGAATGCCCGGGACGCCGGTTGTTTCAAGCTTCAATGTTCCCGGGTCGCCGGTCGCGAGGATGACGGGCAGGGCGGGGCGGATTTGCGCGAGTTGGCGGGCAAGATCGATTCCTGTTATGACCGGCATCGTGAGATCGGCGACGACCAGGTCAAAATGCCCGGGGTTTGCGCGCACGAGGTCGACAGCTTCGCTTGCCCGGGTTCGGGCTTCCGCAGCGTAACCCAGGTGAATCAGAATCTTCCGAGCCATCTCCGCGATGGGCTCCTCGTCGTCGACATAGAGGATCTTCTCTCCTTGCCCGCGGGGGACCGGCGCGGCCTGGACGGCCGTCGCGTCGACCTTGGTGAGGACGGCCGGAAAGTAGAGGTGGAAGGTCGTTCCGATGCCGGGTTTGCTTTCCACGGCGACGGCCCCGTCATGGCTGCGCATGATTCCATGCACGACCGACAAACCCAACCCGGTGCCCTCGCCCGGCGACTTGGTCGTGAAAAACGGCTCGAAAATGCGGTCCATCGTCGCCTGATCCATCCCTTTGCCCGTGTCGCTGACGGACAGGCGCACGTAGGGGCCGGGGCGCAGGTTCAGGTGTGACTCGGCGAGACCGCCGTCGACGCTCATGTCCATCAGGGTCACGCCGAGGCGCCCGGGACGATCTTTCATCGCATGCCAGGAGTTGGTGCCGAGATTCATGACAATCTGGTGGACTTGAGTCGCATCGGCCAGCACGGGGGCCGTGTTTCCGGGCAAAACGACGTTGAACTCAACCGTGGACGGTATCGTGGCCCGCAAAAACCTCAGGGCCTCCTCCACGACCGGTTCGAGTCGAATGACGCTGCGCCGGGCCTCCTCGCGCCGGCTGAACGTGAGGATCTGCCGCACCAGTTTTGTCGCCCGCGCTCCGGCCTGCCCCATCGCATCCACATGCTGCATGAGTTCGGGATTGTCGGACGCGGTCATTTTGATCAAATCCGCATAGCCGTTGATGACCGTCAGGATGTTGTTGAAGTCGTGCGCGATGCCCCCGGCCAGCGTCCCGATGGCTTCCATTTTCTGCGACTGGCGGAACTGTTCCTCGAGGTGTTTGCGCTCGGTGATGTCCTCCATCGTTCCCTCGTAGCGTACCGTGCCGTTCTCGTCGAGAATCACCCGGGCGTTGGATGAGACCCAGATGAGTCTGCCATCCTTGCGGCGAACCTGCGCCTCTTCGTTCGAAACGGAACCCTGCCGCCGCAATAATTCCGCTGCCTCGGCGCGTTTTTTTGGATCGGAGTAGATTTGCTCGGCGGCGTTGGTCACGGTTCGGATCAAATCCTGGGGCGAATCGTAGCCGAGAATTCGCGCCATGGCCGGGTTGGCGGTCACAAACCGGCCGTCGGATGTTGTCTGATAGATGCCCTCGATTGCGTTGTCGAATATGCCGCGATACCGGGCCTCGGCAGTGACGAGCGCGTCGTCCGCCCGTTTGCGCTCTTCCATCTCGGTCCGCAGCACCTCATTGGCCTTGGCGAGTTCCGCTGTCCGCTGGCGGACCTGGGTATCGAGTTCGGCGTGCAGCGTCCGCAACGCCTCCTGAATGGGCCGTTCGTGAGCCGCCTGATTTTGCGCCTCCCGCCACCGCCGGTAGGAGAAGAGACCCAGCCCGATCAGCAATATTGCCACTGCGCCGGCGGTCTCGTCGATCAGGGTGCCGTATTTTTTCACAACCCTTTCGACCGGAACCTGCATGATGTTGGTTATGTAAATGGTCGCCGCGCACAGGGCGCTCAATCCGAAGACAATGACGAGTTCCGCTATTACCGTCGCATTTTTCCGGCCGACTTGTCGCGCCGCCGCCGATCTCAGGACTTCTTCCGCGCGCATGCGCTCCGTGACGTCGGTCCATCCGCCGACCAGCTCGGCCGGCTTGCCCGTGATATCGCGAATCAGCCGGCAGTGGTCCTCCACCCATCGGTAGCTACCATCCTTGTGGCGGATGCGGTACGTCGTGCGATTGGTGCCTTGTGCCACCGTCTCCGCGATGCTGGCGACCGCCCGATCGCGATCGTCGGGATGAAGCTGGCCGAACCACCAATCGTAGCTGAACGCCTCGGCCGGGGTGAATCCGAGGAGTGCCTTGATGTTTTCACTCACCAACTGCGGAATGACTGCCCGGCCCTCGAGTTTCAGCCCATAGATGACGACCGGGCTGTAATCGAGAAGGTGCTGGAGTTGCGCGTTTGTTTTTCTCAACTCGTCCTCGGCCCCCCTGCGCTCGCGGCGCAGGCGGGCCTGCTCCAGCGCGTGGCTGACCGCCGGTCCGAGGCGAGCCAGGCGGTCTTTCAAGAGATAGTCCGCCGCGCCGTTTTTCATCGCCGCCACGGCGGTTTCCTCGCCGATGGTGCCGGACACGATGATAAACGGGATATCCCTCCCGCTTTGTCGCAGCAGCTCCAGCGCCCGGATGCCGTTGAACTGCGGCATCTCGAAATCGGAAAGGATCAGGGCGAGCCCGTCGCGCAGGCTGGCGAGATATTCGGCCTCGGTATCGACGCGAGTCCAGTCGGGCTCGAACCCCCCGCGCCGCAAGGCCCGCAGCACCAGGTCGGCGTCGTCGGGATTGTCTTCGACCAGCAGGACTTTGATGGATTCGGGCATCGTCACTCCACCTCGTTTGTTTCGCTCATGATTTTGTCCCCCCGTCCAACGTGAAATAGAAGGTTGCGCCGCGGTCGACCGCGGCCTCAGCCCAGATGCGTCCGCCGTGGCGTTGGACGATCTGCTGCACGATGGCCAGGCCCACGCCGGTGCCCTCGTAGTCCTCCGCCCGATGCAGCCGTTGGAACACCCCGAAAAGTTTGCCGGCATACTGCGGGTCAAAGCCGGCGCCGTTGTCACGGACGAAGTAGACGGTGCCGCCCGGTTCCCGCTTGGATCCGACCTCGATCACGGCGGGATCTCGATTGCGCGAGTACTTTAAGGCATTTGAAAGGAGGTTGATCCACACCTGCCGGAGCAGCGCCGGATCTCCCTCGCACGGGGGCAGGTCGCCGATGCTGATCTCGACCCGGCGGCCGTCGCCCAAAGGGTTCAGGTCCGCCAGCGCTCCGCGCACGATCGAGCCGGGATCGACGGTTTGCCTGCCCAGGGGTTGCCGGCCCAGCTGCGAAAACCTCAGCAGGTCGTCGATCAACTCGCCCATGCGTTGCGCTCCTGCGTGGATCGTCTGCAGTTGGCGCCGGCCCTCCTCGGGGAGCTGCGGACCGAAGTCCTCCAGCACGGCTTGGGAAAAGCCGCCCACGGCGCGCAGGGGCGCGCGCAGGTCGTGCGAGACCGAATAGGAGAATGCCTCCAGCTCCTTGTTGGCGGCTTCAAGCTGGCTGGTGCGTTCTGTCACCCGCTGCTCCAGTTCGTTGTTGAGCTGGCGGATCTTCTCGTCGGCCCGCTTGCGCTCGGTGATTTCGCGCGCCACCTTCGAGGCGCCGCTCACCGTTCCCGCCGAATCCCTGATCGGGGACACCGTGACCGAGATATCGATCGTGCTTCCGTCCTTGCGCAGCCGCACCGTATCGAAGTGCGGCACGCTTTCGCCCCGCCTGATCCGGCTGAGAATCTCCGTTTCCTCGGCCTGCCGGTCGGACGGGATCAGACGCGCAATCGGCTGCCCCACCATCTCCTGGGCCCTGTACCCGAAAACCCTTTCGGCACCTGCGTTCCAACTTGTGACCATGCCCTGCAGGTCCTTGCCGACGATGGCATCGTTCGAGGACTCCACAATAGCGGCCAAATCGCGAACTTCCTTGAGCGAGGTTTCCAACATCTCCTCTGCCTTCCTTCGCTCGCCAATCCCCGCGTTGAGGAACAGCAAGCCCAGGGACAGGACCGTCAGGCTGAAAAACGTGCCCAGCGGCAGAAGAAAAAAGGTCGTCGTCGACACCCCGATCACCTTTTTTTGCCTCTGGTCGAACAAAGCGAATTCCTCGTTCTCCATTTCCTTAAGCACGTCGCGAACGTGGTCGGAAAGCACCGTGTCGGTCCCGTTGACCATTACCCGCTCCGCCGCGAAAAGACCCTGCTGCCTGCGGATCGCGATCGTCGACTCTCCCGAGTCGACCTGCCGGCCGATCAACAGGTCAAGCTGGTCCAGGCGACGCTGTTGATCAGGATTGTCCAACGTGAGGTGGCGGAGGTTGCCGAGGTCCGGTTTGAGTTCCGCCCCGATCTGGCGGTAGAAACGCGAGAAAAGCTCGTCGCCCGTGTTGATATAGTGGCGCTGACTGGTCCCGAGAGAAGCCACGTCACCAGTAACTTTGTGGACTCCTTTGAGTACTTCCTGCGTGTGGCTGACCCAAGCCGCCGCTTGCACCAGCTGACCGGTGAAATTGTAGGCGACCGCTGCCGCGGCCGCCAATGACAGGATTCCAATCGAGAACCAGGTGGCGGTTAATCGGTCCATCGACCACGTCAGGCCGCCGGTGGTTCTCGCCAGCGCCAGCAGTCCGAACCCCAGCAACCCAAAGCCCGCAAGGGATTGAACGGCGATGCCCGTATGATTCCAAAAATGAGTGTCTAAAATCGTACCCCCGAGACCGCCGGTAAATGCCAGCCCCCCGATGGCGATAATGGCCGAGCCCAAGGCGGACAGGGAGACAAGTCGCAGCTTCGTCATGGCGGTTTGCAAGGCCACCAACAGGGCGCTCCCGGTCAGCAGGAACAAAAAAGCCGTGGCGGGTGACATCATTCCCGGGTCGGGCAATTGAACTCCGCCTATCGCGTCGCGGGAAACCCAACGGTCGAAACCGAACCTCCAGCCAACCAGGCGCTCGTTCAACGACAGCGCGCCCAGCAAGATCACGAGTGATGCCAGCCCCGCCACCCCAAACCGAAGCGGTTTTGTCACGGTCTTTCCCGACAAAACCGCCAGCATTGCGCCACACAGCAGCATCGCCGCCGCCGCCTCTGGTTTCATGGTGCCAAGGCCCGGGAATATGCTTTTTAGAGTTTCGACATCGAACGCCCAGCCGACGAGAACTGCGGCACCGATCGCGATAACAATTATCCCGCAAAGCCGCGCGACGGAGCGCGGCGGGGTACTCGCGGGGATTTTCATGGGGGGATGAACAAACCATCCCCTTGTCGGCGGTAAGCTATTGGGCAGCGGGGCTGGTGGTCTTCAGCCCCGTTCGGAATAAGAACAGTCGGCGAGGGTCTATCGTTTGTGTATCTGACAAGACTTTTGGGATATCAGCACATCGTCTGTATATTCGCTTTTCCGCATAAATACAATAGGTAGATAGACGCCTCCCAATCTCCGGCGCGGCGACCCTTAATGGGCGGGATGGCCGTGCCACCTGGTGGGTTGACGTCGGAAATTCCCGCTGAAAACATGCGGCATGGTGACGAAGCTCCCGGCGACCGAAACACATCCCGACAACTCATTGGCGGTGGCTGAAGGGCTCGGCGGGATGATGGATGATTATTGCACGCAGCTGGCCTGGAAGCACTTGAGGGGGCGCGCCGCGTCGATTGCCTCGCTCAGCACTCCCGGGGGCGTCAAGGCGCGGCAGCAGCATATTCGCGCGACCATCCTGAAGGCCATCGGCGGATTTCCTGGGCAGCGCTCTCCCTTGAATGCGCGCATCACCGGGACGCTCGAGCGCAACGGCTATCGGGTCGAGAAGCTGGTTTATGAAAGCCAGCCGCGGCATTACGTGACGGCCAATGTCTATGTGCCCGTGGGAGTCCCGGGTCCATTTCCCGCCGTGCTTGGGTGCATGGGCCATTACGAGGAGGGCAAGGCATTCGAGGAGGCTCAGCGGATGTTCATCAGCTTCGCGAAGCGGGGATTCGTTGTCCTGACCTATGATCCGCCCGACGAAGGCGAGCGCAAAGGATACCTGGATGTGGACACGGGCAAACTTCTCATCCCGACCTGCCCCGAGGCGCACACGATGGCCGGTCTGCAATGCCTGCTCATCGGCCGCAATTTTGCCCACTATGAAATTTGGGATGGGATCCGCGCAGTGGATTATCTGGAGGACCGGGCCGACGTGGACGCGAAGAGGATCGGCGTGATCGGGAACTCCGGCGGGGGCACCCAGTCCTCCTACCTGGCGGTGGTTGAGCCGCGCCTGGCCGCCGCGGCGCCTTGTTGCTACATCACCTCGTGGGAAAAGTTGTGGACCGCGCTCGGACCCCAGGATGCCGAGCAGAACCTCGGGGCTTTCCTGGAGGACGGCCTGGATTATCCGGACTACCTGATCGCATTCGCCCCGAAGCCATTCAAAATAATCTCCGCCATCAGGGACTTTTTCCCGATTGAGGGCGCGCGTGCGACCCATGTCGAGGCCAGGCGCATCTATGCGATCCTCGGCGCGGAGGAGAGGGCGGGGTACTTCGAATACGACGACGGGCACAGCTGGTCGAAACCGAAAAGGGAGGCGACGTACGCCTGGATGGAAAAGTGGCTGCAAGGCCGCCCGGACTCCGCGCCGGAAGCGGACTTTGAGATCGAGCCGATCGACGGACTGAACTGCACGCCGACCGGCCAAGTCCTGACCTCCTTAGGCGGCCTGACGGTGCAGCAACTCGCCGCCGCTGCCGCCGAGGAGATGTATCCGCGCCGGCGGGCGGCCACCCCGGAAGGTGCCGCGCAGCTTCCCGACCTGATCGTGCGGCGGCTGAAAATCACCGTTCTGCCCGGTGTACCCAAGGCTGAACTCAAGGGCGTCGTGCAGCGCGACGGGTACCGGATCGAAAAGGTGCTCCTTGAACCGGAACCCGGGATCAAGATCCCGACATTGATATTTGTCCCGCACTCCGAGGTGGGGCGTGTTGCCCCCAACGCGCCGTTGGACCCTGTCGGCCGACACCCCACCATCATTGCGGTGAGCGAGGCCGGCAAATCCGACGGCGCCGCGCCCGGCGGCGAATTCGAACGCCTGGTCCTCGCGGGCAACAT
>Ga0302325_10007737_pt1 | contig 23743 bp, 19 predicted proteins | sample Palsa_T0_2_FD_201948 | JGI IMG/M metagenome (GOLD analysis project Ga0302325, IMG submission 201948) | Peat permafrost microbial communities from Stordalen Mire near Abisko, Sweden - Palsa_T0_2 | ecosystem: Environmental > Terrestrial > Soil > Palsa > Peat permafrost | place: Sweden: Abisko... | reverse complement strand
CAGGCCCTCGCCGTGCCCTTTGCGATCGCGCCCGTCGATGAAACCGAGCGGGCGCGGCGCATCGAGCGTTTAAAGTCTCTCCTCGAGGAGCGCATCGTGCTCCTTGATGGGGCCATGGGGACGATGATCCAGGGCCATAAACTCGATGAGGCGGGCTACCGCGGCGAGCGCTTTCGCGGCTACGGCCGCGATCTCAAGGGCAACAACGATCTTCTGACGCTGACGCGCCCGGAGATCATCGCCGGCATCCACCGCGCCTACTTCGAGGCCGGGGCGGACATTGTCGAGACCAACACCTTCAATTCGACCGCCATCTCGCAGGCCGACTACGGCATGCAGGCGCTCGTGCCCGAGCTCAACTATCGGGCCGCTGCGCTTGCGCGCGCCGTGGCGGACGAGATCACGCGCAATGACGGGCGGGCCGCATTCGTGGCCGGCGCTCTCGGGCCCACGAGCCGCATGGCTTCGCTGTCTCCGGATGTGAACGATCCCGCCTTTCGCAGCGTCAGTTTCGATGAACTCGTGGTGACCTATAGTGAGGCGGCGCGCGCGCTCGTGTTGGGCGGTGTCGATCTCCTCATCATCGAGACCGTATTTGACACGCTGAATGCGAAGGCGGCACTGTTCGCCGTCGGCGCAGTGCTCGAGGAGCTCGGACGCGATCTGCCGCTCATCATCTCCGGCACCATCACCGATGCCTCCGGCCGCACGCTCTCGGGGCAGACGACCGAAGCGTTCTGGAATTCGATCCGGCACGCGCGTCCGCTCGCCGTCGGACTCAACTGTGCCCTCGGCGCAACGCAGCTGCGGCCCTACGTGCAGGAGCTCTCCCGCGTCGCCGACACCTATGTATGCGCCTATCCGAATGCGGGGCTGCCCAATGCCTTCGGCGAATACGATGAGACTCCCGAGGAGACCGCGACCATCCTGAAGGAGTTTGCGGGCGCGGGCCTCATCAACATCGTCGGCGGCTGCTGCGGCACGACTCCCGAGCACATCCGCCTGCTGCGCGCCGCGGTGCTTGCGCATCCGCGCCGCATCGTGCCGGTGGTGCCGGTCAAGTGCCGCCTGTCGGGCCTTGAACCGCTGAACATCGGCGAGGGGTCCTTGTTCGTGAACGTCGGCGAGCGCACGAATGTCACCGGCTCCGCCAAGTTTCGCAAACTCATCGAGGCGGGCGACTACGGCACGGCACTCGATATTGCGCGCCAGCAGGTCGCCGGCGGCGCGCAGATGATCGACGTCAATATGGACGAGGGAATGCTCGATTCGGAAGCCGCCATGACGCGCTTCCTGCACCTGATCGCCGCGGAGCCCGACATCGCGCGCGTGCCGATCATGATCGACTCCTCCAAATGGACCGTCATCGAGGCGGGGCTTAAGTGCGTGCAAGGCAAGCCCATCGTCAACTCCATCAGCATGAAGGAGGGCGAGGAGGCGTTCCTGCTGCACGCGCGCAAGGTACGCCGCTACGGCGCGGCCGTCGTCGTGATGGCGTTCGATGAGCAGGGCCAGGCGGAAACCGCCGAGCGCAAGCTTGCGATTTGTACCCGCGCCTACCAGCTGCTGACCGAAGTGGTCGGCTTTCCCGCCGAGGACATCGTCTTCGACCCGAATATCTTCGCCATCGCCACCGGAATCGAGGAGCACAACGGCTACGGAGTCGGCTATATCGAGGCAACCCGGCTCATCAAAGAGAAGCTGCCGCACGCGCTCGTCAGCGGCGGCGTCAGCAACGTATCGTTCTCCTTCCGCGGCAATGATTCGGTGCGCGAGGCCATGCATTCCGCGTTCCTCTATCACGCCATCCGCGCCGGCATGGACATGGGCATCGTCAACGCCGGGCAGCTCGCCATCTATGAAGACATCGCCCCCGATCTGCGCACCGCGGTGGAGGACGTCATTCTCAATCGCAGCCCGGAGGCAACCGAGCGGCTGCTCGAGATTGCAGCGCGCTTCAAGGGCGAAGGCGGCACGAAACGTCAGACCGATCTTGCCTGGCGCAGCCTGCCGGTGTCCGAGCGGCTCGCGCACGCGCTCGTCAAGGGCATCGATGACTACATCACCGAGGATACGGAGGAGGCGCGCCTCGCCGCCGCCGAGCCGCTGCACGTCATCGAAGGGCCGCTGATGGACGGCATGAATATCGTCGGCGACCTCTTTGGCTCGGGCAAGATGTTTCTGCCGCAGGTCGTGAAAAGCGCCCGCGTCATGAAGCGCGCGGTCGCGCACCTCTTGCCCTACATCGAAAAGGCGAAGATCGGTACGGCGCGCACCAACGGCCGCATGGTGATCGCGACCGTCAAAGGCGACGTGCACGACATCGGCAAGAACATCGTGGGCGTCGTTCTGCAGTGCAATAACTTTGAGGTGATTGATCTCGGGGTGATGGTTCCCTACGACAAGATCCTCGAAACCGCGCGCCGCGAAGAGGTCGACTTCATCGGGCTTTCGGGCCTCATCACGCCGTCACTGGATGAAATGGTGAATATCTCGCGCGAGATGCAGCGCCAGGGTTTCACGATCCCGCTCCTGATCGGCGGCGCCACGACTTCGCCGACGCATACCTCGGTCAAGATCGCACCGCACTACAAGTCTCCGGTGGTGTACGTCAAAGATGCCTCGCGCGCGGTTGGCGTTTGTCAGGCGCTCATCACCGCCTCGCAGCGCGAGGCGTTCGTGACGCAGAACGACGCCGATCACGATCGCCGGCGCGAGCAGCACGCCGGCAAAAAAGTGAAGTCGCCTGAACTGACCATCGTGCAGGCGCGCGCCAACCGCCGCCGCATCGATTGGGCGGCGCCGGCGCCGTTCGCACCGCGCGCCCCCGGAGTGCACTGCTTCGATCATTATCCGTTGAACGATCTGGTCGCGTGCATCGACTGGATGCCGTTCTTCAATGCCTGGGAGTTCTCCGGCAAGTTTCCCGCGATCCTCACCGATCCGGTGGTCGGGGAGGCGGCGAGCAATCTGTACGCGGACGCGCGTGAAATGCTGAAACGGCTCGTCGCCGAGCGCTGGCTGCGGGTGCGCGCGGTCGTAGGCCTCTTTCCGGCAAACGCCGTGGGCGATGACGTCGAGATCTACACCGACGAACGGCGCGATACGGTCGCGACCACTTTGTGTTTTCTGCGGCAACAGAAGAACAAGGCGCCGGGACTGCCGCATGAGTGCCTCGCTGACTACATCGCCCCCAAGGACAGCCGCGTCTCCGACTACATCGGCGCCTTCGCGGTGACGGCCGGCATCGGCATTGAGGAGCACGTCGCGCGCTTCGAGCGCGCGCATGATGACTATTCGAGCATCATCCTGAAGGCGCTCGCCGATCGGCTGGCCGAAGCCTGCGCCGAACGATTTCATCAGCGCGTGCGCCGCGAACTGTGGGGTTACGCTCCGGAAGAGGCGCTCAGCAACGAACAGCTGGTGCGCGAGGAATACCGGGGCATCCGGCCGGCGCCCGGCTATCCGGCCTGTCCGGACCACACCGAGAAGGCGAAACTGTGGAGCCTCCTGGACGTGGACAACAATGCCGGCATCCGCCTGACGGAATCCTTTGCGATGTATCCCACCGCCGCCGTCAGCGGCTGGTACTTCGCCCATCCGCAGGTGCACTACTTTGGCGTCGGCAAGATCGATCGCGATCAGGTGGCCGACTATGCAAAGCGCACCGGCATGACGCTTGCCGAGGCCGAGCGCTGGCTCGCGCCGAATCTGGGATATGAGCCTGCGCCGTGAGGCGCTGCCTTGCCTGGCTCCTCGCTCTGTCCACGGGCACAGGTTCGTTTGCGGCGAACGCCCCGGACATGCTCGCCCACGGCCGCTTCACGCAAGTCGCCGTCTATCGTCCTGCGCATGATGTCAAACAATTCGTCCTGCTGCTCTCCGGGGTGGGCACTGACCGCGCAGAGCCCATTGTCATTGCTCTCGCCCAGGAGCTTGCCAGTGAAGGCGCGATGGTCGCGAGTGTCAATACCGCGGAGCTTCTGGCGAGTCTCGAGCGCGATCCGGCGAGCTGCACTTCTCCGGACGGGGATCTCGAGAACTTAAGCCGCTACGTGCAGGCCTACTATCGCCTGCCGACCTACATCACTCCGATACTCGTCGGCTACTCCGCGGGGGGTACGCTTGCCTATGCCATGGTTGCCCAGGCTCCGGCGGACCTCTTTGCCGGCGCGATTTCGCTGCGGTTCTGTCCAGTTCTGCCGCTCACCCACCCGCTCTGCCCAGGCACTGAACTCAAGACGACGCCGCGCAGCGACGGGCAGGGCGTGCAGCTACTTCCCGCGACCCGTTTGCAGGTGCCGTGGGTCACTGTGCAGATCGACGGCGACGCCGCCTGCGCCGCGCCGTTCACGCCGCAGTTCGTGGCGGCCGTGCCGCATGCCAAGCAGCTGTCGCTGCCAGCGCTCGCTCACGCATCGCCAACGATCGCCAGCTGGCTGCCGCAGCTCACCGCAGCCTATCAAAGCGTCGCGGCACAGCGCGTCCCCGAGGCGCCGCCGCCGGCGACACTTTCCGACCTGCCAATCATTGAAGAGCCCGCCAGCGGCGCAGGCGAGATGTTCGCGGTTTTCCTCTCCGGTGACGGCGGCTGGGCCAGCATCGACAAAAACGTCGCTGCATCCTTGGTGGCGCGCGACGTCTCGGTGGTGGGCGTGGATTCACTGCGCTATTTCTGGGCGGCGCGCACGCCACAGGGACTGGCCGGCGACGTCGATCGCATCCTGCGCTACTACGCCTATCATTGGAGGAAGAAGAGAGCGCTGCTCATTGGCTTTTCACAAGGAGCGGACGTGCTGCCCTTCGCTATCAACCGCCTGCCCGCCGCCGCGCGGCGGCGCGTGGTGCTGGCCGCGATGCTTGCGCCCGATGAGCGCGCTGATTTCGAGTTTCATCTATCCAACTGGGTGATGAACGGCACGACGGGGCTGCCCGTGCGGCCGGAGGTTCAGCGGCTCACCATACCCGCCACGCTTTGCATCTACGGCGATGACGATGCTGAGAGCCTGTGTCCGCATCTGCAGGACGTGAGTCGCGTCACGAGCGTGAAGCTTGCGGGCGGCCATCACTTCAATGGCGACTTCGACGCGGTGGCTCAGGCCGTGGTGGCGGCTGCGGCGCTCCGTGCGCGACCAAACTAAGATAGTCCTCGCCTTCGAGCGTGCGCATCTGGCCCAGGATCCAGTCGCGCCGCTCCGCGACATAGCGCGACGGCCGATCCGCATGCAGGCGTTCCGGGTTCGGCAGCACTGCGGCGAGGAGCGCCGCCTCGCTCGGCGTCAGCCGGGCGGCGGACGAATGAAAGAACTCCTGCGCCGCCGCCTCGACCCCGTACACCCCGGATCCGAACTGCACGATGTTGAGATAGGTCTCGAGGATGCGCTCCTTCGACCACAGCGCCTCGAGCAATACCGTGAACCACGCCTCCAGGGCCTTGCGCAGGTAGCTCCTGCCCGGCCACAGAAACAGATTCTTCGCCAGCTGCTGTGAAATAGTGCTGGCGCCGCGCAGCCGCCCACCCTCTTCGTTGTTGATCTCCGCGGCGCGGATGGATTTCATGTCAAATCCGTGGTGAAAGGGAAACTGCTGATCTTCCGAGGCCATGACGGCGAGCGGCGCAGCCGGGGCTATGTGCGCATAGTCGACCCACTGGTAGCGCGTGCGATAATGCGCGTCGTGGGCGGCGCGCGCCTCCCACTGCGCGCCCAGCATGAAGGCGCTCGTAACAGGGTGCCACACGCGCAACAGCAGCACGGGCAGCGCGGTCAGGACGATCGCCGTCAGCAGTGCGACGGTGATCCATTTGAAGAGGCGGCTTGCCCTACGCGCCATCTACACGTCGAGCGGAGACGATCGTCACATCCTCGAGCGGCGCGTCCTGATACTGCTTGCGCGTGCCGGTGCGCACGGCCGCGATACCATCGACGACGTCGAGACCTTCGGTGACGCGGCCGAACACGGCATAGCCGTATTGCCCCTTCGAATGATCGAGGAAGGCATTATCGGAGAGGTTCACGAAGAACTGCGAGGTTGCACTATTGACCTCGCTGGTGCGCGCCATGGAGAGCGTGCCGCGCGCGTTCTTCAAGCCGTTGGTAGCTTCATTCGCAATCGGTGCGCGCGTCTTCTTCGGCTGAAAATCCGGCGTCAGCCCGCCACCCTGAATGACGAAACCGGGAACGATGCGATGGAAGATCGTGCCGTCGAAGTGTCCGTCATCGACGTACTTGAGAAAATTCTCGACCGATACGGGTGCCTCTTTGTCGAATAGCTCCACCGTGAAGTCGCCGTGGGTGGTGTGAAAACGGATCATTTGTGCCTCAATCTGCTGGTGGTAGGGGTTCGCCCCATTGGGCTTCAGTCATGCGCTCTTGCCCGGCAAGATCGCGTTGCGAGCGTACGTGACGAAAGCCGCGCACTACAAGCTCGCGCGCAACGTCGCCCGCCTGCGTCGCGCCGTGCTCGAGGAGGAGCCAGGCGCCGCGCGCGAGGTGTGCGGGCGCCTGGCGAATGATGCGGCGCAGATCAGCGAGGGCGTCCACTCCGGGCGTCAAGGCGATGCGCGGCTCGAAAGAGAGCGGCGGCTGCAGCAGCAGCCGGTCGTCCTCAGCGATATAGGGCGGATTGGAGACGATGAGATCGAAAACACGTCCGCCGAGGGGCTCGACCCATGAGCCGTGCAGAAATTCGAGCTGCGGTACGCCAAGGGCCACCGCGTTGGTGCGTGCAAGCGCAAGCGCAGCTTCGCTGACGTCGGTTGCCGTGATCTGCCAGCGCGGCCGCTCATGGGCGAGCGCGAGCGCGATGGCGCCCGCGCCGGTGCCCAAATCGAGCGCGCGCAGCACCGCAGCTGCGCCGAGCTTCAGAGCCCTTTCGACCAGGAGCTCGGTTTCCGGCCGCGGTACGAGCACGGCGGGACTGATCGCCAGGCGCAGCGACCAGAACTCCTTGGAGCCGACGATATAGGCGACCGGCTCCCCGGTTGCGCGCCGCTCGATGAGGCGCGCATAGGCTGCACGCTCCGCGTCGCTGCGCTCCTCGTCCGCGTGCGACTGCAGCCGCGCGCGCCGCACGCCGAGCGTGTGGGCGAGCAGCACCTCGGCGTCGAGCTGCGCCGTGTCGGACACGCCCGCGAGCTCCCGCGCCGCCGCATGCAGAAGCTGAAGGATCGTGAGATTCGCCGTCATAGACCGTACCATTGTCCCATGTCGAAGCGCCTGTATCCGCCTCTGCGTCCACAATCGGTGAGCGAGGTGCTCGATAGCGCATTTCACATTTTCGCGGCAACGCTCTTCAAGACTCTTCCCTACGGCATCCTGCTGATCCTCAGCGGCCAGCTGGTGAATATCTATAACCTCGCGACCGGCCGTCCGCTGCGATCTCCTTGGCACGATGCGACATCGGCGCTGCTGTCGTTCGTGAGCTTGATCGCCGTGGCGCCGATTTTGGGTGCGACGCTTCTGCGCCAGCGCGCCATCGCGCAGGGACAGCCGAGCTTCATGCGCGCGGAATTCGCGCAGGCGCTGCGCCTCTTGCCGCAGATCTTGGCGGTGCTGCTTTTGCCCGCCCTGGCAGTTCTCCTGGGTCTGGTGCTGCTGGTGCTGCCCGGCCTGTATCTGGGCGTCGCGCTGTCTGTGGCGATGCCCGCACTGTTGCTCGAACATAAGGGCCCGATCGCTGCCATGAAATTCAGTTTGCATTTGATGCGCGGCAACTGGTGGCGTACGGCGGGTATTTATACGATTACGCTGATTCTTATGATCGTGTTTTACTTTCTCGCGGCCATCCTCGTCGTGGTCGCCGTACAATTTATTCGCGGCGCGGACGTCGCACTCATGACCGCTGCGGCGCGGGTTCTCATCATCGTTCTGGCCGCCGTCAGCTTCCCGTACGGCGCCGCGACCACGCTCGCCGTGTTTGGTGATCTGCAGTCGCGCGATGCCACGGCCGCCGACGGCCGCGCGCAGAGGTAACGCGCATGCAAAGGCGCTGGGCGGCAGTGTTCCTGATTGCGCTCGCCTCAGGAGCCGGTTCGCGGGCATCCTCTGCGGCGGCGCAAGCGGACGCGCTGCGTGCCATCGATGCCTGCATCGAGCGGCTTGACGTTGACACCGACATAGGCTTCGAGCGCATCGCGGCGCGCTGTCCGCAGATTGCGCCGCAGCTGCAGGCAAGCGAGTGGGCCGCGTGGCTGCCGGCGGGATGGCAGGACGACTACAACAATCTATCTGCGGGCAGTCTGACGGCGCTGCGCACGGTTGCGGCGCACGAGCTTGTGCTGCAAAGTGGTGCGCGCACGCCGCAGGCAGCACTCGTGCGGCCGATCCTGGCGGAGCTCGCCGCCCACAACCCGCAAGCCAACGGGTGGTGGGCGCGATTGCGCAGCTGGTTGGGGTCGCTGTTCGCGCCCGAGCCCAAAAGCGGTGCGAACTGGTTCGAGCGGCTCATGGGCCGAACCAGTTTTCCCGAAGCGTTGCTGGAATTTCTGGCGTCCGCAACTCTCGCGCTCGTCGTGCTGCTCGCCGCTTTCATTGTCGTCAACGAATGGCGCGCCTTCGCCCCGCAACGCCGGCGTGCGCGCAGGAGTGCCGCGAACAGGCCGGGTCATCCGCAGCGCCTGCGAGCATCAAGCTGGCATGACGTCGAGCGTGCGCTGCCCGATGAGCGGCCGCGTGTGCTGCTCGAGCTCATTGCCGCGCGGCTCACCGCGGCGCGGCGCCTGCCCGCGTCCGCTGGGCTCACCGTACGCGAGCTCGCGCACGCCGCCGAGCTATCCGACACCGCCGATCGTGAACGGCTCGATGAGCTGGCCTTGGCCTGCGAGCGGCTGCGTTTCTCCGTGATGGCGCCGACCCCCGCGGGCATCGCGCGCGCGCTCGAGCGCGGTCGTGAGCTCTTCGACCGTCTGGGCGAGCCGCTCGCGGAGCGCAGCTAACATGCGCGACCGCTTCGTCACTCTGGCATGTGCGCTCGGCGCTTTGGCACTCTTCATCGTGCTGTTCGTCGAGCCGGAGCGTGGTGTGGGCCGGCGGGCGGACGTTCCCCGTCCGACCACGGAGGAATCCGGCGGCAACGGCTATCGCGCCGCCTACGCCTGGCTTGCGGCGTCGAAGCTGCATGCCGTATCGCAGCGCGAGCCGTTCGATGCGCTCATCGCGCGGCGCCATCTTGTGCCCACGGGCAATGTCCTCGTGGTGACGCTGCCGGGAACCGAGATCTTCAAGCTCGCAGAGACGCGGCGGCTGCAGAAGTGGGTCCGCGCCGGCAATACACTCCTCGTGCTCGCGGCGCTCGCGGACCGTCCGGATTGGGCGGGCGCTGCGGGCGGCGTCAGCGTCGGGGATTTGAAGGTGCTCTCGGGACTTGATTTCAACACGGCAGACGCGAGTGAGCATCCCGCGCGCCCGCCGCCCACGCTGCTGCCGAACCGGCCGCACGCCTATTTTACGGGGGTGCACAGTGCTGTTGCGGCTGCCCCTCATTCAGAAGAAGAGTGGACGGCGCGCCTTCCCTACGAGAGCTTCATGCTTGCGCTCGCGCACGAGAGCGATGACGCCGAGGCACTGCTTTGGACGCGCCTCGCCGGCGATGGCCGGATTGTCGTGTGTGGCTTAGGGTCGCTCTTCACGGACAATGCGCTCGGACTTGCTGACAACGCCCAGCTCCTGGCCAATATCATCGGCGCCAACCTTGCGCCCTCCGGCGCCGTCGTCTTTGACGATTATCATCAGGGTTTGAGCGCGGTTTACGATCCGCAGAAGTTCTATTCTGATCCGCGCCTGTATCTCACGGGTGCAATCCTGCTCGGGCTGTGGTTCCTCTGGGTGCTCGGCGCGACCCGCCTGCGCGCGCCGGTCATGACGCTTGCGGCGCCGCGCGAGGCGGATCTGGTGCGCGCGAACGGCGCTTTTCTCGCGCGCGTTCTGCCGCGCGATGTCGCCGCGCGCCGGCTGTATGAGGATTTCTTCCGGCGCCTGGCGATGCGCATTCCGCCGGGCGCCTGCGACGAGGGGCCATGGGAGTATCTGCATGCGTCAGCGCATGTCAGCGCATCCGAGCTTCTCCAGCTGCGCCACTGGCATACTCAGGCCTGTGCCGGCGCGCGCGTGCCGTTCGTGCGGCTCTACAATCTCATCCGGCGCATTGACAGGCAGATCGCATGAGCTTGCGCATTCAGCAACTTGACACGGAACTCACCCGCGAACTCGGCCGCGTGGTCGTCGGTGCGCAGGGTGCGATACGCGCGCTCATCATCGCGCTCATCGCGCGTGGCCACGTTCTCGTGCAAGGCGTGCCGGGTCTGGGTAAGACGCTGCTCGCGAAGTCGCTGGCGCACGTCCTGGGTGGTGAATTCAAACGCATCCAGGGAACGCCGGACCTCATGCCGAGCGACATCATCGGAGTGCATGTCTTCGACGCGCGCGAGCGCAGCTTCGTCTTTCGGCCCGGGCCGCTCTTTGCCGATGTCGTGCTGGTTGACGAGATCAATCGCGCGGGCCCCAAGACGCAGGCCGCACTCCTTGAGGCAATGGAAGAGCGGCAGGTGAGCGTGGAGCGCTCGGTGTTTGCTCTGCCGGACGACTTCATGGTGCTCGCGACCCAGAATCCGCGCGAATTCGAGGGCACCTACCCGCTGCCCGAGTCGCAGCTTGATCGCTTCATGCTGCGCATCGACGTGGACTATCCCGATCGCCAGGCGGAGATCGAGGTACTGGAGCGCTACGGCGGCGGCGAACTGTCCGCGCCGCTCATCGGCGCTCTGGCGCGCGTGGACCGGACGCTCCTCGATGCGGCGCGCGCCGAAGTTGCGCAGGTGCATGTGGCCGCGGCGCTCTACGGCTATGTGCTCGACATTGCTCGTGCGTCGCGCGAGCACGGCCGACTGCTTCTTGGCCTGTCAACGCGCGGGGCGCTCGCGCTCCTGCGCTCGGCGCGCATCGCCGCGGGCCTGCGCGGCGCCGAGTTCGCAACCCCGGACGACGTCAAGGCGGTTGCCGTGCAGGTGATGGCTCACCGCCTTGTCCTAAGTCCTGATGCTGTGCTCGAGGGTCAAAGCGACACCGACATCGTGCGGGGACTCCTCGCCGACACGGCCGTGCCGCGCTGACCGGTCATGCATTTTTCGGAACGGGCGTACGCGCTTCTCGTTGCCACGGCGATATTGGCCATCGCCGGCATCTGGACGAGCGATCCGGCGTTGACGCTCCTGTGGCCTTGGCCGGCGGCGCTGCTGCTTGTCGGCCTCGCCTGCGAAGGCTTCCTCATCCGCCGCGTCGCTCTGAGTGGGGATGTCGAGACGGCCGCGCGCGCAACTCTCGGCCGCGAGCAGGCTGCTGCCTTCGCGTTTCGCAATGCCGCAAGGCGCGCTGTGCGAATTGAATATGCCCCGGTCACGCCCGCCGGGTTCGCGCCGCTCACCGGCACGCGATTTCTGACGGTGCCGGGCAGGAGTCTTGCCCGTGACCCGTGCACGCTTGTGCCGCTGCGCTTGGGAATGCAGCGCTGGCCGCCGTTGCCGGTGCGGTGTTTGGGCGCCGCCGGGCTTGCGTGGTGGCCGCGCGATCTTCCCGTCGCGCGCGTCATCAACGTCGCGCCCGAATCGATGCAGCTTGCGCGTGCGCGGCCGCGCGGTCAGCGCATGGGGCTGCGCTCGCGTCGCGCCCTGGGGGCGGGCTCGGAGCTGCATCAATTGCGCGCCTACGCGCGTGGTGATCCGCTTGCGCGCATCGACTGGAAGGCGACGGCGCGTACGGGCGCACTCGTGACGCGCGAATTCAATGAGGACCAGCATCTGGATATTCTCATTGCTCTGGATGCTGGACGCTTCAGTCGCGTGCGCGCGGGACGTCTGGACCGCCTCGGGCTGTACGCCAACATCGCTGCACGCTTTGCGCAGATTGCCACCCCAAACGATGATCGCGTGGGACTAGTCGTCTTTGCCGACCGACCGCTTGCCGTGTGTGCACCGGAACGCGGCCTGCGCGCGATTGCACGCCTGCACGGCACACTTGCGCGCCTGGATGTGCAACCGGCCGAGTCCGACCCGGTAAACGCCGCGCTCGCCATCCGCGCGCTCCTGAAGCACCGCAGTCTCATCATTGTACTGACTGACCTGGATGACACGGCGGCGGGCGAGCCGCTCGCGCGGGCAGTGCGGCTTCTATGCCCGCCGCATCTCGTCGTCGTAGCCGGTGTGCACAGCGCCGAGATTCACGAGCTCGCACGGCGCGAGGCGCACGGCTGGCGCGATCCCTGGGTGGCGCTTGCCGCGCTTGAACATGAGAAGCGTGGGGAGGCGCGCCGTCTGCAGCTGCGGCGGCTCGGCACGCCCGTCATCGCTACCGCTGAGAGCGCGCTTGAGGAGGCGGTGTTCGCGGAGTACGAGCGGCTGCGGCGCAGGCGGCGCGTTTGAGGCTAGGCTGGGACGCTGAGCCTGCGGCCGCTGCCAAAGAGCCAACCGCGCAGGAGCGCAACCATGAAGAGCCAATAACCGACGCCGATGGCGATGCGCGTCCCTAATGCAAAGCGCGGATCAGGCGAAACGTACCCCTCGATCAATCCGGTGCCGACGAGCAGGAGCGCGCAGGCGAAGAGCAATTTCCCCGAGCGCAGTGCCGCGTGGCGAAAGGCATCTGCGCGTCGCGCCGTGTCGGGTCGGATGAGCGCCTCGCCGACTGCCGCGCCGGCGGCACCCGAAAGGCACATGACTGAGATCTCAACACAGCCGTGCGCCACAATGAAGCCGAAGAGCTCGCCTTCCAGGCCATGCTGGGCAGTGAATTCGAACACCGCTCCCAGCATGAAGCCGTTCAATCCCACAATGTAGAAGGTCCCGAGCCCAAAGAGAAAACCAGCGCAATAGGCGAAGATGCTGACGACGATATTGTTCGTCAGGATCTGCAACGACAGCACCGAGGAGGGCACGACGTTGAGGAGGCTGTGCGTCCACAACTCGCCGCGCTCGACCGTCGCGATCAACTCCGGCGATGCAAACAGGCGAATGAGCTCAGGATAGGTGTGCACCATCCAGCCGCCGGCAAAAACGCTGAGCACGAAGAGTAGCGTCACCCACACGATGTACGGCCGCAGCCAGCGCACCACATCCGGCAGCTGATCGCGAAACAGGCTGAGGAGCGCATCTCCGGGATGCCAGGCGCCGTGGTGCAGCGTCGCGTGCGCGCGCGCATAGGCGCCTTCCAGGTACTGGTGCGCGGTGCTCTCGGGGGCCGCGCGGCGTGCGCGGGCGAGATCGTGGGCCAGCAGGCCGTAATCGTCGATCATTTGGTGCGCATCCGCCGCATCGAGCGCGCGGCCGCGCGCGAGGCGGCGGGCGCGCTCGACGGCCCCCGTCCAACGCATCAGCCGCACGTGGCGCGCGGGAGCCTGCGCGTCGCGATGATCGTAGACGAGCAACGTGCCTGCGGCTAAGTCCCCGATGCGCACGTGATCATCGCGGAGCATCGAGGTCACGAGCCCCACGCCGTAGACGACCGGCAGACTGTCGATCACTCGAAATACATTGCGCACGAGCAATGCGCCGACGTTCGGGGTTGCACCATCGCGCGCGACGATGCGCACCGCCGCCAGGCGCTTGCCGGGCGTGCTGCCGCTCGTCAGCACCTCCAGCACGACGTGGTACAGGAGAAAGATCGCAAGCGGCGGTGCGACCACGAGCGCAAACCACGCAGCGCCAGGCTCGAGCGGGCGTGCGATGCTCAACTGGTGGTTATAGAGCACGGCCGCCACGACGTACCAGGCGACGGCGAGGGCTGTGCGGAAGGTCAAATCGAGAACGAAGGCAAAGGCTCGAGCGCCGGGGCCAGCAACCGCGAGCACAACATCCACTCCGGTTACGCTGTCGATGAGGAGCCTCATTCCGCGGCCGCGAGCTCCTCTGCCTCATGTTCACGCTGCAAAGCATCGAGAAGCTCATCGAGCGCGCCGTTCATGATGTCGGCGAGCTTATAGAGCGTGAGATTAATGCGATGGTCAGTGACGCGGCCCTGCGGAAAGTTATAGGTTCGGATGCGTTCGGACCGGTCGCCGCTGCCGACCTGCAGTTTACGCGACTGGGCGCGCGCGGCGTCCTGCTTGCTCTGTTCTGCGGCGAGGAGCCGAGCCTTCAAGAGCGCCATGGCCCGCGAGCGATTCTTGTGCTGCGAGCGCTCATCCTGGCATTCGACGACGATGCCGCTTGGCACATGCGTGATGCGCACGGCCGAATCGGTCTTGTTGACGTGCTGGCCGCCGGCGCCGGAGGCGCGATAGGTATCCACGCGCAGATCCGCCGGATTGATGTCGATGGCCTCGACTTCCTCGAGCTCCGGGAGGATCGCAACCGTGCAGGCGGAGGTGTGGATCCGGCCCTGCGCTTCGGTCGCCGGCACACGTTGGACGCGATGCGTGCCGGACTCGAACTTGAAGCGTGCAAAAGCCCCGCGGCCCGCGATGCGGCTGATGATCTCTTTGTAGCCGCCGTGCTCGCCTGCGCTTTCACTCAGCACCTCGACCGTGAAACCCTTGGATTCGGCGTAGCGCGCATACATGCGCAACAGATCTCCCGCAAAGAGCGCAGCCTCATCACCCCCGGTCCCCGCACGGATCTCCAGGAATATGTTGTGATCGTCGCGCGGATCGGCGGGGATGAGCATTTGCAGGAGCGTCGGCTCCGCCGCCTCGAGTCCCTTCTGGGCGTTCGAGACCTCCTCGGCTGCCAGGGCGCGCATGGAGGCGTCCGAATCCGTCAAGAGCGCTTCCGCTGCTGCCCGCGCGCGCTCCAGATCCCGGAAGCGGCCGTAGCCCTGTGCGAGCGGCTGCAGCCTTGCATACTCCATGGACAGGTCGCGGAATTGCTGCGAGCCCCCGGCTATCTCCGGGGCGCCGAGCAGCCTTCCGACCTCCTCGTAACGGTCGGTCATCCTTTCAATGCGTTGGCGGATTGAATCCTTCATGTATATAGAGCTGTGGTTCGCGCGGTGCGCGGCATTGCCAGACACTTTATAGTGAGTTCCATGAATCGGCATGGGGTCAGCGTTTTGGGGGCGGTTGCGACCGCGGTGGTTGTTGTGACGACGGGCTGCTCGGCGGCCCGTACCACGCACAGCGCCCCTGAAGAGGGCAAGGATCCAAGTACGCTCACGCTCCTGGCGGAGCTCGCGCTCGAGCACGGCGACTGCAGGGTCGCCTCGGATGACTATGCAGCGTCGGCGCAGCAGAGCGGCGTCGCTGTGGCGAAGCGCGCCGCCGAAGTAGGACTCGCCTGCGAGAATCTTCCGGCCGCCTGGCAGTCGGCGCAGCGCTGGCGGGCGCTCGCGCCGGCGGACCCGGACGCGGCCACCACCTACGCCGCCATCGCGGTGAAGCTCTACAAAATCCCGGCGGCAGTCGCTGCGGCCCAGACGGTCGTTCAGGCGGCGGGCGCGAACGCCAACGAGCGCATCGGTCAGCTCGCAACGGCTCTACTGGAAGAGGCCGAAGCGCCGGCCGTGCTGGCTGTCATCAGCGCTGCGGCCGGACCCAAACCCTCTCCTGAAACTCTGACTCTGCTCGCGCAGCTGTCGCTTGAGGCCTTTGATCCCGAGCGCGCACAGCGTTATGCCGAGCAGGCATACCAGCTCGAACCTAGCCTGACGGCGGCCAAACAGATTCTCGCGCGCGTCTATGTCATGCAAGGCGATGCGCCGAAGGCCATCGCGACCGCACGCGAGGTCATGGTCGGCGACCCGAAAAACTATACGTTCGAGCTTGCGGAAATTCTGATTGCGCTCGATCGGCGCGAAGAGGCTCGCCAGGAGCTTGAACGGCTGCGCGCCGCCGGCGCCTCATCCGCCGAAGTCGATCAACGCTTGGCGCTCCTCGCGTTCCAGGAGGGCGACCTGCCCGAGGCGCAGCGTCGCTTCTCAGCCCTGGCGTTGCACGGCGAGGTCGGCGAAGGTGTCATTCTGTATCTGGCCGACATTGCCGCGCGCGACGGCGATAAGGCGGCGGCGCTCGCCGGCTATCGGCAGCTTGAGAATTCCTCACTTGCCCTCACGGCGCGTACGCGCGCGGCGGCCATCCTGCTGCCGGACAACCGCGCCGCTGCATTTGCGCTCCTTGATGATTACGCAGTGGCACATCCCGAGGAGAGCTTTGAACTCACGCTCACGAAGGTGCATCTGCTTTCGGATCACGACGAGACCGATGCGGGGCTAGCGTTGCTGCAAGCTGCGCTTGAACGGCATCCGAAGCATCCGGCGCTCGAATACGAACGCGCGATGCTGCTCGAACGCGCCGGCAACGTGCATGATTCGGTCGCCACGCTCGATCGGCTGATCGCAGAGCGGCCCGACGACCCGACTCTGCTGAACGCGCTCGGCTACACGCTCGCCGACCACGCCGAGGAGCTGCCGCGCGCCGAAAAACTCATACGGCGCGCGCTCGTCTTTTCACCGAATAATCCAGCCGTGCTCGATAGTTTGGGGTGGGTTCGCCTCAAACGCGGCGATGCCCGCGGCGCCGCGCCGATTCTCGCGCACGCCTATGCGCTCGGACAGGATTCGGACATTGCCGCGCACTTAGGCGAGGCGCTATGGCAGAACGGCGATCAGACCCAGGCGCGCAATGTTTGGGCACGGGCCCTCGCGCGCGACCCATCCGCCGCGCTCGTAAAAAGCACGATGGCGCGCCTGCTGCCGTCTGCAAAATCATGACCCGCGCGGCGCTGGTCGCGTTGTTCGCCGTCGCGAGCTTCGTGAGCGGCTGTCGCACGCTGCCCCAGGCGCCCGCCGCTGCCGAGCCCTGGGAGGTACGACGCTCGGCGCTGCAGGGTCGCGAGCACTTTCAGATTAAGGGCCGCGTTGCGGTCGCGGCGGCTGCAGAAGGCTTCACGGCGAACCTGCACTGGACGCAAAACGGAGCGCAGTCGCAGCTCGCCCTCGACGGCCCACTCGGTGTGGGTGGCATGCGTGTGACGAGTGACGGCGCGACGCTGACAGTGACGAATGCGCGCGGCGAGCGGCTTGACAGCGAGGCGGCGCGCACCGAACTTAGGGCGCGTCTGGGTTTCGATGCGCCGCTTGCGAGCCTGCGATTTTGGATCCTTGGTGTTCCCGATCCATCCACACCCGCTGTGGAAGTCGTCGATGTCGAACGCCGCTTGACGAGTCTGCAGCAGAACGACTGGCAGATTGACTACGGCGACTATGTAGTTGTGAAGGGCGAATGGCTTCCTGGTCGCATGACTCTGTATCGCGCGGACGTGCGTGTGCGTCTCATCGTCGACCACTGGGACTCGTGAGCCCTTCAATTTCGAGCACCCTATCGGAGCCGGTGGAGACGCTCTGGCCTGCTCCGGCGAAACTCAATCTCTTACTGCACGTGACGGGCCGGCGATCTGACGGTTACCACGACCTGCAAACGCTCTTTCAGCTCATCGACCTGTGCGACAGCATTGGGTTCGCGCCGCGGCAGGACGGACACATCGAGCGCATCGCTGGCCCCGTGGGTGTTGCGCCGGAAGATGACCTCGTGGTGCGCGCCGCGCGCGCGCTACAGCGCGTAACCGGCACCTCCCTGGGCGCGTCGCTGCGCGTGGTGAAGCGCATACCTGTGGGGGGCGGTCTGGGAGGAGGCAGTTCGGACGCGGCGACGACGCTTCTGGTGTTAAATCGCCTCTGGGAGTGCGCGCTTCCCCTGCCGGAGCTTGCCGCACTCGGTGCGACGCTGGGTGCGGATGTGCCCGTTTTCCTTCACGGTTCATCGGCTTGGGCCGAAGGACGGGGCGAGAAGCTGACGCCCGTCGAGCTGCCGGAGCGGTGGTACGTCGTCATACGCCCGGGAGTCTCGGTCAGCACGGCGGAGGTATTCCAGGCGCCTGAATTGACACGAAATTCCCCGCTCATCACAATACGCGGCTTTTTCGAGTCGGGCGGTCACAACGATTGCGAGCCGGTCGTAAGCGCGCGCTACCCGGAGGTTCGCGCGGCGCTCGAGTGGCTATCGCAATCGGCGCCCGCGCATCTAACGGGGACGGGATCTTGTATCTTCGCAGCCTTCACGAGCGCGACGGACGCCAGGGAGGTTGTCGCGCGCGTGCCGGATCGCTGGACGGGATTCGTCGCACGGGGGTTGAATACCTCTCCCGTGCATGAGCGACTTTGCTGGGGTGTCGCCAAGTGGTAAGGCAGCGGGTTTTGATCCCGCCATACGGAGGTTCGAATCCTTCCACCCCAGCCATTTGAGTTTCAGGCGCAATGCGCGCCATCGGGAGAGATGAGGCGGTGACTACGAGCGACACACTCGCGATCTTCGCGGGCAATGCCAATCCGGGCTTGGCGCACGACATCGCTCGTTATTTGACGACGCCGTTGGGGCGCGCTTTTGTCGGCCGCTTCAGCGACGGCGAGGTGAATATCGAGCTCATGGAGAACGTGCGCGAGCGTGATGTGTTCATCGTGCAGCCGACGTGTCCGCCCGCCAACGACAGTTTGATGGAACTGCTGGTCATGGTGGACGCCTGTCGGCGCGCGTCCGCCGCGCGGATCACGGCGGTCGTGCCCTATTTTGGCTACGGCCGGCAGGATCGGCGGCCGCGCGCCACGCGCTCGGCGATCACAGCCAAGCTCGTCGCGAACATGATATCGAGCGCCGGCGTCAATCGGCTCCTGACCATCGATCTGCATGCCGATCAGATTCAGGGATTTTTCGACATCCCGGTCGACAATGTCTACGCATCCCCGGTCCTCTTGGGCGATGCGTGGAAACAGGGCTATCAGAACGTTGTCATCGTTTCCCCCGACGTTGGCGGTGTAGTGCGGGCGCGCGCCTTTGCCAAGCGGCTGGATGATGCCGAGCTTGCGATCATCGACAAGCGGCGCGCGCGACCCAACGAGTCGAAAGTCATGAACATCATCGGCGAGGTAACCGGTAAGACCTGCGTGCTTATCGATGACATGGTCGATACAGCTGGCACGTTGTGCCGCGCGGCACAGGCATTGAAGGATGAGGGTGCAATTAAAGTCATCGCCTATATCACGCACCCGGTGCTCTCGGGCGATGCGGTCTCGAGGATCGTCGACTCGGCGCTCGATGAGCTGGTCGTGACCGATACGATACCGCTGTCCGAGGCCGCCAAGCGTTGCGGACGCATCCGCCAGTTATCCGTGGCAGCGCTCCTCGCCGAGACGATCCGGCGCATCCGCGATGAGGAATCGGTGAGCTCTTTGTACGTGGACTGATTTTGAGGTGGCGTCGCCTTGGTCGCGGGGTGGCGTCTTGTTTGTAACTGTTGTTGGAGAAAATCATGCGTGTTTCATTCACATTCGGCGCGGACCCCCGCGAGATGCAAGGCAAAGGTGCGAGCCGCCGCCTGCGTCACACGGGCAAGGTTCCGGCCATTTTGTACGGCGGCCCGCTCGGTCCGCAGGCCATCGTTCTCGATCAGCAGAATCTGCTGACGATGATCGAAAGCGAAAAATTCTACTCCTCGATCGTGCGCATCAATATTGGCGGCGCGACCCAGGATGCCATCATCAAGGACGTGCAGATGCATCCTGCGAGGCATTCGGTGGTGCATGTCGATCTGCAGCGCGTGGTCGAGAATGAAAAGATCCGCCTGCGACTGCCGATTCATTTCAAGGGCGAGGCCGCGGCTCCCGGCGTCAAGTCTCAGGGTGGCATCGTTTCGCACATGCGCGCGGATGTCGAAGTGACCTGCCTGCCAAAGGACCTGCCGGAGTTCCTGGAGATCGATCTCTCCAACATGAACTTGAACGACACGCTGTTCCTCTCCGACATACCACTGCCCGCGGGAGTCCTCATTCCCGAGCTCGGGCATGGGCGCAATGCTCCAGTCGTCTCGATCCACAGCCCACGTGCGGCAGAGCCCGAGCCCGTTGCGGTCGAAGCGGCTGCCGCAGCCACTGCGGTACCCGGCGCCGAGGGCGCAACCGCCACAACCGCCGCCGGTGCGGCGCCCGCCGCTGCCGAGGGCAAGGCAGAAGGCAAGAAGGAGGAGAAAAAAGAGGCGGCGCCCGCCAAGAAGGAGGGCGGCAAGAAGTAACGCCGCGACTCTGCCATGCCGGGCCTGTCGCTCAAGCTCATCATTGGCCTCGGCAATCCCGGCGAGGAGTACGCGCGCACGCGTCACAACGCGGGCTTCGGGTTTGTCGAGGAACTGGCGCGCCGCCATGGCGGCGCGTTTCGTTTGGAGCCGCGCCACCATGGCGAACTTGCCCGCATCAAGATCGATGGCGCGGACCTGTGGCTGCTTAAGCCGATGAGCTTCATGAACAGGAGCGGCACGGCTGCGCAGAGCGTTGCCGCTTTCTACAAGGCATTGGCATCAGAAATCCTTGTCGCCTACGACGATCTGGATCTGTCCCCGGGCGTTGTGCGCCTGAGAGAAGGCGGCGGTGCCGGCGGCCACAACGGCATGCGCGATCTCATCGCGCAGCTGGGGCCGGAATTCTGGCGGCTGCGATTGGGAATCGGACATCCGGGCCACCGCGACAAGGTGTTGAGCTATGTGCTCAGCCGCCCGTCAATTGAGGAAGACATTTTGATCCGTCAAAGCATCGACGCCGCCGCCGATATCATGCCGATACTTCTCGCAGAGGGCCCGCAGCAGGCGATGCACCGACTGCACACGAGTCGCGAGAGCGTCTGATGGCCATAAAATGCGGCATCGTCGGCTTGCCCAACGTGGGCAAGTCAACGCTCTTCAACGCTTTGACGCGTGCACAGATCGCCGCAGAAAACTATCCCTTCTGCACGATCGACCCGAATGTCGGCGTCGTGCCCGTGCCGGATCCGCGCCTCGCTGAACTTGCAGCCATCGCTAAGCCGGAGAAGATCCTGCCAACTACTGTTGAGTTTGTTGATATTGCCGGGCTCGTCGCCGGTGCATCTCAGGGCGAGGGCCTGGGAAATCAGTTCCTCTCACATATCCGCGAAGTGGATGCAATCGCGCACGTCGTGCGCGCCTTCGACAGCGCAGATATCGTGCACGTAACCGGACGCATCGATCCGCTCTCGGACATCGATACGATCGACACCGAACTTGCGCTCGCGGATCTTGCGACGCTCGAAAAAGGTCTCGACCGCGCGGCGAAGGCTGCGAAAAGCGGCGAGAAGGATGTGCTGCGCAGGAAGACGCTCTTCGAGCGCGTCAAACAGGAGCTCAATGCAGGCCGTCCGGTGCGTGCAATGCCGCTGACCGAAGAAGAGCGCCGCGATCTGCGCGACCTGCATCTCTTGACGGCAAAGCCCGTCATGTACGTGGCAAACGTCGCCGAAAACGGCTTTACGAACAACCCCTATTTGAGCGCAATCGAACAGCGCTCGCGCGCCGAAGGCACCATTGCCGTGGCAGTTTGTGCGGCCATTGAAGCTGAGATCGCGCAGCTCGAGGAAGCTGACCGCGCCGAGTTCTTGGCAGAACTGGGACTTACTGAGCCGGGCCTCAATCGGGTAATCCGCGCGGCCTACAAGCTGCTCGGTCTGCAGACCTATTTCACGGCCGGCCCCAAGGAAGTGCGTGCCTGGACAGTGCGCGCCGGCGCGACCGCGCCGCAGGCCGCCGGGGTCATCCATACGGATTTCGAACATGGCTTCATCCGCGCCGAGGTGATTGCCTTCGCGGACTACATTGCCGGTAAGGGCGAGGCTGGGGCCCGTGATGCCGGCAAACTGCGTTTGGAGGGGAAGGAATACATTGTCCGCGAGGGCGATGTGATGCATTTTCGATTCAACGTGTGAATATCCGCCACGCCACGACGGCGTTCTTGACACGTCTCAGCACAGGCCCGGACAATCCCGCCCCCACCGTGGAAAGGTAGCTCAGCTGGTTAGAGCACGGCACTCATAATGCCGGGGTCGAGGGTTCGAGTCCCTCCCTTTCCATTAAATTCAGGCCCTTACACTATCTTTTGCTTCCTTTCGAGCATGTTATACTCCGTTTGCGAAGTGAGTATAAATACTTATACTCACTCTGCGAATAGCGTATAAAAGGTGTCCAATGCCAGCTCCTTCGCTCGTGATTCAAACTACCTACGCCGAACTGCTCGAACGCTGTGCCGCTGCGGCTTTTAGCGACGCGTTTCCTGAGGATGGCACATTCACGCAAAAGACAATCAACGAGCGCCGCTATTGGTATTTCCAGGTCAGAACTCCGGAGGGCCGCGAGCAGCGATACGTCGGTCCAGAAACGCGCGAGTTGCTCGAACGAATCGAGAAACACAAACAGGCTCGAGATGACGAGCGCGAACGTCGCGCTTTAGTGTCCACCTTAGTGCGATCTTTCGGCCTGACGGCTCCAATTCCCAGAATTGGGGGCATCATTGGGGCGCTTGCTAAGGGTGGAATTTTTCGCCTGCGCAGCGTGCTTATAGGAACCGTCGCATACCAGAGCTATTCGGCAATGCTGGGCGAAAAACTTCCCAGCACGCTACTCCAAACAGGGGATGTAGACATCGCTCAGTTCAAAAGCGTATCGATCGCAATTGGAGACAAGACACCGCCTATGCTTCAGGTGCTAAAGGATGTCGACAAAACTTTTCACGAGATTCCCGACTTATCCGCCGAGCACGTAACGAGTTACACAGCAAAGGGCGGTTTCCGTGTCGAGTTTCTAACGCCGAACGAAGGGCCTGACTCGGAGACTCCACAAGCTCTCCCTGCGTTGCAAACTGACGCGCAACCCTTACGGTTCCTCGATTTCTTAATCTACAAACCTATACCAGCTGTGCTCCTGCACGGCTCGGGCGTCTATGTAAGCGTGCCCGCGCCGGAGCGCTACGCGGTACACAAATTAATTCTCGCCCGTCGTCGGTCGACAGCCCTCGGAAAGCGAGAGAAGGACCTTAAACAATCTGCGGCACTTCTAGAAATTCTAGCGGAGAGGCGACCTGAGGAACTGAGGCTGGCTTGGGAGGAAGCGTACGGGCGTGGCCCAACATGGCGAAAGCTATTACTGGAGGGGATGGTCGAAATCGATTCGCGTGTCCGCGATCTTACGCTCAAGGTCCTAGGCCGTGCTCGAGAAGTCATCCCCGGCATGGATCTGACATTTACCAATCCACGGGTGCGCTACGACTCTGAGAGAGACGTGGTCACGTTCGTCGCTGAGGCTCTAGGTAATACTGTAAATTGTTCAGTTAGTCGCGAAACGCTCGAGGACTATTTCGACGCAGGAAATAGAAATGATGCTGCGCGCCTGGAGGCATTCCAGCAAAATCGCTCGAAGATCGAGAATCTTCTGCGTACAAAGTATCTCTCCGGAAAAGTAGAATTACCCGAGGCCGTGCTTCTAAAGACAGCCGACGTCGAGTTGTTGGATTTCAAAACGCACAAAGCCAACCAAGTAAGCACGCCATAAGGCTTAAATTCTTCCAATGCCCCAGCGGATCGTCAGATCGTGCCTTTCTGGTTGGCGGACCAATCAGAGGCGCGGGGCTTTTGCGGGACTCAGTCGTGCTCAGTGTGCTTCGTGATGCCAATTGCAACGGGCGCCCCTTTGGCATGTGATGGAAACTACGACCTATTTCTTTGATCTACTGCTCTCATAATGCCGGGGTCGAGGGTTCGAGTCCCTCCCTTTCCACCGTAAATTCAAGCTGATACATCCGCAAGTATTTGGTAAGCGTACGGGCATGGCCGCTCTTCTGTAGCACGTAGAGTTGTGCTGATGTGCCGATGTGGACACGTTGGATGTGTCCACATGGAGCACAGATGGACACATCGAGCGAAGTGGTAGCGACGGATA
>Ga0302325_10007733_pt1 | contig 23753 bp, 20 predicted proteins | sample Palsa_T0_2_FD_201948 | JGI IMG/M metagenome (GOLD analysis project Ga0302325, IMG submission 201948) | Peat permafrost microbial communities from Stordalen Mire near Abisko, Sweden - Palsa_T0_2 | ecosystem: Environmental > Terrestrial > Soil > Palsa > Peat permafrost | place: Sweden: Abisko... | reverse complement strand
ACCAGTCGTTGCTCCGCGCTCTCCCCGGCGTAGGCGAAAATCTTGGCCATACGTCGCAAATGCACGTGCGACTGTCCGCCGCCACGGCCACTGGCGTTCGCCGTGGCGAGCTTTTGCATGCCAGCGCGCACGCCGTGCGGCAACCATGTCCAGCGCTTCTCGAAAGACAACGCCCAATGACGCCGATATCCGCTGAAAATGTCGTCGCCGCCGGCGCCCGAGAGAAGCACGGGAATGCCCATAGCCCGCGCTCGCTCGGCGATCAGCAGCGCGTTGATAGGCGCCGGGTCCGCCTGCGGTTCATCAAGCAGGCTCACCATTTCTTCGAGCCTGTCTATAGCGTTTGATTCGACGAGCACTTCCACCAAATCGACATCCAGGTGGCGCGCAACCTGACGCGCATAGGGCAAATCTGCTGGATTACCCTCCGTGTCAACTCCATCCGCGAAGCGAATAGAAAAACACGTGATGCGGCGATCGGGCCACGCGCGCCGCATCATAGCGACAACTGCACTCGAATCGAGGCCACCGGAAAGAAATGCCCCCACCGGCACGTCCGCTATAAGCTGCCTGCGCACGGCGCTCGCGACGTGTTCGCCGAGGTCCCTGGCAATCTCAGCCGTCGGACGTGCATCCATGATTCCATCATAGGGCGGCGTGTAGTACTGCCAATGTCGCCGCACCCGTCCCTGTTGCACGATGAGGGCGGCGCCCGGCTCGAGTTTGCGAACGCCAACCAACATTGTGCGCGGCGCCGGTGTCCACAGGTAGGCCAGCATCTGGTGCAGGGCAATAGGATCGATGCTGCGCGACAATCCCCGATCACATATCAGCGCCTTGATCTCGGACCCGAACAGAAAGCCCGCCTGCGGCTCCGCATAGTAGAGAGGCTTTACCCCGAGCGGGTCGCGTGCCAGAAACAATGCGCCGCGCTCGATCCCATCCGGTCGCCCTGCGTCCCGCGCGTCATGGATCGCAAATGCGAATATGCCGTTCAAGCGCTTCAGCATCTCAAGACCATCGCGCTCGTACAGGTGCAGCAGCACTTCCGAATCCGTCTCGGTGGAAAATCGGTGTCCCGCAGCCAGAAGCTCCGTGCGCAACTCCCGAAAATTATAGATTTCCCCGTTGAAGACGAGCGTCAGCCCAGCGCGCATGCCGCCGCCCGCGTCCGGAACCACCGTCATCGGTTGCAGTCCAGCGCGTGACAAGTCGATGATCGCCAGGCGTCGATGCCCCAGACCGGTCGGCGGTTGACCTTCGACCCTCAGCATCACCGTGCCCTCACCGTCCGGGCCGCGATGCGCCACGGCATCGGTCATGCGCTGCAGCAGTTCGCCGTCAAACACCCCCTGAAAACCGACGATGCCGCACATGTTTCTTAGGCCGCAGACTGATGGCCGGATGCGTGAGGCGGCGCCTTGGCACGCAGCACAACTCCGTGCGGCGTGTATTCCGCCTCGATATCATCAAGGCCCGCGTCAACGGCCCAGCGCCGAAACGTCGTCAGCGTTGCAGGACGGTCGTAACGAGGCGCCAGCATGTCAAACGTATCAAGATACGACCACTCCTTGAGCATGTCGCCGTCAAGTCCGAGAAAGCTGTAATCAGCGACCAGGAGCCGCCAGTTGATGGCGTAGCCCTTGGGTAGAATGCGGATGAGCCGGGCAAGCGGCCACATGAAATCAACCCAGCTCCTAACGCGCTCGTACAGGCGATCCGGGTTCATCCTGCGGGTGAGCGGACGTACCCAGTATTTTGTCTGCAACACGGTTCGCAGCAGCGACACTTTATAGATGTCCGCGCACAATGTGCCGCCGGGTCGCAGCATGCGCGGAAGCGCTTGGAAGGCGAGCTGTGGACTTGGCGTGTGCTGCAACATCCCGAAACAGAACAGCCGATCGAATGTGCCCGGCCGAAATGGCATCTTAAACACGTCAGCCTGCAGAATTAGGACGTTGCGGCGCGCGCCATTCGACGCATAGTTTGCGTCAACCGCATAGCTGAAATCGAGCGACACGACGGTCGCTCCGGTTTTTGCCGCCTGCTCAGTAAACCGCCCGGAGCCGCTGCCAACCTCGAGGATCCTCTGGCCGTGCTGCTCGCGCGGCCAGTGCGTCTGGCCCAGAAACCGCTGTTCGGAGACATTGAGTCCAGAGTAACTGTCGTACTGAGTACGTGCGTGCTTGGTCCATTCAAGTCCGAATCCCGACGCATAGTTTTCGCGCGGCACAAAGCGCGGCACGCCGCCGATGACGGGATACTCCTGCTGACACGCCAGACAGCCGAGTGCTCCGTCGAGTAATGCCTCGCCGCCGACGGGTTGCAGCGGGCGTACACAGCGCAAATCGCCGTGGCACTGCGGACATGCCAAGAGATGCAAGTGCTCAAGATACATCTTGGGCGCCTCCTGGGCATGTTTTGCCGCGCACTGCAAGGCGCAAAGCGGCAATCACGGCAAGTACTCCCTGGACCATAGTGCGAGCTGCAAGAGTTTCCACAGCAGAAACCCGCGCTCACGCCGACCAGAGCGATGCTCCTGCAAAGCAGTTTCGAGGGATGCGCGATCCAATTCAAATCGGTTCACGAAGGTCGAATCTAGAAGCGCCGCGCGGGCGAAGCCGTGCAGCGCACCCCGCAGCCATTCTTCGTACGGCACGCCGAAGCCCGTCTTCGGCGCATCGAGTATGTCGTCCGGAAGCCGCCCGCGCATCGCCTCACGAAGCACGATCTTCTTTTCCGTGCCGCGAACTTTAGTTGTCGACGGCAGCCGTACTGCAAGTGAAGCTACTCTCTCATCGAGCAGCGGAACACGTGCCTCAACCCCGTGTGCCATCGTCGCGCGGTCGACTTTCGTAAGGAACTGCGAGGGTAGCTGCAAGGCAATGTCGGTGAGGAGCATTTGCTGCACGGGATCGTGCGCTCGGAAGCGATTCGCGCAGCGGCGAAAGGCAGCGAATGGATCCGAATTCGCCGCAAGACGGCTGCGCGCCGCGTGCGCCAGCACCGCGTCCGGGGGATCATGCAGCGTCTCAACCGTAAGCAGAAGCGCCATGCGCATGGCGGCGTCGCTTTGGCCCGCAGCCACGCCGAGCCGCGCCACGCGCGCACTCGCGGTACCGGGGATGGCGCACAGCAGCTTCTCAAGCCCATGCGGCCACATTTGCCAAAGCCGTGCGTGCCGCAGAATTGCGTAGCGTCGATAGCCGGCAAACATTTCATCGCCGCCGTCTCCTTGCAGGACGACCTTGACTGAGCCGCCTAACGCCTGGGCCAGCAGATACAGCGGGATATTCGCTGCGTCGGCAAACGGTTCGTCATGAGACTTGACCAGCGCTGAAATCACTTCGTCAAGTGCACCGCCGCGCACCACCATTTCGTGATGATCAAGGCCTAGCAGTTTCGCCACGCGCCGGGCTTTGGGAAGTTCATTGATTCCATGATCGTAGTCGAAGCCGACGGCGTAACTTGCCAAGCGGCGCCCGCTCGCGAGTGCCGCCGAGGCTGCAATACTCGAGGAATCGACGCCACCGCTCAGAAAGATGCCGACCGGCACGTCGCTTACGAGCTGGCGGGCTACTGCACTATCGAGCGCGATGCGCACAGCGGATGCTGCCTCGTTCGGCTCCACGAGTCGTGCAGGGCTCGCAAGCCACTCCTCAATTCGCCACCACGGTTCAATTCGGCTACGTCCGCCCTCAATGATCAGACGATGCCCCGGTTCGAGCGCCCGCACTGCCCGATACATCGTGCGGTCTTCAAACGCATTTCCGTACCAGAGGTACTCGGCGAGGCTTTGGTCATCTATGCTGCGATCGACCTCGCCGCCTGCGAGGACCGCCTTTATTTCCGAACCAAATGTTACGCCGCTGTCATTGGTCCATGCGTAGAAGAGCGGCTTGACGCCGAGACGATCGCGCATCAGCACCAGGCGCCGGCGTACGCCATCCCAGAGCGCAAAGGCGAATATGCCCTCAAGGCGCGTAAGCCCCTCGAGGCCCCACGCATCGTAGGCTTGTAAGATGACTTCCGTATCCGAGTGCCCGCGAAACACACGGCCGGCACTCTCCAGCTCGGCGCGCAGATCGCGAAAGTTATAACATTCGCCATTGTGGACGAGCGTCGTCGCTCCGAAGTTCATCGGCTGTGCTCCCGCGGGCGACAGATCGAGAATGCTCAAACGCCGGTGCCCGAGCGCCACACCATCACCAACAAAGATGCCCTGCGCATCCGGGCCGCGGTGTGTGACGGTTCCAACCATCCGCCGCGCGCGCCAATCCAGATCCTCTCTGGAATACTCTGGCCCGTACAGTCCGCAAATGCCGCACATCGGGGCAGCTACTCCTTATCTAGTGTCAGCAAAAAGGGCCCTTTCGAGGTGTGAGTGGCGAATCGCGCTAACTTCGCCAAATGTGGCGTCGGACACGCCGCCGCTGCCGTGCAAGAGCGGGAGGCGCACCTCAGCACACGCCACAAGCCTTTGCGGCAACCGATGTGAATCTAGCCGCTTTGGCGTCCAGGCGGGCTCACGCCGCGGTTCCCAGCGACACGTCCCTTCCACAAACGCGATCCGCCAGCGCCACGATTTGATCAGCAGCGCGCTCCGCGCTGAACCGCTCTTTCGCGATGTGCCAGCCCGCGCGCCCCATTCGCTCGCGCAGTGGCCCATCGATGAGAAGATCCCGTAGCGCCTGCACAAGGCGATCCGTATCGCGCGCAGGAATCAGGAAGCCATTGACCCCGTCGACGACCATATCCCCGACGGCGCCGACATCGGTCGCCACCACAGGCAATCCCGCGGCCAAGGCTTCGATGATGGCGTTGGGCATTCCCTCCATGTAACTCGGAAGCACCAGTAGATGGGCCCGGCGCAGTTTCTCGACCTTGACGTCCGAGTCGATCCATCCCAAGAGCTCAACGACGCGCCCCAGAAGCGGGTCAACGAGCCTCTGTCGTGCTTCGGCCATCGCGGATCCGTCGCCCGCAATGACCATTTTAAAGGACGGCACATCGGCTGCCTCAACTAACTGCCGCACGCAGTCGAGCAGTTCGAATATGCCCTTCTCTCTGTCAACCCAGCCGAGAAACAATATATCCAAGGGAAGTTCGTGGCTGTATACGCGACTCGCGCCGATATTGAGCAACTGAACCGTTGCGGTCCAATTGTGAATAATCGGACAGCGCACGCGCCCGAGCCCGACCTCGTGTGCGAAGAATTCCTGATAGGCATTTCCCTGACACAGCATCAGAGTCGGTATGCGAAAACACAGCCGTAGCAGCGCGGCGCGCACGGTCGAAGCTCGATAGTGATCGACAAGTGCCGCGCCGCGCGGAAACATCATCGTTTTGATGCCGAATAACCGCGCAATGGCAGCCATCAATGATTTTTCGATGAAACTCGGCCCTGGCGAGGCAAACAGCAACATAACATCCAGGTTGGACCGCAGGCAGTGCTTGACCATCAGGATGATCCGCCTGGTTGCGGGCAGGAGGCGGCGCAGATACGGCGGAGGCGGTACCGTCGGCGAGAACGAGTTGAGCAAGACGAGTTCCATGCGCTGCGGCAAGGAGGACGCCATCAGGACCCGACAAGAAGTGAGTACGCCGCCATGCTCCCGAGTGCCTTCGGGAGGAAAAGCGCCCACGATCAGCATGCGCAACTTTCGCTCAGCCACACCCGCTCCGCGAGACATCACAATCCCGCATTCAAGAAACCACACTCGCGGCGCGATGCTGATACAACGGATGTCGCTTGAGGCTTAGTGCGGGCTTTTCGACCAGCCGCCACGACGCGTACGCGACCCCAATCGTCAATGCAATGGCGACCGGCACGCCGAACCAGCGCGCGCCCAACCCCCCGACGAGCAGCAGATTGATAACTGGCTCATGGTAGATGTATACGCCGTAGGACACATCGTTTCGGCGCAATAACAGATCGCTGAGGGTATTTGCCGAAAATGCTGCAGTAAAGGTCAAAATACTCAAGGCAATGAACAGCAACGGATTCAGCGAATTTCCAAAACCCCAGCCGAGAATACTGCCCGCCGCCCATCCGATCACACAATACGCAGCGAGCACCCCGATGAACCTCCCAGCAACCCAGCGGTGCAGCTCTTCGAAATTCCTCTGAAACAGAACGCCGACCAGGAACATGTAGAACCACGGCGCAAAGCTCACCCCGGCGAGCTTGTACCAAAGGGGTCTTGAGTGAAACGCTGCCGCATGCATGAAGCCCTGATTGACCGTCATGAATCCGAGAATGAGCACACCCAAGATGCAATTAAAGCGCCGTCTCGTCAGACCCCGCCAGCGCAGCAGGCCGTACATCAACGGCACGAGCACGTAGAACTGCAATTCGACCGTGATCGTCCACGTACTGCCGTCGAGAACTCCCACGCCGTAGTGGCGCATGAACTCCGGATTGTAAAACTGAGCGATGGACAACTGAGCGGCGCTCCAGAGCGCCAGCGCACTCGGCGAGACGACTATCGTGTCGAAGTACCCGGTACACCATACGGATGCAAGCGAAGCCAGGAAACACACCGCGAGGCCCGGATAAATCCGCAGGAAGCGGTTGAGCGCATATTCCCGCACAACTGAGTTCTTCTCAAAGGACTTGCTGATCAAAAAACCGCTGATGAAGAAGAAAATTGGAACGCCGGGAAATAACTCTGCAATTGCTCGCAGCGACGCCGGGGCCGCGACGCCCATACCCGCGAGCGCGTGAATGAGGGCAACCTGCAGCGCAGCCGCGAGTCTGATCAGATCGAAGTTATTCGTCTTCGGCACAATGATCGTCGCGCAGCAAGGGCTACTTCATGTGGACTGCATGCGCGCCTCGTGCGCACGGCATTAATTGGGGACATCGACGCCGCCCTGCATGATCTGCAGCCAGTGGGTGCCATCGAAGCGCAGAATGACAGAACGATTGTATCCATTAGCGGGATTGGTCCACGGTGACATCTTGAAGATGCCGTCCCAGACCGTTCTGCCCAAAGCGCCACCCAAGGTATTTCGCACCGTGATCGTGATCGTCTTGTCGATCACTGGATTGACGGGCGCCTTGATCGTGAAGTCCGCGCTGCTCGTCGGCGTGATGTCGTACTGTTCACTGCCCGTAGCGTCAATCGTGATGGAGGCTGAGAATGCGACGGTACGCCGACGGACGGTGATGCCACCCCAGGAACCGCGCGAAGTCGCGATTCCGCCCGCGCTCTCGATCATATTGCCGCGCGCGTCATTGTTGCTGGCATGCGAATAGGCCACGCCATCGCCGTAAACTCCACCGACGTAGTTGTCACGGCAGATGACATTGGTACAGCGCTCGCCAAGCTGTACGGCATTACCTTGAGTTGTTTCTGGCACTGCGTCATGGGCAGGTTCATAACCGATGCGGTTATTCTCGATCAGAAACCCGGCGCAGTTGTCGAGCTGAATGCCGGGATAGACGCCCGGGCGTTCGCTGCCGTTGCCGGCGATGAAGCAGTTGCGGATTTCACCCATCTTCTGCCGTGGCGGATCCCAGATTGCCGCTCCGATATCAAGCTGCATGCCTGACTGCGCGCACCCGATCACGTCGACAGCGTTGACGAGCAGTCGCGTGCAATCGTCGCCCTGCACGATGCCGCGTTGAAAGCCGCTGATACGGCCGTTGCGGATGTCAGCTTTTGCGGCCGACGTATAGATACCCCAACCACTCGCGGCGCCCTGCAAAGAAAAGCTATCAAGCGAATAATCGCCCAGGTCGGTCTGCGCAGCAGCCGAGACTTTGCGAGCCGCGAGATAGCCGTTGGCCGCACGCTGTGCGCCTGCGAACGTCAACCCCGTCCCAACGAGATCGTGTGCGACTATATTGCGCAGGGCAATCGTGTGCTTGGCACCCGCTTCATCAACGCCGGCCCAAGGTCGATAAAAAAGCGATTCACCGGGTGTTCCATTGAACGCGGCCACCGCTCCACTCACATAAAGACCGTCGATGAGACAGTTGTATGCTCCGGCGAGCGTAACGGCGGCGCTCACGCGAGCCTGAAGGTTTGTGACATTGATGTTGCTGAATCGCATGTTATGAGCATGTGAGGTCTGGCGCAGGTTGGTCGTGCCAGACGTCGCCCATCCGAACTCATAATAGATTCCGCCGGCAAGGCGGGACTGCCCATCGATCCAGACGTTTTCGATGATGACCCCGGCGAGTCCGCCCGTCATTTCAATCGCATTGCCGTTCGCAACGCTGGACGTAATCCGCAGGTTGCGAATGGTGATGTTGCCCATGGGAACCTTGAGCAAGCTGTCGAAAGCCGGGCTGAAATAGATGCTGTCCGTACCCCGATTGCCGATATGAATGGCGCTGCCAGCGCTGGTCGCTATCGTACCCATGTCGTACTTCACGACGATGGACCCGTTCTCAATGGAGAAATTGCGCACGGCAAAAATGAATCCGCTGTTGGTGTCTGCGGCCGCGGCCTCCTTCGCGAATTCGAGCGTGCTCGCCTGCAGGTCCACATGAATGTCGTCATGAAATGGGATGACTTCATTCAGATGATAGACGTCGGTCCCACTTGCGTTTGGAAAATAGATCCTGCCCGTAAACGATCCGCTCGGCGAGACGAGCGTCCGCAACGCGCGAACGTTAGCAGTCGCCGCGCGCGGATTATTTGCTGTCACGCCGTACCGGCGCACATCCCCGGGAGGGTACTGTTGCGCGACGGGCACGACCCCCGAGGCGGCTTCTGCCCGACTCTGCGGGAAAACCACGCCGCCGGTCGCATCGGCACCGCCCGTCGCGGCAGCCCGCGTGCCAAGAGCGCCGGCGGTTCCAGCCAGTGTCAGGGCGCCGGACAATATCGTGCGCCGTGTATTCATTAGGACTGAGCTGCTCCCCTCGGCATCCCGGCGCGCCTGGCGGTCAGATCCATAATGAGACTCTCGTAGCTATCCAGCATCTTCGCGACACCCAGATGGGTCTCCGCGTAGCTCCTGGCATTGCGAGACATTGCGCGCCAGCCCTCTGCGTCCAATTCCGCGAGTTTCTCGATACTAGCAGCGATGCTTTGCGGATCGGCTGGGTTGAATAGAAAGCCCCGCTCGCCTTCGGTGACGAGCCGCGAATGATCGCAGACATCAGATATCAAGACTGGTAGTCCCGCAGCCAAGGCCTCGCAGGCGGCGTTGGGGAGGCCCTCATAGAAGGACGGATGAATGAGTGCGTCGTGCCGTCGCAGCAGTGAGGGCATGTCGACTTGTTCTCCCAGCCAGTGCCAGCGCGCTGAAATCTCCGGCAGACCCTGCAGCAACTCGCTGACTTGTGCGACATAGCGCTCGCCGTCGCCGCTTGTTTCTTGCTTGCCGGCCCAGTTCACCTGCGGTACATAGCCGTGCTTGCGATAGAAGATACGCAGCGCTGCGACCAAATTCAGTGGATTCTTTTGTTCGCAAACCCTGCCCACTGCCAGCAAACGCAGACTTGCGCCTCCGGCGGGTGTGTCTCGCGTCGGGACCAGTGCCTGCAGATCGAGGCCGTTGTAGATACAGGAGACCTTGGTTCGCAACCACCGCTTGTTGCGTAGCCATCTGGCGTGCGTTTCACTGTTAGTCACCACATGATCGGCAAGAACGTGCAGGAGGCGTCTGCCGTTGGCAGCCAGCGGTGAACCATCATCGTGATAACTACATCTCTCGGAGACGAGCACTCGAGTTCGCTGCGACGCGAGGCTCGCAAGTTCCGCATAAATATTTGGATTGTTCAGAAATGAGATCAAAAGATCGTAGTTCCGTGCGCGCAGCAACGATCCGATGGCGCCGATGACCCCGAATGAGAACCCCCTGTCCTTGCGATAACTGTGGACCGCAATACCCTCGTCGAGGACACGGCACAGGAAGTAATCATGTTGTGGAAAGTACGAGAATACTTCCACCGCATGTCCCCGCCGCGCGAGTCCACAGGCCAACTCCACAATTTGCCGCTGCGCACCGCCCAAGCCTAAGTGGTCTATGACCAGCAATAGTTTCATCACCAGGCCGTCGGATCAGGTGATGAACCTGCCGTTGCCACGCCGCGATCTACCATGGGCGCGGGAAAATCCTCAACAGCTCCCGAGCCTTGTCGGCCCGGTAAGCCACGCAGTCGTACTCGGCGTCTGTAATCGCCACCGAATATAGAGCGCTTCAATCATCCTAGTGCAAGGTGGGCTTATACGGCGCAAAGTTGCACACGGGAGAGCTCTACTGCGTTGCATGGACCGCTCGCCTCCATCGCCACCAGAAATATTCGTGATACACGCGCTCGGCGAACGATTTGCTGGAACTGCGCAACCGAATGTCTTTGAAGTCGCTGATCCGCCCTTGAAAACTATCGCCAACGGTTCTCCCGAAAGCAGCGATCGACTCCTCAGTCATCTGGTTCGGATGCAGACAGACCGTCCACAGCCCCCACTTGCGTTCTGCGAGTCCCCATAGCTGCTGCGGAATCCAATGAAATCCCTGATCTCGGAACGACTTCCATGCTATTCCATCGCTCACCACGCGGATCGAAGTCTCCGCACGAACGGCTTCTAGTGTCAAAAGATCGAAGCTGTGCGCGGGAGCAACCCAGACCTGCGGGACGACGCCTTCGGCGAGAAACAGCTGCCATGCGGACCTGATTTTAGCGGCCTGCTCGGCAAGTGAGAGCCCCGCGAATTCGCTGCGCCGATAATACGGCAGCATCAACTTGGCGTCGGTGGGATGCATGACGTGCCGATACCCATGCATCGCCACCGTCCACCCTTGCGCCGCCCAATCGCGCACTTTGTCCCAAAACGCAGGATCGCGTGCTTCGAACATCAGTTTCGCATCCTGATTGTCTGGAACCACCGCGACAATTGGCTTGATCGCGTGTTGATTGAGCACCCGCTCGATGAGCTCCCACTTGTGACGATTCATCGTCGCACTCGCGTCATCCAGTCGGATCAGATAACGAGCGCTCATTGGATAACCTTAAATATTATGAAGGACCGCGGTTCGTTCGGGACGCGTATAATCGAATTACGCTCGGTCACGGCCGCCAGAAACGCAAAATCATGTTTGAATCGGTAGGATGCCGGACCGTCGCGATCAATCGCATCCAGAACTAGCCACTTAATCCTGGAGAGCAAAGGCCGCAAGCATACCCAAAGCTGTTCCGGGCTTAGATTGTGAATCCAGTTCACCATGATCAGGCAGTCGATCCTACGCTTCTCCGGTAGCAAGGTCGCGACGGCGGCAAGGTCGGCATTAATCCAGTGAACCTTGCCCCCATGCAAAAACCGAGCTGCGCGGATCACTGCGCGATCGGCATCAAACCCGAACCGCTCATTCGCCCTAATACGGCTTAGAATTTCGCCGAGTCCGCAGCCGACTTCAACTACCGTCGCAGGCTCAAGTGCGTTAACCAGCTCCACGATCTTCCTTTTATAGGGCCGGCACGCATATGGCGCACTGGCGTGCCACGCGTCGAACTGGAACACCATGCGCAGGCCACGCAGCCAAAGTCGCTCGCAGCGACAGTGCAAAGTTGCCAACAGCTTAGTGCCGTGCATTGCTGCGACCTTGCTGGCGATTGCTCTGTGGATCAATCTGTCGCGTCAGCCGCGACACAAGTCAATCCAGCTTGACGCCAATTCTCGCGGTGTGGTCAATGTACTGAAGGAAAGGGCGTGCAACGCCTGAGAAATACTCGTCGACCGCTTTGCGCGCCCCGCCCCAATGTCCATAGTCATCGATGATGAGAACTCCGCCACGAGAAAGCTTGGGGTAGAGCGCGTCAAGCTCAGCCTTCGTGGATTCGTACCAGTCCGTATCCAGTCTCAGCACGGCAATCGACCCAGGCAGTTTGTCAGTTTGTGCGAGGGTTTTTGCAACGTCCCCCTTGACGAACTTCACTCGTTCGCCCAGCAGCCCGGCATTCATGAAATTCGCCCGTACCTCTTCAATCGGGCAATAGCACCAGTCGCTGTGGTCGTCCCGGAGCGTATTGCGGTATTTGCCATCTGCAATCTCGCCCAGATAGTTGACATCGAAGGAGGTAGGCTGGGTCATGCCGGCAAACGTATCGAAAAGCCATGCCGATTTCTCGGACGTCATGCTTTTGAATACACCGGCGGCGAGGATGGAATTGCCGCCTCGCCATACGCCGCACTCGACAAAGTCACCTTCGATTTTGTGCTCCACGACATATCTGCACGCCATGATCGTGGCGAACAACCGCTCATCGGATGACGTCGACAGCCGATTATCGCGAACGTATCGAAATACCGATTTGTCGGCCTCCGACATCTCCACCGGAAGGCGCTTCTGCGTGGATCCCGGCCGTATGACTTTGAGCCCGACGACGGACAGAAGAATGTTCGGTATTGCACTAACTTTCATATATTGGTCTTAGCGGCTGACCGGATTCGTGCGTGTGGCGGCCTTATTAGGTTCGTGCGCCGGCAATGGCACAATCCACGTCTCCCATTTTTTCATGAGCGCGGTGTGCGCGTAGAGCTGCCTCACCTTAGTCGCCTCTGCGCCGAGCCGCTCGCGAAGCTGGGCGTCTGCCATCAACTGCGATATAGCAAGCGCCAGGGCTGCAACATCATCCACGGGCACCAGTCGTCCATTGACGCCGTCCGTGATCAGTTCCGCGGGGCCAGAGCGGCAATCTGCGCAAATGACCGCAACCCCCATGCCCATCCCCTCGAGCACGGCGTTCGGAAATCCTTCGCGTCGCGAGGCATGCACCATGAGCGCAGCACGCGCCATCCAATATTCGACATCCCGAACCTGCCCGGCAAATTCGACTCGATCCCGCAGGTCGAGTTTCCCGACCTGCTCGACGAGGGCACGCCGTTCCGGTCCGTCGCCGATGATGCACAAGCGCCATTCGGGAAACCGGGGACGGGCCCGGGCGAACGCCTCGAGCAGCACATCCAAGCCCTTCTCTTTAGACAGGCGCCCCACCGCAATGATCAGGGGCTCGCGCTGGGATACCACCGCCGGCAATGCACGCAACGAATTGGGGATTACAACTACGGCGGTTCTGCAGTGTTGCTCGATCCACGCGGCCGCATCCTGCGTCTGGGCGACGACCTGATCTGCCCGGGCGTAACAAAGTTGCCGCAGCAGCTTCCATGGGCGGCCCACCGTGTCGTTCAGGCCTGGGTGGGTACGCTCGGAAACCACGACGCGCATGCGTAACCCGAGAGCGGCGAAGATCGTGAGGATATTCGACACATCGATGAAGCTCAGCACGACGTCGGGCTTCACTCTGCGTAGTAGGCGACGCAGCTTCATGATCCGGACGACGAACCCCCGTAGACCCGCTATGACGGAACCTCGCCCCGAATCGATGTGAAGCCACGCTCGCGAGATCTTCGGAGAAAGCGGATAAAAATCCTGAACATCCGGACTGCTCCAGGTTGCAAGAGTCACCTGCCAGCCTCGCTCGACCCAATAGTTGGCCATATCTGCCATGACGCGTTGCGCCCCGCCACAGTCCATGCCGCCAGTGACCAATACGAGGCTCCGAACCAAGGATTGCTTTAAGTCGGTCTCTGGAACGAAAATGGAATGCTCGACGTCTTCGGAATGATCCGTCACGAGAGACCGGCGACTCTGGCTCGCCCGCGTTCTGTGGTAAATCTCATGAATGCGCGCGCGCGAAAGCTGCTCGCGGCAACTCAGCCTCGCTCTCAGGTTGAATCACAAGCGCCGTGCTGATAGCCATGACCGCCGCGAGGAACACGTCGTAATACATAGTTCCGGACAATGATATGAACCCATAGCACGTGAGAGCGCCAAATATAAGCGCTCGGGGGCTTCGCGCTCGCGGATCCTGGCTCTGAAATAGTCGCAATCCTACCGATCCGAGGCTTGCATAGAACAACACAAATCCGATAAGCCCGGTGTTATAAAGCAAGTCCACAACGGTCGAGTGCGATGTGTAATGAAAATCGCCCCGAAATGCCTCTACGCCCTCACCGAAAACGGGATTCGCCATCCATCCCTCGATGCCGCGCTTCGTCCAGTTCTCTCGATTACCCAGGCCGGCGCCACCCGTCTTGTCTTCCCGAGCTACCAGGACATCAGCGCCCATGGATACACGTACATATCCAGCCTCAACGCGGTCCCTGAGATCCTGATTGGAGGTGACTGCATAGGCGATTGCGCCGACAAAGACCAATCCTAGAATTGCGTTTCGGCCAATTGCCCGCATCGAGTACCGGAACGACCAGAGTGCGGCCATAACGGCTCCGAGGAGCACGCCCAAGTTCGTTTTAATCGAAGTCGTTGCGGCAATGAGCAGCATTAGTACCATTCCGATCAAGATTGGCCATATCCGCGAGCGCTGATACCAGCCGTACGCCGCCGTCATGAAAAGCCCAAACAGGTACATCCCCGCGACCGTGTTATAGGAGAAGTCTTCCGGATACGAAAAAGGAAATCCCGAGACACGCGTGTAGTAAACTGCGCCGATTAGAAACCCACCGAGTAGCCCCTGAAGCACTGCGCGACGATTATGAAAAATGACCAGGGCGCTGAATAGAATTGAAATGAGAATATAGTTCATCGTCAACTGCACGTTTGGAGTTCCCTCACGGACGTTACTCGTCCACAGCAGCGAAAGACCGTTGTATGCGGCAAAAGCGCCATACAGAAGAAGCTCGCGTGAAATCCACAATCGCCAGCGCATGAGCGTATGGACGAAGATCAGTAGCATCAACAGCGCGGCGAAACGCAGGTTATGGCTCTCTTCGCTGAAAGAATTCAGGGTCACCGCAAGCCCGGTCGCAAAAGCCACGCAAAACGAAGCAAAGTTACGCAGCGTCACTTCTCGAGCCTTCCTGTGGCATCACGGCACGTCATGCGTTCCCGCCGATTCCCGCAACTTGATCGCCTTGGCGGGCACGCCTACCGCCGTGGCATTCGCCGGCAGCGAAGTGTTAACCACGCTGCCGGCTCCGACGATCGTATTTCGTCCGATCCGCACTCCGTCGAGAATGCGAACACCTGCTCCGATCCATACGTTATCGTCGATCCGGATTCCTCTCTTCGTGGTCCCGGCGTTGCGGAGCGGCAGCTCGTCCGTGCCGGCATTGTGATTCTCGGGAACGATCACCGTGTGAGCGGCAATCCGGACACCATCTCCGATGACTGTCCCGCCCATTCCATAAATGATTGTAAACGGATTGACGCTGCAGTTGTCGCCAATACGGATGTCGCCACCATACGTCAAGAACATGGAAAGCGGGTGTATTTGACAGTGTCTGCCGATCGTAATCGTGCCCCCGCCACACACCCGCATGACGCTGCGCATCGAAACCGAGGATGACGGGTGTACGCGGATTGGCCTCCCAAGGAAGCGAATCGCAAAACCAATGCCCCGCCCGAATACTATCAGCCGCATTAGCCATGCCGCCTTGGCCGCTGCAAAACTCATGCGGCGGCAACGGCGATTAGTCGCACGAAGCGACCCAGATCACTGCCAATCCTCTAAGCATGACCTCAGCTCCTCACAGACCTCGAACCCACGTCTGCCCAGCTGCGTTGCCTTAGAAAAGCCCCAAGCAGATCAAAGAGCTCCACATAGCCTTCGATTTCGGTGTCCGTCGGGAGCCGCGTCCAATCATTCAAGCTGGCGGGCGAAAACGGTGCCAAGTAGGCCATGAACGCTTCGACGGTCTGAGCACGCTCAGGCGATGTCTCGGTGAGTTTCTTTCGAACCAAATCCGGAAACTCCGGAAGTTGCCCGATGGAGGAAACATTGGGAAAAACTTTTGTGGGTGAATCGGCAAACATCACGACGGGCTTGCCAAGCAGGGCGCCCTCTAGGCCGATGGTGCCTTGAATCGAAAAGACCACCCTCGCCTGTTGGATGAATTCCCGCGTATAGGCATAGGGTGACACGAGCTGCACACCGGGAAATTTAGTGAATTCTGCCAATTGACTACGCGAATAGTGCGCCGCCGCACTCTTATGCAGTTTTACCAACAGCCTGTGAGTGGGCGGTATCGATCGAGATATGAGCTCAACGACCCGTACCTGATCGCTGAAGAAGTGAGCGCATACATCGATCGACGATTCGGGTTGAAAGTGCAGACCAAAAAATACAAAAGGTTCCGCAGGTGGCTTGTCAAGAAACCAGTGCTGCGGCAACTGTATGGCATTGCGTCGAAACCGAATCGATTCTCGAAGCATCGCGGTGATCGAGTACGTAGTCTTGGCGTCGGTGTATTTGTTGTACTGTCGCGCCCAGCCGCGACGGAAGGTCTCAAACAACGCCCGGAGTTGCGAGGGAATTCGGCGCGCGATATATGCCGGATTGAGAAAAGCCGGAGTACTGGGGGCGTGTGCCTTTATCTTGTCGGACTCAAAGTCCTTAAGAGCCCCTTCCGCCAACTGCCGCAATCGATCGCCCGATGGAGCACGCATAGTTATGATCGATGCCGGCGATAAATTCTCGCATAATCCAGCCAAACCCGGGGGCAGTACACTAAATCTAAGCGCGTACCATTGAATATTTTCCCTTCTTGCGACGGCGAGCGCCATACTTCCGTGCAGACCATCGAAGCCACCAATAATGACGGCCGGGCGGACCTCTTGAAATACCGAGATCATCCTCTTGGCAATGAAACTTGCGTACGCGAGACCTTCTTCGTACCGAAGTTTTGAGGTCACTCGATCGCTCAATATCATATTGTGGATGGTCGGCACGCCCTTGCGTTCAAGGGACGCAAGCAGTTCCTGATCAGCCGGTGGCAGCGGCATGCGCTTGTTACCGAAAAACCAGTGGATGTTGCTGCCATTCAATCGCGGACCATAAGTTTCCAGATCGCACATCGGATGCAGGAGATGCGAAAACGAATGATTGCTCTTGGCAGCAATACGGTCGCATAGACCAAAGATGAGTTCCCGATCCCAACCCACTGTGAGTATGTGCAATGCCGCCCTATGATCCATAAGCCTTACCTCGCTCGCGCGATCTTCCCGAGGCGCGCACCCACGCCTGCTGCCGAAGATTCATTGTGCACTCTGCACAACCGGCAAGCCTCCCGGCTTGCAGACCTTGGACTAGCTGACAAGCTTGCGACCTAGGATAAAGGCTTCAGCTGCCTCAACGCCGACCATCGCACCGCGCCAGTGTGCCAAGGCTGTCACCGCTTTGATCGACCGCGGATGGGGAAACGGCCTGAGCTCGGCTGCATAGGCGTTAAGCGCTTCGAGCTTCTTAGGCAACGTTTTCGAGATGTCGACAAAATAATTCGGGTTGAATGCGTTCGCCGAACTGGCCGGTCGCCATTCCGTCGACGAGGGCACCTCAAAAAACAACAGCTCCCTCACCGGATGACCCGGCTGTGGCCGGCAGGCACTGATCACAGCGTCATGCACGACTCGATGATCGATATTTACGTCCCCGGAATGATGGGTAAGAAGGAGAGAAGGTCGATGACGCTGTACGAAGCTCTCGATGTGCTTCACAACGTCGAGCAACTCGACCCCGTCCAAGCGATTGTCTGGCAGGCCCAGCATCTGTACCGAGCTGCCGCTCAGGATTTCGCATGCCGCCATCGCCGCCGCGTCGCGCGCCTTCACGGCTTTCTCGATGGACGGCAGCCCGGGCTGCACTGCTCGAGAAGTCTCCCCGTCCGACACAAACAAAATATGCACGGAGCGCCCCTCCGATGCCATCCGCGCCAAGGTTCCACCACACCCGAGAACTTCGTCGTCGGGATGCGCAGCAACTACAGCGACCGCGCCACTCATGGCGCCGCAGCCAGCTCGCTTTCGCGGCTAGCGGTCGATAAGAGTCCCCCGTTGTCACGCACAAATGCCTCCAAATGCTCTCTTAGCAAGTTGGCAGACGCGCCTTTTATGAAGAGAATCTTTCGCAGATCGTGCGAGCCAAAGCGCAGGGGCGGGGAAAACGTCTCCAAATCTGCAATCCACGAGTCTTCGAAGTATTCCTTGTACGCATCTTCGTCACCGTAAATCCGAACATATGCGCTGGCAAATGCATTGTCACTCAAGCGCTGGAACTCCGGTCCTCTGCCCGACAGTATGCGGGGCCAGATACTCAGGATTCTCGGGTCCCGCAGCCACTGCAACTTTGATACATGCAGGTGGGGACTAATTTCCAGCACCTTAAGATCCCCGCCGGCGGCCAAAATATCCGCCGTCAGTGGCCCGCGATAGTCCGAAAACATGGTTCGAATTTTCCCGGCAAGGTCTGAAAACTCAGCGTAAAGAGCATGCTGTCGTGGATTCTGCTGCAATCCTGCAACAGAAGTCAGGCCATCCGCCATCCGATAGCGATCCGTGATGGCAACGAGCGATGCGCCGCCGGCGCTCAATATGAGATCAAGATTGTGCAGAGTTCCGCTGATGTACTCTTCACAAAAGAACTCTCCCGACAGCTCGATGGCATGCTGAATGGCTTGCCGCACGCAACCCATCCGTTCGACGCGTACGATCTGCACCCCCTCGCTGTTGCATGAGTCGTGAGCCTTGACGACTACCGTGCCGGACCGGCTTGCGGCGGCGATGCTGTGCAATGTGGATTCATCAAATTGCCGCCCACGAGCATAGGTCTGCGGCGCCGAAATATTGAATCTTTCGAGCCGTGCCTTGGTCTTCAGTTTATCGGTAAACTCCGCGTAGATTTCCGAATTGTTCAGATCGATGCCCAGCCGCTCAGTCAGCACCCGCACCGTATCGAACATAAAGTCGACAATGCCATAGGCCGCTACGAAGCAATAGCAGGACCGAAGCGGCTCGAGTGCACTACAAACTGCGGCCGCGTCGGTGACACTGAGGTGCAGGAACTCATCAGCGAATTGCCGGCCAGGTGCATTTGCATTTCTGTCGACCAACACCACCCGAATATCATTCTCCGTGAAGGCCTGAATGAATTCGACCTCGGTGGCGCTGCCTCCCAGAAAAACCACGGCTTTCGGCAATGTCATCGCATCGATTCGCAGAAAAACAGCGGCCGCTGCGCAAGCCCCGTCGGAAACGAAGCCAGTAAATTGCGTTCATGGTAATAATCCACAAGATCGGTGGTTGTATTGCGTTGACACCAGATCCGCGGAATGCTCGCCATCATAGTCAGCGAATAACTCGATAGAGTCAATTCCGGGAGCTTGTCGAAAATGCCCACATCAATGACTCGCCAGCCACTGCGGCCGAGAATGCCGGAAAGGAACTCGGGCGCCTCGGTGTTCTGAAACAGGCGCGCCGCCGGCCAAGTATTCCCCGTCTGAAAGAACAGATACCGCCCCTTATGCGAGAGCTTCTCGAGATACGACTGCGCGTATGCAGCCCACCCGCCGAGCCTCGTAACAACGTCGCAGTCGAACACACGGCCGGCATGGTGAATTACATTGAGATTGATCAGAACGTCGGCCTGCGGCAACTCCTCGATATTGTCCCACAGCACGAAGGCTCGTCGACTCTGGTAGAGATGCTCGAGGCCAAAGCCTTTGGCGAGCAAATTCGATATTCGCACGTAATCCTCGATGGGCTCCAGACACGTCGCTCGGATGCCGAGCTCCTGTACCAGACGCAGACAGATATAGCCGAGGTTACCGCCGATCTCGAGAACGGAGCGCACCCCTTCAGCGGAGGCAATCCTCGTTCTCAACCACTGATATCTTTCCTGATCGATCGGAATCTGCTCATGCCGGTAGCCGACAAAGCACGGCTCACCCGACAGCACCTGCATAAGGGACCCGAGATCCTGGTAGTTGTGATGCTCGCCTTTTTCATGCGGGATGAGCTCATTTAGTTGCTTGAGCAGTTCCTGACTCAGTGTCTTCTTTTTAACAGCGGTAGCAGTCATAGTGTCACGGGATACTTGTTTTACAAGGAACACGGCCGGCGCGCACGGGCCTATAGGTCACAACGCGATGCATTTCTTCAGCTCTTTCTCGCCAAGAAATTCCAGGTGGCGAATCGCGAGCCATCAGCGGGCTCACGTCTCTCGAGCGTCTTGTGTTCCAGCACTTCAATATTGAAGTCCGCCAAGAGGAAGCGCAGATGCGCTTCGTCGGAGAAGTGTACTTTACCCACCTGCGCGAACTGCCCTTTCGTGAAACCAGTGCGCGTATGCTCGTCGTCGGCAACTTGTCCGTAACTCATCTCGGTATTGGCACTTGAAAACCAGTCGATGCCGATAAATGCGCCACCGGACTTCAGCTTATCGCGAACCAGCTTGAAGCACTGCTGAATTGACCGTGTGCAATTGTGCGTCACTGATGACCTATCGACAATCAGGTCGAATGGGCCTGAGAAAGGAATGTTGACGGTAAAATCGCCGACTGCAAAGCGCTCGGCCGCCTGCGAATATCGCTCCTTAAGCTGCGCAACCATGTGCGCACTGCCCTCGATGGCGTAATAGTCGCCCTGCTGACTCAAGAAAAAAGGGACGTTGGCACCTGCCCCGCAACCCAGCTCGAGGATGCGAAATGAAGGCCCCGCTGGCCTGGCGTATCGCATGACCATGCTGACGAGGTCGGACCACGGCCAGACACTCATCTGGCCGCCTTTTTTATAGGCAGCATCCCACTCTTGCGAAAACGTCACAACTCGGCCTTCTTCAAACGCGTCACCCGACAACTCAGCCTCTCCATGACTATTTGCCGAGCTGCGTCACGCTCGCCGCGTTGCCGCTCATAAGAATCTTCGCGCTCTCGGGCCCGACGTTGAACAATAAGTCTATCAGCGACATGTAGGGTTCGAAGGCGCCATGCTGCTGCGGGTAGGTCGGGTGCTGGTAGTCCTGAAATCGTGCATCGATACCGGCAGCGGCGAATGCTGCGACATCGGCGTAGTTGCGACCCTGCGCCCCAAAAATGTAGGTCGTCGCTCCGAGCTGCTTGCACATGTCCAGCACCAGGTCGGACTTTTGTCCGCAAAATTCGAAATCTGTCGCAGTAACCAGGGGAGTCTTGATATTCAGCGCGCGCAGCCCGAATTCCAGAGTGGCGCGGTTCAGATCTGCAAGATGATCGTAGGTGCGCGCAACAAGGATCGCCTCGAGTTCGCCAATGTATTCCCGATAGAAAGGCGCGCGCCGATAGGCAAGATCGATCGACGTAAAATGTTTGCGATTCCATCCATTGTTGAGGATCTTGATTTGCGCCAGTGTCTTCGAGAAATGGTCCTTCGACTCGACCGGCACACTCAGCCAGATCGGCCCGGTGTGGGTCTTGATCTTATTGCGATTGTTAAAGTCCTTTCTCTGATACTGCGCAATATCAAAAATGCAGAACTGCTCAGCCAGCGCAATTTTGTGAAATAACCCGAGCCAGGGTAAGTAGACCGGTTGATGTGCGGTCAGAATCATGGATTAAATTGCGCCAGTGCATCGCTGATCCTCGCCACATCAGTGTCGCTGAGACAAAGATGTAGCGGCAGGGACAATGTCGTATCGGACAACTTTTCGGCGGCGGGATACTCCGCCGGGTCCAGGCCAAGGTAACGGTGCAGGAGCTCGAACCGCTCAACCGGCACGATGCACTCCAGGCCTGCCGCCTTCATGTGCCTCGCGAGCTGATCGCGCACAGTGCGATTCGGCGCCACCACGACGCAGCGCTGTGCCATGCGACCCGGAGCGCGCAGGTCACGCTGCGATTTGAGAATTTTCGGCAAAGCCGCAAGGTAGACGCCGACGATTGCCGCACGCCGCTCGCGAATGACATCAAGCCGTTGCAGTTGGCTGTTGGCAAGAGCCGCCTGTAGGTCCGTCAGCTGGAAATTGAATCGTGGATCGTATGTTTCACGGCCATCGAATTGGCGATAGTCCCGCACCTTCTCCGACACTGTTCGGGACCACACGAGTCCCCCTTGTCCGCCGGTGATGAGCTTTGTGGCATAGAAGGAAAATATGGCCGCATCCCCAACGACGCCCAACGGCAGATCGCCCTGCATGCCGCCCAGGGACTGGCAGCAGTCCTCGATGACTATCTGCCCATCCGCTCGAAGCGCGGCGACGTCCGCCGCTGCGCCAAACGTATGAACCGCGATCACGAAACGCGCGTCGGGAGCGTGCGCTCGGAGGGCATCTGGATCGAGGCAAAAAGTGTCGGGCAATACGTCCACTACCCGCGGCTCGGCGCCCACCATGTAGACGGCATTGAGCAATGCCGAACACGCATACGTGGGCACGGCAACTATCGAGCCTGTCGCGGCTCCGAGCGACTTTAGTGCGAGGAACAAAGCTGCCGTGCCGCTCGAGACAGCACAGGCCCCTCCTCCGCAGTAGAGTCCAACAAAGCTCGCCTCAAGAGCTTCCACTGCGGGTCCTTGTGCAATCCAGCCTGAGGAGAGGACTGCATCGACGGCAGTGCGATCTTCCGCGGTGATGAGCGGGCGATTGTGGGGGATCAATCCGCCCATGGACCGTGGCGCGCCTCAAATGCCGCGCGATAGTAGGCCGGTCTGATTTCTGCGCCGACGACGAGCGAGAACGGCGGGATTACGGCGGCCCGCACTACGGTGCCGGCACCTACTACCGAATGGTGTCCGATCACGGCGCCGCCCAATATTGCGCAGTGGGAACCAATACACACGCAGTCGCCGATGGTAATGTCCGCACAAATATTCAGGTCCATAAGACCGATGCAACGCTTGTGCGAGTCCGCAACGTTGATCGCAACAAATGACGCGATATCGCAATCCTTGCCGATGCGGACCCGCGCGCCCTTGGCGTTGACCTCGGAAAACCCGCCAATATAGGTGCCCGAGCCGATTTCTGGCTCGCCGTTGATCCAGACGAGCGGATGATACGGATTGTCTTTATTGCCGACAGTGCGCAGGAAAAGCCCTTTGAATTGTTGCAGGTCCATGATGGCCTCACAGCTCGATCGGTTCACCGCGAAGGAAAGCGCGTGGCGCGGGCCGACCCAATAGCTGCGGCATGAAACTCGGCGGCACGCCGCTCCCGCCGGCAACGCGCCGCAGAGTCAATGCGCTTTCATCGAGAACCTCGCCCGCTCGAATGTCCCGGGCAGCCACGACCCGGCGTTGATATTCCAGCTTGTTGCGCCGCTCAATCGCTGTCGGCCGCACCAATGGACTGCCGAGCATTGTTTCGGCCGCGCGGATGCTCGTCACCCACTCGGCGAGTCCGGCCGGCTCTTCCGAAAACCAATGGTCGGGACCGGGCAGATCGTGACTCAGCGTAAAGTGCTTCTCTAGGAAACAGGCACCGAGCGCAACCGCCATTGCCGCAGCAAGCGCACCTCGGGTGTGGTCCGAGAAACCGATCGGCACGTTGGGAAATGCTGCTCGCAACGTCGTGATCCGGGCGAGATTTGCGTCCGCCACAGGGGTCGGGTACTGCGACGTGCAGACCAGAAGAATCGTTGGGTAACCATCCAGCGCGCCCACCGCTTCCAGCGCCTGATGTGCTTCGGCGATATCTGACATTCCGCTCGAGAGTATCAGCGGCTTTCCGGAGCGTGCGTACTGGCGCAGCAGCGGCAGATTGGTGAAATCGTCCGAACCCACTTTGACCGCAGGCACGCCCACGCCAAGCAGAACGTCCAGATCCGATTGATTCTGCGGCGTGGAGAAAAACCGGATTTGGGCGGCATCGCATTCCGCCTTGATTACCGGCCACGCGGAATTTGGCAGTTCGTAGCGCTGAAACATCCCCAGCATCGATTCGGTGACTTCGCGCCCTTGCGATCGATAGCTGAACATCTGCGCCGGATCGTTGATGAACTCCGCGGCCTTGAAGGTCTGAAATTTCACCGCGT
>Ga0302325_10007730_pt1 | contig 23755 bp, 21 predicted proteins | sample Palsa_T0_2_FD_201948 | JGI IMG/M metagenome (GOLD analysis project Ga0302325, IMG submission 201948) | Peat permafrost microbial communities from Stordalen Mire near Abisko, Sweden - Palsa_T0_2 | ecosystem: Environmental > Terrestrial > Soil > Palsa > Peat permafrost | place: Sweden: Abisko... | reverse complement strand
CGTCCCCGGCAGTTGCTCCTCGCCAGAGACACTTAAGTTTCGAGAAGCGCCCTCCAACTGCATTCGCACGACATCGGTTTTGAAGGCCGTGACCGCGGGCCGCGCAGACTCACCAGCGGCGCCAGTCTTTTGAATGCCCTTTTTGACGCTTGAGACACGTCCGGTTATCGCGAGCACCGCTTCTTTGTCAGTCAGAAACAGCGAGTAGCCGTTGCCGCGCGACAGGAATTTGACCTGGGGATCGCTCTGCCCCCGATTGGCCTCGAAGCTCAACGGCAGCTTTCCGTAGGACGGGTCTAGGCTCTTCGACCCTGGTCCGGTGACCGATTGGCCTGTGGACGGGCCGCCCTGACCAAAAATATGGACTGGTCCGGCCAGCAACAACGCCAACAGCGGGAACATCGCAAACCTTTGACTAACGGTGGCGAACCGCTCGCGCTTCGGGTTAAGTTTCGATATCTCAGAGTTCGAGGCGGGGTTGGCGTTTACAGGCAGATTTTGGGGTATGGCAAAGAAGCAATTTCCTTCCGGCCGGGATGTCGAAGCGAACTTGGCGTCCATCGTTCCTCCTGGGAGGTGCGCTTGATGTATCCAGCACACGGCGGCATTTCATTAGCCCAGGATTATAGGACAACCAATGCATACCGAACTGTCCTTCGCAAAAACATATTCTCGTGAATCGGCTTTTTATACATCCAGGCGGCCGGGTGCCCCATTCAAGCCATCTTTTGGCTTGAGTGGGACAGCGATGTTGGCCTCAAGCTCGGGTAGCCAAAACCGATTGTTCCCATTCCAAACCCAACCCGGCCTGAAAATCCTCTGTGGGCTCCGTGTTCTCAGTGGTGAGTTACTGTCTTCTCACCATGTCAACAAATCCAACAACGAACCATCCCCAACCAACCCGGTGTCAAGCGCCAAAACCCATCCAAAAACCAAAAAGTGAACGATTCCGGACATTTTCACCGAATTTCTCTCGCAAACCCTTTAGAATGAAAACATCATGTAAAAATTATACGATCTATAAGTCCACATAACTCGCTCTAAGTCGCTCCAGCACGACAAAAACAGCCACAATTTGCACGCTCTTGGGCCACTATTGCAGCAGCAAACCGACTCCATCCGCTTCCGGAGGAACCACCGGCCGAGCCACGAATTCCCGTTCGATCCGGTCATTGATCCGCGCCTGCGCAAACTCCGCCGCCACCCGAATCCCGTTCATAATCGCCCGGTCGTTCGAAGAACCATGCGCCACAATACAAACCCCGCGAACCCCCAGCAAAGGCGCCCCGCCATACTCCCGGTAATCCAGCCGTTTCTTGAATTCTTTCAACGCTTTACGGGAGAGCAACGCTCCCGCCTGAGCGGTCACCGTCCGGGTCAGCGACTCGCGAAGCATCTCACTCACCAGCCGTCCCAAACCCTCCGAAGTCTTCAACGCCACATTGCCCACAAAACCATCGCAAACAATGACATCCGCCTTGCCATTGAAGATGTCCCGACCCTCGACATTGCCAATAAAGTCGATCGGAAGCGCCTTCAAAAGCCCATAAGCCTCCCGCGTCAACTCATTCCCCTTGCTCTCTTCTTCCCCAATCGAAAGCAGCCCGACGCGAGGCCGCGCAATCTTCAAAACACTCCGCGAATACATCTCGCCCATCACCGCGAACTGCTCTAGATTGTGTGGTTTGCACTCGACATTCGCGCCCACGTCCAACAACACGCAAGGCGACCCGGAAGAGGTCGGAAGGATCGCAGTCAGCGCCGGACGGTCCACCCCCGGCAGCGCCCGAAGCACCATCTTCGCGGTCGCCATGGCCGCGCCAGTATTGCCCGCGGTCAGAAACCCAGCGGCGCGTTTCTCCCGCACCAGCTTCAGCCCAACCCGCATGGAACTGTCCATTTTATTGCGGACCGCTACCGCCGCCTTTTCATCCATGCCGATGCGTTCGGTCGCGTTAACTATATGAATCGGCAGTTGTTCGCCCGCTAGATGCTCATCCAGCGCAGCCCTCAGAAAGGCCTCCGGGCCGACCAGATGCACTCGTACCGCATGCTCGCGGCAGGCCAGAATCGCGCCACGAATCTCCGGCTCCGGGGCCTTATCCGATCCCATTGCGTCAAGAACGATGTCCGTCAATCCGGGGTAAGGCAGCATGGATGGTTGGACGAACTAGCTGGCTTCTTTGACTGCCAGCACGTCGCGGCCCTTATATGTGCCGCACTTCGGGCAAGCGCGGTGCGGGAGCTTGCGCTCGTGGCAGCTCGGACATTCAGAAAGCCCGACGGCCGTAAGGCCATCATGGGCGCGGCGTTTAGAGGTGCGGGCCTTGGAGTGGCGCCGCTTCGGATTTGCCATGACTACTTCCTTTCCTGCTTGCTTCCCCAGCGGCAATACGCACGCTCACGGGTCGCGTAACTCAATGATTTCTCAATGCTTGATCCGGCTGCGCAAACTTGAAAGGGCCGTCCACCGCGGATCGGTCACTGTCTCGCTGCAAGCACATGTCTCGGAGTTCAAATGCCGACCGCAGTGCGGGCAAAGCCCTTTGCAATCTTCGTGGCATAGCGTCTTCGCTGGAAGCGATAACAATACCTGCTCGCGCAGGACATCTTCCAGCAGGACACCATCTTTCTGATAATAACCGATTTCCGTCTCCGAAGTGGTAATGGAATGTTCAGAAGCCTCGCCATCCGCACCGGTCGGTCGAAAAAGCAGGTCGAACTGCCCTGCCAGCGAGTGTTCTACGGGATCAAGACAGCGCGCGCATAGCGCCTCGAATCGACCGTTATAGGTGGAGCGGATACGAATATCGTCAATCAATTCACCCGGTCCTCTGTGTTCCACAATCAGATCCGCGCGACCCTCAACCGACAGCGAATCCAGTTGGCGAATGTCGAAACCGTATTCGATCGAGTCAGGCGGGAAAGTCAGATTGAACTGGATCGGTTCGCGTTCCAGATCGAGGACAGTAAAAAGCATAGCAATCGGTCACCGCAAGTGAAAGTACGCAGGAGGCAGTGTCTCTCCTGATAGACAGTTCAAGATTATCACTCTCCGTGCGATGCCCGGGCGTACTGCATAACCGAGCAGTCAGCCATCGCTGGCCTTTTCACGTGTTTTCGTCGGGACGCTGCGACGAGAGCCGCCTGCTAGCGGCTCGCTAGCTCCCGCCATTCTAGCTCCCGCTCTTCACCTCTGGCCTGAAACAGCCGAATGGCGGCGATGCCCGCAGCTCCCGCCGCAACGCACTGGCTGGCATTTTCAAAGGTCACTCCCCCTAATGCTAGCACGGGAATCGGCAATTCGCGGCCCGTCTCCCGACCTACCCGGCAGGCCTCAGAGAGCGCTTCGATCCCCATCCCATGCGACGCGTCGCTCCCCGGTAAAACCTTCTCAAAGACGGGAGCGAACAGCGCCAGGCTGGCTGCCGCTCCCCGGGTGGCCACCACGTCGGCACTAGAGTGGCAGGACACGCTTATCGGTGCGCTGCGGCCGAGGCCGTCACGTATTTCCCGAATCGCAGCCCTCAATTGCCCGTCAGCTAGCCCGCCCGATAAGTGCACCCCGTCGGCACCTGCCTCTCGGACAACCGCTGTCGCTATATTCGGGGCCACATTGATCAGCACTCTCGTGGATGCGCCAACCCGCTTCACCGCCTGGATTATTTCGGCTGCTAACCGGATCAGTGAGGTGGGAGTCATATCTTTTTCTCTGATTTGAACAAAATCAATGTCGTAAGCGACCCAGCTCTCGGCGAGCTCGACGAGACGACGGGTGCGCTCATCCTCCGTCTCAGCCAATTGGCGCCTATTTGTAATGGCATAAAGAAGCAAGAACCAACCCTCTGGGTAGCCATTCCGGTCGTTTCCCGAAAGCGGCATCCTCTTTCACTCTACAAATATTCACGCGCCGTGGATGGAGTACGCGCTGTAAGATGAGCGCATTGAGGTTGTAGCTTTTCGTGGATACTTCGCTAGGGAATACCCGATTCTTTACGGCGGACTAGCCGATAACGTGAAAAGCGGAACTATGAGTATGTGAGTCGCGGGCCCTTTTGCCGTTAGGGGTGCAGATTGTGAGTGGAGAATTTCTGGTCCTGCTATGAACGAATATGACTTGTTGATTATTGGCTCGGGACCCTCAGGTCAGCGGGCTGCCGTGTCGGCGGTGAAACGTGGCAAGCGCGTCGCCGTTGTCGAAATGCGGGACGTCGTCGGCGGAGTCTGCATCAACACCGGCACGATTCCCAGCAAAACCATGCGCGAAGCCGTGCTTCATCTCTCCGGGTACAACTACCGTTCGGTGTACGGCATGAACTACCGCGTGAAAGAAAAGATTACGATGGCGGACCTCGCCTTCCGCGTACAACACGTGATTAAGACCGAAGTCGACGTCACCGAGGCGCAGCTGTCGCGCAACGGCGTCGAGGTCGTCTCCGGCACCGCGAGCTTCGAAGACCCCACCCATGTCCGGGTAGAAAATTCTCGCGGCTCTAGCGTATACCAGGCCGAAAACATCCTGATCGCCGTTGGCACCAAACCCGCCGCCTCCGCCAAGGTGCCGATTAACGGCCGCTCGATCATCGACAGCGATCAGATCCTCGATCTTCCCGAGTTGCCTAAAACGCTCATCGTCGTCGGCGGGGGCGTTATCGGCGTCGAATACACCTGCATGTTCTCCGCTCTTGGGGTGCGGGTGACGCTGATTGAAAAACGGCCCAAGTTGCTGGAGTTTGCCGATCAGGAGATCGTCGAAGCACTCAGCTATCATCTGCGCGACACTCGCGTCACCATGCGCACCGGCGAAGAAGTGGAAAGCGTCGAAGAAATGCCGGATGGCTCGGTCGTTGCCAACCTCGAGAGCAAGAAACGGATCAGCGGTAGTGCGTTGCTCTACGCTGTCGGGCGTCAGGGAAATATCACCGAGCTGAACCTGGCCGCCGCCGGAATCGAAGCCGACAGTCGGGGACGCATCCCAGTTGACAAGGATTTCCGAACCAAGCAGCCGAACATATTCGCCGTCGGGGACGTGATCGGATTTCCAAGTCTGGCGTCGGTCTCGATGGAGCAAGGCCGCATCGCTGTGGCACGGATATTCAACGACGACTCGATCCACACCAACCCGAGCGTCTATCCTTACGGCATTTACACCATCCCCGAAATTTCCTTTATCGGGAAAACCGAAGAGCAGCTCACCGACGAAGACGTCCCTTACGAGGTTGGCGTAGCCTACTACAGGGAAATAGCGCGCGGGCAGATTCGCGGCGACACCACCGGTCGTCTCAAGCTGATCTTTCATCGCGAAAATCGGTCCCTGCTCGGCGTCCACATCATCGGCGAGAGTGCTTCCGAACTCGTGCATATCGGCCAGGCCGTTATGACCCTCGGCGGGAAAGTGGATTACTTCATCGACACTGTGTTTAACTACCCAACGCTGGCGGAATGTTATAAGACCGCGGCGTTCAACGGAATCAACCGTCTATCGCGATTCGAATAGGCATGCAAAAAGCCTTCAGGTGCCGATGTCTGACAGCCTGAACTGGCGTACATTCCGGCGAAGAGTGCAGCCGGAAAAGAGGTTTGATTATGGCGAGAACCATCGGAGTGGTCATGACCGAACGCGTGGTCTCCGGTCTCATCGAAGACCACAAACTCATCGGCGCGGTTCGAGAATATCCCGAAGACGCCGAACAGTTCGACGGGCTGGTCGAGGTACCGTCGGATGATTTGTGCGAGATCATCTGCGACCAGGTGCTCAAACTGGTTCCGGAGGGAGCGGAAATCGATGCCGTCGGGGTTGCTTTGCCGGGCATCGTCCGCAACGGCGTGGTTGAGGATTCTCCCAACCTTGGGCAGTTGAAGGGTGCCAAAATCTGCGAGTGGATCGAGGAAACCTTTCGCGAACACGGACGCAATTACTCGGTAGACGTGTTCAACGATGCCGATGCGGTGGCCGCTGGCGTGGCCGCTACCAAAGGGCAGCTCGATCGCCTGGTTCGGGTGTGGACGATCGGCAACGGTATCGGTTTTGGGCGATTTCCATATGCCGAGGGCCCCTGGGAGGGCGGTCACACCGTCGTTTCACTGGACTTGAAAGAGAACTACTGCGGATGCGGCGGTCGCGGCCACCTCGAGGGCATCATGGGCCATCGAGCCATGCGTCTCCGCTTCATGGATATGGAACCCGACGAGGTCTTCGCCGCCGCCAAGAAAGGCGATAAGCGCTGCGCTCAGTTTGTCGAGTTGTGGCATCGCGCGCTCGCCGCGGCCACCGCCACCCAGATTCACCTCGAGGGACCAGGCCGGTTTTATTTCACCGGCCGCGACATTGACCGCCTCGACCTGGCAGCATTGAAGGAATACCTCTGGGAAATGGTAAAAATGAGCCCGCTTCAGAGCTATACGCTCGAGGTCATCCCGGAGAATTCAGAACTGGCGATTATCGGTGCCGGGGAAGCCGCCGCGCATGTGCGCAACGGGTAGGAGTCGTCAACAGATCCGCTCCTTGCCGGTATCAAATGAGCCCCCAGGAATGGTAATCTGATACGAGAGGTTCTCCCGATGATTCATCCCGAACGCATTGCGGAAGTAATGGGCGGATTCGCAATTCTCGGTCACGAAGTGCGCTCGTTTCAGGATCTCGAAACCAGCGTTGCCGGGGGGCTTCCGAAAGTGGCCCTGCGCCGCACACTGGAGCGTGTCTACCTTACAGCTGGGGACGTCCGGCAGGCGATGCATCGCGTAGTTCCAGAAGCGACCTTCAAACGCCGGACGCATCTCTCTCCAAAACAGAAGGAGAGCGCACGGAACGTTTGGCTCGCGTGATCGCTGCGGCGGAATATGTCTGGGATGACAGCGACGATGCACGCGAATGGCTAACCAAGCCGCATCCCGAACTTTCCGGACGAACACCTATGGAAGCGGCTGAGTCGGAACTCGGAGCCCGTAGAGTCGAGCACGTCCTGGACAGCATGTTTTACGGCTTGCCGCTCTGATGCGAGCCTTTCGCATCGCCGACCATCGCTTTCCAATTCTTGACGGAACAGGGGCCAAACTGGCTGGCGGTCGATGCAACAGCCCCGGCTCGCCAGTGATCTATGCGGCCGAGACATTCGCGGGGGCCATGCTCGAAATCCTCGTTCGGGCAAATCTGAACCGCATGCCCAGAACCTATGTCTACGTGGAGCTTTCGATCGACGAAACAGGTTCCTGCGAACGGCTGGCCGAGTTCGGCCTGCCGGGCTGGGATAGCGATGGCGAACTGGTCAGTCGCAGCTTTGGTGACCAATGGCTCACTAAGGCGCGCAGCGCGGTATTAATCGTTCCAAGTAAAGTCACAGGCGGAGTCGAAACCAACCTGCTGATCAATCCCCTGCATCCCGACTTCGACAAAATCCGCGCGGGCGAGCCAAAAACAGTGCTTTGGGATAGCCGGTTCTTTCAATGAAAAGAATCTGAAATCGTCTGCGGCTCACCGATAGCTGCGCTGATAAGTCTTGCTGATGCGATCATGCCAGCCCAGCCGATCGTCATCGAAAAAAGCCCACAAAATTCCCAAGCCCAGAGGACTCGCCGACAACAGCAGCGCTCCTATCCGGCGAAGCATGGTTTGCCGTGTGGGGTTTTCGTCGTCGAAGGTGCAAAGCGCAATCTTCGCGTACCGCATGCCCGGTGTGTCGCTTCCAAACTTGAAGAACAGAATCTGATAAATCAGCGCAAAGCCAAGAAATACTATCGCCGCTCCGACTCCCGCCGGTTTTCCGGTCGGCGGATGAACCGTGCAAGCCACAAACACAAACACGAAAAGCAGAAATCCGGCCGCGACCAGCGCAAAATCCACGATTCCGGCCATCATGCGGTCTTCCAGCGAAGCGGTCTGCATCGGTAAATCCAAACCCGTGATCGCGCCCTCGAGTTGCGATGCTGGATTCGATCCATGATCGGCGCTTTCTCTCGATCTCCGCCCAAGACCGGCAGCAAACTGCTCGACGGCGGAAGGCGAACCATGCGCTCCCGGCGCGCAATCCAGACGAATCGCCGACCAGCCCGGCAATACCGGATCGAGAACCGGATTCGTGGATATAGCCTCCGTCTCCACTTCAAAGATACGCAATTGCGACAACGAGTCGCGGCCAGACTCTTCCCGTAAAGGCCCCTCCGCCAGCCGCGGCCGCGCCTTGCGCGCGGCGATCAATTCCCGCGGAAACTCAAGCAGCTTGGCCGGCAAAGCGTGGATCGGGTGCAGCGGCTCATCGTCTGAAGCCTCAAGGATTGACGGAACCGCAGCAGATCCCATCTCAGTAACCTGATCATCCGTTATCGCCGACGAAGAGGGATATCGCGCAGAGGGCAACGGGTCGTTGCAGCTCGGTCCCCATGTCTGTCTCTTCTCCCGCGAATACGCTTCTCTGTCGAGACCCTCATTGAGGTCGACGTCCAGCCCTTCCAAAATCGCCTGGGCCGCGTCGCGAGCCTCACCCGCCGCAACCGACGCCGCTGCTGCCGCACGCACGGCGTTGCGAGCCTCCGCTGCCAACATCTCGCTATAGGTCGGTGCTTTGGCATACCGTGCGGCAACCCGATCGGCTACGCTCTTCCCGCGCGAAGCCGGTGAGACAACAGCAACATCCTCCATCCCCGGCAGTGCCGCCTGCAAACCGCGACCGCTGCGTCGGGCCCGATGCGCCGCCAGCCGTCGATTCGCTTCCTGTTTCCATTCTTGAGAAAGGGCTTGAGCGGAGTCGTTCGAACCAGCCATAGCATCTAGTTCAATACTCGATAATGAAGATCTCACTCGTTGCCCTCTAATTCCCCAACTCATTCTTTCGACTCGCGGCTTTGCTATTCTTAACTCGCTCTGAAGCATTGTGACCGCGGTTCAGCCCAGTCATCGGACGACTGCACAGCTACTTCGTTTCACAAGTTCTCAGCCTGATTCGTCTAACTCTCAATGCGCAGGAACAACTTGCCAGGTCGCCCTCAAAGTCACAATGTTCTCCTCGAAATGACGACCCGCTTTTGTTGGTGTATCACGCTGTACATCCTGTGTCATCAGCAGGTTGCCGCGCAGACGTTGACGAACCAGTTTCCCCCTCCCAGCGAGATGGTTGCAGCGTCGGCCCAAACCGCAGTGTCGAACCCCGTCCACACCCAGGATGCCGACCCGACCGCCATCCCGCGAGCCCAGGTAGTTCCCCCGCCACCAAAGGGATATCCAGTCCACATAGCCGCCCGCGAACAAACCAAGAGTGGCGATATTTGGACCCTCACCGGCAGTGTAGAAATCCAATACCGCGAATATGTCGTCCACGCCGACAAGATCACCTACGACCAGGCGACGGGCGAAGTCCACGCCGACGGACACCTTCATCTGGCGGGCGGCCCTGATGACGAACAAATCGACGCAGACCGCGGCACGATGAGCGTAAATGACGACACCGGTCACTTCTACGACGTCTCCGGCTCTATCGGAGTCCGCCGCGTGCCCCCCGCCAACAGCCTCCTCTATACCACCTCCAACCCATTTGTCTTCACCGGCCGCGAGGTCTTCAAAGACGGCCCCCAGCGGTATCGAATCCTCCACGGCTCAATGACCTCGTGCCGCCTTCCCAAGCCCGACTGGGAGCTCCTTTCCTCCAAAATCAATGCCGTGGACGGCAAGGCTACCGCCCGCAATTCATGGTTCACGCTGCTCCATGTTCCTCTCTTGTTCCTACCGTATGTGTCGCACCCGGTCGACACCGACGAGCGCCAAAGCGGGTTCCTGATCCCCATCGGTTCCAACTCGACGACCAAAGGATCGATCGTCGGAGAGGAAGTCTACTGGGTCATCGGTCGCAGCGCCGACCTGACCGTCGGCTCTCAATATTGGTCCAAACAGGGCTTCGCCCCCAGCGCGGAATTCCGTTATAAAGGCGCCGGTCTTGACTTCCTCACCGCGAATTTTCATGCTCTTCTCGATCGCCGAACCCCCAATCAGGGAGGCGAAGATGCGATCTTAAGGGGCCGGTACGACTTCAGCGCCAATGCTAGGGCAGTCGCCGATATTGAATATCTCAGTTCCTACGTATATCGGCTGGCCTTTGAGGAAAACTTCACCGTTGCCACCAGCTCCGAGGTGAAGTCCCAGGCTTTTCTGCAGAACGAAAGCCGTGGCGTCTTCGAAAGCGTGTATCTAGGCAGATACCAGAGCTTTGAGAGTGAGACGCCCGGTGACGAAATTCGAATCCTGCATCTGCCATCGCTGCAGGCCGAAGCAGTCGACCATCCTCTGTGGGGAACCCCTCTGCTAGGCGGCTTCAATGTCTCCATCGATACGCTGACTCGATCCGAACCGCTCTTTCACGCCCGCAATGTCGAGCGCATCGACCTTTATCCCCATCTAGCGCTGCCCATGTCCCTCGGCGGTTGGACCATTCGCTCCGAGATTGCCGGCCGCGAGACCTTCTACACCCGCTCGGAGATACTTCCATCGGCCTCACCCACGTCCGGCGGCATCTCGCCTACAGAGGAACCTGCCAATCTCAATCGTGAAGACTTTGAAGCCAGCGTAGAAGTCCGCCCACCGGCCGTGGAGCGCGATTTTTCGGCCCCTTGGTTGGAAAAACTCCTCGGCAGCAATGTCCGTCACACAATCGAGCCGGACCTCCATTATCGCTATGTCACCGGGATCAACAACTTCAATTCCGTACTACGCATCGACCAGGTCGATGTCGTCAGCAATACGAATGAACTTGAATACGGGCTTACTCAACATCTCTTTGTCCGCAACAGCCGTACTCATCCTTGTCGCGACGATGAAGCTCAAACCGCGACCGGAATCTGCGGCGGAGGACCCGTCGACTGGCTCTCCTGGCGGATCGCGCAGAGGTTCTTCTATAACTCCAATTTCGGAGGGGCGGTCATCGCCGGCGAACGCAACGTGCTGGCGACTACCCTCGATCTGACGGGAGCGGCATTCCTTTATGGTCCACGGTCGATTTCGCCGGTGATTTCCCGCTTGCGTGTCAAGCCAACGGCTTCATCGGATATCGAATGGGATCTCGACTACGACCCCAAGGCCGGAAGGATCAATTCAAGCGACGTGTTTGCAACCTATCAGCGGGGCGACATTCGCGTCAGCGCAGGTCAATTCAAATTGAATGCGCTCGACGTGAACTCCAACCCGGGTCCGGTCACATCGCCGGCAAACGTCACAGCGGCAGTCACCAACTACAACCAGGCGCGACTTGCGGTGTCCTATGGGAATTCAGCTCACGCAGGTTTCGGCGTCGGCATCAGCGGAGGCTACGACTTCGTCCAGGATCAGCTCCAGTTTGGCACCGCTCAAGCCACATATAACTGGGACTGTTGCGGCGTCAGTATCGGGTATCGCCGCTATTCCCTGGGCACGGTCCGCAACGAAGGCCAGGTGATCTACAGCGTCACCCTGGCGGGCGTAGCGACCGCCGGCAATCTACGCCGTGCGGAAAAGATATTTTGACGCTCGTCCGGGTTCAATCTGCTTCCGGCAAATGCCCTATATGCCTGCTCCAACGGCCTCTCTCTGGGTGCGATAATGAAAGCAGTGTCCGCACGGCGCTCAGCGAAAGGTGGTTTGTGTGCTTCGTAGTCGATTCTTGCTTTGTTGCCTGATGGCGGTCGCGGTGGCTGGCTGCCGGGCCCAGAGTGCTCCCGCCGTTGCCACCGGTCCCGTGGCTCCCGCCGCTTCACCCAACGACCCGCAGGTCAATCGCCGCATCGAGATTCTCGTCCGGTCGCAAATGCAGGTGCCCTCTGAATACAGAGTGACCATTGGCCCTCGAACCAAAAGCGCGTTCAGCGGCTTTGATACCTTGCCGATTACCTTCGCCCTCCCATCCAAACCCACTGCGAAGCCCACTACCGTGGATTTCCTACTGTCCCAGGACGGCAAGACCCTGGCGCGCCTGCAGAAGTTCGATCTGACCAAAGATCCCGCAAACATCGCGCAACTCGCGAATCGCCCGGTCCGCGGCACTGATGCAGCCAAAGTCACGATCGTCAACTTCGACGATCTTGAATGTCCGTACTGTGCACGCATGCATCAGGAGCTGTTTCCGCAAACGATCGATCACTACAAGGGCCTGATTAAAGTGGTATACAAGGACGATCCGCTGGTCGACCTTCATCCCTGGGCAATGCATGCCGCAGTCGACGCCAACTGCTTGGCCGATCAAAACGGCAGCGCTTACTGGGCCTATGTCGATTACGTCCATAGTCATGGGGAGGAAATCAGTGGCCCCAACCGCGATCCCGCAAAGGCAAATGCCGTCCTCGACAGGATCGCCCGCGAGCAGGGCGCGAAGGCCAATGTGATTGCGACTACCCTCGACGCCTGTCTGCAAAAGCAGGATAACGGCGCTGTGCTCGCCTCCATGAAGGAAGCCGAGGGACTGAACATCGACGGCACACCGACGCTGTTTGTGAACGGCGAAAGAATTTCGGGCGCCGAACCGGTGGACCGGGTCTGGGCGGTGATTGATCGCGCGCTCGAAGCTGAGGGGCAGAAGCCTCCGCCGACGGCCCAGACTCCCGCCGGGACGAACGCAGCCAAGTCTCCCACTGGAAACTAGGCCTAAGGAGAAAGCTTTGTACGAAGTATCGGTAAACATCCCCAAGAATCACCACCCACATATCGCGTTTTCGCCGGCTAGACGAACGAGTTTTGGCGCACTCATTCCGATGGTCGGTCTGGTAGCCATCCTGGCCGGAATCGGCGGCTGCAAGCGTGAACACGGTCCGGACGTCGTCGCACTCGTGAACGGCAAGCCCATCATGAGCAAGGATGTCGACACCCTCTACCAAGGCCAGCTGGAGGATTCCAAGCAGAGTCCCCCCAAAGACCAGGCAGACAATCTTCGTCTGAATATCGTCCGCGAACTTATCGACGAAGAGATCGTCGAGCAGCGTTCGGCGAAGCTGAATCTCACTGCCAGCGACGACGAAGTCGAGACTAAACTCGCGGAATTCAAGGCGCCCTACACTCAGGAAGAGTTCGACCAGAAGCTGAAGAGCCGCCACCTGACGCTGGACGACCTGAAGAAAGAAATCCGTAAGAACCGCACTCGTGAAAAACTCCTCAACAAGGAAATCAACTCCAAGATCAACATCACCGACGCGGACATTTCCAACTATTACAACGCTCACAAAGCCGACTTCGATCTGATTGAGCCCCGCTACCATCTGGCGCAAATCGTAGTCACGTCGCAGCCTGCGCCGGCTCAGCAACAGCAGCCCATCAACATTCAGAACAGCAAGGCAAGCAACGACGCCGACGCCAAAAAGAAGATCGATGCGCTGCATGGCCGACTGGAAAGCGGCGAAGATTTCAGCACCCTGGCGGCAAACTTTTCCGAGGACCCGAATACCGCCAGCAACGGCGGCGACATGGGCGGCATCATGGAATCGGCGCTCCGCCGCCAACCCGAGGTCTTTGCCATGATCGACCGCATGAAACCTGGCCAGATCACTCCCGTGATTCCAATCGCCGAAGGTCCGGGCTCAAAACGCACCGGGTTCTATGTCATCTTCAAGCTGATCGACCGCGAAGCGGCAGGTCAACGCGAACTCAACGATCCTCGTGTGCAGCAGACGATCCGCGCTGAGCTGCGCCAGGAGCGTTCGCAATTGCTCACGAATGCGTATCTCGAAATGCTTCGCGACCAGGCGCACGTCGAGAACTACTTCGCTGAAGAGATATTCAAGAACGGCGCCAAGTAACGCTATAAGCCGCCGAGGAAGACCATATGGTTCGCTACGGAATTCTGGGGTTTGGTCATCACGCCGAGAAGCGGCTGGTTCCCGCATTTGCAACAACTGAGAATTCTCGTCTTGTAGGCCTTTGGCGGCGGAATGCTGAAAAAGCCCGAGTGAATGCACTGGAATTCGGAATCCAACATGTCTTTGCGACCGCCGAAGACTTGTGCGCCTCGCCGGAGATAGACGCGGTTTTTGTCGCGTCGCCTGATTCACTCCATCTCCACGATGTTGTGCTGGCCCTGAAGCATCGCAAGCCAGTGCTCTGCGAAAAACCGCTGGCCATGAGCGCCGGAGAGGTCGAAACCATGCTCGCTGCCCAGTCTGAAGCAGGTGTCGCTTTCGGAGTCGCGCAAAATATGCGCTACAACGCCAGCGGGGAATTGATGCGGCAATGGGTCGTCGAAGGCCGCATAGGTGCGCCGGTGCTCGCCCATTCCCAGTTCTGCTACGCGGCCGAAAGAAGTCCCCGAGAGTGGATCTATGACCCAACCCTCGCGCTGGGCGGCCCCATCGGCGATGTCGCGATTCATTGCATAGATGCACTCCGCTTCATTCTCGATACCGATGTCTCGGAAGTCGCCACCTTGGCTCACACCGACGCGAATTCCGGAGCGGTCGAATCCCATGCAGTCGTCGCACTCGATTTCAGCAACGGCGCTATGGGCGCAGTCACGGTTACCACTCGCGGCGAATACCGCTCCTACATCGAGGTAACCGGCACGGCGGGCGTTCTGGTATGCGAGAACGGCCTCACCGTTGACCATGAGGTCGAGGTGGTTCGTTATCGCAAGGGGCAGATTGTAGAGAAAATGCAGGTCTCCAATGCCGACGCTTATACCAGGATGCTCGATTCATTCTCGGCTGAGATTCAAGGTACTGGAAAATATCTCGCGCCGGGAACCGACGGGCTGCTCAATCAGCGAATTCTTGATGCCGCTTACGCCAGTTGGCGGAGTGGCGTCAAACAGCAAGTCACCCTACCCTCAACTCCTCTTTAGCCTTGAGGACGTCCTCTGGGGTGCCAACAGCCTGCTCCTCTATTACGCAAATCGAAAGGGGACCCGCACGGGAGAGTTCATGGAGCTGTCACCGATTGGAAAAGTGGCTCGAGTGGTTGCGAATTACAACGCCTAGCGGACGAGCATGGCTCTCGCCAGGATGAGACGAGATCGCCGGGCCGTGACCCATCCGGAGCAGGAACGAAGTCGCCCCTCGCGGCTGGATCTGTCAAGGCATGGAACCGTAGCAGGACTGGCAAAAAACGACTTTTCTTGCCAGTTCAGCAAAAACTGACTTCTTAAGTCCTTTAGATTGAATCGTCCATGTAATTATTACGCGATTGGAAAGTTGCAATAAGTCACTCTAACTCGCGATAAGTCGCTCTAGCACGACCAAACGTGCCCCAAATCCGACACAAATTGCACACATTTTCGTGGCTTTTCAAACCAGAGCGACCCAAGGCTAAATATGAATATTCACCAGTTCCGAAAGACCTTCGCCAGCCCCCGGCGTAATTTGCCGCGTCTGCGGCGCACGCCAATGATCGATGTAAGAGATTTGGTGCACACAGGAAATAGTGCAGTTGGGAGCGCACGTTTTCTCTGTAAGGAACTCGCGTTTCAAGTCTTCCCGTGTGTATTCTTCCAGCGGAATACCCGGATAACCCCTTTGTTGTGAACAGTAGTGGACTAATCCGTCTTCGCAGATATACAGATACCGCGAACCCGCCCGGCAACGCCAATCGTTCGGCTCGCCGTTCGCGATGGCTTCCTGGAAGTGATTGAATCGAGAATAGTTGGTCTTCTTCAGCCCACGCATCTCAAAGTAGACCCGCCGCTCCTCGTCCCGCAGCGGCTTAAGCTGCCCATCACCGTCATGAATGATGCCAATCGTCGACGTAAAGCCCAGATTGAGAGCTCTATGCCCAATGGTTAGAGCATCTTGGGGATCCTTGATGCCCCCGCCAACGACCGAGTTGATATTTACATGAAAGTTCGCATATTGGGCCAAGAACTCAAGTTTCTTATCCAAAACCTTAAGGCTCTTCTTCGAAATCTCATCCGGCTGAACATTATCGATCGAAATCTGCATATGATCCAGACCGGCTTTATTCAGCCGCTCGATCCGGTCCGGCATAAGGAAATAGCCATTGGTGATCATCCCCGCAATACGCCCATGATGGCGAATACGCCCAATGATTTCATCAAGATCCGGATGAGTCAGCGGCTCCCCGCCAGAGATGGTGATGATGCTCGTACCCAGACGCGCAAGATGATCAATACGCCGTAGCATCTCATCCAGCGGTACCGGATCGGACACCTTGTCATATTCATTGCAATAAGCGCATGAAAGATTACAGAAACGCATAGGAACGATCTGCGCCATCACAACATGGTCAGTCGATGCCAAAGCATGCGCCACGGTCGCGACTTCGCGCGCCTTGCGTGCGGCCGCACCAAGACGGTACGAAAAACCAGCTTTTCTGGCCTGTATAGGTACCGTAGACATCTTGCTCTTATTGAATCATAGCGGAAGAGCCGACAACGACCCACAAGGGTGGAGCGGCATCCTTCGGCCTGCGAACGGAGTGAAAAGTCAGTCCATTTGTTCCAGGTGCATGGACTTCAGCTCACGCTCGAGGTCCTCCATCTGTTGCCGCATTTGCTGCTGGTTGTGCGGCATCTGCTTACGGGCAAGATTGACGGCCTTCTGGGCTTCGGTCATATCGATGCTTCCGGCTACGCGGTCGGCTTCCGCTTTGAGGGCAGCAATATCGAGGTTTGCGGTTGCTTGACTAATCTCCTCCGCAAGACCCGAGGCATCCATGCCGATCAGATCGCCGTGGAGCTGCGCAAACGTTTCTGCGTCGGGAACCGAGGGAATATCGAGCAAACCGGAGGTCTTTGCCGTACCAGCGACCATGGTGAGGGTCTGCTCCTTCTTGTCCCGAATGAGGGTGACGGTGACCTGTTTACCGTGATTGGCGCGAATGGCGCGTTCCCAGTCTGTGAGGCTGACGATCGGCTGTCCATTGACTTTCTGAATGATGTCGGCGGCCTTCAGGCCCGCGGCGGCGGCGGGGCTGTTCGGAAAGACGTTCCCGACCAGCATGCCGGAGCCGCCTCGGACGCCGAAATATTCAGCCAAGCCGGTGGGGAGCGGCTGCAGGTCGACGCCAACGTAGTAACGGTCTCTGGTCAGAGAGCCAAGAAGAGAATTTTGTCCCGAGTGCCGCTGCCCGCTCGAACCCGGCAAGACCCATGTCTCTACCGGCGGGTCTACCGCGGGCATCACCAGTGTTCTGGGGTCTTCATCGGGAAGTGCTGCAATCGCGGCGCGATCGGCTAGCTGCACATTCAGGTTGATGTTCTGCCCGTCGCGAATAGCAACCAGGGCAACGGTGCGGCCTGGAGGAGTCTCGCGGATCATGCGCCGAAGTTGCTCGACGCCTTCGATCCGTTGCCCATTCATCTGGACAACCACGTCGTGGACCTTAAGCCCGGCTTTCGCCGCCGGGGCGTCCTGGTCGAGGGTAATAATTTCCGCGCCGTGGGCGTCCTTGAGTTTGAGCGCGGCGGCGCGGTCGTTATCGACATCGTTCAGCCCGACCCCGAGATACCCTTGGGCCGAGTGGGCGAGCAAAAGCTCGGTGGCGTTGGCAGCCGGATGAAATTCAACTTCGACAGCATATAGCGACTGAACGGAGAGCACTACCCCCGCGATGACGGTCAATGTTCCCAGCCTCGAAAGATAATTCATCATTCAACCTCTTGTTCTTGTGTCTTACTGAATCTCGGGTAGTCCGTTCAACATTTGTCGCGACACCGTCCGGAGATATGGATTCTGGTCGGTATCGGCAACACTATGGAGCGCAGTCCGAACGCTGCTGTCGCTGTCCACCGGCTGCAGGAGGTCGACCGCCTTGATCCGAACTTTGGGATCGGGGTCCTTCATCAAGGCGTTGACGACGACGTTCCGCACATTTCGATCCTCGCCAACGTAGGGTTTCAGCCCATCCAGAGCCCGAAGTCGCACTGCGGCGTCCTTGTCCCGGCGAAGAGCGATCATCAGAGCATCTCGGACCGGCCCGTCGCCACATTCGTGGCCAGCCAGGCACTCGTCGGCCAGCAGGCCAACAGAATCGGCACGAACGTCCGGATTCAACCTGCTCTGTGCGCCCAGCAGCAGCATCTCCCGCACTTCAGGACTGTCCAGAGTACCGGTCATTACCTCTGGAACCAGGCGGTTGTAGTGAATCTCGACGTTCTCCGTGCCGGGCTGCTGAACGATATCGCGAATGTTGGCAATTTGAGGATCAGCCTGCGGAAAGTCCGGATGCGTTTTTGCAGGCACCGGATCGACAACTACTGCCTTCTGTCCAAGTTTATGTCCGGCGTAGCCACCGGCACTCAGTCCGATCACCAGAAACGCAGAAGCCATCACCGGAGCGGACTGGACGCGGGCGATGCCATTAAAAATGCGGTCGACGATTCGGGTCAGCCAGCCGCTGCGGGGCACAGCATCGAGAGCTTCTTCCAGCCGGAGACGTGTCCGGGTGAGCAAGTTCGGCGATGGCTCCTCCATGGGGTAGAGCGACATCGCCTGACGCAGACCTTGCACAGCCTCGATTTCCTGCCGGCAATAGCCGCATTCTGAGAGATGATGCTCTAAACGGTGGCTTGCGTCGTCGGGGAGTTCCCCATAGACTGCCAGCGCGATATCATGCTGCATTGCTTCGCACCCTTTTGATAGATTCTGGGCCGATTCGTGTTTCGTGGTATTCATTTGCATCCTGCCTCAACGTAAAGTCGCCAAATTTGCTCTTAATTTTTTTGTCGCCCGAAAGAGCGTATTCTTGGCGGTCTCTTCCGTGGTGTTCAGCATTTCGCCGATAGTCCTTAACTTCAGACCTTGATAGTGCTTTAGTTCAAAAACCATGCGCTCCCTAGGAGTGAGTGTGTCGAGCGCCGCTTTGATCTTTTCCCCGAGGAACTTGCGTTGGAGCTCTTTGTCCGGATTGGCCATCGAGCGGTCATCGGACACATTGCCGAGAAGGTCGATCTGATCGCCTGAGGAGTCGATCATCACGGCCTGATCTTCGCGCCTGGATTTGCGCCGCCGCAAGTGGTCGAGGCACAGGTTGGTCACGATTCGGTAGAGCCAGGTGTAAAACGAGCACTCGAAGCGGAAGTTCCCGATATATCGGTAAGCCTTCAGAAAAGCTTCCTGGTGCACATCCTGAGCGTCTTGCTCGGAGCCGGTGAGGTGCATTGCGAGACGCAAAACCGCCTGATCGTATTGACGAACCAGCGCGTCGAACGCCGGTCGCGAGCCTTGCTGCGCCTCGCGAATCAGGTCATTCTCGTTCTCTCGCGCCCGGGCATCCGTCGCCATGCTTGAAGAGGATTGTATCCTCCGCGGCTTGGTTGCTACCTGCTGGGGAAGGCGAAGAGCGTCGGTGGCCATGCGGTATTGCTCCTGTTTGGTTGTGGGACGGGTCGGTTGGGAGTTGGTTAGCATCAGCTGCCTAAATTCGTCGGGATATTAAGAATAGAAACGCCGATTCGAAGCCAAAGTTGCCGATTTCCAGTCTTCAGCTCTCAGTTTTCCGGCGTTAGCCTTTGCGAGGCGGGTGCTTCGACTGAGGGCTGATAACCGAAGGCTGAAAACTTAAGGACCGCTCGTTCTAAACTTGGGTGATGGTTCAACATGGAGATGGAAGCGGGACGGGTGGGCTTTTCGATCCCACTGCTGGCGATGTACAGGCTTCGGACGATTGGATTATCGCCTTTTGCGATGGGGGTTCCCGGGGAAATCCAGGCCCATCGGGGTTTGGGGTCTACATCGAGGACGAGAGCGGCAAGTCGGTGGCCGAGTTGAGCGAATTCCTGGGTAAACAGACAAATAACTACGCCGAATATGCCGGACTGTTGGCGGCTCTGAATTTCGCGCTGGAGAGCGGACACTGCCGGCTGCGAGTAGTCTCCGATTCGGAGCTGATGGTGAAGCAGATCAAGGGCCAATACAAAGTCAATAGCCCCGATCTGCGGCCACTTTATGAAGAGGCGAAGCGTCGGATCGGGCGATTGGAGCGGTTCCAGATTCAGCACGTCCTGCGTGAAAAAAACCAGCGGGCAGACCGACTGGCAAACTTGGCCATGGATCGGGGAACGGCCCGAGATTCACCGTCAGTTTCGGGTTTCCGTGCTGCGGTGAAAGCTGTTTCCGGAGCGACTCCTCCGGTGGCCAAGCCCGCACCCGCGCCCCGCAGTCCACTGCGAGGGTTTGTGAAGGGTGGCGTCGTTCACCTGGTTGATGGAAATCTGCCGGAAGGCATTTTTGTGAAGGTCACACCCGAAGTGTAGCGATCACCTGGTCAGCTTCGCCTTGACCGCTTCGCTGACGATGCGGCCATCGGCTCGCACGCCTGACGCTTTGATCTTTTCCTGGACGGCCTTCATCACCGGGCCAATATCTTTGGGACCTGGCACTGGACCGCTTGCGGCCAGTTCTGCGATCGTGGCGGCTACCAAGGCTTGAATCTCTTCCTGCCCGGCTGCCTTGGGCATATATTCTTCGATCAGAGCGATCTGGGCGGCCTCGTTGGCGGCGAGTTCGGGGCGGTTGCCCTTGGTAAACTGCTCAATCGAGTCCCGCCTTTGCTTGATCATCATTGTCAATATCTGGTAGGCCTCGGCATCGGTAAGTGTTTCACGCTTTTCGATCTCCTTATTTTTGAAGGCTGTCTTCATCATGCGGATGGTCAAGAGACGCTCCGCATCACGCGCCTTCATGGCGGCAATCATGTCCTGGTCTATTGTTTTCACTACGCTCATCGGATCTCCGTGTCGCAAATTGTCTCTTAAGTACATTCCCAAGCGAGGCAATGGGTCAACCCGAGATACCGGGCGCCTCTGGATCCGCCCCAAGGCCAGGTTCTTTGGCAGAGGCTGGGTCCCGGAAAAACCGCGTTCGGTAGAATGAAGGAAGAGGAGCTTACCCACGATGATTCGGAAGACGAGACTGTTCACGCCTGGCCCGACTCCCTTACTTCCTGCCGCGCAGTTTGCGATGGCCGCCGCCGATATTCATCACCGCACCGCCGAATTCAAGGCGTTGTATGCAAAAGTGCTCACGCAACTCAAAGACTTCGTCGGTACCAAGAACGATGTCCTGCTCATGGCCGCCTCGGGTACCGGGGCGATGGAGGCTTCCGTCTCGAACCTGACGTCTCCGGGCGACCGGGTCCTGGTCCTCTCCGCCGGCAAGTTTGGCGAGCGGTGGACTGCGCTAGCGAAGGCTTTTGGCGGCGAAGTGGATGTCGTGAGCGCGCCGTACGGCCAAACTGTCGATCTCGAAGACGTGCGTCGGGCGTTGAAGCCGGATACCCGCGTCGTCTATATGCAGGCAACTGAGACGTCGACCGGCATTCGGCACTGTGTACCCGGAGTCGCCGATCACATTAAGTCGACCGGCAGCGACGCCCTCCTTGTCGTCGACGGCATCACCGGCCTCGGCACCACTCACCTCGACGTGGACGACTGGGGCGTGGACGTGATCATCGGAGGCTCCCAGAAGGCGGTCATGATTCCTCCCGGCCTCGCCTATCTTGGTGTCAGCGAAAAGGCGTTCTCGCGGATGGCGACGACCAAGAATCCCCGCTATTATTTCGACCTGCTGAAGGAGCGGAAGAACGCGCTGAAGGGAGACTCCTCTTATACCCCGTCGGTGGCGTTGATCGCAGGACTCGGTGCAGCGCTCGACTATATTGCCGCCCAAGCGGGCGGCGATCTTGCTGAGGGTCGCAAAAAGCTGATCGAGAATGCCGAAACCTGCGCGGCAATGACCCGCGCCGCAGTCGAGGCGCTCGGACTCAAGCTGTTTGCACCCGATGCTCCTGCGGCCGCAGTCACTGCGGTTTTGCCGCCCGATGGCGTGGACTCGGGAGTTATCGTTAAAGAGCTGAAGGCGCGCTTTGCGGCTGTTATTACCAACGGCCAGGGTGAAATGCAGGGCAAGCTGTTTCGAATCGCACACTTGGGCTATTTCGATTACATGGATACTATCGCGCTGATCGGCGCACTGGAGTTGATTGCCGTCGAGACGCTGAAGATACCTGGCGTTCAGTTCGGCGACGCCTTGATCGCCGCGCAAAAGGTCTTCGCCTCGCGCAAGGCCAACGAGGCTGCGCGGCACGAGTGTTCGTGTGGGCGAGCTGCCGGCCACTGCGCGGCGATAGCTGTCGAAGCGGCGGCAAGATAAAACTGGGGCCCCTGAGCAAAACCCACATCTGGCGCAGTGCGACAGGGCAGAGCGACATATGCCGAGTCCATTCTGAACCCTGTGCCCTAAGCCCTGCACTCTGATGGAAAAGGAGCAAGATGAAGATCGTTCTCGCGGAAAAGGTTTCTCCGGCAACGCTGGCGGTGTTTCAGCAGGAGCTTGGCTGGGACATCGTGACCCATGATCAGATCAAGGACGGATTGGCGGCGGCACTCGCCAATGCCGACGCGCTCGTCGTCCGTTCGGCGGTGCAGGTCGACGATGCTTTGCTTGAGTCTGCCCCAAGACTCAGGGTGATCGGACGCGCCGGGGTGGGTGTCGACAACATCGATGCCGACGCAGCGACACGGCGCGGCATGGTGGTGATGAATACCCCCGGCGCAAACGCCGTCGCCGTCGCCGAGCTGACCATCGCGCTGATGCTGGCGCTCGGGAGGCAGCTCCCCAAGGCCAACATCGGCATGCATGCCGGCAAGTGGGAGAAGAAATCGCTCAATGGCTCGGAGCTTCGCGGCAAGACCCTGGGTATTCTGGGCCTGGGCCGCGTCGGTCTTGAAGTAGCCAAACGCGCTCGTGTCTTCGGCATGGAGCTGATCGGCCACGACCCGTTCGTCTCCGCGGCGATCGCGCGCGAGGCCGGGATCAAGCTGGTCTCCGTCGACGAGCTTTTCAAAGCGGCGGACTATTTGACGCTGCATGTCGGCCTGACTCCGCAGACAGCGGGCATCATCAACGAAGCCTCGATCGCGACAATGAAAGACGGAGTTCGCATCGTGAACTGCGCGCGCGGCGAGCTGATCGTCGATGACGCGCTGCTTGAGGGATTGAAGAGCGGCAAGATTGCCGGCGCGGCGCTCGATGTTTTTCGCGAAGAACCTCCGAAGAATTCACCCTTCACTAGTTTTGAAAATGTGATTCTCACACCGCATATTGCTGGCTCGACCGCCGAAGCGCAGGAGGCGGTTGGCGTCCAGATCGCGATGCAGGTGCGCGAATATTTGAAATACGGCGTAGTACAGAACGCGGTCAACCTGCCCTCGCTTTCGCATGAGGAATACCAGGAAGTCGCGCCGTACCTCGACATGGCCGAGCGGCTTGGCGCCTTCCTCGGGCATTCGCTGCAAGGAAACATCGAGAGTATCGGCCTGACCTACAGCGGGCGCCTCGCGGAGGCGAAGACGGACTTGGTCCGCAACGCCGCGATTCAGGGGGTGCTCGCGCAGTCCGACGTGGTGAACCGCATCAATGCGGCGTCGATCGCTGCCGAGCGCGGTATTCGCATCCACGAGGAGAAGAACAGCGCGGCGATTGGGGGCGCGGGCAGTGTGCTCAAGATTACGCTGCATACCAACGCCGCCGCCGCGACCGCCAGCGCGACCGTGCTGCACGGCAATTCGCCGCGACTGCTGAACCTGGACGGCATCGACATTGAAGCGCCGCTCCAAGGGACGCTGGTTACGCTCCGCAACCTCGACGTACCGGGCGTGATCGGGCGGATCGGGACCATTCTTGGTGAACACAATGTGAATATCGCTAACTTCGCGCTCGGCAGGTCGGTCCGTGGCAGCCATGTCCCTCACGGCTCCGCGCTGGCCGTCGTGCAGGTCGATGGCCAGGTCACGGCGAAGGCGCTGGATGCGCTGCGTGCTGCCAATGGCATCGTCCAATTTGGCGTGGTGGGCCTCACCGGAAT
>Ga0302325_10007729_pt1 | contig 23758 bp, 20 predicted proteins | sample Palsa_T0_2_FD_201948 | JGI IMG/M metagenome (GOLD analysis project Ga0302325, IMG submission 201948) | Peat permafrost microbial communities from Stordalen Mire near Abisko, Sweden - Palsa_T0_2 | ecosystem: Environmental > Terrestrial > Soil > Palsa > Peat permafrost | place: Sweden: Abisko... | reverse complement strand
GCAGCGTCTTGAAGGTTTCGTCGGCGCCGGAAAAATCGGGTTCCGCTTCTTCGACAATGCATCCGAGCGATTCGAAGACGCGGCGCTGCGCGTTGACTACATCTTTGACGCGACGATCCACCGGCAGCCCGCCCAGATTCTTCCACCAGCCCACGCGAACGCCTTTGAAATCGCGCCCTAGCGGCGAGGCGAAACGGCTGCCCGGTTGTTCGATGGAGATAGGCGAGCGCGAATCGGGGCCCGCAATCGCGGCTAGGAAGAAAGCGACGTCCGCCACCGATCGCGCCATCGGTCCCTCGACTGCCAAAGGCGACCACGCCATGCCCGACGGCCAACTCGGCACGCGCCCCGGCGACGGCCGCATTCCGACGACATTGCAGAAATTCCCTGGATTCCGCAGCGACCCGCCTAAATCGCTGCCGTCGGCGATAGGTACCATACGGCAAGCCAGCGACACCGCCGCGCCTCCGCTGCTTCCTCCGCAAGTCTTGGTGGTGTCATATGGATTGAGCGTCGCGCCGAACACTTCATTGAACGTCTGCGATCCGGCGCCGAACTCCGGGGCATTCGTCTTGCCGAGCATGATCGCGCCCGCGTTGCGGATGCGTTCCACCAGCAGCGAATCGGCGGCCGGAACGAAATCCTTGTAAATGCGAGAGCCGAACGTAGTGCGCACGCCTTTGGTGGGTTGCAGATCCTTGTGCGCGATCGGGAGGCCATGCAACGGACCCGCGGGCTTACCCTGAGCCAGCGCCTGGTCGGCTAGCCGCGCCCGTTCTCTGGCCTGCTCGGCAACCAGCGTCACAATCGCGTTCACCTTGGGATTGACGCGCTCGATCTGCTCCAGATGCGCAGCCAGCACCTCGCGCGCGGAAAGATCCTTGGCGCGAAGACGGCGTGCCATCTCGACGGCGCTGAGCTGGCAGATGTCGGGGGTCGCCTGGAGCGCCGATGTCGCCGCCAATCCAGCCAAAGCCAATTTTCCTGCGTCTCGTCGGGTCACAGTAAGCTACCTGGTCGCGCTGGTCTCGGCGTCCTGCGCCTTGGGCAGCGGCTTGCGCGGGAGCATCTCGGGCCGGGTTGCGGCATCATAAACCACCGATGCGATCACGGCGGCGGCCTGCATCAGATCGGCCGCGATCGCGTGATCGTAATTGTCCATGTTGGAGTGATGCGTGACCGTCGAATAATCCAGCGGATCTTGAATGAACTGGAAGCCTGGCAGGCCGACGGCGTCGAAAGACAAGTGATCGGTACCGCCCGTATTCCGAATGCTCAGAGTGGTGACGCCCTGATCGCGGAACGGCGCGAGCCATTGCTCGAACAGCGGACGCATCGCGTCGTTGCCTTGCAGATAGACGCCTCTGATTTTTCCGCTGCCGTTGTCGAGATTGAAATAGCCGGAGAGCTTGGCGTGCGCGGCGGTGATCTTCATGGTCTTCGGATCGCCGAAATGTTCCTTCACGTAGGCTTTGGATCCCAGCAATCCTTGCTCCTCGCCGCTCCACAGCGCGATGCGAACGGTGCGGTCCATTTTCACGTTCAACGCCTTTAGGATTCGGACTACCTCGATCATGACCGCGCTGCCCGCGCCGTTGTCGGTGGCGCCGGTGCCGCTGTGCCAGGAATCGAAATGCGCGCCCACCATCACGATCTCGTCCTTCTTGCTGCCTCCCGGGATTTCGCCCACCAGGTTCGTCGCGTCGATCGGAGCGTCGGAAATGCGCGCCCTCAGCGTCACTCGCATTTCGACAGTCGTTTTGCCTGCGAGCAGGCGGGCGACGCGATTGTAATGCTCTGAGGTGACGACGAACGTCGGCGGAGCGAGCGGCTTCTTGCCGTCATAGGGACCGGCCGCTTCGGAGAACGTCAGGGCGTCGCGCGCTCGCTGATCGTCCTGAACCAGCGCAAGCACGCCTTCGTCGAGAAAGAACTGGGTGCGTTTCGCGGCTGCTTCTTCGCGGCGGGCGCGCAGCTCGTCTTGCAGCGACTGCGGGATGCTGGCATAGAGGCGCGCGCGTTCGGCCGGATCGTCGGGAACCACGAGATCCTTGGGATCGTACTGGACCTTCTCCGTCGGGTCCGGCGCAGCGGCCATGTCGTGCAATTCCGCCTCGGTGTAGCGGCGTAATTCAGGTTTCGATTCCTGCCCATCGATGTTGTGCAGCATTTCCGAGACGAACACTGCTTTGCCGCGCAGCTTGCCCTTGTACTTTTCGACGTATTGGTCCCACGCGGCCGCAGCAAGTTGCTGACGCCCGCCGGCGCGCGGCAACGGCGCCAGAATGGGTTCGCCCGCGACTTCGCCATTTACGGTTGACGACCACGCCAGGGGAAAGGCCGATAGCAGCGAGTATCGGGGCTGCGTCATCTCGAGCGCGAATTTTTCGAGCGACCAACCGCGCCCGAACGGTCCCCATTTTTCGGTATGAACGTTTTCGAGGCCGTACTCCTGCAACCGTTTGAGCGCCCAATCGGAGGCTTCCTTGAACTCCGGCGACGCAGTAAGGCGCGGGCCATAGCGGTCCGAGAGGTTTTCGAGCGTCACCATTACCTCGGAGCGCTCGAACGCCTCGGATTTGATTTGGTGGATGACGGCGAGGTCGGGCGCATCGGCGGCAACGGCCGCGGTCGCGAACGCTAGAGCAATAATGGTGGCGCGCATTGGTCCATTATGCCACCACGGAAGAGGCTGAATTCAGCGCCGATGGATCAGTCACCGGTAAGCCACCTCTAGCGGCGCTTCACCTTTCTTGCCGCCACCACCACTGCGCCGACGCCCAGCGCCACCAGGATCCCGAGACTAGGTTCAGGCGTGACTGCTATGGTGCAGTTGACCGCGAAAACAGGGACGCACGCCGCGGCGAGAAGCCCTGTCAAAAAGAAAAACGAACGACGATAGCTCATAAGCAATAGCTCCTTTTCAGTCGCCGGCGACCCTCGCAGACAGAGGTTCCGGCATAGTTACCTGTTCCGTGGCGTCTCGCCGAAAGGGCAGCGTCAAGAGGAACAGAAATCCAGCGCTCGCGGGGCTTTGAAGCCCCTTGAGACCCACTCGCATCCGCTCGAGTCCGGCTAATGGAGTTTCTACATAGGTCCCAAACAGGTGATCCCACCAAGGGAAGATTTCGCCGAGATTCGCGTTTTGGTCGCGTAGTTCGTCGGAATGATGGACGCGATGCATCTCGGGCGTAACAAAGATCATGCGAACCCCCTTTTCAATCCATGGAGGTAGTTTCGCGTTGGCGTGCGTGAAAAAGCCAAACAACATGCCGACTAACTGGGCAGCGAGGATCGCGGCCGGAGGCGCGGCGAGGATCACGATAGTTCCGGCCGTCACCGCTTGCACCAGGAGAGTTTCCAAGGGGTGGTTTCTAACTCCGGTGGACAGGTCGTAGTCGGGATCGGAATGATGCACCTGGTGCACTTTCCAAAGAAGGCGAACCGAGTGAGAGGCGTAATGCAGGCCGTATGACAGAAGATCGAGCAGGACGAGCGCGAGAATCCACTTCGCCGCCAAAGGAATCCAAGACCGGTTCAGGAGGCCGAATTTGTTATTAGCAGCCCCTGCCGCGACCGCAACTAGACTTGCGCGGAAAATGAGGGCTGTTATCACGGTGGACGTCGTCACCAGCAGCGCGTGATTGCGCCAGCGGCGCCCCAGTTGCGTGGACACGCTTCTCCATGGGCAATACATCTCCCACAACGCGACGCCCAAAAGCGCGGCCGAGAAGACGGCCCAGTAAGCGCTGGCTTCGATGCTGGCCCAGGACATAATTCAGCGGGAACAGCCTATCGGTCTTTGAGCTTCCTGACGCCCAACACCGCGGCTCCGACACCAAGCACGACAAGGATTCCGAGCTTGGGTTCCGGCGTAACGGTCGGGTTGCCTGCGAACGCCGTGGCACAGGCAGCGGTGAGACAGACTACCAAACCGAGCAACGAGCGATAGTGGCTCATAATAGCTAACTCCTTTTGGGTACAAACAAGAGTAAGAGCCGGTGGAGGCGGGGTCAAGGAAAAATTGGCTTCTCCGCGATGAATTCGTACTGGCGGTACTAGAGGTGGCCGACCGGGCGCTATTATCGATGGGAGACAGATGGAAGGAAAGACAATGGCTGGACACCAATTCCAGATTCGTCAGGCGAACAATTCCGATGTCGGCGAATTGCGCATTTTGATCGAGCGTTCCGTGCGCGATCTTCAGCGAAATGATTACACGCCCGCACAGATAGAGGGAGCGCTCGGGCATGCCCTTGGACTGGACACGCAGCTCATCGACGATGGAACGTACTTTGCGGCGATACCCGTCCCACAGCCCGATCTAATTGTCGGGTGCGGAGGCTGGAGTTATCGCAAGACTCTTTTTGGAAGCGACCACGGGCCGAATCGTGAGAGCGCTGTGCTTGATCCCGCCACGGAATCGGCAAAAATCCGAGCCATCTTCGTACATCCCGAGTGGGCTCGGCAAGGTCTGGGGACCCTGATCCTGAAACATTGCGAAGATGCGGCGCAACGAGCCGGGTTCCGTAGTTTCGAGATGGGCTCCACGCTGACGGGCGTGCCTCTTTACTCGCTCAAGGGTTACCAACGTCGCGAAAATGTGGCCATCCCGCTTCCGAATGGAGAGGTTCTTCCGATCATTCATATGGTAAAGACGCTCTGACGCCGGGTGGCAAGGGTAGAAAGAGCTTTTCCACAAAAGAGCTGCAATGGCCCATATCAGGGTAAGAAGTTCGCTCGCCGTAGGAATTCGCGGAAACGCGGATCGCCGCGCAGGGGATCGAAGAAGGGATGTACCTTTAACCACTGTATGATGTCCGATTGTTCCTCAACGGCGCGGGCTAGCCAGGTAAAAGCCTGCTCCGTGTCACCGATCGCCAGGTAGGCGTTCACAAACGCTGCCGTTGGGACGTAACCGGTTTGTCGCCGGCGATAAAGCTCGTCCAGAACCTGCAGCGCTTCCGCGCGGCGACCGCCGCGGGCGTAAGCACGCACCAGGAGGCCCAGCACACCCGAGCTGCGATGCGAAAGGGAGGCAGCCCTCTCCAGGATTTGGATCGCTTCACGAAAGTCTTCGGCGCCGTTGAGTGCAAAGCCCAGGTACCATAGAGCCTCCGGGTTGTCAGGTTGGATTGCCAACACATTTCGCAATTCCCCAACGGCCTCACCGTAGCGCCGGGCATAAAAGAGTATAAAACCGGCCTCTTCGCCCCGATACTCCAGCGGGTCGAGCTCCTGCGCCCGCCGAGCCGAAACCAAGGCTTCCTCAGTTCGCCCTTGAGATAGAAGCCAAAGACCCAAGCTGGAATGAGCGTCAGCATCGCTGGGGCTCAGTGCGAGGGCGCGCCTGTATTCGGCCTCCGCCTCCGCCCAGTGCCAATCTAGCCGCAGCGCTTCTCCAAGAAGTACGTGGGCCTCGGCCATCCCGGGATCCAATTCGATACACTTTCGGGCTGCCACGAGCGCCTTTAGACGAGCCTCGACAGGAGGTTGGCCGATCAGAACCGTCCTTAGAGAGATTTGAGTATCCGCCAAACCCGCATAGGCCGGTGCGAACGCGGCATCAGCATCAATCGCGGCCTGGAAGTAACGAAGAGCATGGTCGAGCCCCGCCGGGGTGTTCTTGTGGGACTCGAAACGGCCTTTCAGGTAGTTATCGTAAACAGCTGGTGGCACAGGGCGCGTGTTGATTCGTATGGCGCTGTCCGCTTCTACCGCTACCTGGATTTGACCTGCAATGGCTTGCGCCACGTCGTTCTGTAACGCCAACACGTCCCGCAGTTCGCGATCATAAGTGTCCGACCATATGTGCTCTTCCGTGTTGACCCGAAGCAACCGAATGCTGACACGAATTTTCTCTCCCGATCGCAGTACCGAGCCTTCTATGACTGCATCTACGTTGAGCTCCTTCCCAATCGTTGGCACGGACTTGCGCGTCGCCTTGAACTGCATCGCTGAAGTGCGCGAGATCACCCGCAGGCCGTGTATTGACGAAAGCCTTTCAATCAGCGCCTCCGTCATGCCATCGGACAGGTAGTCTTGCGCGGGATCGCCGGAGAAATTTTCCAGCGGAAGTACGGCCAGGGAGTGTATGCCCCCGTGGGCGCTCGGCGGTAGTGTCGAGGTTCGGTCGCGCACAAGCCATATCAATACAGCGGTCAGCGTCAATGCCAGTGTCGCTACTGCGGCGACGGTTCGCGGGGCTGCCGCACGTCGGGCGACCTCGAAACCGGCGCGCCCATCGGGAGCATCCGTTGTGTCCCCGCTAGTATCGGGCCCATTCGTTTCTCCTTCTACTCGGGTTACTGGCGCGATGAACCGATACCCGCGCCGGGGCAGTGTCTCGATAAATCGGCAATTGTCCTTTGAGTCACCCAAAGCTTCCCGGAGTCGATTGATTGCCGTGTTCAGACTGTTATCGAAATCAACAAAGGTGTCTGCGGGCCAGATTCGATTGCGCAACTGGTCTCGAGTCACCAATTGGCCCGCTTCTTCTAATAGGACCCGCAGTACCTGAAAAGGCTGGTCCTGGACTTTGATCCGCTCGCCGTTCTTGAGCAGTTCTCCCGCGCGCAGGTTCGCTTCAAATTCAGCGAAACGAACAACCCGTCCATTTGGTTGAGACATGCAAGGGTAAAAACAGGCTTAACGAAGTCTATCATTTCCCAAAATGTCTGACAGCTCAGAATTTAGGGTCCTCTTAAGCCGCTGCCAATAATCAACTTATTTGGTTAGAAACGATTTAGAACCGCTCAAGCCGCAGTCCATTGAGGCTCTTCGATCCTGAGCGCAAGCTCACTTCCAGCGCACACCTGGAGGTGATGCTTGAAGACATGGATTCTGGTCTTGGTGGCATTCGCACGACTCCCTGGAATCGCAAACGCAGAAATTGGAGGGGCTGTCCCAACCGGGGAGGATAAAGTCGCTAGCGATCTTGAGGACTACAGTGTAATCGGGGCTACGCCGGACCAGGAATCCGCGTTGCGCAAGGCCTTTGAGACCATGAACCCGGAGGTTTTGCCCTTACGAGTGGTATTTGTTCCACATTGGAAGTATCTGGACGATGCCAGAATCCTGCGGCTACACGTTCCTACCGGATACCTAAGCCAAATGTTCACGCATCTTCCAACGAGAACTGTGTATATCGATACCGCGCGTTACCAGGGTCAGGATTGGCTAGGTTATTGGATGGCTCATGAGCTTGGGCATTTGGCGAGCGGCAGCGTGCGCGAGGAAGACGCTGAGAAGATCGCTGCGAAATTCAGGAAGCGCCTGAAACGTTAGCGCTTAGAGCGCGTTCGATCCAAGTTGACGTCGTTAGCCTGGAGTTGTGCTGCCCGCGTTGTCCTAAACGGCTTTGCCGGCAGCGTCCTGCCCCGCTACATCTCCCGCCGATTCTCCAACGACTTCCCCATAGTCACTTCGTCGGCGAAATCCAGATCGCTCCCCACCGGAATGCCCATCGCAATTCGCGTCACCTTAACTCCCAGGGGTTTCATCAAGCGCGACAGATACACCGCCGTCGCTTCGCCTTCCACCGTCGGATTGGTCGCGATGATCAGCTCGCGCGCTTCACCCGCTTGCACACGTTCCAGCAAATTGGCGATCCGCAGTTGATCCGGACCGATGCCGCGCAACGGCGAAAGAGCGCCGTGCAATACGTGGTACAGTCCGTTGAACTGGCGCGTGGTTTCCACCGGCAGAATGTTGTGCGGCTCTTCCACCACGCAGATCACCGCATGGTCGCGATGCGGATCGCGGCAGAAGTTACATTGCTCGCCGTCGCTGATGTTGTTGCAAAGCTCGCAGATTCCGAGCTTGTCCTTGACGTCGGTCAGGGCCAACGCCAACCGCTCGGCATCCTCGCGCGAGTTGCGTAACACGTGAAACGCCAGCCGTTGCGCCGACTTTTGGCCGATCCCGGGCAAGCGCTTGAACTCCTGAATGAGGCGCGCGAGGGGTTCGGCGAAGTCAGGCATCGAGTCTTAGCTCAATAATGGGCCGGCTAAAACAGCCCCGGAGGCAGTCCCATGCCGCCCAGCAAGCCGCCCATTTTCTGTTGCGACTCATCGTCCACTTTTTTGGAAGCTTCGTTGAACGCGGCCATCACCATGTCCTGCAGCATCTCGACGTCGCCGGCCACTTCGGGATCGATCTTGACGGCGGTGACGTTCTTCTTGCCGTCCATCTTCACCACCACCATGCCCCCGCCCGCGGAGGCCTCCACGCGGATCAGCGCGATCTCCTCTTGCAGCTTCTTCTGCATCTGCTCGGCCTGCTTCATCATGGCCTGCATGTTACCGGGAAGTTTCATTGGATTATTCCTTCAGATTTCTCACCACGCGGACTTGTGCGTCCGGGAACATTTCCTGGAAGCGCTGCACTTCGGGATGCGTGAGCGCGCGCGCGGAGACGTCGTCCTGCGGCGGCTTGGCGACCGGAGCTGCCTTGGACGCCGGATCTCCCAGCGTGATTTTGACGCGCATCGGCCGTCCCGCGATTTTCTGCACCGCTTTCACAATATCCTTTTCGTTCATCGCCAGGGCGAACTCCTCGGGCGCTACGAAGCGCAGCTCGCCCCCAGCTTCGGTGACTTCGGAGTGCTCGACGGCGTCGGCCGTGAATTGCATTCCGAGTTCGAGCAGTGTAGCGTGCAGACGGTCGCGCCAGTCGCCATTCACCGGAAGCGGAGGCGCGGCGTGTGCGGGCTGGCTGGCCGATTGCGCGGGTGGCGCCGGCTTCTTAGCCGGTGCAGGCTTGACCGGCGTCGAACTACTCGGATTGCCAAGGTTCGCCAGCGCTTCCTCGATCGGCCAGAGCTTGCCCGCCTGCACCAGCCGCAGCAGGCCGATTTCCAGATGGAGGCGCGGCTGCAACGAGAATTGCATGTCCTTGAACAGGTCCAGCGTGAGCTGCAAGTAGCGCGTCAGGTCGTCTTCGGAGAATCCCGCCGCCACCGCCGCCAACCGCTCGTGTTCGCGCGGCGACGCTGCGATCAGACGCGTGCCCGCGCCCGCCACCTTCGTCACCAGCAGATTGCGGAAATAGCGCGCGAGTTCGCGGCAAAAGTGCTGCAGGTTGCGGCCGTTCTGCTCCAGCTCGAGCACGAGATCGAACATGCGGCGCGAGTCCTGCGCGCCCAGAGCCTGCGTAACCTGATCGAGCGAATCGATCGAAAACATCCCGAGCATGCCGCGGACTTCGACGGCATCCAGCTTCGCGCCGCAACAGGCGATGGCTTGATCGAGGGCCGATAAAGAATCGCGGACGCTTCCCTCGCCCGCCTGCGCGAGCACGCTGAGAACTTCGCGATCGGCTTCGATCCCTTCCTTGGCGCAGATCTCCTCCATCCGCTTCACCACCTCCTCGAATGCTACCGAGCGAAAACTGAAAAGCTGGCAGCGCGACGCGATGGTGGCGGGAATCTTGTGTGCCTCGGTGGTGCACAGCATGAAGACCACCCACTCGGGCGGTTCTTCCAGCGTCTTCAACAGCGCATTGAAGGCCTCATTGGTGATCTGGTGCGCTTCGTCGATGATGAAGACCTTGTAGCGGTCGCGCGCCGGGCGGTAGCGGATGTTCTCGCGCAGCTCCCGCATTTCGTTGATGCCGCGATTCGACGCCGCGTCGATCTCGATCACGTCCAGCGCGTTGCCGCCGGCGATTTCCAGGCAACTGGCGCACACTCCGCAAGGCGTCGGGGTGGGGCCTTGGATGCAGTTCAAACAGCGCGCCAGAATGCGGGCGACGGTGGTCTTGCCGGTTCCGCGCTGTCCGGAAAAGATGTAGCCGTGCGCGATCCGTTGCTGCGTGATGGCGTTCTCGAGCGTGGTTCGGACGTGCTCTTGCCCGATCAGCTCCGCGAAAGACTGGGGCCTGTATTTTCTGGCGATGACCTGGTACATGAAAGCGTGGACGGAGAATATGCCAGACCCCGGGTAATCCGCGGCACACGGGCTAAACCGCTACCGTTGCTTCCTTCCGGACCTGGCGGGGTTCACAGCCGACCGTTGCACGAAGCCCGGAGCCTGACAACCACCCATGCTAGCACGCGTCGGATGAACGGGAGTACGATGTTGGCAACGCGCTGGTCCGCTTACACTTGCAATTTCGGCCGCAACCCGTACAGCATTGCCCGCCCCAATGCAATATTTCCTCGCCGGTTTCGTCTACACGGAGCAGAGGATGAAGCGCCGGCGATGACCCGAGAGCGAGCGGAACAAGACCAGCGGCTCACATGGGCCTTCCAGAGCGGGCGGCGCCGTTTGCTCGCCTTCATCCGCGGGCGCATTCCGCCTGAAATCGACGCCGAGGATATTTTACAGGACGTCTTCTTTGAGCTTGTGGAAGCCTTCCGCCTGATGAAGCCCATAGCGCATGCGGGCGCGTGGATGATGCAGGTGGCACGGAACAGGATTACGGATTTGTTCCGGCGCGGCAAGAAGGAAGTGGTGGAAGACGGAGGCAGACGGATACTCGAAGATCTGCTGCCCTCGCCCGACGCCGGCCCGGACGCGCTCTACGCACGAGGGGTTTTGCTGGTCGAGATCGAAGCCGCGCTGGGCGAATTGCCTCCCAGCCAGCGCCACGTCTTTTTTGCGCACGAAATCGACGGGCGCAGCTTCGCCGAGATCTCGGAGGAAACCGGGGTGAGCGTCAACACACTGCTCTCGAGAAAACATTATGCCGTAAAGCGTCTGCGAAATCGTCTTCAGCACATCTACGACGAATTGGGTTACGAAAGGAGAAACAAATGAGGAAAATGAGGTTTGTTGGAGCTCCCTTTATCCTGTTTGGGATTGCATGGGTGGGAATAATGGGGCTCGTAACGGTCGGGCTATGGAATGCGCTTATGCCGACGATCCTCGGCCTTCGTGCTATCAGCTTCTGGCAGGCGCTGGGATTACTCTTGCTGAGCCGTGTGCTGTTCAGCAGGTTATGGGGCTGGGGCTCCGGAATGCGCAAAGCCCGCTTCGTACGGGGCTGGAAAGATCTGACGCCTGAGGAGCGCGAACGCTTCCGACGCGCCATGGAACCGCGGCGGCCCGGTAACCTAGGCGAGGGTCGGGATGCCGAGAACATCTGAAAGTCCGGCTCATAGTTTCATCGTTCCTTCAGCCACCGGCGTTACGTAGCCTCCGACGTCGATGCCGTCCGAGCCTTGCTCACCGCGGATATCGACATACAGGATGCTGCGGCGCCCCATCTTCGTTCCTTGCTCGCTGAAAAACCGCGTTCCAGATACGCCCGATACCAGGCTATGGCGCATCATGAATGCCGCCAGCGGTCCGGTCGCGCTGCCGGTGGCCGGGTCTTCCGCCACTCCGTGCTCGGGCGCGAACATGCGCGAGTAAGCTCCTTCCGGCGTCGGAGTAAAGACGAAAACGCAGATCGCCTCCGTCTGTCCGTCCTTGAGAGTGCGTAATCCCGCGAGATCGAGCCAAGCCCGATCCACGGCATCTTTGTCTCTTGCAGGGACGTAAATGTTCGGATTGCCCGCGCTCACCAGTTGCGGCGCGATATCGAGAAGATCGCCGGCATCCAGACCCAGAGCTTGCGCGCAAGCGCCACGGTCGAAGCAGGCGCCCCAACTGATCGGCGGCGTGGTCAGCCAGATCCGCGGCCGCTCGCCCGGCTCGACGCGAATCGCCACCGGCCCTACCTGCTCATCCAGCACGAATCGTTCGCGCCCCTTCGGTACGAGCCCTTCATCCAGCAGCACGAATGCCGTGCCGATGGTCGGATGTCCGGCGAACAGCATCTCACGGGTTGGCGTGAAAATCCGCACTCTCGCCAGACAGCCCTCGCGCGTGGGCGGCACAACGAAGGTAGTCTCCGACAGGTTCAGTTCCTTGGCGATCTTCTGCATCGTCTCGTCCTCGATGCCGGATGCGTCCGGAAACACCGCCAGCGCATTCCCTTCGAGCGCGTGCCGAGTAAAAACGTCCACCGCCCGATAGGGATGCCCGCCCACTACGTCACCTCCGCGATCAAATCGATCTCGACGCAGCAACCCAATGGAATCTGAGCGGCGCCGAACGCACTGCGGGCGTGCGATCCGGCGGGTCCCAACACTTGTTCAAGGAGTTCGGAAGCGCCGTTTGCCACCAGATGCTGCTCGGTGAATCCCGGCGCGCTGTTCACCAGAACCATCAGCTTCACGATGCGTTTGATCTGATTCAGGTCGCCTGTTGCGGCGTGCAAGGTGCCGAGCAGAGCGATCGCTACGGCTCTGGCGGCTTCCTTGCCTTCCGGAGTCGCGATGTCGGCGCCAAGCTGACCGGCCCAAGGCTTGCCGTCCTTCCTTGCGACATGCCCGGACACGAACAGCAGATTGCCCGTGCGAACGAACGGCACGTAAGCCGCCGCGGGTGTTGAAACCGGCGGAAGAGAAACGTTGAGAGCCTTCAGTTTTTCATATGCGGACATGAGAACCTCTTTCGACCGCGGTCGCCGCGGACTGAGTGAAATTTACAGCGGTAGTGTTTCCTCCACAGACCAGGACGCCCACGCGCTCGCCCCGTTCCGGCTGGTAGCCTCGCGATAGAAGCGCAGCGAAGGCCGCCGCGCCCCCCGGTTCGGCTGCCACGCGGAGAACGTTCCAGAGCGCTTGTTGGGCCCGCTCGATGGCCGCATCCGGGGCCAGCACCACGCGATCCACAAACTTCTGAGCCAGCGGGAACATCAATTCTCCGACGCGCCGCGGGGCGAGCGAATCGGCCGCGATGCCCCCCGCTTCGGAATCCACCGGATGGCCGGCCCGAAGCGCGTTCGTGAGCGTGGGCGCGGCTTCCGGCTCGACGCCGACAATCTTGATCTTGCCTGCGTACCAGGCCGCGATCCCGCCGATCAATCCGCCACCGCCCACCGCGACGAGCAAGGTATCGAGATTAGCATGTTGCTCCTCAAATTCCAGTCCGACGGTGCCCTGACCGAGCAACGTCTCCACCTGTTCGTAGGCGTGCACCGGCAACGCTCCGGTTCTTTCCACCCATTCTTCGCTCGCGGCCAGCGCATCGGCATACCTTTCGCCGATCACGGTAAGATCCGCGCCGTAGCGACGAATCCGTTCGATCTTGGCGGCGGAGGCGATGCTCGGCACAAATACCTTGGCGGGCTTCCCGAGCTTCATCGCCGCGTACGCCACGGCCACGCCATGATTGCCGCCGGAAGCCGCTACCACGCCCGCCGGCGGAACTCGCCGCGTCAGCAAGTTGGTGATGGCGCCCCGGGCCTTAAACGAACCCGTGTGCTGGAGCAGCTCCAATTTGAAAACGAGCTGGATCGAATCGAGATCGAAATCTTCTCCGGCCGTTTCGAGGATCGGCGTTCGCCGGATGTAGGGACGAATGAGATCGGCGGTGCGCTGGATGCCATCCCGGTCGATGCCGACGTCGCTCATAGCATTCATAGTATACTTAGTCAGTTGGCTAATTGTCTATATGTCCGCTGAACTTGTGCTTCGCGCGCTGGCCAGCGACAAGAGGCTGCAAATCCTCGAGTGGCTGAAGCGCCCGCGGGCGCATTTCCGTCCTCAAGTAGATGGCGATCTGGTGAGGGACGGCGTGTGCGGCGTGTTGATCGCCCGAAAATTGCGCGTGAGTCAGCCGACCGCCAGCGAACACCTGAACATTCTCGTGCGCGCCGGATTGATCCGCGGAAAGCGAATCAAGCAATGGACTTTTTACAAACGCGCCGAGCCTGAAATCAAGAACATCAAGAAGATGATTCTCGCCCGGATTTGAAAGGGCGAACGGAGGCAAGCGTGCCAGTGTCCTTACACAACGTGATGCGCTTCCTCGGACTCATGGACCGCGAACCCGAGAGCCGGCTCCAGGCCATCGCACAGCGGCGCGAAGGACTATCGGCGCTTTCCGACGATCAACTCAAATCCGCCGCCAGTGCCGCTCGTAACCACCCCGAAGTCAGCGAGATCTTCGCCCTAACCGCAGTCATCGCTCAGCGTGTGCTCGGATTACGAATGTTCGAAACGCAGATCCTGGGCGCGCTGGCGATGCATCGCGGACACATCGCCGAAATGCAGACCGGTGAAGGCAAGACACTCGCCGCGGTACCCGCCGTCATCTGGTACGCGCTAAAAGGGCGAGGCGTTCATGTGCTAACCGCCAACGATTATCTGGCCCGCCGTGACGCGCAATGGATGGGCGAAATCTACGATTGGTTCGGTTTAACGGTGGCACACCTTGCGCAGAACATGGCCGCCGAGCGCCGCCGAGCCGCATATCTGTGCGACGTAACCTACGCGACCGCCAACGAGGTGGGCTTCGACTACTTGCGCGACGGCCTGGCCCGCAGCCCGGATGAGATCGTCCAGCGGCCGTTTGCCTTCGCCGTCATCGACGAGGCAGACTCGATCCTGATCGACGAGGCTCGCATCCCGCTGGTGATCGCCGGGGGAGTGCCAGACGATCCCACACTCGCTTATCGCATCGATTCGGTGGTGCTGGCGCTGCGGCCGGGCGCGCATTACTTCCCCGATCAGTTCGCTCGCAACGTGCAGCTAACCGACGCCGGCATCCGTCGCGTGGAGGAAGCGCTCGGGTGCGGGAGCCTGTTCGAGGAACGAAACCTTCGCTTGCTCACGGCGGTGCAGGACGCACTGCATGCCCACACGCTACTGAAGTCCGGCGTGGATTACGTGGTGAAGCAAGGCTCCGTGGAACTGGTGGACGAGTTCAAGGGCCGCATCGCGCAAAACCGTCGTTGGCCGGCGGGCCTGCAATCCGCGATTGAAGCAAAGGAACGTGTGGCGCTAAAGACGCAAGGACGCATCCTCGGCTCGATCACGGTGCAGAACCTGGTCTCGCTCTACGAGCGGATCTGCGGCATGACAGGCACCGCCGCCACACAAGCCGGAGAGTTCTGGAAGGTGTACAAGCTGCCCGTCACCGTGATCCCCACCAATCGACTCGTGATTCGCCGCGACCTCGCCGACATCGTGTACGCGGACAAAGCTGCGCGCAACCGCGCGCTTCTGGAGGAAATTCGAAAAGTCCACCAAACCGGCCGTCCCATTCTCGTGGGAACGGCGAGCGTGGCGGAGTCCGAAGCTTTGAGTCACCGCCTGGGAGCCATGGGTATAACGCATTCGATCCTCAACGCGCGAAACGACGAGGCCGAAGCGGAGATTATCGCGCAGGCGGGCACACTCAAAGCAGTGACGATCTCCACCAATATGGCCGGGCGGGGCACCGACATTCTGCTCGGGGGAAATCCGCCGCGAGATCGCGAGACGGTATTAGAACTGGGAGGACTGTACGTCATCGGCACAACCCGCCATGAGGCGCGGCGCATCGACCACCAATTCCGCGGCCGCGCAGGTCGCCAGGGCGACCCGGGCGCATCCCGATTCTTCATTAGCCTGGAAGACGATTTGCTCGTGCGTTTCGGCATCGCGGAGAATCCGGACATCGACAGCATCCAGAGGACCGCGGAAAGCCAGAATCTCGAAATCCGGGAGATGCTTTGGAAGTATGAATCCCTCATCGAACATCATCGCCGCGAGGTCCAAAGCTTGCGACGCGAGGTGTTGCTATCGCCATCCTGGAGCGTGGCTTCCATGCTGCCGGAGGAGCAATACGGTGACCTGCTGGGAGCGGCCGGCAAGGATGCCGTGGAAACCGCTGGTCGCCGCCTCGCGCTCGCGATCCTCGATGACTTGTGGGCCGACTACCTGGCGAATGTCGCCGAATTACGCGGCGGCATCCATTGGGTGTCATGGGGCGGCCGCGATCCGCTGCATGCCTTTCTCACCGGCGCCGAGGAGATCTACGATGATTTCCAGTTGCGCTTCCGGCAGGAAATTGCGGATGCATTTGCGGCGGCCGAAATTCGCAACGGAGAAATCCGGTTCCCTGACGAACAGAAGTTCGAACGCGGCGCCACCTGGACTTATTTGACCACCGACCAGCCGTTCGGGACCCTAGGCGAGCGCATCAGCAAAGGCCTTCGCCGCAGGTTTCGAAGGAGGTAGGTTTCGAACCCGATGTCTGCTGCAAGTATATTGGTGAAGCGCATGCACGGGATCGTGAAACACCGCTTGATGCTGGTCTACTTGTCTCTTCTCGGCAACGTCGTAATCTTCTTTCATAAGCCGCTATTCAGCTCGCAATACGTTTTCCCCTGGGATTTCCGCGGCGTTCAGCTTCCCCTGATCTCATTCCTGGCCGCCGAGCTGCACGAGAACCGCTTCGCCCTTTGGAATCCGTTCACCTATTGCGGATATCCGATCTTCGCCAACATACAAGCCTGCTTCTTTCACCCCTTCGTCCTGGCCGCCGCCTTTCTCAGCAGCCGAACGTCGCTCGATTCTCTTCCCCTGATGCTGGAGTGGATCGTGGTGTTGCAAGTCTGGTTCGCCGGGATCGCTTCGTATCATCTCTTCCGCGAGTTAGAAGCGGGGCCGGCCGCCGCATGGACGGGCGCGGCGATTTTCGAAACCGGGGGTTATTTCGCGTCCCGCGCGGAACATATCGACGCCATGATGGCGATGGCGTGGATGCCGCTAGCGTGGCTGGCGATTCTCAAGCTGCGGCAAACCTCGCGGTCGGGTTGGCTCGCGGTGTTAAGTTGCGCGCTCGGCATGTCCGTTTTGGGAGGGCTTCCACAAGCCACCCTGGCGGTGTTTGTATCCAGCGCCGTCTTGTCGCTGTTCCTGGTGGCGCTGCGGCTGTCTCGATTTCTAGTGGTCGCGTACACCGCATGCGGTTGCGTTCTCGGGATCGGCCTGGCTGCGGTCCAATTCATTCCGACGACGCAGTATACCCAATACAGCGTCGCGGGCAACCGGGGCGACTGGCTGGGTTCGGGTGGCGGGCTCTACTGGGAAAGTCTCGTCTCGCTGCTAGCGCCGAATCACTATCACATTTTCGATCTGGAGCGATTCAAGGGCCCCTGGGATCCCACCTTCCTTTATTTATATTGCAGCGTCGGCGGATTGCTCCTTGCGATTTTCGCGCTTGTCGGTCGGAAAAACCGCGCGACGGTCTTGCTGGCCGGCATGGGCCTGTTTGGATTGATCTGGATGCTCGGCGACAAGACTCCGTTGTGGCGCGCGGTATACCCCTGGTTACCCGAAAAGATCAGGATTGGAATTCACCCCGAGTACACTTACGGCATCTTTACGCTCGCGTTGGCGGGTCTGGCGGCGATGGGCCTGAACTCCCTGCGCGTCGGCAACGTGTGGCGCTGGCTGATCGGCATTGTAATCGCGATCGATCTATTTCTGGTCGGATCCGGGCGTCCGATGAATTCTGTATCGGTGAAGCAGGACCCCGGCGTCACGCGCCACGCTTTCGACGGAAGCGCCAGCCTACTCAGCGAAGTTCGCCGCTACGTGAATCAGGACTATCCGCCGTCGCGAATCGACACCGTGGACGCCAGCCTGGCCTGGGCTACCAGCGCGCCCTTGACTCGGATTCCCACGGCCACCGGCATCACCCCGATGGCGCCTGAAAACGCCATCCAGCTTCGTCTTTTTCTGCACGACGGAAATCGCGCGGGCTGGTATTATCCCGTCGAAAATCTGGATTCCCCGGTTCTCGATCTCATGAACGTGAGGTACCTGGTCGCCCGTGCCAAGGGAGCCGAGCGGCTGCTCTCGCACCCCCGCTTTCGGCATGTGGCCAGCCTTCCGGGGAACGAACTGTTCGAGAATCTCTCCGTGATGCCGCGCTTCTTTCTCGTGCGCCAAGTCAAGCCCACGACGTCGTTGGCCGAAGCGCGATCTCTAATTCAAAAACGTGAAATCGATTTTCGCCGAACCGCCATCGTCGACCGGGAACTCGCGCCTTTCCCGCCCGGCGATTCGGGCGGGGCGGACGAAATCAAGGTCCTGGCCTATCAACCCGCATCGCTGGAGTTGTCGATCCGAACCTCCGCCCCGGCGTTTCTCGTGCTTTCGGAAACCTATTATCCGGGATGGAAGGCCTGGCTCGACGGAAAACCGGAGCCGATCTATCCCACCGACATCGCGTTTCGAGGTCTGGTTGTGCCACCAGGCAATCACGATGTTCGGATGGAGTTCCGGCCGACAATTCTCGCAATTTCGCTCGGTGTTTCCCTAAGCACCGCGATTCTCTTAGTGATATTAGTGTTTCGCTCTCGAACCAGACCGCTCGCCCAGACGAGGGAATCGCGGACACTGCAAGCTATCTGACGACGTACAATACTATTATCCCGGTTCCAGTGCTGGATTCCGCGCAACGGTCTGCCGATCTATTGAGGAGGACGACCTTCGTTAAGCGGTCGCCTTCGGGTCGATTGAATGGATACAACTGAAAACAAAAGGCTTTGGCGAGTGTGCAGGTTGCTTGCCGCACTCCTTGGCGCGCTTTTCGTGGTCGGCGTTGCGGGTGCGCAGTCGCGCGTGAGTTTGCAGCAGGCCGGCTCCCGTACTGGAAAAGACTTCACGCCGGTCTACGAAGACCGGGAAGTGGTAGTAAGCGGGCAGGTCAATTCGCCCCCCATTCTGGCCGCCGACGCCTATTATCTGGCCATACAAGATGGCACCGGCTATGGGCTGGTGATGCAAGCCGCCGCAGAATCGCGTTTTCACGAATTCGAACCCGGTGATTGGGTGGAGGCGACGGGCGCCATTTCGCGGCGTGGAGGACGCCCGGTCCTGCTCCCGCGCGAGATCCACCGCTTGGGCCATACTGCTGCTCCGGCGCCCAAGAAACTCACCGCTCCAGAAATCGCTTCGTTTCGATACCTCGGAGTTCTGGTGACCACAGAGAGCATCGTCGCCGATCAAGACCAAAATGCGGGCGGCGATCTGCTCTTCATAGGAGACAAGGCCGAAAGGTTGGCGGCATTCCTTCCTCGGATGCGACGGGACTCGGGGCCGCAACTGAGCGGTTTCCGAACTGGCGACCGGGTTCGCGTAACCGGACTCGCGAGTCAATACTGCACGCTGCCTCCGTATGACCGGTATTTTCAGATTTTGCTTGCGAGTCCGGCTGCCGTGACGGTGCTGGAGCGAGGCTGGATCATTCAACCGCCGGTGCTGCTGGCGGCATTGATTCTGGCGGCCGCGCTACTGGGCATCTGGTGGATTCGCGAGCATCGCATGGCCTCGCTGCGCAAGCAGATGCATCTGCTCAACGCGCTGGGCGAGGAGGTGATCGGCGCGACCTCGCCGGCCGAGATTTTGCGCCGGCTGACGTTGACGCTGCCGGCCCTCTCGGGCGCATCCGGCGTCGGCTTGTACATCCAGAACCGGGGAGCGAAGGTGTTGGAGACGGTGCACTCTAGCGGCGCCTCCGATAGCATCGACCTGACCGCCCCGGAAGCCGGCCTCGCGTCGGCGATCGCGGAGTGCCATCGCAGCCGCACCCTGGTGGCGATCCCCGATACGCGCCGCAGCCCATTTTTCCACGGGCATGAGGGCGACGGGATTCCGCGCTCCCTGCTTCTGATTCCCATGCTGGCACAGAGCGAGCTGGTGGGCGTGCTGGAACTCTCCGATTCGAGGACTTTTCATTATTTCGGCGACACCGAGCAGGCCGCCATGCAGCATCTGGCCAACCAGGTGGCTGCGGCGCTCAAGCTACAGGAACAGCACTCTATTCGCGAACAGCTATTCCGCAGCGAAAAGCTCGCCGCCGCCGGTCAACTGATTTCCGATGTCGCCGATGAATTGCGCTCCCCCCTCGAATCCATCGTGCGGCTGGCTTCCGAGCTGGGTTCGCGCCAGCCGGAAGAACAGAACGACGAGCTGGGCTCCATTGCCGATGAAGCGCGGCGAGCTTCGGAGATCGTGGCGCGCTTGGTCTCGTTCGGCAAGGTGGAACAATCCGAGGTGGAACCGGTGGAGTTGAACGGCATGCTCTCGGATCTTCTGAAGTTCCGCGCGCCGGAGTGGAAGGTAAAGGGAGTGGAGATCCTGTCTCAGTTCGCTCCCAAACGCGCCATGGTGATGGGATCGCCGGGGCAACTCGAGCAGGTGCTGCTGAATCTTCTGGTGGACGCGGAGAAGGCGGCGGCGGAAGCGCGCGAGAAGACCATTGCCGTTTCCACCAGCCTGCTGGCCAAGCGTGTGCTCGTGGAGATCCTGTACCCCACCCGCTCCTCGGAGTTTCACCGGGCCGATTCCACCGACGGCGAACTGGTCGGATCGGGCGCGCTCGGCTTGGGTGTTTGCCGCGGCATTATCCAAAGCCACAGCGGGGAGTTCCGAGTGGTGCAGGTATCGCCGACCCAGGCGCGCTTCGACGTGGAGCTGCCGGTGGTGGAAACCAGACACGCCGGCGCCGGGCGTGGAAGCGACCTCGGCGAGGGCGGCCGCCAGCTGACCGTGCTGGTGCTCGAGCCGGATCACAAGGTGCAGCGTCAACTGGTGCAACTGCTGGGCAACCGAGGCGACCGCGTGGTGCCGATTTCGAGCGCCGACGAAGCCATTGAAATGGTCCAACGGCTCCGCTTTGACATGGTACTTTGCGCGGTGCGTCTCTCGGGTGTCAATTGGGTGCAGTTCTACGAGCGCGTGCGCCGCCAAATCGGCGGCTTCGTTCTGGTCACCGACGGCTTCAACAACGATCTCGCGCGCGCGTTTCGCACCGGGCAAGGATTCACGTTGGGCAAACCCATCGACGAAAATGAACTATTTAGGATCTGCCGGATCATCGAAGAGCGCGCGGCCGTGAGCAGCTAGAGAGGTTTTCCGTTCTAATTGCGTTGCCCAACCCGCGGGCCCGTCGGCAGCTTTGCGATCAGTTTGCCGAGAATATCTTCCCTGGATACCGGACCAAACGCGCGGGAATCAAGGCTATTGTCACGGTTGTCGCCCATCAGGAAATACTCCCCGGCGCCCAGCCGGATCGGCGCGGAATTGCGGTATTGGCTCTTTCCCGGTGTGTAGGCGGCCCGGTGGCCGTCCTCCATCACCACTGTGGATCCCATATGGTGCACCGCGGGCACCCAGGTGAAGCCCTTTCCGTCCAGAGGCTCCGTCGCGAGTGGCTGCCCATTGATGATGACGCGATTCTCTCGTACCTCGATCGTCTCGCCCGGTAGCCCTAGCACCCGCTTGATGCCCACGCCGATGCCTGCCGGAAGTTGCGCCTGGACCATTTCTCCGCGCCGCGGAGAACCCGTAGGAAAAAGCGCGACGTGGGAATACGGCAGCCGCAAATCGTAGGCGGCACGGTTCACGATGAATGTGTCGTGGAGCAGAATCGTGGGGGCCTCCGATGCGCCGTTGAGCGAGTAGGACCACAAGTAGCTTGGCAGAATGCTCAACCCGACACCAAGCAGTAGAACACGCGCACGTCTTCTTTGAGCCAGCGAAGCATGTCTTGATCCTAACGCCGTCCTTGGAGCCTTACCGGCTCGCGGCCTGACTGGCTATCAGCTCTTCGATCGTCCGGAACAGCGCTTCCGGCCGGATCGGTTTCGACACATAACCTTGCATCCCGGCCGCCAGACATTTTTCGCGGTCGCCTTGCATGGCGTGCGCCGTCATGGCGACAATGGGAATCCTTCTCGCCCCGGCCTGCTCGCGTTCGCGTAATATCCTGGTGGCCTCGAACCCATCCATCTCTGGCATTTGTACGTCCATCAGAATGAGGTCGAAGTTCTCCCGGGAACTGGCGGCGATCGCCGCGCGGCCATCGTTCACCACCACCACCGCATGTCCCCGCGTTTCGAGTAACCGCAGCGCTACTAATTGGTTCACCGGGTTGTCTTCAGCCAGCAAAATTCGCAGCTTGGTCGTGACTTGATTGTCCTTTTCGGTCTGGGGAGCGGAACCGTCGTTGCCAGCCTGAGCTTGGTCGGCGCAAACCGCGCACTGGATCGTGAACGAAAACGTGCTGCCCACGCCGGGCGTACTCGAGACGGAGATTGCGCCGTTCATCAACTCGACCAAGCGAGAGCAAATGGACAAGCCCAGTCCGGTGCCTCCGTACTTGCGTGTGATGGAACCGTCGGCTTGGCGAAACGGCTCGAAGATCAGCTTCTGCTGTTCCGCCGAGAGGCCGATGCCGCTATCTGTCACGTTAAAGCGTAGCACTCCCCTGTTTTCGAGTTGCTGCTCCAGCTCCACTTCCACGTGCACGAATCCCGCGCTGGTGAACTTAACGGCATTGTTGACCAAGTTAAGAATCACCTGACGCAGCCGGGTCGAATCGCCGATCCAGGCGTCCGGAACCCGCTCGTCGACCATCGAAGACAACGCGATACCCTTGTGGTTCGCCATGAACCTCATCGCGCCGGCTGCGTCGGAAACACACTGCCGCAAGAAGAACCGCGCCGACTCGAGTTCCATGCGCCCGGCCTCGATTTTCGAGAAATCCAGGATGTCGTTCAGCAGCGTCAGCAGCGAATCGGCCGAGGTCTTGGCGATGTTCAGATATTCGCGTTGGTTGTCGTCCAGCTCGGTTCCGAGCGCCAAGCCCATCATGCCCAGCACGCCGTTCATGGGCGTGCGGATCTCGTGGCTCATGTTGGCCAAGAACTCGCTCTTGGCTCGGCTGGCCTCCTCGGCGCGCAGCTTCGCCTCCGCCAGTTGCGCCGTCCGCTCCCGCACCTTACGATCCAGATCGGCGAGTAGAGATTCCAGTTCGGCGTTCAGCCGTTCGCGATCCGAAAGCGACTCGCGCAGTTGCGCGTAGGATTCATTCAGCCGCACCGACATGTGATCGAAGTCGTCCACCAGCTGAGCTACCTCGGTGGGCGCCTGAGCGGGCAGGCGCACTTTTTCGGGCGGATCGCCTTGCATGGTGAACTTCTTCACGCGCTTCACCAGCAATTCGAGCGGCGAAGTGACGCTCTCGCCGATCACCCCGGCAAAGAGCAGCGATAGAGCGATGGCGCCCAGCAACCAGGCCAGCGTCATGCGGTAATAGCGCTCCGTGGGGCGGTGAATCTCCGACAACGGCTGCTCGATCAACACTCGCCACTTGGTTAGCTCGCAAACAGCCTGGCTGGCCAGATAGCGCGCTTTAGCCCGATTCGCTTCCTGCTGATCCAGCATAAAGGCGGTGTGCGCGGGCGCCTGCAGCGACGCTTCCACCAGCGCGGAATGGTCCAGCGACGCCAGCGGCCGGTATCCTTCGGTGCGATTCGAATAGATCCCGCGGTTGCGCTGGTCCAAGATCAGAATGGTAGCCCCGCTCAAGGTCCGATAGTTTTCGCCGAACTCCTCGAAGTGGGCCAAACGCAGCGAACCCGCCACCACGCCGAACAACGCGCCGCTCCCGTCGAACAAGGGCGCCGTCACGGATACGATCGGCTGCAGGGAGACGCGGCCCACGTACACCTCAGAAATCGAAGACTCGCGCGTCGCCATGGTTCGCAAAAAGTACTCGCGATCGCCCAGGGTTGTGTGCACGTCCATATTCGGCAGCTTGCCCGAAAGGATCTCGTTTCCGTCGGGCATGAACCGAGGACTCAGGCTGATGGGTACCCCATCGTGGTCGGCCACCGTGAGCGTCTGGAATCCCGGATAGATGGTGTGGCTTTGCTGCAGCCAGCGGTTCAGCGAGGCAGCGTCGAAATGGCCTTCGTTGGTGATCGCGTGCGACAGCGAGAGCAGCGCGAGCTGGTGCCTGGTGACGTATTCCTCCAGGTGCTCCCGCATGGCTCTGGCGGCTTCTTCCAACCGCTGGCCGGCCTCGGTCTGTTGGCGTTGCGCGTACATTTGCCCGTTGACCAGATTGAGCAGCAGCAGCGGCACGGTCGCAACCAGCAGGAATCCATGGACCAGGCATATCCGCAGGGTCTGCCGTTCCTT
>Ga0302325_10007726_pt1 | contig 23765 bp, 22 predicted proteins | sample Palsa_T0_2_FD_201948 | JGI IMG/M metagenome (GOLD analysis project Ga0302325, IMG submission 201948) | Peat permafrost microbial communities from Stordalen Mire near Abisko, Sweden - Palsa_T0_2 | ecosystem: Environmental > Terrestrial > Soil > Palsa > Peat permafrost | place: Sweden: Abisko... | reverse complement strand
GGAGCCGACCTCACCTTGGACCCGGCGTTCGCCGAGGGCTCCCTCATCGGCAAGCGGTTCGCCGACCCCGACAGCGGGCTCGAGCTCCTGGTCACCAAGGCCGGGGAGGGCAGCCTGGCCGTGGATGGGATCTCCATCCCGCTCAAGGAGGCCAAGCCGCTCCCGTCGTCTGACTGAACCGTCTGACCGACCCGGACCGCCCATGCACCTGAGCTCGCTCCTCGATATCGCCGCCGACGCGCTCGGGGATCGCGTGGCGGTCGCCGCCTGTGCCGGGGGTGACGGGGGTGACCTCACCTACACCGAGCTTTCCGAGCGGACCGCCGCGCTGTCCCGTCACCTGGCTGCCGCCGGCGCGGAACGGCTGGTGGCGGTCGACGTGAACTCCGAGGCCGTGCCGATCGGCCTCTTCGGCGCCGCCCGGGCCACCATCCCCTATGTCCCGGTGAACTACCGCCTGGCCGACGCCCAGCTGCGCGCCATCCTCGAGCGCGCCGCGCCCGGGCTGGCCGTGGTGGAGGCCTCCGTGCCGCCCCGCCTGGGCGGGGCCATCGACGGCCTCTCGCTGATCTCGAGGGACGACTTCCTCGTGGCCGACGGTCCCGCCGCCCCTGCCGGCGATGGCGACCCCGAGGACCCGGCCGTCCTGCTCTTCACCAGCGGGACGACGGGGGAGCCCAAGGCGGCCGTGCTGCGCCATCGCCACCTCACCAGCTACGTGCTCGAGACGGTCGAGTTCATGGGGGCCGACCCCGACGACGCCGCACTGGTGAGCGTCCCGCCTTATCACATCGCCGGCATCGCGGCCGTGTTGTCCTCGGTGTGGTCGGGCCGGCGCCTGGTCTATCTGCCCCAGTTCTCGGCCGAGGCCTGGGTGGACCTCGCGGCGGCCCAGGCGGTCACCCACGCCATGGTGGTGCCGACCATGCTCGGGCGCATCCTCGAGGTCTTGGTCGAGCGCGACGAGCAGCTGCCCGCCCTGCGCCACCTCTCCTATGGCGGGGGCCGCATGCCGATGGCCCTGGTCGAGCGGGCCCTCGAACAGTTGCCCCATGTCGGCCTGGTCAACGCCTATGGGCTGACCGAGACCAGCTCCACCATCGCGGTCCTCGGTCCCGAGGACCACCGCGAGGCCATCGCGTCGAGCGACCCACACGTGCGGCACCGGCTCGGCTCGGTGGGCCGCCCGCTGCCGATCCTGTCCGTCGAGATCCGCGACCACAACGGGGCGCCCGTCGACGCGGGCACCCACGGGGAGATCTGGGTCAAGGGCGACCAGGTCTCGGGAGAGTACCTCGGCCGGGCCGCCGCGCTCTCCGCCGACGGCTGGCTGGCCACCAACGACGGCGGCTGGCTGGATCAGGAGGGTTTCCTCTTCGTGGAGGGCCGCCTCGACGACGTGATCGTGCGGGGCGGGGAGAACCTCTCGCCCGGAGAGATCGAAGAGGTCCTCTTGTTGCACCCCGCGGTGGCCGACGCCGCCGTGATCGGCGTGCCCGACGAGGAGTGGGGGGAGGCGGTGGCCGCCGTCGTCGTGCTGGTCGACGCCGGCCACGCAGACGCGGCGGGCCTCGACCAGGCCGCCCTCGATGTCGTCGACGAAGCCGCCTTGCGGGCCTGGGTGGCCGAGCGCCTGCGCTCCACCCGGGCGCCCGGACGCATCGAGTTCCGCCTCGAGCTGCCCTACAGCGAGACCGGCAAGCTGTTGCGCCGGGTGCTCAAGGCCGAGCTGGCCGGGCCGACACCCAGCCCGACTTCGTAGCCCGCCGCTCTCTTCAGTTCAGGCGGCAGAGCCGCAAGGGTTCGCCGTGTCATAGACGACTGAGGGCGCCGCCGCCGGCACCGAGACCATGACGGCTCCGGCTGGGTTCAAGGTGATGGCGTACCTGCTGCCGCCATTCGGCCAGGATTTGAGAATCTGGTCGCCGCCCGGGTGGGCCGTGAGCAGAGCCGATGTCGGAGTGACGCCGGAGTGCTCTATCTCGAACATCGAGGCTGCGGCCTCCACGGCCTTGGCGTTCGCGTTGCACGCCGCCGCCGCACTCTTCCCAGTGGCACCCCCGAAGGCGAACAGAGCGACCGCCGCTGAGAGCGCGACGACAGTGAACACACCCACCGCCCGCTTCGTTCCACTGACGTTCCGGGCGGCGCTGGCCTGCATTGAGTGCCCCCTCCTCGCAACCTGCCGTTGCGTTGCCGCGTTCTCTGAGCGCCCATAATGAGCCCTCTCACCAGGGGTAACCAGAGTCAAAGGACCCCTTCGGCGGCGAACCGGCGCTTGGCGTCAGACGGCCGGCGACTTCGTTGCCCTCATCCCAAGGCGCCGCTCTCGCGCAGCTGGCTGATCTCGTCCCAGTCGAGGCCCGTCTCCAACAGGATCTCCTCGGTGTGCTGGCCCAGCTCGGGGGCCGCCCCTCGGGGCACGGTGGGGTGGTCGTCGAAGTGCATGGGGGCCGGAACCAGTCGGAACGGGTTCCCGTTCTGTGGTGTGACGACAGGGAGGAACCCGTTGGGCTCGATCTGGGGGTGGTTCGGGATCTCCGACGGCTGCAGGACCGGGGCCCAGACACCGCTGAAGCCGTCGAGGAGCCCATGCAGCTCGTCCAGCGTCTTCGATCCGAAGATGGCGTCGAGCAGTTGGACCAACGCCGACCGGTTGGCGTAGCGGGCCGCATCGTCGACGAACCGTTCGTCTTCGAGGAGCTCGGGGCAGTCGAGGAGGGTGCAGAGCTCGACCCAGAAGCGCGAGGCCTGCAGCAGGACCAGGTAGAGCCAGCGGCCGTCGCTGGTGCGGTAGGTGTTGACGAGGGGATTGGGGGGCTGCGAGCGGTCGGCCAGGCCGGTGGCCCCCGAGAACGGCGTGCCGGTGATGTCGGGCGCCAGGGCCCACATGCCGACGTGCATCAAGGAGACGTCGATGACCGACGTCTCGCCGGTGCGCTCGCGCTTGTACAGCGCCATGCCCACGGCACCGGCGATGGTGTTGGCCCCCTGAAGGTCGAAGAAGGCGGGCGGCTGCGTCAGCGGGTCGCCGCCCACCGACATCTTGTAGGCCATGCCGCTGGTGGCCCACCCGCAGGCGACGTCGTAGCCGCCGACATCGGCCATCGGCCCATGCGCTCCCCAGCCGGTCCCCCGCACGTAGATGATCTGGGGGTTGGCCGCCCGAATGTCTTCGACTTCAATGTGGAGCCTGCGCCGGATGGGGGCCAAATTGCTGGTGAGGAAGACGTCGGCCGTGGCCAACACCCGGGCCAGCGCGTCCCGCCCGCCTTGGAGGGACAGGTCGGCCGTGAAGCTGCGCTTGCCCCGGTTCGGGACCTCCAGGAACGGGTTCGGGCCATCCTCGCCGAGGTTGAGCAGGTTCCGCAACGCACGCTGAGGGTCGCCGGTGGGGGCCTCGACCTTGATCACATCGGCGCCGAGGTCGGCCAGGACGGCACCGGCCGCGGGCACGAACGTCCAGTTCGCCACCTCGACCACACGAACGCCTTCAAGTGGGCCCGGCATTTCCCTCTCCTCTCGTCGGGGACGAAGCACGCAAGAGGGTTCCCCCTTCGTCCAGGGCCGACAACTTACGCGGTGGTCCGGCCGGCTGCGTGTTCCTCCCGTTTACGCGGTCTGTCCGGTGCCGTCGCCGACCTCGCCGACCTCGCCGACCTCGTCGACCAGCCCCCAGGTCAACGCGGTGGCGGCGTCGATGCGCGCCCCGCTGAGGGCGAGGAGCGCCATGCGGTGGCGCCCCACACGCCGGGTGATGCTTGCCGTGCCTCCGGCCCCGGGGATGAGCCCGAGACCGACCTCGGGCAGCGCCGCCGAGAAATCGGGGCGGGCGACCACCCGGCGGGCGAAGGCCGGAAGCTCCACACCCGAGCCGGCGCAGGGTCCGTGGACGTGGGCGACGATGCGAGGCCCGAGGGCGTCGATCGACCGCCCGATGCTGGCGGCCAATCGCACGAGGTGGGCCGAGGCCGGATCGGTGAAGCTGCCGAACTCGTCGAGGTCCCCGCCGCTGCAGAAGCTGGGCCCTTCGCCCCGCAGGACGACCTCGGCGAGGGAAGGATCGGCGGCGGCGAGCGCCAACCCTTCGAGGAGGCCGTCGCGCATGGCCCGGTCCAGGGCGTTGCGGACGTGCCGGCGGTTCAAGATGAGGGCGAGTTGGTCGTCGTGACGCTCCACCTTGACGGCCGGGCCCCCCTCCGGTCGGCCTTTCCGAACCGGGCGGGCGGCCCGCCACCGGGCGAATTCCGGGCCGGCCTGCAGCAACGAGTACGTGGCCGACTCCGCTACCAGGGCGCGACCGAGCGAGGACGGAGCCTCCCGCAGGCACAACGCGAGGGAGGTGGCCGCCACCGGATTGCGTTCCACCACCCGGAGGAGGTCGTCCACCGACGCCACGCCCTCCTCCACGGTCACGTCGGCCAGGGGTGGGCGGTCGCCGGGGCTCCGGTCGATGGCGATGACGATGCAGGGCATCGACGTCAGACGATCCACCGCGCCGGCCTCGCCGGCCGAGTTGTCGGGGGTGGTGACCACCACCAGGCCGCCCCGATCCGAGAGCCTCTCGGCGGCGAAGGGCGAGGACACGAGTGCCGCCAGCTCGCCGTCGGATGTCGAGAGAACGCGGATGCCGCGACCATACCGGAGACGATTGCGGCTGCCCCTCCTCGCCGGTGGCAGGATCGAGCGGTGGATCGCAGGGGCAGGGCGTGGGCGTCGAGTGGCGCCATGGAGCTCACCGGGCGGCCGGATGGCCCCGGACTGGGTGCGCCACCGGCGCTGGTCGACCTGGTCGAATTGGCAGCGGGGGTGGTGGACCGCCGCAGCGGCGGGCGGGCTGCGGTCGACGGGCTGGCTCTGTTGGGGGAGCGGGCCGCCCTCGGGAACCTCACCCGTCGGGGGACGACCAGCTGCGGTGGCAGCACGCGCCTGGTGCGCACGGCCGACAGCTGGCTCGCCGTCTCCCTGGCCCGGCCAGACGACGTCGCGGCGCTGGGGGCGTGGCTGTGCATCGACGTGCCCGCCGACGACCCTTGGCCGGCCGTGGTGCGGATGGCGGCAGAGTCGGACGCCGCCACACTCGATGAAAGGGCCGCACTGCTCGGCCTGCCCATTGCCGCGCTCGGCTCGGTAGGACCGCCGGCCACCGCGGCCACCGCGGCCACCGCGGCCACCGCGGCCATCGCGGCCACCGCGGCCACCGCCCCCGCCGGCCCGGCCTTCGGCCTCCCGATCGATGCGGCCTGCCTGCGCGAGGGAGCCGGGTCGCCGCACTCCATCGAGGGGGCATCGGTGGTCGATATGTCCTCTCTGTGGGCGGGGCCGTTGTGCGGGCAGCTCCTCGCCGCGGCGGGGGCGAAGGTGGTCAAGGTCGAGTCGTCGGCGCGGCCCGACGGCGCCCGCCATGGGCCGCCGGCCTTCTTCGACCTCATGAACGGACCGAAACTGTCGGTTGCGCTCGACCTGGCGACCCCCGCGGGCCGGCGCGACCTGCAGCGACTCATCGATGCCGCCGATGTCGTCATCGAGAGCGCTCGCCCCCGGGCACTCGAGCAGATGGGGATCGTGGCGGCCAATTTGCTGCGCCGGCCCGCCGGACCCGGGGCCGGCTCCCAGGTGTGGGCGTCGATCACCAGCCACGGCCGGGGACCGGGGCGGGGCGAGCGGGTGGGGTTCGGCGACGTGGCCGCGGTGGCCGGTGGCCTGGTGGCCCGAGATGACGAAGGGCCGTGCTTCCTGGCCGATGCGGTCACCGACCCGGTCGCCGGCCTGGTGGCAGCGGCCGCCGTGCTCGAGGCGCTCGCCGTCGGGGGGAGGTGGCTGCTCGATGTGGCCATGGCGCCCCTGGCGGCCGCCGTGGCCGGGCCAGCGTTCGGGGTTGACGGCCTGCCGGCCCAGCCGCCGCGGGCCCGCCAGGTGGTCCGTGCGGCACCACCGCTGGGATCGGACACGGACACGGTGCTGCGCGGGCTCCCGGCGTGAGCTCGCTCGTGCTGCGCGACGCCGAGGTCGAAGGGGCACGCGTCGACGTCCGGGTCGAAGAGGGCACCATCACCATGGTCGAGGCCTGCGGCGAGGTTCCCGGAGCGGACGTGGAGATCGAGTGTGCCGGGGGCGCACTGCTCCCCGGACTGCACGATCACCATCTCCACCTGCTCTCCATGGCCGCGGCCGCCGCATCGGTCGACGTGTCGGGGGGTCTGGATCAGGCCATTCGAGCGGCCCACGCGCAGGCCCGCCCCGGCGCCCCCATCCGGGCCGTCCACTACGACGAAGGGCGCGACGGGCCCTTGGACCGCTGGCGTCTCGATGCGCTCGCCCCGGGCAGGGCGACCCGCGTTCAGCACCGCTCGGGCGCGCTCTGGGTCCTGAGCACGGTGGCGCTGGAGGAGGTGGGTGCGCTGGAGGAGGTGGGTGCGCCGGCCGAGGTGGATGCGCCGGAGGGCCTGGAAGCGGGCGTCGAGCGGGACCCGCAGCAGCGGCCGACCGGTCGGCTGTTCCGGCTCGACGGCTGGCTGCGGGGGCGCCTGCCCGCCCAGGCCCCGCCGGACCTGGCCGAGGTCGGCCGGCGCCTGGCTTCGTACGGGGTCACCGGGGTGACGGACTGCACGCCGGCCGCGGTGACGGAGTACTTCGAGCCCATCGCCGCCGCCGTCCGCTCCGGCGCCCTGCCGGTGACGGTCTGGGTCACCGGAGGGCCCGAGCTCAGCGAGGCCGCCCCACTTGCGCCGTTGCAGCGCGGGCCGGTCAAGATCCTCATCACCGACCACGCCTTCCCCTCACTCGAACAGGTGAGCGAGGGATTGGCCCGCGCCCATCGAGCCGGCCGGGCCGTGGCGGTGCACTGCGTCAGCCGCGCCGGGCTCCTCCTCGCTCTCGCTGCCTGGCACGCGGTGGGAAGCATCCCGGGCGACCGGGTCGAACACGCCTCCGTCGTCCCTCTCGAGGCCGTGTCCGCCCTGCGGGAACTCTCCTTGACGGTCGTCACCCAACCGGCGTTCCTCGCGGCGAGGGGGGACACGTATCTCGCTGAGGTCGAGCCGGCCGACCGGCCTGACCTCTACCGGTGCGCCTCGTTGCAAGAGGGCGGGGTGTCGGTGGGCGGGAGCACGGACGCCCCGTTCGGCCCCGACGACCCCTGGGTCGCCATCCGGGCCGCCATCGAGCGCCGGGCCGCCAGCGGCGCGCCGGTCGGCGCGGACCGGGGGCTGGAGCCCGCATCGGCCCTGGACCTCTTCTTGGGGCCGCCGGAGCATCCGGGGGGACCGCGTCGGCGCGTGACACCGGGCGTGCCCGCCGATCTGTGCCTCCTCGACGTGCCCCTCCGCCCCGCGCTTCTCGAGCCGTCCAGTGGGCACGTCGCGACGACCATCGCCGGAGGGCGGTGCACCTATACGGCGTGAGGGCGTCCACCGACTCCCGACGCCGGGCGGCGGGCGTTGCTCCGGCACGGTGACGGCGCGCCGCACTGATCGAGGCTGGTCACAAGGGTGGATGTTGCCCGCGCATGCTCTACTGTGGGGGCAATAGTGTGGCCGGGGACCGACGTGACGGTCGTGGCGTGAACGACTCTGGAGGGTGATCCGCCGATGGCGAGTGAAGGGTTACACGAGCAGCGGGAGCTCCTCGACGAGGCGACCGTGGACTACCACCGGGCCATGACCTCGCTGGGCGAGGAGCTCGAGGCGATCGACTGGTACGACCAGCGCGTGAACGCGACCTCCGATGCCGCCTTGGCGGCCGTGCTGGCCCACAACCGGGACGACGAGAAAGAGCACGCGGCCATGACGCTCGAGTGGATCCGCCGCCGCGATTCGGCCCTGGATGCCGAGCTGCGCAAGTTCTTGTTCACCACCGAACCGATCACCGGGATCGGGGCCGGCGATGCCGACGGCGAGGGGACAGCCCCGGTTGCCGGGTCGGGCTCGTTGGGCATCGGGAGTCTCAAGGGAGTAAAGCGATGAACCACCTGCACCGCGATCTGGCACCCATCACCGACACGGGATGGGACCTCATCGATGATGAGGCCAAGACACGGCTGACCACCTACCTGGCCGCCCGCAAATTGGTCGACTTCGAGGGGCCTCACGGCTGGTCGCACTCCGCCACCAACCTGGGCCGGATCGCCACCATTTCAGGGCCGTCCGAGGGTGTGGCGGCGGCCCAGCGCAAGGTCCTGCCCCTGGTCGAGCTCCGGGCCGAGTTCAAGGTCTCCCGGGTGGAGCTGGATGACGCCGACCGGGGAGCTCCCGACCCCGACTTCGAGGAGCTGGACGAGGCGGTGCGACAGATCGCCATCGGGGAGAACGTGACGGTCTTCCACGGGTACCAGGCGGCGGGGATCAGGGGTATTACCGAGAGCACCTCGCATGCACCGATCAAATACGGTACCGACGTGGCCACGTACCCCTCGGCGGTGGCCCAGGCGGTGGACGTGCTGCGGCAGTCGGGGATCGATGGACCCTACGGACTGGCCATCTGCCCGACCACCTACACCCGGATCGTCGAGACGGCCGAACACGGCGGCCACCTGCTCCTCGACCACCTGCTGAAGATCCTCGGGGGCCCGCTGGTGTGGTCGCCCGGGCTCGACGGCGGGGTCGTGCTCAGCCTGCGCGGCGGGGATTTCATCCTCGAGTCCGGCCAGGATCTGTCCATCGGCTATCTCGATCACGACGCCGACGTGGTGCGGCTCTACGTCGAGGAGAGCCTCAACTTCAGGATCCTCGAGCCCGATGCCGCGGTGGCGATCCACTCAGGCGCCTGACGGGCGCGCCACACCGGTCCCTGAGAGACGGACGCATGCTTGACCGCGTGCCTGCTTGACTCCGTACCAAGGTACGGGGCATAGCCTCGCCATCGTGGAGTCGCTCACCATCAGCCAGCTGGCGCACGAGGCGGGTGTGCACGTCGAGACCGTCCGGTACTACGAGCGCCGCGGCCTCTTGCGCGAGCCGCCCCGGACACCGGCGGGCTACCGGCAGTACGCCGCGGCCGATCTCCGGCGACTGCAGTTCATCGCCCGGGCCAAGCAACTCGGGTTCACGCTCGCCGAGGTGGCACGCCTCGCCGGCGATCACGACGGCGGCGCCAGCACCAGCACCGATAGCGCCAGCGACGACAGCGATAGCGACTACGCCGACCGCGATACCGACCGCGCCGACCGCGATACCGCCGACTCCGTCCTGAGGGCGGCACGGGCCAAGCTGCGCGCCCTGGACGAGCGGCAGCGCGAGCTCGACGAAACCCGCCTGCGCCTCTCCCGGCTCATCGACATCTGTGAAGATCCGACGAGCGAGGACTGCCTGGCCCTCAGGAGCTGATCACCTCGGCGAGCTCTTGGAGCAGGCGGGATCGGCTCCGAGCCCCCACCATGCGCTGGCGCAGTTCTCCTTGGCAGAACACCAGGATGGTCGGCACACTCATGACGTCGTAGCGCCCGGCCAGTTCGGGCCGCTGGTCCGAGTTCACTTTGCGGACGCGGAGCCGATCCGCATAGTCGGCGGCGATCGATTCGAGAATCGGGGCGATCAGTCGACAGGGCGGGCACCATTCGGCCCAGAACTCCACGAGCACCGGGACGGGCGAGCCCGCGATCTCCTCGTCAAATGTCGCGTCGGTCAACTCGAGAACTGCGCTGGACATGTCGGCCTCCTTGTTCGCCATCGAGAGCGAAGCGTAAGGCCGGTACCATGGTCCGGAGTCAAGTGCCCCCGGGAACTTCCTGGTCAGAGGCGGCGATTCAATCTGGGTCCGAGGACGAGCGTGGCCTCGTGGCGCAGTCGGGTGAACTGCTCGATGGAGGTCGACTCGGCCGTCTCCTTGAACTCAGCCAAAGTACGCGTCTCGCCGGCCCTGCGGAGAAGGTCTTGGATCTCGTCGACCGACAGCCGCTCCTCGAGAGAGCGGAGCAAGATCATGGTGAAGACCCCGGCCGGCTGCACTGAGGCGCCCGCCTGTGGCGTCGTCTGACGCGGCGCCTCTTCCGGCACGGTCTCCTGCTGTTCCTCAATCCGGGTCAAGAGCGCGGTTCTTCCTTTGCGCCTGAGGTTCACCGCGCGCTGCCATTGGAGTGTGGGACCGTGCACGGAGACATGGGGCCATCTTGCCCATCCAATGTCTCCCGCCTGCCCACCCGATCCCAACAACAGCCCAATTCTCTATTGGACTATTGACGTCGCTTTTCGGGGACTCCTTAGTGCGACTCGAGATGCGCCAGCAGGAGCTCGTTCAAACGGTCGGCTTCGAGCTCGGGCACCCAGTGGTCCACGCCCTCGAGCACCTCATAGCGAAACGGCCCGGTCACGTACTGCGCGCAACCGTCGGCCGCCTCGCGGGAGATGGCGGGGTCGGCGGTGCTCCAGACGAACAGGGTCGGCACCGCCACCGGTGGCAGCCCCCGCATCATCGTCGGATGTGTCGCTCGGTACCAGTTCAGCCCGGCCGTGAGCGCACCGGGCTCGCCGTGCACGCCGGCATGTTCGGCGGCTGACTCCGGGTCGAGCCCGACATGTTCGAACATTCGTTGGATGCCACCACCGTCGTCGCCTTGCAACATGCGTTCCCCGGCGTCGCCGGGGGCGCGGAAGACATCGATGTAGCTCGACATCTCGTGCTGGGTGCTGCTCGCCGACGCGTAGGCGTCGGCGAACGCCTCGGGGTGGGGGACGGACACGGCGGTGAGGGTCCGTAGCCGCTCGGGATGTTGCGCCGCCACCACCCAGGCCACGATGGCTCCCCAGTCGTGGCCCACCAGGTCGACCTGGTCGGCTCCGAGGTGGTCGCACAGCTCGAGGACATCACCGGCCAGATGATCGATGCCGTACGCCTCGACCGTTTCGGGGCGGGCCCCGGGGGAGTAGCCCCGCTGGTCGGGGGCGACGCAGCGAAAACCGGCGGCCCCCAGCGCGCCGAGCTGTGCCCTCCACTCACCGGCCGACTGGGGAAACCCGTGCAACAACACGACCGTCCGTCCCTCGTCCGGGCCGCTGGTCAGGGCGCGGAATGTCCGATCCCCGAGGTGGATCTCGATCTTGTCCATGGCGGGCGACGCTACTCGCCCGGATAATCGGCCAGCATGCCCGCAACTCGGGCTTCCACCGCGGGCCGTTCGCCCGGGTGGGTGATGATCCAGAACCGCCCGGCCCGGATGGCGGCCAGCGCACGGGCGGCCACCTCGGCCGGCGTGAGGCCGGACGGCCCGGTGAACGAGTCACGGATGGCGAGGCGCACGGACTCGGCCATCTCGGTCCGGTGTTCGACCCCGAGTTCGGGGGGCCGACCCCGTTCGGACTCCATGACACGCGTGTCGACCGAGCTCGGGCACAGCACGCTGACCCCGATCGGGACCTGCTCGATGGCCAGCTCCTGGACCAGCGTTTCAGAGATAGAGACCACCGCCACCTTGGTGGCGGCGTAGGGACCGATGAACGCCACGCCGCTGAGGACCCCCGCCACAGAGGCCGTGTTGACGATGTGACCCGGCGTCCCCTGGCTGCGCATGATCGGCACGAAACTCCGCAGTCCATGGACCACGCCCCAGAGGTTCACGTCGAAGACCCAGCGCCAGTCGTCGAGCGTCTGGTCTCGCATCAGGTTGAACGTGGAGACGCCGGCGTTGTTGCACAGCACGTCGACGCGGCCGAACCGGGCCAGGGTGCCCGCGGCCAATCGATCCACTGCCGCGGCATCGGCCACGTTCACCAGCATCGCCTCGGCCTCGCCCCCCGACGCCCGGATGCCGGCCGCCACCGCTCCCGCCTCGGCGCCGTCGAGGTCTGCGACCACCACCGCCGAACCGGCGGCCGCGAACGCCTCGGCCAGGGCCCGCCCGATGCCGCTCGCCGCACCGGTCACCACCGCCACCTTGCCCGGGCCGATCACCTCGAACCCTTCGTCCGTTGTGTCCGTCATGCTTTCATCCCCCCTGTGCTCGCTCTCATCATGGGACGAGGACCCATTTGCCGACGACCCCGCCTTGGGCCATGCGCTGGAGCGCGCTGTTGAGCTCGTCGAACGGGATCTCCGCCGTCACCGCGTTGCGCAGCCGGCCTTCGCTGATCAGCATGGCCAGATTGGCGTGGATGGCGTCGAGCTCCTCCCGCGCATAGCCGCCGGCGAAGACGCCGACCAGCGACGTGTTGGCCACCACGAGGTTGTGGGTGGCCAGAGTCGGCCAGGCGCCACTGGCGAATCCCACCGCCAGCAGTCGGCCATACCTGGCCAGGGCGCCGGCCGCATCCTCGGCGGCTGCGCCACCGACCGGGTCGTAAATGAGGTCGACGCCGTGTCCACCGGTGGCCTCGCGCAGCGCAGGGGCGAGAGGGCCGTCGCGGCGGTTGATCGTCGTATCGGCGCCGAGCTCGCGGCAGAAGGCGGCGCGCTCCTCGTCGCTGACCACCGCGATGACCTGGGCGCCGAGCGCGTGCCCGAGCTGGATGGCGGCGATCCCGCTCCCTCCCGCGCCGCCGAGCACGGCCAACCAGTCACCGGCGGCGAGCTGGCCCCGGTCGACGAGGCCGATCCAGCCGGTGAGGTGCGGGATCCAGAAGCCGGCCGCTTCGGCATCGGTGAGGCCGTCGGGTACCTCAAAGAGGGAGTCCGCCGCGACCAGGCATTCCTCGGCGAAGGAGCCGCTCCCCTGCCAGAACATGGTGACGCACATGATCCGGGAGCCGAGGGGGATGTCGACGCCCTCGCCCACCGCGGTCACGGTCCCGGTGGCCTCCTGGCCCGAGGTGAACGGGAGGGGCGGGGTGAGGGGATACGTGCCGCGGCACATGAACACATCGGGCAGCCCGATGCCGGCGGCGCTGACCCGGATGCGGACCTGGCCGGGCCCGGGCTCCGGAGGTTCGAGTTCGATCAGGTGCAGTACGTCCATCGGCTCTCCCGCGCCCTGCACCTGCCAGGCCCGCATCAGGAGGCTTCTCCCGAATCGATCCGATCCCTCTTCACGAGACCTCCCCGGTCACGACGTCAGGCCGGCCAACGTACGCAACTCGGCCCACTTCGCCTCTGCCGCCGGCCGGCGGCTGGGCAGGTGCTCGGTCGGCCACCCCTCCACCGGCGTGTACCCCTTCAAGAGGGTGCGTGCCAGCACGGCCTTGTGGAGCTCGTCGGGGCCGTCGCCGATCGGGCCGAAACGTGTCGTGCGGTACCACCCTTCGACCGGCAGGTCGCTCGAGTAGCCGAGGGCCCCGCACACCTGGATGGTCCGGTCGAGCACGGCGAGCACGACCTTCGACACGAGGGCCTTGACCATGCCGAGGTCGGCCCGAACGGCGGCGGCGCCGTACTTGTCCATCTTCCAGGCCGTCTGGAAGGTCAGCAATCGGGCCGATTGGATTTCCATGTGGGAGAGGGCCACATAGTCCTGGACCATCTGGTGCTGCGCCAGCAGTTTGCCGTGCGAGGTGCGTGACACGGCCCGCTCGCACAGAATGTCGAGCGATCGCTGCGCCTGGCCGAGCCACCGCATGGCGTGGTGGATGCGCCCGCCGCCGAGTCGCTGCTGGGCCAGGACGAACCCCTCACCGGGTTGGCCGATCAGATGGTCGGCGGGCACGCGGCAGTCGCGGAACACGATCTCCGCGTGGTTTCCCGCACGCCCGTACTCGACGTCGGGGTGGGCCATGGTCCCGATATCACGCACGATCTCCATGCCGGGGGTACCGGCGGGAACGACGAACACCGAGGCGTGACGATGGGGGCGTCCCTCGGGGTTGGTCTCGGCGAACACCAGCACGATGTCGGCCACCGAGGCATTGGTGATGAACCACTTGTGGCCGTTGATGACCCACTCCTCACCGTCCTTGGTGGCGGTGGTGCCGATGACGGTCGGGTCGGCGCCGGCGAAGAACGGCTCGGTCAGTGCGAAGGCGCTGGAGATGTCGCCCTGCAAGTTGGGCCAGAGCCACCGTTCCTTCTGCGCCGCGGTCGCACCGTGCGCCATCAGCTCCATATTCCCGCTGTCGGGTGCCTGCACGCCGAAGATGGTCATCGACATCATGCAGCGGCCGATGATCTCGGACATCAGAGCCAGGTGAAGCTGCCCGAGCCCTCTTCCCCCGAGATTCGGGTCGAGGAAGGCTCCCCAGAGGCCGCGTTGCTTCACCTGGTCCTGCAGATGGCGTTTGACAATCCGCCACTCGTCGGGAGGCAGCTGATCGAAGAGCGGCTCGAGGGGGATGATCTCGCGCTCGATGAACGCCCGCATCCAGGCCAGATCCTCTTCGAACTCCGGCTCGGTCTCGAAATCCCACGCCATCCGCGCCCCCCTGGGTTCGTGCGGACGCCATCGTAACGGGTCCGCCCGCCGAGTACCGACGTGACCATGTTCGGTAGATTCGACCGACATGGACCGCTCTGTGGCGCGCCGGCGCGTCGCCGAGGCGCGGGTGGGCCGCCTGGCCACGCTCACTTCCGAGGATCGACCCCATATCGTCCCCTGTTGCTTCGTCCTCGATGACCCGACGGTGTACTCGGCGGTCGACGCCAAACCGACGTCGACGCTCGCCCTGCGTCGACTCGAAAATGTGAGACTGCACCCGTCATGCTCGCTTCTGGTGGACCACTATTCCGAAGAATGGACCCAGCTCTGGTGGGTCCGAGTCGACGGGTCGGGACGGGTGATCGAGCAGGGCGGTGAACGCGAGCGCGCCCTCACTCTGTTGAAGGCGAAATACCGGCAGTATGGGGAGACCACACCGCCCGGAGCCGTCGTGGCGCTGGACATTGCCCGCTGGCGCATGTGGCCGTGACGGCGTCACGTCGCACGACCGCATCGTGATGCCCCACCCGACGCCGCTCGCAAGGATGTCGAGGCCGGTTAGGTTTCTCCGAGCGGACAAGACCCGAGGAGACCTAGTGCCCAAGCCTGATGTGACGATTCCCGATGACTCCCCGCCGGCTGATCTGGTGGTGGAGGACCTGGTGGTGGGCGACGGCGAGGAGGCCCACCCGGGACAACAGGTGTCCGTGCAGTACGTGGGCGTGGCGTGGTCCACCGGGTCGCAGTTCGACGCCTCGTGGGATCGTGGGGAGCCGTTCGAGTTCGATCTCGGAAAAGGTGAGGTCATCGCGGGCTGGGACCAGGGTGTCGTGGGCATGCGCATCGGCGGTCGCCGGCGCCTCACCATCCCGCCCCATCTGGGGTACGGCAGCCGCGGGGCGGGAGGCGTGATCAAGGGTGGCGAGACGCTGGTCTTCGTGGTCGACCTCGTCGGCACCCGGTGAGGGGAGCGAACTCCAGTGCGAGCTGTTCGTAGCGCGGAAGGCGTGGCGTCGATCGTCGACGTTGCACCTCCCGAAGGTGACGGCGTCCGGATCCGGGTGGCGTCGGTGGGGATCTGCGGTTCAGACCTGCATCTCGTCTCGTGGAACCTGCCGTCGACGCTCGGACATGAGATGGCGGGATTCCTCCCCGACGGCACTGCGGTAGCGATCGAGCCCATGGCACCGTGCGGGTCATGTCAGGAGTGCCTGTCGGGTGCCTACAACCTGTGCACGCTCGGACCATCCATGCTGATCGGCACCGGGCGCGACGGCGGCATGGCCGACGAATGTCTCGTGCCGCCGTCGGCCATCGTGCCGTTGGCCGCCGGAGTCCCCGTCGGCGACGCCTGCCTGGTGGAACCGCTGGCGGTCGCAGTGCACGGCATCCGCCGGGGCCGGGTCGGATCGGGCGACCGGGTGGCCGTGATTGGAGGCGGCAGCATCGGGCAGCTGTCGCTGGCGGCGGCCCGGGCGGTCGGCGCAACGGTCGATCTCGAGGCGCGGCACGATCATCAACGCATGGTGGCGGACGAACTGGGTGCAGGCGCAGTGACCGACCGCTATGACGTGGTCGTGGAGTCAGCAGGCACCGAGAGCGCGCTTCTCCGCAGCGTGGAGCTGTGCCGCCCCGGTGGCCGGGTCGTGCTGCTCGGTACCTACTGGGACACCGCGTCGTTGCCGGGTCTGCAGATCGGGATGACCGAAATCGATCTGATTCCGGCGAGCATGTATGCACGAACCGGTTCGGTGCGAGATGTCGATGTGGCGGCGCAGCTCTTGGCGGACCGACCGGAACTCGCTCGCCTCATCATCACCCACCGGTTCCCTCTCGACGGGGCGCGCGAGGCGTTCGCGACGGCCCAGGACCGCGCCAGCGGTGCGATAAAGGTCGTGCTCGAGCCCTGACTGCGGAGCAGGGCGAAGTGTACCGGCGCGGCCCGTGGCGCCGGCACGAGTGTCCGGCGGTCAGGTCAAGCCGGCGAGCCAGGGGGCGACGATGTCGGCCACCGCGGACTCGCTCTTGCGTAGCGAGTGATCCCCGTCCACGAAGACGAGCGTGACGGCACCTGGGATGGCTTCGGTTTCACGTTCCAATTCGGCGGCAGCCGCGAAGGCGTCGCGGCGGCCCGAGACGAACAGGCACGGCAGATGCAGATCCGGGAAGTGGGTGGTGCGGAGTCGCTCGGGCCGTCCCGGAGGGTGCAGCGGGTAGCTGACGAGAACGAGGGCGGCCACATCGAGGCCCTCAGCCGCAGCCATTGAGCACATCCGGCCGCCCATGGAGCGACCGCCGATAGCCACGCGGCGAGTGGGGACGCCAAGCCGGTGCGCCAGTTCCTCAGTGGCGGTGCGGATCGTCGCAATGCACACCGCAGGTGAGTCGGGTCGGCGCTTTCCGGCGGCCGGACCGGGGAAGTCGACTCGCTCGACCGCCACCCCGACGTTGCTGACGGCCTGGTCGATCAGCACCAACCCCGAGTGGTCACGGCGCGCGCTGGCACCGGGGGTGAGCACGAGGCCAGCGGGTCCCGATCCGGTCATCGACCCATCATTGCCGCTCGGGCTCGCGCACGTCGTTCGAGGGAAGGGCCGGCCCCGGTGGCTCTACCGTGAGATCTTTGTTATGGGCGTACCGCAAGAGGTGCACGCAGTCGCACCCTCTTCGAACGCCGTACCGCACTTCATGCAGTAAACGACTGGCCTCTCCATGGAACCGCAGTAGTGGATCGACGGGGCGTTGACAGCTCTCTGTTTCCCGCACCAGCTGCAATAGACGACATCACTCTCGTGTTCCGGTTGCGACGCTCGAGACTCCTTCGGGGCGTCCGGCGTCGGCGTCGGCGTCGGCGTCGGCGCAGTAGACGGAGATGGGGACGGAGCAATCGCTACCGCACCGCTGGGCGTCGCAAACACCGGTCCCGACGTGGCCGCTGCCACTCCGGCAAGCACGGGCGCCCCCAAGTGGGTCCCGACCGACTCGGGGGCGACGGCAGCGAGAAGCCGCTCGTATTCCCTCTTGCGGAACCAGAGGTGAAGGTTCGGAAGGTGAACGTAAGATCCGGAATGTTCGACCGTGCCATCGGTGAGGACACCGTGGGGCAACACCGTCAGGACCTTTCTCGGTCGACCACTGAGCTCGCTTCGCGCAAAGATCGCTATGCCCCGATTTGTGACCGCCACAGAGGCCGGACGATCGATCGCACCATGCATGGCAGCCACGAGCAGCACGCCGGGGATGATGATGACTCCGAGGAAGACGAAGGATAGGGCTATCGCGACCACGAATACCAATACCAAGAGGAAGTCAGTTCGTCGCGGATCGGGGCCGATAACACCAATGCCGTACCCCTGCGCGTTCGTACCAGCTCCGAGGAGTTGTTCGCTCTTTTGGAGCCCGTTCGAACGAGCCCGCTTCGTCATTGTCATTGCTCAACGCCCACCTTCGGGTGCTGCTCGTTCGAGACCGGCATTTCGGGCGAGGACGAGGAATAGGACGCCCAGGGTCCCGATGGAGCAGCAACGGCAGCAGGTGCCCAGCCGTTGCCGCTTCCGGGCGGAAGTCCGCGCAAGGCTTCTGGATACTTTCGCATTCGGCCGATCGCGACGATCACGACGCAGAGAAGCAATCCGACGAGAGGGACGCCTGGCAGCAGATGCCAGTTCGTTGTCGAGCCGCTCGCAGAAATATCCGGGGCGACTGCGAACTGCTGGTTAGCCACCGATATCGCGTTGGCACTTGTGAGGTCGCCGGACGCCGTGGCAACGACCTCCACAAACACCGTATTTCCCTTCGAGAAAGAGACGAGATATTCGGACAACGGAAGGCCCGATGACGATGTGTGCACTTCGGCTCCAGCAGCACCTGGAATCCCGGTTACCGCAATCGTGGCATTTCCTACTTGACCGGCTTGGCTCTGCAACTGCGAGTCAAGACCGTTCTCAAAGGAAGTCTCATCGGATGCATATTTGAATCCGAATGCCGAAATGACAAGCGCATCTCCATCGCCTGGCTGATGATTCCAAGAGCGTATATAGGCCGACACGGTTCCATCTCCCAAGCTCTGACCAAGAGCGGACGACGCGCTTTCATCGCTTCCCAGGACCAGGCCGACGTCAGACTGTGTTATTGGTCCGTTTTGGGATCCGAGCGGAAGGGCAACCAGTCCTGGCACGGGGTTTGCGAGAATCGTCGATGAGAGGTCGCCGCCCAGGTCACTGCCCGCACCGAAGGCGTTCGACTGCAGAAGAAGCACGGGGGCAGTACTCAGCAAGCCTACAACCCCCACCCGGCCGACGAGGCGTTTCGCCGCGCCTGACCCGTTCATCTCGAACCGCCCGATCTTCACTGTCCGCGTCCCCGCCTTTTGTCGGTTCGATGTCAGACCGAAGTGTGGCGACGAAGACCCAACGCACGCTGAACGGTTTCTCAATTCGCGCCCAACACGCCGGATGCGAGGGCGCAGCGATGTGGATCAATGGGTCAGATCTCTACGAACTAGAGCGGGCTACTTAGTAGCTGACAAACCTTCCGGTGTAGAGACATTTCACTGGCTCACCCGGGAAGCTTGGCGACGCGTATGGAATCAGTTCTTAGATCGATCACATCCTTGGGTACTGGCCCTCCATTTTAAGGGTCACGCAGAGAAGTCACGCTGACGTTCACCTGTTGCGGTACAGACACCTCGGGAGCATCCGAGGTGTGCGGGGTTACGACGCATCGCAAACCTCCAACATGACTCCTCGACTTGGGTCAACAACGAAACTGGGTTTGGCGAACGTCGTGAAAGTGTTCGCTGTATGTCGGGCAGGGTGATTCATACTCATCTTGGATCAGATCTGATCGGAGATTGGCCTGAACGTATGACGACATAGAGCCTGTGGAGGAATCTCATGGTTGGGCCAACCCGAATAGCGAATGGGTCAAGCGGACGTCGTCTCGTCAGCGGGTCGACAAGAGCGACTGCGGCCCCATGCGCCTCGAGGCCCCTCATCGGCGGACGCGAATGTCCAGCTATCGGCTCGAATGCAGGTTAGGAGCCCGATAGTGGAAGAGTGGACAGAATTGACTCTGCGCAAATAGAGCGGGCGTCTGGATCCAACGTCGACCACGGAGAGCTCCTCCGGCCCCTTGTGGCAATGCTGGATCGTCCACTGGCATCCGGATGGTGTGTATTCGGCTGGGCGGTCGCTTCGATCGTCTTCATAGGGCTCGTCGCAATATTGAGGGGACCGTCCAAAGTTGACTCTATAGAATCCGTCTACTCCACCTGGGCCGTTGCCAACGGACACTTAGCGTGCGCCTATCCTCCGGGTAGTCCATATCATTAGCCACGCGGCGAGTGGGAACGCCAAGCCGCAGCGCCAGTTCCTCGGTGGCGGTGCGGATCGTCGCAATGCACACCGCAGGTGAGTCAGGTCGGCGCTCTCCGGCGGCCGGACCGGGGAAATCGACTCGTTCGACCGCCACGCCGATGTTGCTGACGGCCTGGTCGATCACCACCAACCCCGAGTGGTCACGGCGCGCGCTGGCCCCGGGGTGAGCACGAGGCCAGCAGGTCCCGATCCGGTCACGGATCCATCATTGCCGCTCGGCCACGAGACCGTCACGGTCAGATTTCCTGCTCGCGGTGGCGCGTTTCACTGTCAGGCCGACCTGAGCTGCTTCGCTCGCCTTGTAGCCGGCACGCGCGGGCCCTCCTTGTTGGGCGAGCGTTGGGCTGATGTTCGTCAGCCATAGAGGCTGTTGAGAGAGGTTATTGGGGACTCCGGTTATCGAAATTGAATACCGGCTAGGAGCCCGATAGTGGAAAGAGTAAAGACAGCGGACTTCACACGTCCCGAGCGGGCGTCTGGACCAAGTGTCGGCGACCGGACGCTCGTCTCGTATCTCGCTGCAGCACTTGACCGTCCATTGGCATTCGGATGGTGTGTGGTCGGCTGGGTGGTCGCTTCCATTGTGTTCATAGGGCTGGTCGGACTATTAGGAGGACCATCCCGAGTCGACGCCATCGAATCTATCTACTCAACTTGGGCCGTTTCCCATGGTCACTTCGCATGCGCGTACCCGCCGGGGGCCCCATATCACTTCGCTCTCATTGGGAATCCGGTCGGGTTCATTGCCCCGCTGTGGCCTCTGGTCTCCGGCGGGATTGCCGGATTGGTGGGGGTCGGCCACAGCGTTTCGTTTCCATCCCAGACTGCACTCGGCCCCAACTGTTCCACTGCATTGACCGCAATGGCACATTGGTCGGCGGAGGCGAAAGCACTCAGTCCCACCGTTCAGCTCGGGTATCTAAGTTGGTTCCCATTCATGGCTGGAGTGATCGCATTGCTCCGGGCATCGGGTCGAGGGCGTTGCGGCTGGGAGCCGGCGCTTCTGATACTGCTCGCAGCGACCCCTTTTGCAGTAATGCCCTTGTTGGATGACTTTCACCCCCAAGACCTAGTGGCAATGGGACTGGTCCTTGGTGGCGTGGCATGCGTACGACGCGGGTGCTGGATTTGGGCTGGCCTATTGCTCGGGCTGGCGGTGACCACACAACAGTTCGCATTCCTCGTCCTTGCTCCTCTCGTGATGGTAGCTCCGCCGACCCGGCGCATCCGATTCGTTGCCGCGGCAATCGCCGCAGTTGCGTTCGTCGTCCTACCGCTGACCACCATCACCTCTGGGCACGCGCTTAGGGCGGTGGTGCTCGGATCGGGAAACACGCCATCTCTCGGCGGCACTGTGTTGTGGGAGTTGCACCTCAAGGGGGCCCTTCTTGTAGTCATTTCTCGAATCCTTCCAATCTTGCTCGCCGCGGCTCTCGCTTGGTTGGCGGCGCGGCGACTTGGTGGTTCTGTACTCGAACCGGTCCCGTTGATCTCACTCGTCGCCACATCCCTCAGTTTCCGGCTCGTTTTCGAACAGAACCTGTTCGGGTATTACTTCATGGCCCTCGCCGTTTTACTCCTGATCCTCGACGTCGTCCAAGGTCGGATTCGAGGGCAGTTGGTGGCCTGGCTCTCTCTCGTCGTCTTGGCCTTTGACCCAGTTCCCCGCTTCCATCTCCTCAGCGAATATTTGCCTTCGGTGCTTATGGTGATCGTGTGTTGCCTAATTCTCCGGGGAATCCGACATGATCGCGTGCATTGGTATCTGGTGGCTTGGTTGGGAATGGTGGCGATCGCCTTCGCCTCGTATCCAATTGGGAATTTCCGGTACCCACTTCCCACATGGGTGTGGCAAATTGTGCTCGTCAGCACCGGTGTCGCGCTCGCGGTGAAACCACTGCTGCTGTCTTGGAGGTCCGACGCTCTCGATGGGGACCCCATGCTCCTCGCGGTGGGAGCACCGAATCGCCCCGACCTCACGGCCGCGGCTCCCCGATAACTGAGTGAGGCGAAGTTCGCACGATGGAACGGGATCGCCGTCCGACATATCACCTTGGACATGCGCGCCGGCACCTTGAATATCGGCGGCTCGACACGTTAGGGCTGGATCTCCTCCGCCCAACTGGTTGCCACAACCCGGTTCTCCCCCAAAGGCCACTGTGCCTGCGATCGCTATGGCGGACGCACGACTTCTCTCAACTCAGGAGTGGTCTCTTCGTCGCGGGGATGGAAGAATGAGCGACACGCCAGGGCCATGGAGTAGTACCCATAGAGGTCCTTCGCTCATAGGCCGTAGTAGCCGCCTAGCTCAACAAGAGTCACCGGGCTGTCGGATCCGTTCCCAGCGATCCGCCTTACCAACCCGTTCCCGCTATGACCGAGCCGTTGAGATGCTGGCCGGACATACCCCCGTCGGCGGAGGCGTCCCCATAGGCATAGACCGACCCGGTGGCCGAGGCGATCCAGTAACCGCCGCCAGATGACGTCGTGAAGATGGCGGTCGCCGGGTTTGAGCCGCCCAAGGTGCCGATCGGATTGCCGAGGTTTCTCGCATCCCCGAATGTCGCGACGGCCCCGTTGGCATAGAGGAGCCAGTAGCCGCCACCGTCCCCCGTTCGAGCGGCCGCCGTTACAGGCACATCTTGGGCGCCGGGTTGACCGTAGTTCAACGCGTCGCCAAAGGCGTAGACATGTCCCGTCGCGGTGACGAGCCAGTAACCGTTCCCGCTGGCGTCGGGCATGACCGCTACGGCCGCACCGGAACAACCGCCGATGCCAGGGCAGGATCCCTCGAACTTGGCATCGCCGAAGGCGAACACGCCTCCGTCGGCGGCCACCATGAAGTATCCGCCCCCGTCATTCGAGGGGACCATCCCAACGATCGGTGCGTTCAATCGCTTCGGAGCAGACGACCCCGCAGGGGCGAGACCGAGACCGGGGATTGAGCCGTAGAACCCGGCATCGCCCAAGGAGAAGATTCCACCATCGGATGCCACGAGCCAATAGCCTCCGTCATCAGCGGTCGGGGTGATGCCGACGACTGGACGCTGCAGGTGCAGTGCACCCGTTGAGCCATGAAATTGGGCCGCACCGAACGAGAAGATCCCGCCGTCGGATCCGACCAGCCAATACCCGTGCTGACCTGTGCTGGCCGATCCCGGGCTCGGCGTGGGCGTGGGCGTGGGCGTGGGCGTCGGGCTCGGCGTCGGTGTCGGTGTCGGTGTCGGTGTCGGCGTCGGCGTGGGGGCCGATGAGGTAATGGATATCGACCAGGTGCAGGTACTCATCACCCCGAGGCTGAACGTACCTGAGTCGCTGTACGTATCGGTTCCGGTCCCGCTCGTTCCACTCTGGAACGGACCGATGTCCGTGGATTGGTCACTCGAAGGCTCGTTGATCGCGACATCAAAGAATCCACCACCATCGGTAGCTGGGCACTGGTCGCTCCACGCCATGGTCCATGGACCACCGACGGTGAATTCTTGGGGATTGCCGTTCATCCCAGTTTGTGCACTCGTATATGTCACCGGCGCGGCCAAAGCACCCACAGAAGACGGGCTGACCGTGATCGACCAGGTGCAGTCGCTGAGTACGGCCAGGCTGAACTGTCGAGTGTCGTAAAAGTACTCAATGCCACTTCCGGCCGACCCCGTCTCCTCGGGGCCGAAGTCGGCGTTCGAGTCGTCGGTCGGTTCGTTGATCTCGACGAAGAACTCATCTTCAAGGCCGCCCGAGGGGCACTCATAGCTCCACGACATTGTCCAGGGACCCTGGACAACGAAGGCTGGGGGGCTACCCGTCGCTCCTGTCTGCGCGCTCGAGTAGGTGACCGGAGCAGCCAGCGGTGCGACAGCGTTTGGTGTGACCGTGATGGACCAGCTGCATCCGCTGTCAATTTCCAGGCTGAACTGTCCGGTGTCGTAAAAGTAATCCTCACCGCTTGAACCCGAACCCTGTTCTTCAGGCCCAATGTCAGAACTTGTACTTGTATCGTCGCTGGGCTGATTGACGCCGACGAGAAAATACCCTTGGGTGCCGGAGCAGTCGTACTCCCACGACATGCTCCACGGCCCGTTCTCGGTGAAGTTCGCCGTGGTTCCCGAGGTCCCCACGGT
>Ga0302325_10007725_pt1 | contig 23767 bp, 21 predicted proteins | sample Palsa_T0_2_FD_201948 | JGI IMG/M metagenome (GOLD analysis project Ga0302325, IMG submission 201948) | Peat permafrost microbial communities from Stordalen Mire near Abisko, Sweden - Palsa_T0_2 | ecosystem: Environmental > Terrestrial > Soil > Palsa > Peat permafrost | place: Sweden: Abisko... | reverse complement strand
ACTCGAGCAGGCGGGGCTTGTCGACTCCAGACGCAGCGGCGGCAACATCATCTACGGGCTGCGGACGTCGGTGCTGCAGGACATCGTCGCCGAGTTGGCGGATCTGACCGGCGTCGGCCGGTCCGACGCCGATTCGCCCGTGGTCCAGGCGACGCGACGACCTCAGCGCGCATGAAGGCGACGATCTCTCAGATCGCCCGTGACTTCCGGGCGCTGTCGCCCGTCAAGCAGGCGGCGATCGTCGCGATCACCGCCTGGAACCTGTGGCTCTCGGCATCGGCGCAGCTGAGCATCCAACGCACGTCCGCCGACCGGATTCGCGGTCGCAAGTGGCTGTGGCGGCTGGCGAGCGTGACCAACACGGTCGGGCCGCTGGCGTACTTCCGCTGGGGCCGCCGCGGGGCGGGGTCAGCGTGAACGGCCCGGGGATCGCGATCGTGCTGGCGCTGGTGATGGCCGCGTCGTTCTCGGCCGGTTGGGTGCTTCGCGACGCGCAGGCGCGCGGGATCCCGAACCGCAAGGCGTGGACTTGGGCGGCGCTGCAGTTCGTCGAGTTCCCCGTGTTCCTGTGGCTGTACCGCCGGATCCGGCCGCTGCGGCTGCGGGACACGACGACCGCCGCGCTGCCCGACGAGCGCTGACTTTTCGTCTGCGTCTTAGTCGGCGCCGACGGCGACCGGTTCGTCCTTGGTGGCCGCCTGCACGTGCGCGCGGCTGTCGGCCGAGGAGATCAGCGTCGCCGCCAGGATCGCGCCGACCACTGCGAACCCGGCGCCGATCAGGAACGCGCGGTCGAATCCCTTCGCCAGCGCCGCCGTCGGGTCGATGCCGCCGGCGTGCAGGAGGTCCTGCGTGCGGGAGTTGGCAATCGTCGCGAGGATCGCCAGCCCGAGCGCGCCGCCGACCTGCTGGGAGGTGTTGATCAAACCCGACGCGAGGCCGGCCTCGGACGGCTCGATACCGGTCACCGCCGCGATCGTGACCGGCACGAACGCGAGCCCGAGGCCGACAGCGGCCAGCAGCGACGGCCCGAGCACGTCGGAGTAGAAGTGCCCGTCGTGCGCCGGCACGCGTGAGAACCAGATCAGGCCGGCGGCGATGAACACCATGCCGGCGATCAACGGCGTCTTGAAGCCGAGCTTGGTCACGAGCGCCGAGGCGACCCCGGCGCTGACGATGATCCCGACCGCCAGCGGCAGGTACGCGATCCCGGTCTGGATCGCCGAGTAGCCGAGCACATCCTGCAGGTACAGCGAGATGAAGAAGAACATCGAGAACAGCGACATGCCGATCAGCAGGCCGACGACGTTGGCGCCGCGCAGGGTCCGCAGCCGGAGGATCGAGAACGGCATCAGCGGGTCGCGCTGGCGCAGCTCGATCGCGACGAACGCGAGCAGCAAGAGCACCGCGACGGCCAGGCAGACGATCGTGCGGGTCGCGCCCCAGCCGACGTTGACCGCGTCGACGACCGCGTAGACGAGCAGCGCCAGTCCGCCGGTGACCGCCAGCGCACCCGGGATGTCGAACGAGTCGGCCGCCTCCTCGCGACGGCTCTCACGCAGCGTGCGCGGCGCCATCGTGGCCGCGGCGATCCCGATCGGGACGTTGACGAACAGCACCCAGCGCCAGCTCAGCCCGCTCGTCAGGATCCCGCCGAGCAACACGCCCGCGGCCCCGCCCGCGCCCGCGACCGCGCCCCAGATCCCGAGCGCGCGGTTGCGCTCGGGGCCGTCCGCGAACGTGTTCGTGATGATCGACAGCGCCGCGGGGGAGACGATCGCGGCGCCGAGACCCTGAATGACGCGGGCGGCGATCAGCCACGTCTCGGACTGCGCCAGGCCGCCCGCCAGCGACGCCAGCGAGAACACGACCAGCCCGAGCATGAACATCCGTCGGCGGCCGAGCAGGTCCGCCATCCGGCCGCCGAGCAGCAAGAAGCCGCCGAACGTCAGCGTGTAGGCATTGACGACCCAGGTGAGATCGTCGCGTGAGAAGTGCAGGTGCGAGCCGATCGACGGCAGCGCGACGTTGACGATCGACGCGTCGATCACGATCACGAACTGGGTCATCGCCAGCAGCAGCAGCGCCCGGTTCTTCGCGCTCTGGCTCATCTCGGGGCCGGTCTCTGAGTGCAGCAGCGTGGTCATCTCGTGTCGGTCCCGGTCGGCGCGTGTCCAAGCGGCACGAGCCGGAGGATGGCAGCGATTGCGGTCAGGTCAAGTCCGCTGGCTCGCATGGTGGCGCACCTCTCGGAGCTCGAGATTCGGCGAGGGATCGGCGGCGGTCGGCGACCTGCTCAGCGGCACGCCGTCGGTCCTCGGCGAGCTCGCGCGCGCTCGTGGGGCTCGTCCCGGGGCAACGAAACGGCCGCAGCTGCCCTTGCGCGGCTTGCCAACATGTGTGCACGTGACAGTGGCCCAATCCACCGACAGCGCCTTCGAGGCCGACCAGGCGTTGTTGACCGGGGTGTTGCGGGAGGTGATCGCGCTGGGCGAGGGGGAGGATGCGCTGGCGCTGCTCGACGAGGCGGTCGAGCTCGGCCAGCGGGCGCGCCGGGGCTCGGAGGACGACGCCGACGCGCTCGCGCAGCTCGTCGCGGACCTGGATCTGGACCGGATGGAGGTGCTGGTCCGCGCGCTCACGCGCTGGTTTCAGCTGATCAACCTGGCCGAGGACAACGAGCGCGTGCGGCGGCTGCGGGGCCGCGACGCGGCCGATCCGCAGACGCCGCGCAGCGGGTCGTTACGCGAGGCGATCGGCCTGCTGGCGAGCTCCGGCGTGACCCGGGGTCAGCTGGTGCGGTTGCTGAGCCAGGCCGAGCTGCGGCTGGTGATGACCGCGCACCCGACCGAGGCCCGCCGCCGGACGACGATCGACAAGCTCGCGCGCGTGTTCGCGGTGCTCCACGAGCTCGACGAGCGCAGCGCGCCCGATCGCGAGGACGCCCGGCGCCGGCTGCTGGCGACCGTCCAAGAGCTGTGGGGCTCCGACGACATCCGTGCCGCCGAGCTGACCGTGCTCGACGAGGTCCGCGGCGGACTCGTGCACTTCGCCTCGACTCTGGCCGACGCCGTCCCGCGGATCTACCGCGACCTCGAGCGGGCGATCGCCGAGAGCTACCCGGCCGGGGACGGCGAGCCCGTCGAGATCCCGCCGCTGCTCGGGTTCGGCTCCTGGATCGGGGGCGACCGCGACGGCAACCCGTTCGTGACCCCGCAGATCACGCTCGACGCGCTCGAGTTGATGCGCGAGCAGTGTCTCCGGCTGCTGGAGTCAGGCATGGAGCAGCTCGCCGGCCGGCTGTCGCTGTCTGAGCGGCTGACCGGGCACCCGACCGGGCTGACGGCGATTCTGGCCCGCGGCGAGCTCGAGTTTCCGGAGCTGGCCGCGACGCTCGCCGGCCTGAACCCCGAGGAGCCCTACCGCCGGGCGCTGACGTTCATGCGCGAACGAATCCGCACCACCCAGTCGCGGGGCGCCGGCGCCTACGAGACGCCCGCCGAGCTGCTGGAGGACCTCGATGCGGTCAAGCGCTCGTTGTGCGACGGCTCCGGCGCGCTGACCGCAAACGCCGAGCTGGAGGACTTCATCCGTCAGGTGCAGGTGTTCGGCTTTCACTACGCCCGGCTGGACATCCGTGAGCACGCTCAGGTCCACCATCGCACGCTGCACGAGATCTATGGTCGGCTGGGGGTCTGCGACGACTACGGGGGCTTGAGCGAGGGGGAGCGCCTGGAGCTGCTCCAGCGCCAGATCGCGGACCGGCGGCCGCTGGTACCGACCGACATCGAGCGTTTCTCGCCCTCCACGCGCGAGACGATCGAGACCTTCCGAATGCTGCGTGAGACGCTCGCCGAGTCAAACCGCGGTGCGATCCAGACCTACATCGTGTCCGGCACCGAGGGTCCGGCGGACGTGCTCGAGGTGCTGCTGCTGATGAAGGAGTGCAGCCTCTGCGCGGCCGGCGGCGAGCAGGCGCAGCTGCGGATCGTGCCGCTGCTGGAGGCCGGCGCGACGCTTGAGGCCGGACCTCGGACGATCGCCGCGCTGCTGGACATGCCGGTCTACCGCGAGGCGCTGCGGTCGGTCGGCGATGAGCAGGAGGTGATGATCGGCTACTCGGACTCCAACAAGGACATCGGCTATCTCGCCTCGGGCTGGGCCGCGTATACGGCGCAGGTGCGGATCGCCGAGGTACTGCGTCAGCGCGGCGCCGGCTGGCTGTTCTTCCACGGCCGTGGCGGCGCGGTCGGCCGCGGTGGCGGCCCGACCAACCGCGCGATCAGGGCGTTGCCGGCCCGCACCGTCGGCGCGCGGCTGAAGATGACCGAGCAGGGAGAGGTGCTGACGGCCAAGTACGCGGTCGCTCAGATCGCGCATCGCGAGCTGGAGCTGGCGACCTCGGCGACGCTCGCGACCGGACGCGCCAATCCCCACTCCGAGAGCGCCCGCTTCGACGCGCTGATGGACGAGATGGCCGCGGAGTCGGCCGCGAAGTACCGCGCGATCGTGGCCGAGGATCCGGATTTCGTCCGCTTCTTCGAGGCGGTCACGCCGGTCAGCGAGATCTCGCGGCTGCGGCTCGGGTCACGACCGGCGAAGCGCTCACGAGCCGCCGGGATCGATGATCTGCGAGCGATCCCGTGGGTGTTCTCGTGGACGCAGTCGCGGATCCTGCTGCCCGGCTGGCTCGGGCTGGGGACGGCGCTGCGAGGCGCGCGCGAGCGGCACGGGCTCGAGCCGCTGCGTCAGATGCGCGATGAGTGGCCGTTCTTCGAGAGCCTCCTGTCCAACGCGGAGATGGGGTGTGCCAAGGCAGACCTGCAGATCGCGCGGCGCTACGTGGCGCTGTGGCACGACGTCGAGCCCCGCGAACGGATCTGGCGGGCGCTGGAGGCAGAGCTCGAGCTGACGATCGCAGAGCTCGTCACGATCGGCGGGGGCGACCGACTGCTCGACGCAGAGCCGGTGCTCCAGGCGTCGATCGCGCGGCGCAATCCGGCCGTCGACCCGCTGTCGTTCGTCCAGGTGGAGCTGACGCGGCGGCTGCGGGCCTCGGGTTCCGACGGCGATGGATCCGAGCAGTTGCACCGCGTCAGCCAGCTGACGATCAACGGGATCGCCAGCGGCCTGCGCAACACGGGCTGAGCGTCGTCGGCGCGGGGTCGGCGCGGGGTCGGCGGGGTCGGCGGGGTCGGCGCGGTCGGCGCGGTCGGCGCAGCTCGGCGCGAACTTCGGCGAGTTGCTGCGACCCCTCCGCAGCACCTTGCCATGGTTCTCCGCTCAGGCGGTCCGGGTCCGGGCCGCGATAAAGAAGACGACCTCGGCGTGGACGCCGAGCGGGTCTGACTCGACGTCCGCCCAGGAGTACCGGAGCACCAGCCACCCCCGCCCGCGCAGCATGCGGTCGTTGCGGCGGTCACGAAGGACCTGCGCGGGTGAATGGTGGTTGTCGACGCCGTCGAGCTCGACGATCAGTCTGGCGGCGAAATAGACGTTGTCGGATCTGATCCCGTGGACGAAGGCGTTGACCGCGTCGGGCTTGGGGGTGTCGGTTCGTTCGCAGTAGACGATCCAGTCGCGCTCGAACCGGCTCCGGGTCGAGGCGAACCGCGGGTCGAACGCCGCGATCGCGGCGCGCAGACGCCCGCTGCCCACGACACCTCGCCGGCACAGTGCCAGCAGCGCCTCGGGGTCGTAGTGGCTCTCGAAGTCCAGTTGCGCGAGCGCGACGCGGACCAGGACCGGCTCGTCCGCGCAGCTCGCCGCGAGGTCGAACACGGTCTGCTCCGGCGTCGTCACCGGGATGCCGCGGTATGCGGTGCGCGGGAGTCCACGGCGGCAGTGGATCACGATCCCTCGGGGGGAAACGCGGCGGCGCGGGTGGAGACGTGGATCAGCGGCGACGGATGGTCGATCAGGCCTCGCCACCAGGCGGCGGTCTTGTGCGACAGCATCGCCCCCGGGCCGGCGTACAAGACCGCCTCGAACAGCTCGGATGCGACCGTGCGGCCCGGATGTCCGACCGCGTGCACTCCGGGAAGTCGCCGGTGCAGATAGCCTGCGCGCGTCCAGTCGCGCGCGGTCGAGTCAGTAACGCCGAGCTGACGCAACTGCGCGCGCGTGATCCGTCCGAACTGCCGGGCGGACAGCTGCGCGACGCGAACCTTGGCAAGTTGCTGCGACCCCTCCGCAGGAGATTGCCATGGTTGGATCGGCGCCATCTCCGGTAAGAGCCGGCGGGGCGTCGGTTTGCACCCCCATCGCGGGGAGTACCGATCGCGGGTCGGGCAGTACCAACCGCGGGGAGTACCGATCGCGGGTCGGGCAGTACCAACCGCGGGTAGTACCTTCATTCATTCGACGGGGAAGCCCTTCCGCACGCATGCCGCACGTTCCTGATCTCTCCGGCTCCGCGCTGGACGACCGCTACGAGCTCCTCGCCGTGATCGGTGAGGGGGCGTTCGGCCGCGTCTACGAGGGTCGCGACCGCCGTCTGGACCGCGCCGTCGCGGTCAAGGTGATCAAGCCCTGGTGGGCCGAGGACCCCGAATGGGTGACCGACTTCGAGCGTGAGACGCGGCTGCTGGCGCGGATCTCGGACCCGGGGATCGTGCGGATCTACGACGTCGGCGACGCTCCCGAGGGCCGCTACTACGTCTCGGAGCTGGTCCGCGGCGAGAACCTCGCGCAGCGGCTGCGGCGCGGACCGGTGGCGCCGTGGCAGGCGGCGGGGATCGCCGCGCAGCTGTGCCGGGCGCTGGCCGGTGCCCACTCCCAGCGGATCGTCCACCGTGACGTCAAGCCGCACAACGTTCTGCTGTCGGGCAGCGGCGAGGTGAAGGTCGGGGACTTCGGCGTGGCGGGGCTGGCGGAGGGCTCCAGCGGCGGCGGCTCGGCGACGATCGTCGGCACGCCGGCCTACATGGCGCCGGAGCAGAGCCGCGGGCGCCCGGTCTCACCCGCGACCGACGTCTACAGCGCCGGCGTCGTCCTGTACGAGATGGTCGCGGGCGCGCTGCCGTTCACGGCGGCGTCGGCCGTCGAGCTGGCGCTCTGCCATCTGCAGGATCCGCCGCCGCCGCTGCCCGCGACCGTGCCCGAAGCGCTGCGGCAGATCATCGCCCGGGCGCTGGCCAAGGACCCGTCGCAGCGCTACGTCGACGGCGGCGAGATGGCCGACGCGCTGGTCGACGCGCGCCGCCGGGCGGCCGAGCGCTCCCGGTCGCCGGACGAGCGCTCCGGCCGCCGCTCGGGCCGCCGCGCGGCGCGCAAGCGAGGCGCGGGCGAGCGGGCCGCGATCACCGCCGTGTTGTCGCGAGCCGCGGGAACACTTGGAGCCGGCGGAGCACCCGGAGCCGCGGCAGCACCCGAAGCCGCGGCAGCACCCGAAGCCGCGGCAGCGCCCGGAACCGGGGCAACACCCAGGGCTGGGGCAGCACCCAGAGCCGGGGCAGCGCCCGGAGCCGCGGCAGCACCCGGAACGGGGGAAGCATCCAGAACTGGGGGAGCACCCAGAAACGGGGAAGCACCCAGAACTGGGGGAGCATCCGGAAACGGTGGAGCATCCGGAAACGGGGGAGCGCCCAGAACGGACCCCGCGGACGGCTCGACCGCCGAGACCGACGCCGCCCGGCCTGCGGCCGGCTCGAGGGCCGAGACCGACGTCGCCACCGGGGTGGCGCCCGAGCGGTCGGCCAGCCGTCCGCGGCGAGCAGCCGGAACGCCGGCGCCGCGGCGAGCACCCGGAACGCCGGCGCCGCGGCGAGCACCCGGAACGCCGGCGCCGCGGCGAGCAGCCGGAACGCCGCCGCAGCGGCGAGCAGCCGGGACGCCGCCGCCGCGGCGACCCGGGCAGTGGACGGGGCACCGGTCCGACGAGACCCGCCCGGCGCCGCTGGTCTCCGGGCGCTCCGAGCACAACCCGCCCGCCCGCCGCCGCGCGGTCGGCGCGTTGCTCGCCGCGTTCGCGCTGGTCGGAGCGATGGTCGCCGCCGCGCTCGTGATCGGCCCGGGCTCAGGCGCGGGCAGGCGGCACGCGCCCATCGCGCTGACCGCCGTGCCCGCCGTGACCGGGATCAGCACCGCCGCCGCCGAGGCCAGGCTGCGCCGCAGTCATCTGCACGCTCGTACGGTCGTGGTGGCGTGGCCGGATCACGCGCCGGGAACCGTCCGCAGCCGGTCCCCGGTCGCCAGGCGGATCGCGCGCGGCTCGACCGTCACGCTCGACGTCGCCGAGGTCCCGACCTGGAAGACCGTCGGGCGCTTTGACTCGACCAGTTCCCCGGTGTACCTGATCCGCGGCAGCCGCTTCCGGCTCGTCTACAGCGCCCAGAGCGAGAAGTCATGCGAGCTCTGGATCATTCTCTGCTCGCGCACGAGCGCGAAGGTGACCAACACCGCGTCCGGCTCCCAGATCGACGACTTCGACCTCAGCGACGGCAGCGGCGAGAGCCAGGCCTTCAATACCGGGCCCGGCAGCTACCAGATCGAGGTCAATCCCGCCTCGGGCGACGCGCGCTGGTCGTTCATCGTCGTGGTTTGGTACTGCGCGACCGACGGAGAACGACCCGCGCGCGCCGGCGGGTCAGGCGGTGATCACGACCTTCAGCGCGTCGTGCTTGTCGGCGGCGCCAAACACGTCGTAGGCCTGCTCGATCTGGTCGAGCTTGAAGTGGTGAGTCCCGAGCTTCTCGGCCTCGATCCGTCCCTCGCGGGCGAGCGCCAGCAGGGTCGGCACGGTCGAGCCGCTGACGAGCCCGGTGGTGATCGTGATGTTCTTGATCCACAGCTCCTCGAGGTGCAGCGTGGTCGGCGCGCCGTGGACGCCGATGTTCGCGACCGTGCCGCCCGGTCGTACGACCTGCGTGCAGAGGTCGAACGTCGCTGGCACCCCGACCGCCTCCATCGCGACGTCGACCCCGTAGCCGTCGGTCAGCGCCAGGATCTCCTCACGGGCCGCGTCGCCGCCCGCCACCGTGTGGGTGGCGCCGAAGCTCCGGGCATGCCGCAGCCGCGACGGCGCGAGGTCGACCGCGATGATGCGCGCCGCGCCCGCGATCGAGGCCGTCATCATCGCGGCCAGCCCGACCGGGCCTGCGCCGACCACCGCGATCGTGTCACCCGGCTTGACGCCGCCCTTCTGGACGCCGATCTCGTAGCCGGTCGGGAGGATGTCCGAGAGGAACAGGACCTGCTCGTCGGAGACATCGTCGGGCACGAGGTGCACGCTGGTCTCGGCGAACGGCACGCGCGCGTACTCGGCCTGCAGACCGTTGATCAGGTGCCCGAAGATCCAGCCGATCCCACCGGCGCCCTGACAGTGGGCGGCCATCCCGACCTTGCAGTGGGCGCAGCGGCCGCACGACGTGATGGCCGGCACGAGCACCCGGTCGCCCTTCTTGAGGCTGGAGACCGCGGCTCCGGTCTCGACGATGGTGCCGACGGCCTCGTGACCGAGGATCCGGCCGTCGGTGACCGCGGGCACGTCGCCCTTGAGGATGTGCAGGTCGGTACCGCAGATCGTGGTCGTGTCGATCTGGACGATCACATCGGTCGGATCGATGATCGAAGGGTCGTCGGCCGTGTCCCAGGAACGCCGGCCTGGGCCACCGAACACAAGCGCCTTCATAGGTGTATCTCCCCTCTCTCCGGGTGCGCGCGGGCGGACGCTCGCGTTCCCTGGTTATATCCGCCGTGACCGGTCAGTTTCCCGGTGCGGTTTCAAGCTGGGACACCCGTCGTCCCGAGGTCCGAACCACGTCAGGGTTTGGACGGACGGCTCGGGGTCAGACGGAGCTCGCGCCGACCTGTCGCCGGATCGCGCCGGCGAACGCGTCGACGTCGGACTCGGTCGTGTCCCACGCGCACATCCAACGGACCTCGCCGGCGCGCTCGTCCCACGTGTAGAACTGAAACCTGCGCTGCAGCGGCTCGATCGCCTCGGCCGGCAGCGTCGCGAACACGACGTTGGCCTGCACCGGGCGCGTGATCCGCAGGCCGTCGATTCCGGCGAGCGCGTCGCGCAGGCGGGTCGCCATCGCGTTGGCGTGCGCGGCGTTGCGACGCCACAGCTCGCCGGTCAGGTACGCGTCGAACTGCGCGGCGACGAACCGCATCTTCGAGGCGAGCTGGAGCGTGAGCTTGCGCAGGTAGAGGAAACCGTCCGCCAGGGCCGGGTCGGCGAACACGACCGCCTCGCCGCCGAGCAGCCCGTTCTTGGTGCCGCCGAAGGAGACGACGTCGGCACCGGCGGCGGTGCTCGCCTCGTCCAGCGAGACGCCGAGCGCGGCCGCCGCGTTGGTCAGCCGCGAACCGTCGACGTGCAGCAGCAGCCCATGCTCGTGGGCGAACTCGGCGAGCGCCCGCAGCTCGTCGGGTTGGTACAGCGTGCCGAGCTCGGTCGACTGCGAGACCGTCAGCACCCGCGGCTGCACGACGTGCTCGTCGCCGATCCGATCGATCCGGTGCTCGGCGAGCTCGGGCGTCAGCTTGCCGTCGGGCGTCGGGACGGTGAGCAGCTTGACCCCGGCGACCGACTCGGGCGCGCCGCACTCGTCGACGTTGACGTGCGCGGTCTCGGCGCAGATCGCCCCCTGCCACGGCTGGCAGGCGGCGCGCAGCGACAGCACGTTGGCGGCCGAGCCGTTGAACACGAAGAACGCCCGTGCGCGGTCGCCGAACTGCGCCGCGACCCTGCCCTCGATCTCCCGGGTGTAGGGATCGTGGCCGTAGGCGAGCGCGTGCCCGTCGTTGACGGCGGCGATCGCGGTCAGCACGCTCGCGTGCACGCCGGCCGAGTTGTCTGAGGCGAACCCCCGCGGTCTCGCGTCGCTCATCGCGCCGCGAGCTTAGTGCTTAGGAGCGGTCGCGCCGCGAGCTCAGCGTTGAGTAGCGCAGTGACGGGGCCACGGCGACCCGGCCCGCGGATGAGCTCTCCCGCGCCTGCGCGTACGTGACCATCCGCCGCCGGTCCTCGTCGTACAGCTTGAGGCGAATGGCGCGCAGTCCATCGGTCAGCGACAGCGTCGGGACGTCGTGGAAGATCGGGTTGTCGTCGTGGGCGCGCTGGAGGTTGTAGTTGGGGATCCGGGCGCTGAGATGATGGACGTGGTGCAGGCCGATGTTGCCGGTGAAGAACTGCAGCACCTTCGGGAGCTTCAGGTAAGAGCTGCCGCGCAGCGCCGCGTCGGCGTAGCTCCAGTGATCGGCGCTCTCCCAGTACACGTCCTCGAACTGATGCTGGACGTAGAACAGCCAGATCCCGGTCGCGCCCGAGATCATCAGCACCGGCACCTGGATCTCGAGGTACTGGCGCCAGCCGATCAGCCAGCACATCGCGCCCACCAGCGCGATCAGCGCGGCGTTGGTGGCCAGCACGCTGTTGCGTAGCCGAGGGCGGGCGCCTTTCTCGGGGATCCGGGGAATGATCAGCATCGCGACGAACGGTCCGATCCCGAACATCACCAGCGGGTTGCGGAACAACCGGTAGGCGAGCCGTCCGCGCCAGTCCTTGGACTCGTACTCGGCGACGGTGATCGTGTCCACGTCGCCGGTCCCGCGGCGATCGAGATCGCCGGCGGTGGCGTGATGGATCGCGTGCTCGAGCTTCCAGGAGCGGAAGCACTGGAACACGACCAGGCCGACGGTCGTTCCGACCCATGCGTTCGCTCGCTTTGAGCCCATGAACGAACCGTGGGTGCAGTCGTGGAAGACGATGAACGTCCGGACGGCGAAGCCGGCCGCCGGCACCGCGAGCACGAGCGTGAGCCAATATGACACCGACAGCGACAGATACATCGCCACCCACAGCGCAAGGTACGGGAAGATCGAGGTGGCGATGTCAAGCGCGCTGAGCCGCGGATTCGGCCGGGCGTAGGGCGCGAGCGTGTCGCGCCAGTCCGAGGGTTCGGACGGGATCGGGGCGTCCGCGGTGGATAGGGTGGCGGTCGGCATGGGTCGGTACTCCCGAGTTTGCAGAGCAGGCTCGGAAGTCAGCACACGCCCCGGTCCGACCGGTTCGCCCAGATGGCCTCCGTCGAGCGCAGCGTACCCGGTGGCGAACTCGGATGCAGCGGTGAGCGCGTGTGCGGTGATGACCGTGCGTCAGCTGGCACGGTCTCACGGTGATCTCATCTGCGATCGCCACGATCGCGCGCGATGATGACACTCCGTTTTCTGTGGTGGCTGGCGGGTGCGGTGTCCTCGAAGCTGAGGCGCGCGCCGGCGACGGCGTCGCCGGGCGCAACCGGTCCACGTGTGAAGGTTCGCTGACCTCAAGCGCCCGGTCACGCTGACGAAAACGCTTGAGCGATGCGATTCAGGCGTGATCGGTGCCGTCGCGTGCGAGCCCGTCGCGGACGGCGACGGCGGTCACCGGATCGTCGGTGATCACCCCCTCAAGCGCTGGCTCCGACAGCCACCGTTGCAGCCGCGCCGGCTGGTTGACGGTCCAGACCCAGAGCGGCAGCGTGCGCGCCGTCAGGATCTTCGCCGTCACCCGCCGTTCGGCGAGCATCAGCGCGTGCGCGTCGCATGCGAGCGCGTCGGCGAGCGGATCGCCGATATGCATCGGCCCGGCGATCAGCCCGGTCGTGCGAGACGGAGCGCGCTCGCGCACGGCCCGGATCGCCTCCGGATCGAACGACGTCAGCAGCAACGGGCCGTCCCAATCAGAGATCGCGTCCAGCAGGATCGGCACGACCCGCGCCTCTTTGATCTCCAGGTCCAGCCCGATCCGGCCCGCCGAGAGCTCCAGCAGCGCCTCGAGCGCGACCGGCGCGGGGCCGAGCCGGTGGGCCGGCCGCGTCCGTGGCCGCGGCCGGGCGTGCGAGCGGCGCGAGCGCGGGCGCCCGTGAGCCATCCCCGGCGATCCCGGCCGCAGGCGGTCGTGGGAGAGCACGGGCCGTCCGCGCCGGTCGGCCCGGACATCGGTCTCGATCATCTCGCAGCCGGACTGCACCGCGGCAGCGAACGCCTCGATCGAGTTGTCGGGCAGGCGCAGGCTCGCGCCCCGGTGGGCGCAGACGATTGGACTCCCTGGCGCCCCGTCATGCTTGGTCACGCGGGCAACGCTTCAGCGTGTGGCAAGCAGCTCGTCGGCGTGATCGAGCGCGGCGGCGATCGCTCCCGCGATCCGCCACAGCTCGCCCTCCTCGATCACGAACGGGGGGGAGATCTGGATCGTGTTGTTGGTGATGATCCGGACCACGACCTGCCCCTCCAGGCAGGCCCGGGCGATCGAGGGGCCATCGACCTCGGGCGCCATCTGGATGCCGGCGAGCAGGCCGATGCCGGTCCGGACCTCGGTCACGTGCGGGTGCTTGGCGATCGGCGCCATCGTCTGCTCAAGTACCGGCGCCAGCGTCGCGACCCGGGCGACCAGCTGCTCCTCCTCGAGCACGTCGAGGTTGGCCTGGGCGACCGCGCATGCGGTCGCATGACCGGAGTAGGTGACCCCGTGGCGGAAGATCGGCGCGCCCTCGGCGAAGAACGGCTCCCACAGGCGCGGTGCGATCAGCACGCCGCCCAGCGGCGCGTAACCGGAGGTGATCCCCTTGGCGAGCACGACCATGTCCGGGTGCAGGTCGAACAGCTCGCTGGCGAACATCTCGCCGGTGCGGCCGAAGCCGGTGATCACCTCGTCGGCGACGAACAGGACGTCATGCTCCTGGCAGATCTGCTCGACGCGCTGAAGGTACCCGGGGGCGGGGAGGATCACGCCGCCGGTGCCGATGATCGGCTCGGCGAACACGGCCGCGACCCGGTCGGGGCCCAGCCGCAGGATCTCCTGCTCGAGCGCGTCAGCGTCGTTGGCCGGCACCCGGGCGGTCTCGGGGATCAGCGACTCCGAGCCATATCCCTCGCGGTTGTAGGGGATCCCGCCAATCGAGGTGCCGAAGCCGTGCAGGCCGTGGTAGGCCCATTCGCGGCTGATGATGATCCGCTTGTTGGTCTGGCCCTGCAGCTGCCAGAAACGCCGCGCCAGCTTGGCGGCCGTCTCGATCGCGTCCGAGCCGCCGGACACGAAGAACACCTTGGCGTCGTCGATCGGGCTGATCGATGCGATCCGGTCGGCGAGCGCGACCGCCTGGTCGTTGACGAACGTTCCGAACGTGTGGTACGTCTCGAGCTTGCGCATCTGGGTCGCGGCGGCCGTCGCCAGCCGCTCGCGCCCGTGGCCGATGTTGGCGTGCCAGAGGCCCGCGGTCGCGTCCAGGAGACGGACGCCCTGGTCGGTTTCGAGCCAGGCGCCCTCGCCGCCGACGATCGTCACGCGGTTCGCCGGCGCGGTCGACATATCCGCCTGCGGCTGCCAGAGCGCGCCGCCCGTGTTGTGGGATCCGGAGGTCATGGGCCAGACGCTATCGGACCGGGCGGGGCCCAATCGTCCAAATCCCGGGGCGGCCGCGCACCGAGCCGCCGCGCAGTGCCTGACCGGCACGGGACCCGCAGCAGAAGCGCCGCGGCCACCTGAACCTGGCCGGATGTTTAGTGGAGGATCACCTTGACGGCGATCACGAGCACGCCGAACGCGACGCCGACGGCCGTGTCGATCACGAGCTCGCGGCCGGTCTGCTCGGTGGTGATCCCGATCACGAGCTCGGCGACGACGATCATTCCCGCCGCCGTGTAGACGCCAAGCGTGAGCGCCGCGCTCAGCGAGGCGCCGATGATCCAGCAGGCGACGATCACCAGGAACGGGACGGTCCCACCCTGTACGACCGCGAGCTCGTGTCTGGCGCTTCGCCAGAACCCGCGCAGCTCGAACGGCTCGCCCGAGGCCGCTCGCTCTCCGGTGAACTCGGAGTAGGAGATCGCCAGCCAGTAGACGAACTCGGCGAGCGCGATCCCCGCGAGGCTGCCGCTATACCGCTGCGCCTTGGCGCTCTCGGCCGAGATCAGCGTTGCGATCAGGATCGTCCCGTAGACCACTCCGCCCGGGTTGGTCGGCAGCGGCAGCCGCTCGAGCTGATCCCTGAGCCAGCTCATCTTGCCGTACGTGGGCGGCTCAGCGTCCTTCGAAGCTGGGGCGGCGCTTCTCGACGAAGGCGTGGACGCCCTCGGAAAAGTCGTGGCTGGATCGGAGCAACCCATACGCGAGCCCCTCGACCTCCAGCCCCAGCTCCAGGGGACCGTCGTAGGCGTGGTTGAGCACCCGCTTGCACATCGACAGCGCGAGTGGCGACAGCGCCAGGAGCTCGTCGATCAGTGCGTCGACGGCGGCGTCGAGCTCGGCGGCGGGGTGCACCTCGGAGAGCAGCCCGTACTCGAGCGCCTGCGCCGCTTTGATCCGCTTGCCGCGCATGATCAGGTTCTTGGCGCGGCCGAGCCCGATCATCCGCGCCACCCGCTGGCTGCCGCCGCTGCCGGGGATCATCCCGAGCCGGATCTCGGGCAACCCCAGCTCGACGTTGTCGGCGGCGATCCGGAAGTCCGAGGCGAGCGCCAGCTCGAGCCCGACCCCGAGCACGTAGCCGCGCAGCTCGCAGATCACCGGCTTCGGGCAGCGCTCGGCCGCCGCGACGTTCCAGGCCAGCCGGCTGAGCGTCGCCGGATCGGTCCGCAGAAAGCCCATCACGTCGCCGCCCGCCGAGAACGCGCGGTCGCCGGCGCCGGTCAGCACGATCACGCGGACCTCGTCGTCGCTCGCCAGCCCGTCGATCATCTCGGCCAGCTCGGTCCGGGCAATCATCGGCACGCGGTTGTGCTTCTCGGGGTCGTCAAGGGTGATCGTCGCGACGGCGCGTTCCGCGTCTCGCGACAGTCGCAGGATTCCGGACTCGGTCATTGGTCAAGTTCCTTTCTGAGCTCGCGGCGCAGCAGCTTGCCGGATGAGCTCTTGGGCAGTTGGTCCACGAAGCGGTATTCGCGCGGGCGCTTGAAGTCCGCGATGCCCTCGGTCTCACGGAAGTGGCGGTCGAGCGCGTCGGCATCGGGCGTGGCGGCCGGGTCCGCGGTCGGCACGACGAACGCGACCACCCGCTGTCCCCAGCGCTCGTCGGGCGCGCCGATCACCGCCGCTTCGGCGACGCCGGGATGTTCGACGAGCACGTCCTCGACCTCGACCGGATGGACATTCTCTCCGCCGGTGATGATCATGTCGTCGACGCGGCCGACGATCCACAGATCGCCATCGGAGTCGATGCGCCCGATGTCGCCGGTGAAGTACCAGCCGTCCCGAATCGCCCGCTCGTCGGCGTCGGGTCGATTGTGATAGCCGGAGAACGCCTCGTCGGAGCGCAGGTCGGCGATCACCTGCCCGTCGTCGCCGCGGTCGACGACGTCGTCGACCGCGGCGTCGGGATCGGTCACGATCAACCGCAGACGGGCATTGACCGCGGGGCGGCCGGCGCAGCCGGGCTTGTCGGCCTGGTTGCGGCCGATCGCCCACGTGTAGCACTCCGTCGAGCCGTAGTGGTTGAAGAACGTCTCGGCATTCGCGAACGCCTTCATGCAGCGGGTCGCGAGCTCGGGACTCATCGGCGATCCCGCGTAGCCGATCGACCGCACCGTGCCGGTGTCGGCGTCGTCGGGCAGCCTGGCCAGCAGATCGTAGAACAGGGTGGGCGCCAGATACAGCGATGTCAGCCGCTCGCGCTTGATCAGCGCGCCGACGCCGTCGGCATCCCAGGTCGGCATCGCGACGAAACATCCGTCGATCAGCGCCATCGCGATCATCGAGTGGATGCCCATCGTGTGGTACAGCGGCATCACACCGAGCGTCCGCTCGCCGTAGTCCAGGCCATGATGGACGACCTGGGACAGACCGCTCGCGCGGTCGGCCCGATGCGACCGTGGGACGCCCTTGGGCTTGCCGGTCGTTCCCGACGTATAGAGCATCAACGAGATCTCGTCATCGCCGCGGTCCAGCGCGCCCGGGTGGGGGTCCGCATCGCGCAGCCGGTGCAACGGGGTCTCGCCGGTGCTCGCCGGGTCGTCGGCGTCGATCGCGATCAGCGTGATCGGGTCCCCGTCAGCGGTCGCGGCGCGGGCCACATCGGCGGAGGCTGGCTCGGAGGCGACGACATGCGCGCCGCAGTCACGGACGCAGTAGCCGACCTCGCGTCGCGACAGCCGGAAGTTCAGCGGCGTGAACACGGCCCCGAGCCACTGGGTCGCCCAGTAGAGCTCGACCGTCTCATGCCGGTTGGACAGCAGCGCGCACAGCGGCTCGCCGGGCCGCAGTCCGAGCTGCGCCAGCCCGCCGGCGAGCCGTGCCGCGCGGTGCAGCAGCTCGCGATACGTCAGCCGGGTGTCCCCGTCGACGAGCGCCTCGGCCTCGGGACGGCGGTCGGCGGCCGCCAGCAGCGTCAGCGCCAGGTTCACCTGGCGCGCTCCGTCCGTCGGGCCGCCGCCTGCTCGATCGCCTCGACGATCGGGACGTAGCCGGTGCACCGGCAGATGTGGCCGCCGAGCAGCTGCTCGATCTCCGCCCTACTGGGGTCTGGCCGGCGCTCGAGCAGGTCGGTTGCGGCGATCAGGATCCCCGGCGTGCAGAACCCACACTGCAGGCCGTGGTGCTCGTGCAGGGCCTGCTGCAGCTCGGTCAGCTCACCGCCGTTGGCCGCGGCCAGGCCCTCGACCGTCTGTACGTCGGCGCCGTCGGCCTGGATCGCGAGCATCAGGCAGGCGCGCGCCGGACGGCCGTCGACGCGCACCGTGCAGGCGCCGCAGACGCCGTGCTCGCAGCCGACGTGCGTGCCGGTCAGTCCCAGCCGGTGGCGCAGGAAGTCCGACAGCAGCAGCCGGGCCGGCACATGGTCGCCGTGCCGGCGACCGTTGATCGTGAACTCGATCGGAATCGGCGGATCGATCATCAGGCGCGGCGTGCTCGGTCCAGGGCGCGGCGGGCCGCGTCGGCCACAAGCGCGCCGGCGAGATGGCGGCGATAGCGGGCCGACGCGTGGTGGTCGTCGTAGGCGTCGATCCCACGTGTGGTCGCGTCCGCGGCCGCAGCGATCGCGTCCTGCGCGCCGGCCCCGGCTGCCGGGGTGCCGATCAGCGCCCGCGCCGCGCCGTCGACCAGCAGCGGCCGGTCGGCGACCGCACCGACGCCGATCCTGGCCTCGACGATCTCGCCCCGGTCGACGGTGACTGCGGCGCAGGCGCAGGCCAGCGTGAAATCTCCGTGGCGCTGGGCCAGCTCGGTGAAGGCGCGACCCTCGCCGGGACGGGCCTGCGGCCAGCGGGTGGAGACGAGCAGCTCGTCGGTCTTGACCGTCGTCGTGTAGGCGCCCGTGTACAGATCCTCGGCCGCGATCTCACGCTCGCCGCCGACGCTCCTGACGCTGGCGGTTCCGCCGAGCGTCAGCAGCACCAGCGGCAGCTCGCCGCGCGGCTCGCCGAACGCGATCGATCCACCGATCGTGCCGCGATGGCGGGTCGCGTAATGACCGGTGTACGGCAGGCACTCGCCGATCGCGTCATCGAGGCCTGGCTGCTCCCCGAGCGCGAACTGGGTGACGAGTGCGCCGACCTCGGGCCCGTCGACCCGATCGAGCCCGGGCACGCGGGTGATGTCGAGGAGCATGCTCGGCGTCAGCCGGCGCATGTTCAGCAACGGCATCAGCGACTGGCCTCCGGCCAGCACCCGTACGTCGTCGCCGTGCTCGCCCAGCAGCGCGACCGCGTGCTCGACGGACTCGGCCCGCCGATACGCGAGTGGCGCCGGCTTCACGGGTGGATCAGCTCCCAGATCCGCGGCGGCGTCAACGGGAGCGGCACCGGTTCGTCGCGCTCCAGCGCATCGAGCACCGCGTTGTGCAGCGCCGACGGCACCGACATCGTCGTGCCCTCGCCGAGCCCCTTGGCGCCCAGCGGCGTCACCGGCGACGGCGTCTGCAGGTGCGCCGAGCGCAGCCGCGGGATGTCGCCGGCGGTCGGGCACAGGTAGTCCTTGAGCGTGTCCGTCCGCAGCTGCCCGTCGGGCGCGTAGACGACCGCCTCCTGCATCGCGGCGCCGAAGCCATGCGCGAAGCCGCCCAGGACCTGGCCCTCAGCCAGCAGCGGGTTCAATAGCCGGCCGGCGTCGTGGACCGAGACGTAGTCGAGCACCTGCGCGCGTCCGGTCACGCGGTCGACCTCGACCGTGACGATGTCGCACACGAACCCGTTCTCGGTCGAGGCCGTGATCTGGTCGCCGTCGGCCGGCTGCAACTCCTCGGCCGCGTAGTAGGCGGTCGACGCCAGCCCGGGCTCGAGGCCGGGGGGCAGGCCCTCGGGGTTCCAGTGCGCCATCCCGGCCAGCCGCCGCAGCGAGACGCTGGACGCCGGGTCCCCGTGAACGTGCGCCTTGTTGTCGGCGAGCACGATCTCCTCTGGGTCGGACTCCAGGACATGGGCGGCGATCGTGCGCAGCTTGTCGCCGACGTGGCCGGCGGCGCGCAGGACCGCGCCGACGCCGACGCCGGAGAACCGTGACGAGTAGTTGCCACTGGCGATCGTCCACGCGTGCTGGCCCGTGTCGGTCTGGGTCTGGACCGAGACCTGCTCGGGCTCGACCCCGAGCGCGTCGGCCACCACCTGCGCGACGACCGTCGCATGGCCCTGTCCCTGCGGCGTCGTGCACACCTGGACTTCGATGCCGCCCATGGGGCTGATCGTCAGCGTCGCGCCCTCGGCGTTGCCGGATTTCGGCAGCGACCGGGCCCGGGTCTCGGGGTCCTCGACGAGCGTGACGTAGCCCATGTTCGAGATCGAGGGCTCGACCACGCAGGCGACGCCGATCCCGTACAGGCGGCCCTGGGCGCGAGCCCGGCGGCGCTGCTCCCGGCGCTCGTCGTAGTCGGCCAGTCGCTCCGCCTCGTCCAGGCATGCGTGATAGTCGCCGGAAGAGTAGAGGCCGCCCGACGGGGTGCGGTACGGGAACTCGGTCACGAGATTGCGTCGCGCGAGCTCCAGCGGGTCGATCCCCAGCTTGCGCGCGGCGAGCGCCATCAGCCCCTCGATCGGCAGGTAGTGCTGCGGCCCGCCAAAGCCCCGGTTCAGCGCGGACGGACAGCGGTTGGTCATCGCGATCCGGGCGCGCAGCGCGATGTTGCGCACCCGGTAGGCGCCGTTCAGGCTCCCGTGCATCCGGTACATCGAGGCGGGCTCGGGAGCACGGACGTACGCGCCGACGTCATCGACCGCGTCGATCCGAAGGCCGAGCAACTCGCCGTCCGAGGCGAACGCGCCTTGGATCTCGGTGCTGCGCCCGGCGGAGATCTGCGACGCGGCCAGGTGCTCGAGTCGGTCCTCGGTCCAGCGCACCGGTACGCCGAGGATGCGTGACGCGCAGGCGATCAGGGCCACGTAGGCGAACACGCCGGACTTGATCCCGAACGACCCGCCGCTGTGCTCGGGCGTGATCAGCCGCAGCTTGGCGCCCGGGAGTCCCAGTGCGGCGGCCAGCACCGAGTGCAGCGTGAACGGACCCTGGAAGTTGGCCCAGGCGGTCAGCGCGTCGTTGCCCGGATCCCAGTCGGCGACGACCCCATAGCACTCCATCGGCAGCCCCGTCCAGGCGGGGAACGCAAACCGGTGGGTCAGGGTCAGGTCGGCCTGCTCGAACGCGCCGTCGGGGTCGCCGTAGGAGAAGCGTCGCTCGGACACCAGCGCGTCCGGGTCGGCGGCGGCCTCCAGCACGTCCATCTGGGGCGCGAGCGGCTCGTAGGCGACGTCGACCTGCGCTGCCGCGTCCTCGGCCAGGTAGCGATCGGACGCGACGACGACCGCGACGGGCTCGCCGACGTATCGGGTCGTCTCGATCGCGGCGGCGTAATACGGGACCGGGCTCGCGCAGGCCGCGGCGAACGGCTTGCAGAGCCGCTGCACGTCATCGCCGGTGATCACGCCGATCACGCCGTCGCACCGCAGCGCGCGGCTGCAATCGATCGAGCTGATCCGCGCGTGGGCGTGGGGCGAGCGGACGATCGCCGCGTGCCGGGCGCCCGGCACGGGCTCGACGTCGTCCATGAACCGTCCGCGGCCGCGCAGCAGCGCATCGTCCTCGAACCGAGGCACCGAGCGCCCCACCCAGTCCCGTGTGGCGGCCACCTGCTCCATCGCGTCAGCCTACCCGGGATCGGTGGACGCTCAGGCGGTCACAACGCGTGGGCGCAGGTGTGTGCGAAACCCGCGCGGCCCGCGCTCCGTGTGCTGGCGAGCGGGCGCCGGCGAGTGGGCGTCGGGAGCGGGCGCCGGACGTCTCAAGCGATCGGGTGCGACTGCGCTAGCGTGACGGCGAGTATGAGGTCCGCGCTTCGCAAGCTCGCCGGCCCGTTCTTCATCGGCGCCGGCGTTTTGCACTTCGTCAAGCCTGAGCCCTATCGAGCGATCATGCCGCCTTACATCCCGGCGCCGGACGCGATGGTCGCGCTGTCGGGGGTCGCGGAGGTCGCCGGCGGCGTCGGGCTGCTGGTGCCGAGGACGCGGCGCTGGGCGGGCTGGTGGCTGGTGGCGACGCTGATCGCGATCTTCCCGGTCCATATCCACATGGCGCGCAACCCGGAGCGCTACGAGCAGCACGTGCCCGGCGGCCGCGCGGGGCTCTACGCGCGGATGCCGTTCCAGCTGGTGTTCATCGCCTGGGTGCTCGGCGCGGCGAGGGACGCCCGCTCGGACCCGACCACCTGAGCGGCGGCCGCGTGCCGGAGCCGTCCAGGGAGATCCTGCCGCGGCCCGACGGAGTCCGTCTGTTCTCGGGTCCCATGTTCGCCGGAATCGCCGATTGCGCCCCCAGCGGCCGGGTGCGCCTCGACGCGCTGGCGCGATGGCTGCAGGACATCGCCTATGAGGATGTGCTCGATGCGGGCCTTGAGTCGGTCGCGGTCTGGGTCGTGCGCCGCACCCGGATCCGCGTCAACCGCTGGCCGCGGTTCGCCGAGCGCTTCCGGCTGAACACGTTCTGCGCCGGGCTGGGACGGATGTGGGCCGAGCGGCGCACCGACGTCATCCGCCCGGACGCCGGCGCCGTCCCGGACGTCGAGGCGGTCTCGCTGTGGGTCCATCTGCACCCCGAGCGGCTCCTGCCGTTCCCGCTGACCGAGGCCGAGGTGGCCGCCTATTCGGGGCCCGAGGCTCACCGCCGCGTGACCGCGCGGCTGCGCCACCCGCTGCCGCCGGCGTCATGCGAGCGCGAAGCCGACTGGACCTTTCGCGCCACCGAGTGCGACGTCGCCGACCACGTCAACAACGCCGCCTACTGGCAGCCGCTGGAGGAGGAGCTGCTGCGCGGCGCCGCCGAGCCCGGCCTCGTCGACATCGAGCTCGAGTACCGGGCGCCCGCGCAGCCGGGCGTCAAGCGGTGGCTGGCCGACGGTCATCGACGCTGGATCGTCGGCGCGGACGAGGACGCGCTGCACGCCTCGTTTCAGCTCGCCGCGCCGGACTAAAGACCAGCGGGCGGGCACCGTCAGGTCATGAACACGATCTTGCCGACGACCTCGCCCGAGTGCAGCGCCTCGAAGCCCGCGCGGGCCTCGGACAGCGGCATCGTCGAGTGGATCGTGGGGCGGATGTCGCGCTCCAGGCAGAAGCGGATCAGGCGCCCGAGCTCGTCGCGGGTCCCCATCGTCGAGCCGATCACCGACAGCTGCAGGAAGAACACGCGGGTCAGCTCGGCCGGCGGGGCGTCGCCGGAGGTGGCACCCGAGATCACGAGCTTGCCGCCGGGCTTCAGGGAGCGGATCGAGTGCTTGAAGGTCGCCTGGCCGACGGTCTCCATCACCGCGTCGGCGCGTTCGGGTAGCCGCGCGCCGGACTCGAACGCCTGGTCGGCCCCGAGCGCGAGCGCCTGCTCACGCTTGTCGGCCGACCGGGAGGTGACCCAGACGCGGGCACCCGCGGCCGACGCCAGCACGATCAGCGCGGTCGCGACGCCGCCGCCGGCGCCCTGGACGAGCACGGTCATGCCGGGGGCGATCTCGCCGCGGGTGAACAGCATCCGATAGGCGGTCAACCACGCGGTCGGCAGGCATGCGGCGTCCTCGAAGGACAGCTCGGCCGGCTTGGGCACGACGTTGCGCTTGGGGACAGCGACCCGCTCGGCGAGCGCGCCCTGGTGGCGTTCGGAAAGCAGCGAACGGCGTGGATCGAGCGTCTCGTCGCCACGCCAGGAGTCCGACGAGATCACGGCGTGCACGAGCACCTCGGCGCCCTGCTCATCGATCCCGGCGGCGTCGCAGCCGAGGATCATCGGCAGCTGCTCGGGGCCGAGCCCGACGCCCCGCAGCGACCAGAGATCGTGGTGGTTGAGCGCGGCCGCTTTGACCGTGACGGTCGTCCAGCCGGACGGAACCTCGGGCTCGGGGCGCTCCCCGACGGCCAGGCCGCTGAGCGGATCGTCGGGACTGATCGAGGCGGCGTAGACGGCGAGCATGCCGGCAACCGTATCGATCCGGCGTCCACCTTGGCTGGCACACTGCGTCCGATGGGCAAGGTGAAAGCATCCGTCAGCGCGCAGCTGGAGGCCGCTCCCGACCGGGTGCTGTCGTTCCTGCGTGACTACCGCGGCAACCGTCCGCGGATCGTGACCGACAACTACACGGCCTACCGCGTCGAGCAGGGCGGCAAGGGCGACGGCACCGTCTATGCGTACCATTTCGCCGCCGGCGGTCGGGAGCGTGACTACCGGCTGCACGTGCACGAACAGGGCTCGCGGCTGGAGGAGGCCGATCAGATGTCGTCGTTTCGGTCGGTCTGGTCGGTGGACCCGGCACAGGGCGGCTCACGGGTCACGATCGAGAGCTCGTGGGACGGCGCCGGCGGAATCGCGGGCATGTTC